>WNGJ01004781.1_pt1 | contig 14141 bp, 12 predicted proteins | sample 5400611 | NCBI WGS metagenome assembly WNGJ01 (sample SAMN13153375, study PRJNA577476) | soil metagenome | isolation source: 40 cm soil or saprolite under Garry oak tree replicate 1 | place: USA:California | collected 2016-06-15 | reverse complement strand
CGGCTCCATGATCACCATGCAGACGGTGTCCGAGCCCGTCGCGGTGATGGTCTGCTCCAGCTCGTCGAGCAGGAACGCTGTGAACTGTGCTTCGGTCTCGTCGGGCGGCCGGTGGTAGCGATTCGTGTTGCGGACGTGCAGTACCTCTGGCACGAGCGGCTCGAACGGCGCACGGATCTCGGGGATGCCGTTGATCGAGAGCGCACCCATCGTCGTCCCGTGGTACGCGACGTGGCGGGAGATCGCCTTCCAGCGCCGGCCGTCGCCGCGGGCGGTGTAGTACTGCCGCGCGAGCTTCCACGCCGACTCGACCGCCTCGGAGCCCCCGGAGACGAAGAAGAGCCGGTTCAGGTCGCCGGGCGTAAGGGATGCGACTTCCGACGCCAGTTCGATCGCGCGCGGATGTGCGTAGGACCAGTTTGTGTAGAACGGCAGCTCACGCATCTGCGCCGCTGCGGCATCCCCCATCTCCTCGCCGTAGCCGTAGCCGATGTTGACCGAGAAAAGGCCCGCAAGGGCGTCCAGGTAGCGCTTGCCCTTCGAGTCCTCGAGGTAGCAGCCGTCGCCACGGACGATGATCGGCACATCGCAGTCCCGGTAACCGCCCATCCTCGTGAAGTGGAGCCAGAGATGGTCGCGCGCAGCGCGTTGAAGATCCAGCTTCTCAGGTGCCGTGGTCGTCAATTCGCCTCCCCAACTCGAGTGCCCCAGTCGTACAGCTGCTTGACCATCTGGAGATAAAGGAATGTCTCGGTGGAGACGACGCCGTCGAGGGCGCGCATCCGGTTCGTCAGTTCGAGGAGCTCGCGACGGTCAGTGGCCACCACCTCGACGACGAGATCGTACTGGCCCGCCGTGACGACGACGTAGTCCGCCTCGATCCAGCTGGCGATCTCGTCCGCCACGGGCTCCGGAGACCCAGCGGTCTTCACCCCGATGAGTGCCTGCTCGAAGCCGAGGCCGAGCGGATTCGTCACTCCGACGACCTGCAGGATGTCCTCGCCGCAGAGCCGCGCATACCGCGCCCGGATTGTCGCCTCCGAGACGCCGAGCCGCGAAGCGATCGCTCGGAAAGACTCCCGGCCGTTCGCCTGCAACGCCTCGATGATCCCCTGGTCCAGGGCGTCGATCCGCGGCGGGGCGCTGATCGGCCCCCGGCGAGGCTCGGCCAGAGCCGGCTGAGCGATGGTTCTACGCAAAGCGAGGCGATTCGTACCACGCGGTGCGCATTCGGTCAATGTAGGCCCTACTTGATCTCGCAATGCGAATGTTGGATGCTCCCCTCCCAAACCATTCGGGGAGGAGTGGAAATGGCGAGAACACCGCTGGCGCAGCGCATCGAGGACGCGTATGCAGAGGTCGTCGAGAGTCGAACGACGCGACGCGAGCTGGTCAGGCGGACCGCTGCCGTGGGAGCTGCGGTCGCAGGAGCGAGCACGATGGGCCGCTTCGCGAAGGCGGCATATGCCGCCGGACAGCCGCAGATCGCCGTCGTCGGCGCGGGGCTCGCCGGCCTGACGTGTGCCTACCGGTTGCAACAGGCCGGGTACTACGCCAACGTCTACGAGGCGAATGCAGAACGAATCGGCGGCCGTTGCTGGACGATCCGCAGCTTTGCCGACGGCCAGATCGCGGAGCACGGCGGCGAGCTCATCGACCAGGGTCACACCGCCATGCGCCAGCTGTCCCAGGAGCTCGGGTTCACGCTCGACAACCTCCTGCAGGCCCAACCGAATGGCACCGAGGACTTCTTCTACGTCAACGGCGGCAAATACCCCTACTCACAGCTCGTCGTCGACCTGAACGGCATTTATCAGCAGATGCACAAGGATGTCTCCGCCGCGAGCTACCCGACGCTCTGGAACCTATACACGCAGCGTGGGTGGGAGCTCGACCACATGTCGATCATCGACTGGCTGAACGCCACGGTCCCGGACGGCGCGAGCTCGAAGCTGGGCCGAGTGCTCGACATCGCCTACAACATCGAGTACGGCGCCGAGTGCAGCGAGCAGAGTGCGCTGAACCTCCTCTACCTCCTCGGGTACTCCGGGCAGGGTCAGTTCCGAGTCTTCGGGAAGTCGAACGAGAAGTACCACGTGAAGGGCGGTAACGACCAGGTGCCGCAAGAGCTGGGACAGCGGCTCGCCGGGCAGATCGAGCTCGATCACGTCCTGACGGCGATCAAGCAGAACAGCGGCGGATCGTTCACTCTGACCTTCCAGAACGGCACCGGCAATGTGACAACGACTGTCGACCATGTCGTGCTGGCGATCCCGTTCTCGATGCTGCGAGGGGTCAATTACTCTAAGGCGGGCTTCGAGCCGTTGAAGGTGACGGCGATCAAGGAGCTGCCCATGGGCACGAACTCGAAGCTCCACGTGCAGTTCAAGGACCGCTTCTGGTACGGCGCAGGCAACAATGGCAACACCTATGCGGACACCGGCTACCAGAATACCTGGGAGGTCACGCGCGCCCAGGGCGGCGGCAAGGGAAAGGGCATCCTCGTCGACTACACCGGCGGCAAGATCGGAGCCAGCTTCGGCTCGGGCACGCCACAGGGGCGTGCTCAGCAGTTCCTCGGCCAGCTCGCACCGCAATTCCCGGGGATCAGCGTCGCTCAGCACTGGGACAGCAGCGACCCTGGCACCGTGACCGTGGACTACTGGGCCGGGTATCCGTGGACGAAAGGCTCGTACTCGTACTGGAAGGTCGGGCAGTACACGAAGTTCTCCGGGATGGAATACGCACGGCAGGGGAACTGCCACTTCTGCGGCGAGCACACCTCCCAGGACTTCCAGGGCTACCTGAACGGCGCGGTGGAGACGGGCGAGCGGGTCGCCGGCGACATCCTCGGAGACCTGAAGCACGCGTGATGGCCGTTCACGAAACGACAGCAACGGAACGGGTAGTCGCCGACCGCGAGCGCTACGTCGCGCGCGGCGTGGCAACGACCCCGCTCGTCGTCGCCCGTGCCGAAGGAGCACGGATCTGGGACGTCGACGGCCGCGAGTACGTCGACTTCGCGGGCGGCCTCGGGTGTCAGAACACCGGTCATGGTTTTGCCGCCGCGGCCATTCACGAGCAGGTCGACCGCTACTTGCACCAGTGCTTCATGGTCGGGATGTACGAGCCGTACTTGGAGGTGTGCAAGCTGCTCGACGAGACCTGGCCCGGTGACCGCGCGACGAAGTCGCTGCTCGTCAACTCCGGCGCCGAAGGGGTCGAGAATGCCGTGAAGATCGCGCGCACCGCGACCCGGCGGCCCGCCGTGATCGTCTTCGACCACGCGTTCCACGGCCGCACGAGCCTCACGATGGCGATGACGGCGAAGGTCGTCCCGTACAAGCAGGGCTTCGGTCCCTTCCCCGGCGAGGTCTATCGCGCACCGGCTCCCTACCCGTGCCGCGGCATCACCTCCGACGACGCGATCCGCGGCCTCGAGCTACTCCTGAAGCAGGACGTCGATCCCGCCTCAGTCGCCTGTGTCGTGCTCGAGCCCGTGCAGGGCGAGGGTGGCTTCGTCGAGATGCCGGCCGACTTTCCCGGCCGGCTGAAGGAGATCTGCCAGACGAACGGGATCCTCTTCGTCGACGACGAGGTGCAGGCCGGGGTTGGCAGAACCGGCCCGGTGTGGGCGATCGAGCACTACGGCGTCGAGCCCGACCTGATCGTGTCCGGCAAATCGCTCGGCGGCGGACTGCCGCTCGCCGGCGTGACCGGTGATTCCCAGCTCATGGACAGCGTTCCGCCCGGCGGGCTCGGCGGGACCTTCGGGGGCAACCCGCTCGCGTGCGTCGCGGCCGTCGAAGTTCTCCGCGAGGTGAAAGGCGATGCGTTCCGAAAGCGGGCCGACGATCTCGGAGCGCGAATCCGCGCCCGCCTCGAGCAGCTTGCAGCACGGAATGCAGCCATAGGCGAGGTGCGCGGGCTCGGCCCCATGCTCGCCCTCGAGCTGACCGAGCCGACGCCGGACCTGGCCAAAGCAGTGACGGCGGCGGCACGTGACCGCGGCCTGGTCCTCCTCTCTTGCGGTATCTACGGAAACGTGATTCGCATACTCGTCCCCCTCACGATCGACGACCCGCTGCTCGAGCGCGGCCTCGACCTGCTGGAGGAATCGCTTGGCGACGCCCGCGCTGGCTGAGTCGGAACCGGCCGAACATCCCATGCCTGCGGCCGAGATCGATGTCCGGCTCACCGGCATCCGCAAGACCTACGGCGACGTCGTGGCGGTTGACCGGGTCGATCTCGAGATTCCCGCCGGCGAGTTCTTCACGCTGCTTGGGCCCTCGGGCTCGGGCAAGACGACGACGCTCCGGCTGATCGCCGGTTTCGAGCGGCCCGACGAAGGGCGCGTCGAGCTCGCCGGCGCAGACGTCACGAACCGCGCGCCCTACGAGCGGGACGTGAACACGGTCTTCCAGGACTATGCGCTCTTCCCGCACATGACCGTCGCCGAGAACGTCGCCTACGGCCTGCGCGTGAAGCACGTCCCCCGTGCGGAGCGCAGGCGCCGCGTCGACGAGATCCTGAAGGTCGTCCGGCTCCCCGAGCTCGGAAACCGGAAGCCCGTGCAACTCTCGGGCGGTCAGCGACAGCGGATCGCTCTCGCCCGCTCACTCGTGAACACACCGAAGGTGCTGCTCCTCGACGAGCCGCTCGGCGCGCTCGACCTGAAGCTCCGCCAGGAGATGCAGATCGAGCTGAAACGCATCCAGCGCGAGGTCAGCGACGTCGGCATCACCTTCGTCTACGTCACCCACGACCAGGAGGAGGCGCTCACGATGAGCGACCGCCTCGCAGTGTTCAACGAGGGCCGGGTCGAGCAGATCGGTGCGCCGGCCGAGGTCTACGAGCGTCCCGCAACCGAGTTCGTCGCCGGCTTCGTCGGCGTCTCGAACGTGCTCGAGCGGGACGGCAGGAAGTTCACCGTCCGTCCGGAGAAGATCCGGATGCATTTCGAGGAGGTCCGGGACGGCGAGCCCGGGCGCATTCGCGACGTGGTCTACGTCGGCATGTTCACGAGGTACATCGTCGAGCTCGATTCCGGGGGCGAGCTCACCGTGGTCAGACAGAACCTCGAGACGTCCTCTCAAGACGCGCTCGAGGCCAGGGGCAGGCGGGTGCGCCTCGAGTGGCGTCCCGAGCACACCTTCGAGATCGAACGAGGAGGAGAAGCATGAGGAGGATTCGGAGAGTTCACGTGCTCGTCGCTGCATTGGCAGCGGCGTTGTGCGTGCCCGCATCGGGAGTCAGCTCAGGGAACACCGGGCCGTCGATGATCGTCAAGGCCGGAAAGGGCGAAGGGACACTTAACCTGATCGCCTGGGAGGGCTACACCGACCCGAAGTGGGTCAAGCCGTTCGTGAAACAGACCGGCTGCAAGGTGCGCGCGAAGTTCGGCGGCTCGTCGGACGAGATGGTGACGCTGATGCGGACCGGCCAGTACGACGCGGTTTCTGCGTCTGGCGACGCGAGCCTGCGGCTGATCCTAGGCAAGGACGTCAAGGCGATCGACCCGAACCTCATCCCCGACTTCAAGAACTTCATTCCAGAGCTGAAGTCGCCCCCGCACAACACCGTGAAGGGCGTGCATTACGGCATCTCGTTGCAGTGGGGACCGAACGTCCTGCTGTACAACACCAAGAAGGTCAAGCCGGCGCCGACGAGCTGGTCCGCGATCTACAGCTCCAAATACAAGGGCAAGATCACCGTTCCGGACAACCCGATCCAGATCGCCGACGCGGCGCTGTATCTCTCCAAGACCAAGCCGTCACTCGGAATCACGGATCCGTACGAGCTCAACGATGCGCAGTTCAAGGCCACTGTTGACCTGCTGAAGAAGCAACACTCGCTGGTCAAGAAGTACTGGGCCTCCGGCGCCGACGAGGTCGACCTCTTCAAGAACGGCTCCGCGGTCATCGGCGCAGCTTGGCCATACATGACCAACCTCCTGCACGCGGCAAAAGCTCCAGTCAAGGACCTCATCCCTCGCGAGGGTGCGACCGGCTGGGCCGACACGTGGATGATCTCGTCGAAAGCGAAGCATCCCAACTGCGCGGTTCAGTGGATCAAGTGGGTCTCGACACCCAAGGTGCAGGCACAGCAGGCGCTCTCGTTCGGCGAGACACCTGCAAACAAGAAGGCCTGCTCATTCATGGACAAGATCCAAAGAGGTGGCTGCGCACAGTGGCATTTGAACGCGCCAAGTTCATACTTCCATTCGATCAAGTTCTGGAAGACGCCGGTGAAGGACTGCGGCAACGGCCAGAGCAACTGCATGGACTACTCGAAGTGGTCTGCGGCCTGGACTGACATCAAGGGTTGACGTCTCAGGCGTACCAAGCGGCGGGCCGACCCCGAGTGTCGGCCCGCCGCCGCCTCTCCGCAGCGCTCTGGCGGCGGCCATGGTTGCGTGCGCTCGCACTTCTCCTCCCGCCGCTCGGCTGGATGCTGGTTTTCTATCTCGCCGCGCTGGCGGTTCTGTTCATCTCGGCTTTCTGGAGCATCGACTCCTTCACGGGCAAGCTCACGCATGCTTGGACCTGGACGAACTTCGACACCGTTATCCGCGACCCCACCTATCGAAAGATCGCCTTCCGCACGATCTGGATGGCGGCGGCGGTGACAGTAACGGATGCGCTGATCGCGTTTCCATTCGCTTATTACATGGCCCGGATCGCAACTCCACGTCTGCGCACCGTGCTTTTTGTCCTCGTGCTTCTGCCCCTTTGGTCAAGCTACCTCGCCCGGATCTACGCCTGGCGGCTCATCCTTAACGAGAACGGGGCGCTCAACTGGTCGCTCGGCAAGCTCGGGCTGCCACACCAGAGCTGGGCCTTCACGAACACCGCCATGTGGATCGTGTTCTCGTACATCTGGCTGCCTTTTATGATCCTCCCCATCTATGCCGCACTAGAGCGGATACCAGACTCGTACATAGAAGCGTCGCGTGATCTCGGTGCCCGGAACTTGACGACGTTCCGGCGAGTAGTCGTTCCACTCGCCCTTCCCGGGATCGCGGCCGGCTCGATCTTCACGTTCTCGCTGACGCTTGGCGACTACATCACACCGTCACTCGTTGGAAACGTCGACTTCATTGGCAACGTCATCTATCGGAACGTCCTTGGGCTCACGAATAACCTGCCATTTGCCGCCGCGTATGCGACCGTCCCACTCGTCGTCATGGCCGTCTACCTCACGCTCGCTAAGCGCGTAGGCGCGTTCGAGGCGCTCTGATGGAGACACGCGCCGCACGGCTCTCACTCAGCGCCTGGACCGTATTGGTGGTGCTGTTCCTCTGGATCCCGCTCGTCCTGATCTGCGTCTATGCGTTCAACTCGTCCAACATCCAGAGCTGGCCGATCGCTGGCTTCAGCACGAAGTGGTTCCACGCAGCCTGGCACAACGAAGAGGCCCGCAGCGCACTTGTCCTGTCTTTCAAGGCTGCCGGCATCGCGACCTCGATTTCGCTCGTGCTCGGGACAGCCGCAGCGACCGCAGTCAGCCGCTTTCGCTTCTTCGGCCGGGACGCCGTGACGTTCCTGCTCGTCCTGCCGATTGCGCTGCCCGGCGTCGTCACCGGGATCGCGCTGAACTCGTTCTTCACCAACAACCCCGTTCACGGTCTCAGCCCGTCGCTCTGGACGATCGTGATCGGCCATTCGACCTTCTGCATCGTGATCGTCTACAACAACGTCCTCGCCCGGCTGCGCCGGACCCAGACGTCGTTGACCGAGGCCTCGATGGACCTCGGCGCGGACGGCTGGCAGACCTTCCGCTTCGTCACCTTTCCCGTCATCTCGACCGCGTTGATCGCCGGAGCGCTGCTCGCCTTTGCCCTCTCGTTCGACGAGGTGATCGTGACAACATTCACCGCCGGGGCCCAGAACACGCTGCCGATCTGGATCCTCGGCAATCTCAGGCTCGGGCAGCAGCTGCCCCAGGTGAATGTCGTCGTCTTTTTCGTGATAGTCATGACCGTGCTTCCCGTGACGATCGCGCAGCGCCTCACGCGCGACACAGGGATCCTGCGAAGGAGGTAGTCGTGAGCACCACCGTTTCCAAGCACCAGAATTTCGTCGGCGGCGAGTGGGTCGACGCCGGTGGCGGCGAGACCATGGAGGTGTTGAACCCGGCCACCGGCGAGACGATCGCCGAGGTGCCGCGCTCGAGCGCCGAGGACGTCGACCGGGCGGTGCAAGCCGCGAAGAAGGCTCTGCCGGAGTGGCTCGAAACGACCCCGGGCGAGCGCGCCGAGATGCTGCTGAAGCTCGCCGACGCACTCGATCAGCATGCGGAGGAGCTGGCGGAGCTCGAGTCGCAGAACGTGGGCAAGCCGCTGGCGTCGGCGAGGGACGAGATGCCGGTTGCGTCGGACAACATTCGCTTCTTCGCAGGCGCGGCGCGGGTGCTGGAAGGCAAGTCCGCCGGTGAATACATGCGCGGGTACAGCTCGTGGTTGCGACGCGAGCCGATCGGGATCGTCGGCGGCATCGCACCCTGGAACTACCCGTTGATGATGGCTGTGTGGAAGCTCGCTCCCGCTCTGGCGGCGGGCAACGTCCAGGTGCTGAAGCCGTCCGAGCAGACGCCTCTGTCGACGCTGCGGTTCGCGCAGCTGGCGGCCGACATCCTGCCGGCCGGAGTGCTGAATGTCGTCACCGGCGACGGCGTGCCTGCCGGCGAGGCGATCGTCAAGCATCCGGACGTGAGGCTGGTGTCGCTCACCGGCGACGTCGAGACCGGCAAGATCATCGCGCGGACGGCCGCGGACACACTCAAGCGTGTGCACCTCGAGCTCGGCGGCAAGGCGCCGGTCATCGTGTTCGACGATGCGGATCCTGCAGCCGTCGCCGCCGGCATCAAGATCGGCGGCTACTGGAACTCCGGCCAGGACTGCACGGCGGCTTCGCGCGTGGTCGCCGGCCCGAAGATCTACGACAAGCTCCTGGAGGAGCTCGTGCCCGCGGTCGAGTCCCTTCATGTCGGCGATCCCGCGGAAGGTGACGAGATCGACATGGGCCCGGTGATCTCCAAGTCTCAGCAGGAACGCGTGCTCGGATTCCTTGAGCGCGCCAAGAAGGCCACCGTCCTCACGGGCGGTGAGGCGAACGGGAGCCGGGGCTTCTTCGTCAAGCCGACCGTCGTGGTCGACGTCGGCCAGGAAGACGAGATCGTGCAGCGCGAGGTCTTCGGTCCGGTCGTGACCGTGCAACGGTTTGCCGACGACGACCAGGCGCTCGCCTGGGCGAACGACGTCAACTACGGGCTCGCGGCCTCGGTCTGGACGCGCGACATCGGGCGTGCGTTGAATGCCGCGCGCAAGCTCCAGTTCGGGACGGTCTGGATCAACGACCACATCCCGCTGGTGAGCGAGATGCCGCACGGCGGCTTCAAGCAGTCCGGCTACGGCAAAGACCTGTCGGCGTACTCGCTCGAGGACTACACGCAGATCAAACACGTGATGGCGAAGCTCGATTGAGGCGCGACTCGGTCACAGTGTCGTACCCGTGCCTGGCACCGGTAATTCCTGCGGAGGTGCAGCGCCTTTCGTCGGAACGTCACAGTTTCGTTCCCGTGCCTGGCACCGGTACGTGTCCGAACGAGCTCCGCAGATGAAGGCACGGCCGCTTCCGCCGGGAGGGACGATCGGCGTCGCGGCTGCCTCAAGTCCGTTCGAAGAGCGGTCCGAGGTCGATCGCAGCGTTCGCTGGTACGAGGAACGCGGCTACGGCGTCAAGCTCGCCGAGCACGTCTACGCCCGCGACGACTTCGTCGCGGGCGATGCAGAAGAACGAGCACGCGACGTCAATCAGCTGTTCGCCGACCCCGACGTCGACATCATCCAGCTCCTACGCGGCGGCTACGGCGCCTCGCAGGTCGTCCCACACCTCGACTTCGACCTGATCGCCGAGAACCCGAAGCCGCTCGTCGGCTACTCCGACGTTACTGCGCTCCACGTCGCGATCCGCCAGCGCACCGGTCTCGTCACGTTCTACGGCCCCGGCTTCACGGGCATGGGCAGCCCGAAGCGTGGCGACTGGTCGAAGGAGCGGTTCCTGCGGGCACTCACCGATTCGGAGCCGCTCGGCGAACTGCCACCCCGGCCGGACGATCCGTACATCGGCTCGATCGGCGCCGGCAGGGCGACAGCGCCGCTCGTCGGCGGGTGCCTCTGGCTCTTGCGCGAGACGCTCGCAACCCCGTGGGAGGTCGACTTCGACGATGCGATCCTCTTCTTCGAGGACGTGCACTGCCCGCCCTGGCACGTCGACGGAATGCTGACGCAGCTACGGAATGCGGGGAAGCTCGATCGGATCGCAGGCGTCGTCATCGGTGAGATGTACAAGTGCGAGGAGCATCTTCAACCGGAGCCGTGGCTGCGAAGCCGCTCGATGGAAGACGTGTTCGAGCATCACCTCGAGCCGCTCGGAGTTCCGATCCTCCACAATCTCCCGCTCGGCCACGGTGACCACCTCTGCACGATCCCGCTCGGTGTGACCGCGACAGTCGACGCGGATGCGCGCACGCTGACATTTGCCGAGCCCGCGCTCGAAACTAGGCCCGCACGATCCCGGCGCGACCCGTCCCCTGCCGCATCCCGATGATGCCCTCCGCCGCAGAGAGGCTCGGGCCAAACCCCGTGACCGCGGCGAGGAAGTGCCGCCGGTCGAGCGCATAGAGCACGCCCTCGGTCCGCGCGCGGACGGTCGCCGTCCGCGGCACGTTACGAAGCAGAGCGATCTCTCCGAATGAATCGCCGGTCTCGAGCGACTGCACCGGCTCCCCGTCGACGTAGACGTCGAAGCCACCCTGCTTGATCAGATAGAAACGGTCACCCGGCTCCCCCTGTCGCACGATCTCCTCGCCGGCCGGGGCAGGCACCTCTTCGAGGGCATGCGCAAGCTGTTCCAAGGTCGAGGCCGGCAACGGGGCGAAGATCGGATTCGCGCGGAGGAACTCGAGCCGCTCGACGGGAACCTCCGTGGCCCGGTCGATCGCATTCAGCCGCGGCCACGCTGGAATCACGACCAGTGGCAAGAGAGAGCCGGCGACGATCAGCGCGCCGCGCGTACCGAGCCAGTTGAGGAGCAGCGGCGCGGCAATGGCGCCGAGGGCGCCGGTGAGAAGCAGGACGCTCTCCAGGACGCCGAAGACTCGAGCCAGCACGTCATCGGGCGCCGAGCGCTGCAGCAGCGTCATCCCCGACACGTCGACGATCGTGTTGCCAATCCCGACGACCGCAAGTAAGACAAGGACGAAGGCCTGATTGGGCCAGATCGCCACGAGGGCGATGGGAACACCCCAGATGAAGATCCCCAGCCCGAAATCCGCGGCCTGCCGCCTGCGGCCGACGAGCGCCGCCGCCGCGAGCGCCCCGAGCAAGCCGCCGACACCTACGGCTGAGTTGAGAAAGCCGACGCCCGCCTGGCCGGTGTCGAGCAGTTTGAGCGCGATGACCACGATGAGCACGCTGAGCATTCCGTCCACAAACGTCTGGGCCGAAAAGAGCCCGACCAGGAAACGCGTCCTCCGCTCGCGCGCAATGGCCCGGAAACCCGCCAGCAACTCGTCGAGGACCGAGACCGGCTCGCGCTCTCCTGTCTCCTCCACCTCGATGCCAGGGCGAATCCTGGCGATGAGGAATGCCGACCAGAGCATCGCGGCACCCGTAACCAGAAAGACGACTCCCGTTCCGGCCGCGGCCAGCAACAGCCCACCGATCGCCGGGCCGCCGAAGATTCCGACGCTCTCGATCGTGCTCGCTGCGACGTTCGCGGCCGTGAGCTCCTCGGGCGTCCGGGCCAGAGATGGGATCAAGGCGGCCTCGGCCGGGCGAAACGCTGTCGCCACGACGCTGACGCCGCCGGCGATGACGTAGACCACGATCGGCGGGGCATCGGCGAACACCGCCAGGGCAGCACCCGCGATCAGGACCGCCCGCGCGATGTCCGAGCTGGCCATCACCCAGCGACGGTCGTAGCGATCGCCAAGGATCGCCGCAAATGGGGACGCAATCGCGGCGGCGACCCAGCGGGCCAGCCCGACCACGCCCACGGCGGTTGCACCGCCCTGTTCGTACGCGTAGACGACGACTGCGATCCCGTACGCCCAGGTGCCGAGGATCGAAGCCGCCCAGGCAAGCTCGATTCGGCGCAACCCCGGGTTTCGGAAGACGTCCCGAAATGCCCGGCTCGACTCAGCCAGGTGGCCTAGAATCTGCCGCATCCGGCGGAGAATCGCACAGGCTTGTGTATTTGAAGAGCAGCAGGGAAGATTCCGGGTGAGCAGCCCGTCTAGTACCTGAAACCGGCGATCACGCCGAAGACCTTCTAGAAGGAGGAGTTCATGTCCGACGATCGCTTCGAGCAGGAAGAGGCGAAGGACGAAGACGTCGAGGCCCATAAGCACAAGGGCTTTAAGGCCAACGAAGAGCTTCTGGCCACCGAAGAGCCCGAGTCAGACGACGTCGAGGCCCATCGGCACAAGGGCTTCAAGGCCAACGAAGAGCCCGGCTCCGACGATTCAGACGACGTCGAGGCCCATCGGCACAAGGGCTTTAAGTAACGAGTATCTCGATCGAGTGACAAAAGCCCGGGATCCCCGGGCTTTTGTCGTTCTAGAGCAGTTGTTCGAGCTCGGCCAAGAGGCGCAGGGCGGTCTCGGAGCCATCCTCCCGACGAGCTTCGAGCTTCTCGGCCAGCCGTGAGATGACGCTGAGCTCTCCGTCGCCAGCCAGCGCCTCGTGCGCCCGACGAGCCCGTTGCAGAAGGTCGAGCGCGATCGCCGCCTGGCTGGCGAAGAGCCCGAGGAGCTCCATCTCGGCGAGGGTGAACCGCGTGTCCTGAGGGCGATCGAGCACCTCGAGGACTCCCAGCACCCGTTCCTCGTGGAGCAGCGGAACCGCCATCAAGCCCTTCGGGACGAAACCGGTGCTCTCCGCCGTCTCGCGCGAGAAGCGCGGATCGGTGAGCACGTCCTCGATCACGAGCGGTTGCCGGCTGACGAGCACGAAGCCTGCGATTCCGGTGCTCGAGGGGAACCGCTTTCCGATGAGCGCTTCCGACGCCTCGTCCGCAGCTGCCTCGAAGACGAGCTCGTCCGTTTCTTCGTCGAGTAGCAGGATCGAGGAAGCCTTCGCCCTGAAGATCGCGCGGGCGACGTCCACGATCGACTGGAGGAGGGCGCGATATTGGTCCTCCGAGCCCAAGACGCCCGCGGCGACCGCCGCCCGAAGCTCGTCGCTCACTTCTCGCCTCCCACGTTCGTCGCAGTGAGGTAGAGGACGCTCTTCAGCTGGAACGGCGTCAGCTCGGGGTGCTTCGAGAGGACGAGCGCCGCGATCCCGGCGATGTGCGGCGTGGCGAAGCTGTTGCCGGTGCAGACGAGACGGCCGCCGCCGTTCCATGCGACCTCGACGTCGACTCCCCGGGCGAAGAACTCGACCGGCGGAGCGGGGTTGTAGTAGTACTGGTACGGATCTTCCTGCTCGTGGCTCCCGACCGAGATGACGCTCGAGAAGCGCCATGGATAGCTTTCGACGGGCATGTTGTGAGCAGAGGCGACGAGCATCGTGCGACGGAAGTATGCGGTGTCAGCGAGCTCGTGCAAGAGCGACGCGAACTTCTGCTTGGTCGTCGAGAGGCTCATGTTGATGACGTCGTAGCCCTGGGCGATCGCCCAGCGTAAGCCCTCCAGCAGGACGGCGCCGCTGCCGGTATAGCCGGCCCCGAGCACCCGTACGCTCACGAGCTCGCAGTCGGGTGCCAGCGAGCGGATCACCCCGGCGCACGCAGTGCCGTGCCCGCAGAGGTCCCCCGCGGTGTCGTTGTCTTCGATGATCACCTCGTCACCCTCGATCGAGATCGCCACCGACTTCTGCACGTCCCCCACGAGCGGATGGTCGGTCTCGATGCCGCTGTCGAGGACGCACACCCGGGCACCGGCTCCAGTAGCCCCGCCCCAGGCCCACTCGCGCGTGACCTGCCCCGGCCATTCCTCGGGCAGGGCGATCGATTCGACGGCCTCCGCGGAGAGGCTCCAGGCTGGAAGTTCCTCGGACATCCCTGCAGCGTACGAGTCCCGCCTGCGGGAAGACAAGCGGGGCCGGGGCCGTCTAGTGGCCGGAGTGTCTTCGT
>WNGJ01004779.1_pt1 | contig 14142 bp, 15 predicted proteins | sample 5400611 | NCBI WGS metagenome assembly WNGJ01 (sample SAMN13153375, study PRJNA577476) | soil metagenome | isolation source: 40 cm soil or saprolite under Garry oak tree replicate 1 | place: USA:California | collected 2016-06-15 | reverse complement strand
CAGAAGCCTCCTCGGTTGCGGGTTCGACAATACGACTGCCGGTCGGCGCAGAGCTCATCGAGGCTCGCGGGATCCCCTGGGCTAGCCACTGCGGCCGAGCAGCGGTCCTGTGGCAGCCGCCTTCCTCCGGGCTCACCCCCAGCCTCGACATACCAACCGTCCTTGACGCACAAGGCCCGGGACACGGCCGGTCCATGGGTCTGCGACGAGGCCGCTGGTTGACTGCAGGCCTGGCGGGCAAACAGGGTCGGCGCCGTGGTGCGTAGACTCGGGATCGCCGGTTAGGGCATCAGACTCTTCCGGTTTTCCGGACGGGCATCTGACTCAAAATGGGATGGGCACCTGACTCATCCCGGAACGTAGGCCGAACGAGGGCCGGGCCCCGTTCAGGCAGTGGCGAGTGGCCAAGCGGTAAGGCGCCTGACTCTGGATCAGGGGTTTGAAGGTTCGAATCCTTCCTCGCCAGCCACCTTTTCCGACGGGCCCTCGGGACTTCCCGCCGATCCCCTCTAGATGCCCAGCTCGTCGATCGACCGATGCAGTTCGCCTGCGTCGCGGTAGACGCGGTACGCGCCGGCAGCGAGAAGCTCGTCCTCCCCGTAGCCCCCCGACTGGAGGCCGACGCTCAGCATCGAAGCCCGTCGGGCGGCAAGAAGGTCCCACACGGCATCGCCCACGACGTAACAGTCGGCGACGCCAACGCCCATGCGCTGCTGGCACGCGAGGAACAGGTCCGGTTCCGGCTTGGCGCGCAGCACGTCTCCACGATCGACGACGACCATCTCGGGCGGGACGCCGAGCGCCTCGAGGGAGGCATCGATCTCCGGCCTGCGGCCCGACGTTGCGATCCCGTGGGGCACACCGTTCTCGCGCAGCCAGCCGAGGAGTTCGACGGCACCCGGCAGGGGTCGCCTCTCCGGGAGCAGCTCGCGGAAAAGTGCACCGTGGCGGCGCTGGATGCCCTCCGCCTCGTCGTCGGTCAGCGGCCTGCCCGCCTCGCGCGCGACGGCTCGGGTGAACAGTCCGCCGCTCATCCCGATGCGACGATGGATGCGCCATCCCTCGATCGGAAGACCGGCTTCGGCGAGCGCCTGCTGCCACGCGAAGACGTGCGCGTAGACCGTGTCGATGAGGGTCCCGTCGAGGTCGAAGATCAGCGCCTTCATCCACGCCCTGCCTTTCGTTGCCCTTTGCTGCCATGGTGCACCCGCCTGCTAGCATCGAGATCCAGGGTCTCGCCGCGGGCCAAGCCCACTCGGACCGGAGGACGTGCAGCGTGCCCGAGGATGAAGCCGACGTCGCGGTAGATGGCGCGGTCCTCGCCGTCATCACGCTCCGCCCCGCGGACCCGGCCGTCAACCTCTTGATTCGTGGTCGATCCGTCCTCGACCAAACGATTGCCGCTCTGCGCGCGGCCTCGTGGATCGGACCGATTGTCCTGGCTCTGGAGGAAATCAGCCAGGCCGAAGCCGTTGCGGCGATCTTTGATCCCGGCGCGCTCAGGGTCCAGGCGGCCGAGCCGTCCGCCGATCGATGGCGGGCGATCTCCGACGCGCTGGCGCTCGCTCCGCCCACGGAGCACGTGCTCGTCCACGACGCCGATCGCCCGCTCGTTTCTCGGGCCGTGCTGGCGCGTCTACTGGCGATTGCGCGCAATGCCCCGGTTGTCGCGACCGGCACCCCGGTCCGGAGCAGCATCAAGCGGGTCGCCGAGGGCCGCATCGTCGCGACGGTCCCGAGGGACGGACTGCATGTCATCCACGGCCCATGGTTGTTCCGTCGTGCTGTCCTCCAGCAGGCGCTCGATGCCGTGCCGCCCACCGAGCGCGCAGAGGAGGACGAGATAGCCCTCCTTGGTCGTGGCGGAGTCGCCATCCGCCTGGTTACGGGGGATCCCCTCAACGTGCCGGTCCGGTCGCCGGCCGACGCACGTTTCGCCGAGTTGGCCGTGGCTCGCGGTCTTCTCGCGACATAGGTGGACGAGCCACGTGTCGCGGCGGTCGTGCTCGCCGCAGGCGGCGGAGAGAGGATCGCCGGCCCAACGAACAAGGTGCTCCTGCCGATTGGCGGCAGGCCCATGCTGACCTGGTCGCTGGAACTCTTCGAGCGACTCCGCGACGTCCAGACGGTCGTCCTGGTCGTGCCGGATCGCAACCGGTCGGCGTATGAGTCGGTCGTGCGCGAGGCTGGCCTGCAAAAGGTGAAGCACATCGTGCCGGGCGGCGGATCCCGCCACGAATCCGAATATCTGGGCCTGCTGGCGATCGTCGATGCGATCGCCGCAGCGTCCATCGACCTGGTGCTCGTGCACGATGCAGCACGCCCGTTCGCACGGCCGGATCGGGTTGAGGCGGTGACACAGGAGGCTGGACGGACGGGAGCCGCGATTCTGGCGATCCCGGCGACGGAACGGATCGTCGCGCTCGGTCCGGGCCAGGCGGTCGAGGATATCGGCGCGGGGCTCTGGGTCGCGCAGACGCCCCAGGCCTTCCGGGCGACCCTCGTCCTGGATGCGCACCGACGAGCCGATCGGGACGGATTCCAGGGAACCGACACCTCCTCCGTGGTCGAGCGACTCGGTGAGAGGGTTTCGGTCGTCGCCGATCGCCCCGACAACATCAAGATCACCACGCCCGACGACTTGCTGCGGGCCGAGCTGATCGCGGAGCAACTGGGCGCGCACGAAGACGACGTCCTCCTCGGAGCACTCTGGCCGCGAACCTGAAGCTGCCGCTGCCCGACATGTAGCATCGGGGGATGCTTGGCGATATCGGCCAGCGCCCGGGCGGGGAGCTCATCCGGGTCGGTTTCGGCCGTGACGTACATCCCTTCGGGCCGGGTTCGCCGCTGCTGCTGGGAGGTGTAGAGATCCCGGGCGCCCCCCGCCTGCACGGCCATTCCGATGGCGACGTCGTGCTTCATGCCATTGCCGACGCGATGCTCGGCGGTGCGGGCCTGAGCGATCTGGGGCGCCTCTTCCCGTCCGACGATCGGACGCCGGCGGGCGTACCCAGCACGACCCTCCTCCGCGAGGTCGTCCGGCGAATCGGCGAGGCGGGCTACCGTGCCCGGTCGGTCGACCTGACGATCGAAGGTGCGCGACCGCGCCTGAGCGACCGGCTCGACACCATGCGAGCGGCGGTCGCTGAGCTTCTGGGACTCGATCCGAGCGCGGTGAGTGCCAAGGCGTCCACTGGAAACCTGCTCGGTGCCGAAGGGGCCGGGCGCGCGATCGCCGCGGAGGCGGTCGTCGTCCTGGAGTTCACCGCGGCTCGTTCGTCCTGAGGCGAATTTCGCGGCTCAGCCGGCTGGATTGTCCTCCGACGCTGCCTCATGAGCCCGCCGGTACTCGTCGCGAAGCAAGACGATCACCCGCTCGAGCTCCACGGCCTCGGGTGAGCCGGGCTCAGCTTCGCCGGCACTCCTCTCGGCGTCGCGCCACTCGGCCAGGATCAGTTGGATGGAGCGCGGCGGCGTCTGCTCGATGGACTGAGTTGGCGGTGCCTCCTCCCCCCGCTCGACGGAAAGGACACGGGCCTGTTCGTCTGCGCTGACCTTGAGGAGTCGGTCGGCGAGCGATCTGATGCGCGTTGCGAAATCGAGCAACCGGGGGTCTCCCGGATGCAACGCGCGCTTCTCCTCCTCGAGCGCTGAGAGCGCTTCGAGGTCGCGCATCACCGCATCCGACGTGTCACGCAGCTGGCGCTCGGCTTCGTTTGACATTGGGCCGCCGCAATATACCTGCAATGCAGCTCCCCGACCTTGCAACACGCCTCTGGCAGCAGGGGAATCGACCCAAGCGGAGCTCGCAGCTAGAACGTGGGGAGACGGGAGACCCTGCGGTCAGACTGCCCGGTTTTCCGCGGCGTCGTGATCGGAGACCGCGATCGCGCACGTCGGGCAATACCAGCGAGCCTCGAGTGGCGTGCCGCAGCTGGCATGACGAATTGGATCGTGGAGCTCCGTCCCGGCCGGTGACCGCCGGGCGCCCCAGTCGGCCAGCAGACGCAGCGCCCCTGCGAGGTCGCGGCCGTCCGCCGTGAGCGCGTACTCCATTCGAGGGGGTCGCTTCGAGTAGGGAGTCGCCCGGAGAATGCCGTCTCGCTCGAGCCTCCGCAAGCGGTCGGTGAGGATGTTGGGCGCGAGGCCAGGCATCTGCTCGATGAGCTCATTGAAGCGGCGCGAACCGTCCAGGATCGTCTCCACGAGCAGGAAGCTCCAGCGGTCCCCTACACGCTCCAGGGCGGCAGCCAGTGGCGACACCCCTGCCTGCTCTGATTCCTCGGGCACGACGACCATGGTAGGTGACGCTGCCTGGGTCGGGGTCACGGAGTCCATTTGCATCCCACGCTGGTTAGTAGTACGTTGCAAGTCACAAGTCTAGTCCTTTGGACAAAGTGGGAGTGAGCAGAGAATCATGAGCGTCATCGAGGAACTCCAGGCGGCGATCGAGGCAGTCGCGACCACGGCAGATCCGGCGGTCGTGGGCATCGGGTCACACCAGCGTGGATCCGGCGCGATCATCGGAGACGGCCGCGTCCTCACCAACGCGCACAACATTCGGGGCGACGAGGTCACGGTCACCTTCTCCGACGGGCGTTCGACCCGTGGCCGCCTTGCCGGCATCGATGTCGACGGCGACCTCGCCGTGATCGAGGTTGACACGGGCGGGGCCAAGGGCCTCGAGTGGGGCGAGGGTGATGCGCTCATTGTCGGAAGCGCGGTGTTCGGTGCGGCCGCCTCGCCGACCGGCGGAACTCGCGTCACATTTGGGACCGTGTCCGCGGTGGCCAGGGCGTTTCGCGGGCCCGGAGGTCGCCGAATTGCCGGGAGCATCGAGCACACCGCTCCACTCGCGCCGGGCTCTTCCGGCGGCCCCATCCTCGATGGGCAGGGCCGTTTCCTGGGATTGAACACGAACCGTCTCGGCGAGGGGTTCTACCTTGCCCTGCCGGCCGATACGGCGCTGCGAGATCGCATCGATGCTCTCGCCCGCGGTGAAAGCGTGCAGCGACCACGCCTGGGCGTGGCGGTGGCTCCGTCCCGTGTCGCACGCAGGCTGCGCCGCTCCGTGGGCCTGCCGGAACGCGATGGTCTCCTCGTGCGCGGAGTCGAGGACCAGAGTCCGGCCGCTCGTGCCGGCATCGTTGAAGGCGATCTCATCGTTGAGGTGGCCGGCAAGGCCGTGGCCGATGCCGATGCAATGGTCGAGGCAATTACTGCCGCACAGACCCCGTACGAGGTCCGGATCGTCCGCGGCACGGAAGAGCGCACGGTAACCGTCGGTGGTGACGCCGCGGCGTCCGGCGAAGCGTAGGGGAACCACGAATGGTTGCGCTCGAGCGAGCCTGGAACGAGACCGATTCCACACTGGACGGCGACTCCGTAGGCCTGAAGGCCGTGACCGAGGCTGACGCTGAGGTCAAGGCGGAAGCCGAAGCCCTGGACGCCTACTCCCAGATCGTGAGCTCCGTCGCAGAGCGGCTCATCCCGTCCGTAGCCAGCCTACGCGTGACGCGAACGGTTGGCGGCTGGGGATCGGCCGTCGGCGCGGGGTCGGCGGTGGCGTTCACCCCCGATGGGTTCCTGGTCACATCGGCCCATGTCGTTGCGGGCACCGACCGTGGAACGGCCGTCTTCGTCGATGCGGCAGAACGCGAATTCCGCGTGGTCGGCCGCGACCCATTGTCGGACCTTGCCGTCGTGCGAGTCGACGGGAGTGTGGAGGCCGCAACTCTTGGCGATGCCGCCCGGCTGCGTGTCGGCCAGCTGGTCGTGGCGATCGGCAATCCCCTCGGCTTCGCCGGCACGGTGACGGCCGGCGTGGTGTCCGCGCTGGGCCGCTCGCTCGCCGCGCGCGACGGACGCACAAGCCGGCTCGTCGAGAACGTCATTCAGACCGACGCGTCGCTCAACCCGGGCAACTCGGGCGGTGCGCTGGCGGACTCTGCCGGTCGGGTCGTCGGAATCAACACCGCAGTGGCCGGCATAGGCCTCGGGTTGGCAGTCCCGATCGACCGCGTCACGCAGCGGATCCTGGCCTCGCTGACGCACGACGGGCGCGTCCGGCGTGCCTTCCTCGGTGTGGTTGGTGGCACCCGTCCCCTGCCGCCGCGTCTTGCCAACGAACTCGGGCGGGCACGTGCGCTCGAGGTCGTTCAACTCCTCGACGGCTCGCCCGCCGCGCGAGCCGGCGTCCGCCCGGGCGACCTCATCCTCGATCTTGACGGCCACCCAGTCGAGGGCGTCGGGGACCTCCAGCGGCTCCTCGACGACACCCTGGTGGGCAGGCACATCGGGCTGCGCCTGGCCCGCAACGGCGCTACGGTGGACCTCGGACTGACGCCGGTCGAGCTAGCGGACGACTGAGCGTACCTGCGCTCGCGACCTTCCAAGTGCCGGAGGTCAGCGAGCCGGGGCCTGCTCAATCTGCAACTGAACTGATAGCGCCGCGCCAGTTCCGCACGGGCGAATTCCCGCCGAGGAGGCTTTTCCTGTAGGCCCAAGAGAGGACAGCCTGTGATCGTCCGCGTCCTGCGGGGCCACGTCGAGCCGAACCACGCAACCATGCTGTGGGGACAGCTGTCGGAAAGGCTCGCCCATGCCGACGTCCCCGAGGGGCAGCTGAGCGCGACGTTCGGGCGCCAGGTTCATGGCGACGGCACCGAGTCGTTCGTTTACGTGACCACCTGGCGGGATGTCGAATCCATCTATGCCTGGGCGGGCGGGGCCGACCTGGTCTCAACGCCCCGGTTTCTGCGGGGCTTGGAGGAGCTGGTCGACAGGTTCGAAGTCCAGCACTACCTCGGATTCCAGCCTGACGAGCCGGCGGACGACAAGATCGTCGAACAACGGGAGCCCGGGCGCGTGACGTCGAGTCAAGCCCGAACCGGGCGCACCCAAGCGGCGCCGGTCGGCGTTCCGCGGTAGCGTCCCCCGCCGCGCACTGCCGATAGCCAGGCCCCCGCGGAGGCCGAGGGGTCGCGCCCGCGCCACTTCAGGGACTTTGTTCAGACTCTTGACAAACAGCTGAGCGGCCGTTAGCTTGCCACTTTGTCAACTCACCTCGCAAAGATTGGCGAAACGGTGCCCACCCTCCAGAAGGCGACCCACAGCCAGACGCGGGCGTACAACAGCCAGCTCGTACTGCGCACGATCTATGACGGCGACCTGATCAGTCGGGCCGATGTCGCACGAAGCACGGGACTGACCCGGACGACCGTCTCCGACCTCGTCGGCGAGCTCCTCGAGCTTGGCCTTGCCGAAGAAGTCGGCCGTGGCCCGTCGAGCGGCGGGAAGGCGCCAATTCTCCTGCGCGTCGCCGACGACTCGCGCCACCTGATCGGCGTCGACCTCGGCGAAAGCGAATTCAGCGGCGAGGTCGTCAACCTCCGGGGCGAGGTCCGCCGGTCGGCCCGGATCCCGCTCGATGGCCGCGACGGCGACGAGGCGGTCGAACTCGTACATCGGCTGATAGACGAACTCGTCGAAGCAAACGACACGCCGCTGGTGGGCATCGGCATCGGCACGCCCGGGATCATCGACACGGTCTCCGGAACCGTCCGCTGGGCGGTCAGCCTCAACTGGCAGGACCTGCCGCTCGGCCGCCTCATCCGCGAGCGCAACGAGCTGCCCGTCTATGTCGCCAACGACAGCCAGGCTGCGGCGCTGGCCGAGTACATCTTCGGAACGGATCGGCGAGCCAACAACATGGCGGTCATCCGGGTCGGTCGCGGCATCGGAGCCGGTCTCATCCTGAACGGCGAGCTGTTCCAGGGCGACGGCTTTGGCGCGGGCGAGATTGGACACGTCACCGTCGATCCCGACGGCGTCCCCTGCCGGTGCGGCAGGCGCGGCTGCCTGGAGACCGTGGCAAGCAGCCGGGCCATGGTAGAAGCAGCGCAACGATCGATCGCGGAGGCGCCAGACTCAGCCCTCGGTCGGCTGGCAGCCGAATCCGGGGGGACCGTAACGATTGACATCCTGGCCAGGGCGCTCGCCGCCGGCGATGAGCACGCGCTGCGGATCGTTGACCACGCAAGCCGCCAGCTCGGCCGATCGATTGCGGGCCTGATCGGCATGCTCGACGTCCACCGAATCGCCCTGATCGGGGCCGCGACCGCTCTGGGCACGCCCTGGCTCGAGCAGGTTCAGGCCGAAGCCGCGCGGAGCGCGCTGTCCCTTCAAACGCGCCGGTCGGTTGTCGAGATCGGCCGCGTGGACCCCGCGCGGGCAGTCGTGCTCGGTGCATGCGCCGTGCTGCTCACCCGTGAGCTGGGGCTCATCCCGACGCGATGAGAAGCAAGAGTTCGGACGGACGCACCTTCCTGGCCGGCGTCGACGTGGGGGGCACGAAGGTTGCGGCCATCGTGGCTGACCGAGGGGGGCGGCAGGTCGGCCGGGCAGTGCGCTCGATGGCGGCGCGGCCCATCGGCGTCGAGCCGATCGTGGACGCGATCCGGGCCGCTCTCAAGGCCGCCGGAGTCCACATCTCGCAGCTCGGCGCAATCGGGGTGGGCGTCCCGGGTCGAGTCGATCCAGAGTCCGGCGTCGTCCAATTGGCGACCAATCTTGACTGGGATGACGTGGCCGTTGGCAGTCTCCTCGAGACGGCACTGGGGGTCACCTGTCGGGTCGAGAACGACGTCCACCTGGCCGCAGCAGGGCTGCTCGACCAAGCCGCCGCGGGCGGGGCGCGCAGCCTCGCATATGTTGCGATCGGCACGGGGATCGGTGCCGGGATCGTGATCAACGGCCGGCTCTATCGCGGCGCCCGCGGGATGGCCGGCGAGATTGGTCACGTCATTGCAGATCCAGAGGGCGTTCTCTGCCGCTGCGGTCAGACGGGCTGCCTGGAGACCTTCGCCGCAGGACCGGCTATCGCTCGCAGGGCTGCCGAGGCCCTCACTCACGGGAGCGCACCGAGCGCCCTGCGCGCCGTCCCGACGCTCAGCGCCAAGGCCGTGTACGACGCGGCTCGGGCTGGTGACAGCGTGGCGCTCGAGGTCACGCAGGAGACCGGGGTAGCGGTGGCTCGCGCACTGGCCGGCCTGCTGTTGACCTGCGACCTGGAGCGGGTGCTGGTGGGTGGCGGGGTCGCGGCTGCCGGAGTGGTCTTCATGGCTCCCGTTCTGGCGGAGCTGGACCGGCTGCGCGACGCCTCGTCGCTCGTCGCCGAAGTCTTGTCGCCCGACGCGGTCCAGCTACTGCCCGCGAAATTCGACGCGGTCGCCTGGGGCGGCGTGGCCCTTGCCCGCCGTTCGGCCGCAGACAACGCCGCATTCGGCCATCCCGATGTCGAGATTCGGGATGGGATCGGGGAGGAGGTCGCCAGATTGGAGGAGGTGGTCGCACGCGAAACGCTGGCTTGAGGAGTGGCGGGCGCGGACGACCTCGCCCGTTGACCCGCATGGAGTTCATCCCAAACAGGAGTGGAACGTGAAGATCGACAGATTCCTCGCTCTCGGATTCGCGGCGATGCTGGCCATATCGGCCTGCACCGGCACCGCGAGCCCCTCACCGGCGGCGACCTCGCCGTCTCCGGCCGCCGCGAGCAGTGCGACCAGCCCAAGTCCTGCGGCCTCGCCCAGTGCGACACCGCTGGCAGCCGATCCGGCCGAAGCGGTCATCAAGAACATCGAACCCAATGCCCAGATCACCTTCTGGACGTACTACCTGTCCCCGACGTTCGACAGCTACATCAAGGAGACCATCGCCCGCTTTGAGGCGACCTACCCGGGCGTCAATGTGACCTGGCAGGATCATCAGGGCACCTTCCAGCAGGACCTGAACGCGGCTTTTGCTGCGAAGAAGGCGCCCGATGTCATCAACCTGTCGGTTGGCGAGGGCTGGGTGTCCGACTATGCCAGCAAGGGTCTGCTGCTCGCTCTCGACGACAAGGTCCCTCAGGATGTCCAGAGCATCTACTTCCCTGGCCTCTGGAAGGAACAGCTGGTCGGTGGCAAGAACTTCCAGTTCCCGTGGTACCAGTCGATCGCCACGGAGCTCGTCAACAAGCGCATCTACGAGCAGGGCGCGGGGCTTAGCGTCGCGACCTTCCCGAAGACCTTCGACGAGCTGCCCACGGTCTGCAAGACCATCCTCGACAAGACCAGCACGCTGTGCGACATCCGGCTGAGCGTTAACGACCTGCTCGCGCAGATGACCTACGAGGAGGGCGTCAAGATCCTGAGCGCCGACGGCAAGAAGTTCGCATTCGACTCGCCCGAGGCCGTCAACTGGCTCAACCGATATGTCGGCATGGTCAAGCAGGGCACGGTCGACAAGGACATCCTCATCGCCAACGAGGACAGGACCGGGCTCCTGCTCTTCTCGGCGGGCCAGGCAGCCTTCTGGCAGACGGCGCCGAACCTCGTCCGCGAGGTCAAGAAGAACAACGCGACGTTATATGGGGACCTCGCCGTCGTGCCGGCACCTGTCGGCAAGTCCGGCGTCGTTGGCAAGGGCTCGATGGGTATCTCCGTGAAGGCTGACACCACCTTCCCGAACGCGTCCATCGCGCTGGCCCAGTTCTTCACCAACCCGCGCAGCATGGTGGCGTTCGCGAAGATCGTCTCGATCTACCCGTCGTCACCAAAGGCCTACGACGATCCGTTCTTCTCGTCGACACCGGCGGCCGTCGAAGACAGCGCCCGTCCGCTGGCAAAGGACATCGTGTCCAAGTACCAGGACATCGTGCCGACCCTCCCGATCGGCGCCACCAAGGCAGACGTCAACAACATCGTCCTCAAAGCGGTCCAGTCGGCGCTGTTCAACAACGTCGACCCGCAGAAAGCCCTGACCGACGCGGTCGCCCAGGCGAACGCGTTGATCAAGTAGTCGGGGCCAATCGGAACACGGCCCTCTCCCGACCACTTCGGGAGAGGGCCACACCCTGGGAAGAGTCATGACCGCGAGATTCTCGGCGACGCCGTATCTGTTCCTCGCGCCAGCGCTCGCTCTCATCGGAATCTTCGTGATCTATCCGATCCTGGCGGTCGTCTATTTCAGCTTCACCGAGTGGGACATCGTCCGGCCTCCAGTGTGGATCGGTATCCAGAACTATCAGCAACTGGTGGCCGACCCGACCTTCTGGAAGGCGCTGACCAATTCGATCGTCTATCTGCTGGTGACGCCGACGATCATTGCGCTCTCGGTGGGCCTGGCGATCATCGTCAATCGCAAGCTTCGCGGAGTCAGCATCTTCCGGGCGCTCTATTTCGTGCCGGCCGTGAGTGGCAGCATCGCCATCGGGATCGCCTGGCGGTGGCTGTTCGATCGGAACGGCTTCATCAACAGCGTGCTCATCTCCATCGGCGCGCTGAAGACGCCGATTCAGTGGCTGAGCGAGCCTTCGCTCGTGCTGCCGATCGCCATGCTGCTCACGATCTGGGCGGGCATTGGCTACTACTCCGTCATCTTCGTCGCCGGGCTTCAGAACATCCCCGAGGAGCTCTACGACGCGGCCCAGATCGACGGCTGCAACAGCCTCCAGAAGCACTGGCATGTGAGCCTGCCCGGTCTGCGGCCACAGATCGTGTTCGTGTCGGTGATCTCGAGCCTCGCCGCCCTGAAGGTGTTCGACGAGATCTACGTTCTGACGAACCGCACCGGCGGCATCCTCGACAGCGGCGTCACGGTCGTCTTCTATCTGTGGAAGGAGGCATTCGTCCTTGAGCACGCCGGCTACGCGGCTGCCATCGCAATGGTGCTGCTGGTTCTGACCCTCGCCTTCTCGATCGTCAACGTGCGCTTCCTGGAGCGCGGCCAGGAGCGGGTCTGATGGAGAAGGCCGAAGCGATTCCCGCGAGAGGTGTGCCGAGGTTCCGTGCTCTATCAACGCGCCGCCTCGCGACGGCGTCCGTGTGGTACGCGCTGCTCATCCTGATCGCTCTCGTAACGGTGTTTCCATTCGCCTGGATCCTGCTGACCTCGATCAAGGGCCCGACCGACCTTCTCTTTTCGACGCCACCGCAGCTGCTGCCGCACGACCCGACATTCGAGAACTACGGCCACGTGCTGGACGCATTGCCCATCCCGAAGTTCTTCGTCAACAGCATCGCGGCCTCCAGCGCGACGACGATCTTCAACGTCCTGGTCGCTTCGATGGCGGCCTATCCGCTGGCCAAACTCCGATTCCGCGGCCGAGAGGCGATCTTCTATCTCCTGCTCGCCACGCTGATCGTGCCGGCCCAGCTCACCTACATCCCGAGCTACCTGCTGGCCCGTACGTTCAATTACTACGACTCGCTGCCCGCGATCATCCTGCCCAGCCTGGCCAGCGCCTTCAACATCTTCCTGATGCGTCAGGCCTTCCGGGGGGTCCCCAACGAGCTGATCGATGCTGCCCGTGTGGACGGCGCTCGCGAATGGCGCATCTGGCTGCAGATCGCCATGCCGCTGGTCCGACCCACGCTCGCCACGGTCGCCATCTTCACGTTCGTCACGTCGTGGAACGACTTCCTGTGGCCGTCGCTCATGCTGCCGACGCCGGACAACAAGACCTTGCCGGTCGGCCTGGCGGCGCTGTTGAGCTTTTTCAGCTCCGACTTCAGGTCGGTCGCGGCGGGCGTGACCATGACCGTGGTGCCGATCCTGATCTTCTTCGTCGTGCTTCAGCGCCAGTTCGTGCGCGGCCTGGGCGGCGCGCTGAAGGGCTGACGGTGATCTGAGCTGATGGCCGTCGCCCCGCGTCCGGAGATGGCGTGAGCCTGCGCGACGAGATCGGCGAGCAACCCGAGGTCGTCCGGAGCGTCCTCGTCGCCAACGAGAGCGCCGTCACCGACGTCGCGGCGGCCATCCGCGAGCGAGACGCCGAGTTCGTGCTGGTGGCGGCCCGCGGCACGTCGGATCACGCCGCCATCTACGCGCAGTACGTGCTGGGCGCTCGGAACGGCCTGCCGGTCGCGCTGGCCGCCCCGTCACTCATGTCCCGGTTCGGTACGCGACCGAGGCTTCGCCGCGCGCTTGTCATCGGAATCTCCCAGTCGGGCGGGTCACCCGACATCGTGGCGGTCCTTCGCGAAGGCCGCGCGCAGGGAGCCCTGACGCTGGCGATCACGAACGACCCAATGTCCGAGCTGGCCGCCGCCGCGGAGTGGTCGCTCGACCTCAAGGCGGGCACCGAGCGCTCGATCGCTGCGACGAAGACGTACACCGCCGAGCTGCTCGCCCTGGCGATGCTGTCGGCCGCGCTGGCCGATCCGGCCGGCAGCGACGATGGCCGCGATCTCGCCGAGCTTCCTGCCCGGATCGAGGCCGCGCTCGATGGCGAGGAACAGATCCGGCGAGCAGCCATGGCTCGCGTCGGCGCTGGCAACTTCGTGGTCCTGGGGCGGGGCTTTGAATACGCCACCGCCCGCGAGTGGGCACTCAAGCTGAAGGAGATCGCGGGCGTCTTCGCCGAAGGCTATTCCTCCGCCGATTTCCAGCACGGTCCCTCGACGCTGGTGGGGCACGGCCTTCCGGTCCTGGCCATTGCGCCCGCTGGTCCACTGCACGACGAGCTGATCGAGCTCCTCGGGAGCCTCCAGGCAGAGCGCGGCGCCGACGTTGTCGTCGTCAGCGACCAGCCCGACTCGCCCTCCGGGGCCGCCGTGCTTCCGCTCCCCGCAGGCACGCCCGACTGGCTCGGCCCGCTGGTCGCAATCGTGCCGGCTCAGCTGTTCAGCTACCACCTGGCCCTCGCTCGGGGCCACGACCCAGAGACCCCGCGAGGGCTGCGCAAGGTCACCCGCACTCTCTAGGCGAGCGGTCGATGGTCCAGGGTCGGCGCCTGAGGGTTTCGCCGGTGAGGGGCACACTTACGGCGTGAAGGCCCTGGTGCTCGAACGTCCCGGTCCTCCCGAGACACGCCCCCTCGAGTTGCGGGACCAACCTGACCCCTCGCCCGGCCCGGACGAGCTTTTGTTGCGGGTTGCGGCGTGCGCCGTATGCCGAACCGACCTCCAGATCTCGACCGGCGACATCGAGCTCCACCGCCACAACGTCATTCCCGGGCATCAGGCCGTCGGAATGGTCGAGGCGACGGGTGACGGCGTGACGGGCTGGAAAGTCGGCGACCGCGCCGGAGTTGGCTGGCTGGCATCCACGTGCGGTGCGTGCCGCTTTTGCCGATCGGGGCGCGAGAACCTCTGCCCCGAC
>WNGJ01005501.1_pt1 | contig 14147 bp, 11 predicted proteins | sample 5400611 | NCBI WGS metagenome assembly WNGJ01 (sample SAMN13153375, study PRJNA577476) | soil metagenome | isolation source: 40 cm soil or saprolite under Garry oak tree replicate 1 | place: USA:California | collected 2016-06-15 | reverse complement strand
CTCCGCGGAGACATGAGCCTCGTCGGCCCCCGCCCGCCGTTGCCCTATGAGTTCGAGGCCTACGACCACTGGCAGTTCGACCGGCTTCAGGTGAAACCGGGGATCACCGGCCTGTGGCAGGTCTCCGGCCGGAATCTGCTGACCTACCGCCAGATGTGCGAGCTCGACGTGTCCTACGTCCGCTCCTGGTCGCTCTGGCTCGACATTCGCATTCTTCTCCGGACCATTCCGGTTGTTCTGTTCAACTCTGGTCGCGCCGCCTAGCTTGACGCTTCCTGCCTGCGGAGATCGATGATGGGCCCTGTGCGTGTCGGCGTGATCGGGTGCGGTTATTGGGGCCCGAACCTCGTCCGTAACTTTGCCCGCCACCCAGAAAGCCGGGTGGAGGCCGTGTGCGACGCGCGCTACGAACGCGCGGCGCGCGTCGCCGCCGAGTACCGCGTCTCCAAGATCACCGATCGGTCAGAGGAGTTGATCGCGGCGCCGGATCTGGACCTTATCGTGATCGCGACGCCGTCCTTCACGCACTTCGATCTCGCCCGGGCGGCGATCGGGGCCGGCAAACACGTGCTCGTCATGAAGCCACTTACCACGCGCACGGACCACGCCGAAGAGCTGTGTGATCTCGCCGATCGCCAGGGCGTGCTTGTCGCCGTCGACCACACCTTCGTGTTCACTGGCGCCGTCCGCAAGATGCGTGAGCTGATCGAGCGCGGTGAGATCGGAGACCTCTACTATTTCGATTCTGTTCGCATCAACCTCGGCCTCATCCAGACCGACGTGAACGTCGTCTGGGATCTCGCCCCGCATGACGTGTCCATCATGGACTTCCTGCTCGATCGTGGGGGGTTCGCGAAAGATGATGATCTATGACGACATGGAGCCGAGTGAGAAACTGAAGGTATACGACAAGGGCTTCACGGTGTCCCACGGCGGCTCAGCCGAGCACGAGTACCCATGGATGATCTCTTATCGCTCGGGCGACATGTTCGCGCCGCAACTCGATACGCGCGAAGCCCTCGCCGTCGAGGCCGACAATGTCATCGCCGCGATCGAGGGTCGGGACGCGCTGGTCGCAGACGGCCGGGCGGGGTGGCGGGTTGTCCGCATCCTCGAGGCCACACAGCGCTCCATGGAACAGGCGGGCGCCGTCGTCCCCATGAACGGGGCCGGAGTATCTCGCCTCGGCCCCTGACGGTGGTCCCCTTTGTCGATCTGAAAAGCCAGCACGAAGAGTTGCTACCCGAACTCCTCGCGCGCATCCGAGCGGTTCTCGAGAGCGGCACGTTCGTGGGCGGCCGGGAGCTGGAGGCGTTCGAGGACGAGTTCGCGCAATTCTGCGGTGGGCGGGACGTGGGCTGCACCGGCGTGGCGAGCGGCACCGATGCGCTCCGGTTCGCCTTCCTTGCGCTCGGCCTCCGCCCGGGCGACGAGGTGGTCACGGTACCCCAAACGTTTATCGCGACCACCGAGGCGATCACGCAGGCCGGCGGCACGATTCGGTTCGTCGACATTGACCCGGACACCCACACGCTCGATCCGCGACAGCTCGCGGCCGTGATCACTCCGCGAACCGTAGGCATCGTTCCGGTGCACCTGTACGGGCGTCCCGCCGACATGGACCCCGTCGTGGCAGTGGCGCGGCGGCACGGCCTGTGGGTTGTCGAGGACGTCGCCCAGGCGCACGGCGCCCGCTACCGAGGGCGCCCCGTTGGGACGCTCGGCGACGCCGCATGCTTCTCGTTCTACCCAGCCAAGAACCTCGGCGCGTGTGGCGAGGCGGGCGCCGTGATCAGCGCCGACGCTGGCCTGCTCGAGCGGGTGAAGCTGCTCCGCGACCATGGACAGGAAACCAAGTACGTGCACCGCATCGAGGGATACAATGGGCGGCTGGATGCGCTGCAGGCGGCCATCCTTCGGGTCAAGCTCCGGCATCTGGCCGATTGGAACAACGCCCGCCGGCGCGCCGCGGCGTGGTACGGCGAGGAACTGGTCCACACGGTGGGGATTGAGCCGCCGGTCGAGCCCCCGTACGCGTCGTCAGTCTTCCATCTCTATGCCGTGCAGGTCGAGGAGCGGGACCGGCTGCGCGAGGCGCTGACCGACGCTGGCATCGGGGTCGGGATGCACTATCCGACGCCGCTGCACCTCCACGAGGCGTATGGGAGACTGGGGCTCGGGCGCGGATCGTTTCCCGTGGCCGAGCGCGTCGCCGCGCACACGTTGAGCCTACCAATGTTTCCCGAGCTCACTCGGGCGCAAGTCGCCGAAGTCGTCGCCGCAGTCCGTCGTTCTCGCGGCGCCGCGGTCGCACCCGTCTCCGACTGACGCGGGATGCGGATTGCCTTCATCGGCGCCCGTGGCATCCCGCATGGCCACTCCAGCGCCGAGCAGATCGCATTGCACGTCGGCAGACGGCTAGTGGAGCGTGGCCACGAGTTCACCGTCTACTGCCGCCGCAATCTCTTCACCGATCGGAGCCCCACCTACCAGGGTGTGAGGCGGGTGTTTCTTCCCACCATCGAGCACAAGCTGATGGGGCAGGTGATCCACGGGTTTCTGGCCGGCGTCCATGCTGCCGGCCGGTCGTACGACATAGTTCACGCGCAGTGCCTGACGAACACGTTCCAGAGCGTGGTCCCGTGGTTGATCCGTCGCAATGTCGTGATCAATGTGAACGGCCAGGAATGGGAGAACCCGAAATGGCCGAGGACGCTGCGCCACGCGTTCTTCAAGGCCGCCGCCAGAACATCGCTGCTGATGTGTGGCGAGATCATCACCGATGCGGAAGGGATGCGCGCGATCTACCGGGACCGCTACGGACGGGACTCCACGGTCATCGCGTACGGCGCGGAGTTGGTCCAATCGCGGGACCGCTCGATCCTCACGCGGTACGGGCTCGAGCCACGCGAGTATTATCTCGTCGCTGCCAGGCTCGTTCCGAGCAACCAGATCCGAACGATTGTGGAGGCGTTCCAGGGCGCGGGCGCTGGGCGGGTCCTCGCGATCGCGGGAGCCGAAGACCCAGGCAGCGCGTACTACCAAGCCCTCCGCGCGGCGGCTGGACCCAAGGTCCGTTTCCTGGGCCTGATCTCCGATCAGGCGCACATGGACGAGTTATATGCCAACGCCTATGCATACCTTCATGGCGCCACGCTCGGTGGCATCAACTCGGCGCTGCTCCGTCCTCTCGGGGCCGGTTGTCCGGCAATCGCTGCGGACACTCCGTTCAACCGCGAAGTGCTCGAGCGGGACGACGGCGGTCGCTGCGGCTCGACTTGGCGGGACGATACGGAGCTGCGCGACGCAATTGGAGTGTTTGAGGGCGATCTCCGCGTTGTTGAAAGCTTGCGCGAGCCCTGTCGCCGGCAGATTCGTGAGAACTTCAGCTGGGACCTGGTGACGGACCAGTACGAGGTGTTTTACCGCGGCTTCGTCGAGCGGTGGCCGGTTGAGCGGATTCGCGCCGAAGTGGCGGCCCAGAAGGTGAAGTATGCCACCCGCACCTGACGCCGCGGCCGCCCTCAACGCGGTTGAGTGGTTTGTCAGCTTGGCACCTGTCGTCATGAGGCACATCGAAAGCGGTTTCGTAGACGATGAGGCCGCTTATTTCGCTTTCCACAAGATCCGATTCCGTGAGACGTTGGAGCGTGTCGCGGCCGTCGTACCGACGGGCACGCGCGTGCTCGACCTGGGTGGTCAATTCCTCCACGTGGCGTTGGCGCTGCGCGACATGGGGTACACGGTGGACGCCGCGGACGTCGCGCCGTACGGTGAGGAGCCGCGTCTCCTGGCGCGCGCGCGCGAACGCCTCACGGTGCACCCCATCCTGTCGCTGGCGCAGATGGACTTCCCGGATGGGACTTTCGACGCCGTGTTGTTGCTCGAGGTGCTGGAGCATCTCGCACAGAACCCACGCCCTCTCTGGGTGGAGTTGGGGCGCGTGCTCAAGCCTCGCGGACGACTGATCGTGACGACGCCGAACCTCTACCGCATCGGCGGCGGCGGGGGCGCCGCGCGCCAGATCCTCAGGTTACTGCGCGGGCAGGGCGCTGGGCCGACGGTGGACGAAGTGCTGACGCTCCACACGGGGGCGCACCACTGGAAGGAGTACGGGCGCCGCGAGCTGCGCCGGTACTTCTCCCTGCTCGGGTGGCACGTCGCGCGGATGGACTCGTTCAACTATCTCCCCACTCGACGTGCGGCGCTCGTCGCTCTCAAGCGGTTGTTGCCCTCGCTCCGGGACTGCCTCTACCTAGAACTGGTCCGGGCGTAGGTGGGACGAGTCGCGCGCTCGACAGCCTACAACATGCTCGGACAGGCCGTGCCTCTTGCTGCCGGCCTGCTGGCCATTCCGATCATCACGCGCTCTCTGGGTGACGGGCGCTTCGGTCTGCTCGCGCTCATGTGGACGATCATCGGCTATTTCAGCCTCCTGGACCTGGGACTGGGGCGCGCCACTACGAAGTTCGTGGCGCAGGCGTTGGCCGAACAGAACATGCGGCGCGTTCAGCACGTCGCGGGATTCACAGCGGCAGGCCAGGCGGCGCTCGGGGTTGTGGGAGGCGCGGCGCTCGCGACTGTGACGTCATGGGTGGTCACTCATCTCCTCCGGGTACCCGCCGAGCTGCAGGTCGAGGCGGAGCAGGCCTTCCACTGGCTGGCGCTCTCGGTGCCGTTTGTGGTCCTGTCGGCCAACCTGCGCGCGGTACTCGAAGGGGCTCAGCGGTTCGACCTCGCGAACTTGATCCGCGCGCCGAACGGCGTGCTGGCCTTCGTGATCCCGGCGGTGGCCGCCCGGGCCGGCGCCGGGCTACCTGAGATCGTGGCCCTCCTACTCGCGCTTCGCGTGGTAGCCTGCGCGGTCACGGCGATGGCGATCAGAGCCGCGCTCCCGGGCTTCCGTTGGGAGCTGAGACTGACGCGCGAGCTGGTGCGGCCGCTGCTCGGCTACGGTGGCTGGGTGGCGGTCACGAATGCGGTCACTCCAATCCTGACGAGCCTCGAGCGGTTCGTGCTGGGTTCGGTGGCGGGCGTCGGTGCCGTGGCGTACTTCGCCGCGCCATACGAGGCCATCTCGCGCCTGCTCATCCTCCCGGCGTCGCTCGCTGGCGGGCTCTTCCCGGTTGTGAGTGTCCCCGTCACGAATGAAGCGCGCGCGGAGGTGGAGCGGCTGCTCGCGCGCTCAGTGCGCTCCCTGTGGCTTTTGCTTGGTGGCCCGGTGATCGTGGTGTTGCTGTTTAGTGACAGGCTACTCGACGTGTGGCTCGGGCATAGCTACGCGGCGCAAGGAGCAGCGGCCCTCGCGATCCTAGCGGTGGGAATGCTCATCATCGGATTGGCGCACGTGCCGGGGATATTTCTCCATGGCCAGGGGCGGCCCGACCTGCCGGCCATTTTCAGCATCATCGAGCTGCCGATCTACGTTGTGCTGACGTGGGTGTGTGTGCAGGCCTACGGCGTGACGGGCGCCGCCCTCGCGTGGACCCTGCGCGTCAGCCTCGATGCCGCGCTGCTATTCGCGGCTGCCAGAAAGGTCGGCCGGTTCTCGCTGAAGAGTCTCTTGGGTCTTCGCGTCACGCGCTAAGCGCGGCCTTCCAGAACCGAGCGTAGCCCTCCACCATCCGTTCGACGCGGAACAGACGTTCGAATCTGTTTCTGGCCGCGGCGCCCAGGCGCGCACGCAGGCCGGGATCGGCGGCGAGCCGACAAAGGTGCGCCAACCCCGTTTCCGGGGCCGCGGGATCGTACAGAAAGCCGGTCTCCCCGTGCACGACGATTTCGTCCGCACCACCGAGCGCCGAGGCCACGACCGGGACCCCGGCTTGCGCCGCCTCCAGGAGAACGGTGGGGAATGGGTCGAACGCGGTTGAGCACTGGACCAGGATATCGACTTCACTGAAGATCTGAGCGCGCGGCTGCGCGCCCTCAAATCGCACCCGCGGCCCAAGCTCCGCGGCGAGCCCAGCGGCCATGTCCGTGAGCTCGACGGCCGTGTCGCCGAAGAAGGCCCAGCGCACGTGTTGGGGCCAATCGGCACGCGCCCACGACTGCGCGATCGAGAAGCCTTTCCACGCAGCATACATCCCGAGGAAGCCGATCACGAGTTCGCTTCCATTCCGGTCGCGCGACCCTGGCACGAGACCGCTAGAGCCGTTGGGGATGATACACGATCGCCGTTTGAAGCCAGTGGCACGCCACGCGGTTTCCAGTGCCGCGCTGGGGAATGCAATTGCGGCCTGGCGGTTTGCGCTGAGGCGCCACAGCCGCTGGCGCAGCCACGTGGCCGTGGGGGCATCTGGGTGGTCGTGTACCGTCGCGGTGGCAGGCACACGCAAGCGCCAACCAATCCACCACGACAGTTCGAGCGCGCGAGCGGTCCAAGCATGCACGAGACCGGCGCGTCGCAAGCGGGCGGCCGCTGCGTAGCCCGCGGGCAAGTTGAAGAGTAGCGCGTCGCGCGACGCTGGCAGCAGCACCCACGGAACCCCCGCCTCAACAGCCATCGTCGCCGGCGCAGACCCGGCCGGTGCCGCCACGGTGATCCGCGGGGTTCGGTCACCCCAGCCCCGAAGCAACTCGCCGAGGACGACCTCCGCTCCGTGGCCGGGGCCGTGGGTGGTCGAAACGATGGCCACGCATGTCACAGAGTGCTCGAGAGCGACAGTCACCGCGACGGTCTGCTGGCTTTCAGGCCGGCTTGGGCGGCCGCCAAGTTGCTCACGTACTCGGCCGACACCGCGCGCAGCAACTCGCGCTGTCTGGGCCGCGTGAGGCGGCCGCCGGGCGCTTCGATCGCATCCCGATCCGTTTCACAATACGCTACGACTTCTTCCTGGCGAAACGCGAGATTGCGGAGAAAGACCACCGGGACGTTCGCCGCATTCGCAAGATGATGCGACCCTGAGTCGGGACACACGACGACGGCGGCTTTGCTGAGAAACGCGGTCAGCCCGCGCAGGGTGAGCGCGCCCGCCAGCACGTGGCATGAGACGCCGCTTTGGCCCGCGACGATGGTGAGATGCTCCCTGTCTGCTGCCGTCCCCGCAAGCACGATTTCGGCGCGCAGCTTGCGACGGACCAGACCCATGCACGCTGCCCACCGTTCAACAGGCCAGAGTTCTGCGGGCTGGCGCGTGGTGCAGAAGAATGTCGCGACCGTCGTCTCGTGCGAGAATCCCAGCGACCGCCACACCTCGTCGGCTTCGGCAACGTCCCGCTCCTCTAGAAACACCTGTGGTCGCAAGCTCCACGAGGGCGCTTCGTTCGCGAGGTGTGCGACAAAAGCCCGGAAGTAGGCGGGAAGCTTGTCGGGGAACGAGATCGGCACGGAATGCGTCACCCAACCGGACATACCCTTGTGAGTGAAACTTGCGCGGTTCGGAATGCCGAGATCGATGGCCAGCTTGAGGTAAGGCCAGTACTTCACCGGATTAGAGATGAGTGACGCGTCGAACGCGAGATCGCACAAGTGCTGCCAATGCTTCGGAATGATGTCGAACGGCGAGTCGGAAGCAGCGTAGGTCAGCACGTGATCGAGATACGGATTGTGCTCCAGCAAAGGCGCCGAGGACGGCGATGTAAGGAAAAACAATTCCGCGTTCGGGAACGCCTTGCGGAGGGTCGGGAGTGACGGAGTTCGGATCAAAGCATCGCCAACGTGGTTGTCGCCGGTAATCAGGATGCGTTTCCATTCGGCTAGGGGTGTTGGATCGCAACGAACGCGACGCCGCGCATAGGCTGCGAGTCCGCCGGCGATCCATTCGGAGAAAATGGCTAGCGGAATGTTGTGCCATTGCCCGAAGGCTCGATGGTTGAGCATGCGGCTCCCCTGACCGTGAGTCGTCACGCTGCCTCCTTCACCGTAATCGGCGTCGCCAGCGAGCCCAACAGCCAGAAGAATACGCAGGTAAGCAGCGTCGAGTTGAACACGGTTGCCGTCACGGCGTTGAGCAGGATGCCTGCGGCAGCCGCCGCCAGGACAATGCCGTAGTCGGCCCGCACGTCTCTTGCGTTCCTGGTGCACGCCACGCCGGTTAAGAACCCGCCCACGATCGTCGCCACGTGCAATCCCAAGCCCAGAACTCCCAGCTCCACGGCGTACCTTAAGTACTGGTTATCGCCGGCGAGCGGATCGAGACCGAATCGGATCGCCGATTGTTCCGCTACTCCCAGTCCTGCCCCGAAGGGATAGCGCAGCGCGTTATCGATCCCCCCGACCCAAGCGTCAACGTGGCTGAGGCTGCTCGAGGTTTGCCAGGTCAGCGTTTCCCAGACATAGTTCGCCAGGCCCGGTACGAGGACCAGCGCGCAGCCGAATGCGATCGTGACCGCCGTGCCAACCGTGGTGATCAGCCCCCACCGGCGTCGTGAAGCTGTGATCATAAGCGCCTGCAGCAAACACGCCACGATGGTCAACCGAGTGAGGGAGAGCAGCAGGCCCAACCACAGCATCGCGTAGCCCACCCAGACAATGGCGGCGCGTCTGCGGGCGAGAACCCAAACCGTAGCGGCAGGCATGATTACGAGAAAGGGGATAGCGAAGCCCTGGCTCGAGAGGTAGGTGGAGCCGGAGCGCCATACGAGAGAATTTCCCATTGGGACCCAGTAGTTGCCCGGAAGGCCGTACGCATTACCGACCGTGAAAAGCGTGAGCCCGAGGAAGTCTTCCACGTACGCGGCCGCCCCGAGCAATACGAGCATCTCCGGTGTCACGAAGAGACGTTCGAGCACAGCAACTGCGGATGTGATGACGCCCACAAGGAACAGGGACTTCAGGACACGCTCGTCGCGCACAACCTCGGGCGTCGCTCGGCCAACGAAATAGAGCAGCGAGAAGTAGACCGCGTCGCGCAGGCCGTACAGGCGTGCCCCGAGCGGCACGTCCAAATCGGACCAGAAGCTCGCGCCAATGATATGGGACAGAGCGAAGAGTCCGAAGCCCCCCACCACCAGGTCGAGCCATTGCACCGGCGTGCGGTCGCCGCGGCCCAGCAGCACGCGAAGTATCACGGCCACCACGAGCACCGCGACGAGGGACTCCTTCCACGCGGCGATAAGCCGTACCACAATGGAGGGCACCCCGAGTCCACCGAAGAGCGCCGCCATCACAACGGCGTGGATGGGAAGCAGCCAGATGAAGACGAGGAGCCCCGCGGCTAGGCGGTGCTGCGCACCCGGCACGGCGTGCGGCGCTGAGGTCACGGTCAAGACGGGGTGAGGCGGATCTCCAAAGTGCGGTTGATGGCGTCCCGGACGTCCCGCATGTCCATGTTCTGGCCGCACACCGACCGCTGCTCGAAGAACACGTTGCGCCGCATATCCACGCCGTAGCTCAATTCCAACAGGCCGAAGCCCCCACGCTTGGCGGCGCGCACGCCAACTATCATGGACGTGTCGTGCGAACACCACTTGTTGGGGGTTCCATTGACGTTCGTGGTCGGGAACCTGTAGAGCGCTTCGCCATCCCAGCGGATTCTGTACGCGTAGACTCCCGCGTGCCAGAGGGGCGCTACGTAGTCCACGGCGAGCCACTGGGACGACGCTCCCGGTCCGATGGCCGCGCCGATCACCTGGCCGCGGTTGGTGTAGCCTTGGGGCACCGCGCGGCTCGTGTACCACGTCCCCACGGGGCGATCGCGCAACGTCGCCGACTTCCCGAGGTAGGTCGTCTCGAGTTGCACGCGCGCCGTGCCTGCGGGCCCGGCGGGCTGTGCCCATTGCAGGCCAAGCGTATAACCCTGGGTGTGGTTCGGTGCCGTCAGGAAGTCCCGAAGCGATGTCGGCAGTTCGTTCCGCGCCCACTCAGTGTAGACCTCGAACCCTGCCCCAGGGAACGCCCAGCGACCGAAGAACGAGAAGACCTGGTCAGGGCCTGGCACGACGGTTGTGTCGCCGGGGAGATGGTTGTTGGGGCGGCCTGGGTTCCGGATTAGGGCGTCCAACAATCGCGTGGGAACCCGACCCCAGCTCGACACCGGCGCGTACACAGCCCGCGTCAAACCTACGGTGACATTCGGCGCTCCGCGCGGCGTCCAGGCGAGCGCGACGCCGCTGATGGAGCGCCAATTGTTTGCGAGCGACGTATCGAAGTACGCGGACTCGCGCAAGCCGCCCGCGAACAACCTGAAGTCGAACGTCCCGGCCCGGGTCGAGATCGCGCGCGTTGGGCGCGCAAACAAGCGGGGAATGCCGGCCGCGTTCGTGCTCATCACGATCGCATTTTGGATGCCGGGTCCCCACCACTCGTTCTCGGTCGTGAGACCCGCGGTGATTCGTCCGAAGTCAACGTCGACCGAACTCTGAGCCCAGTCCCACTGAGTGAATCCGGTCGTACCAAAACGGACCGGCAGGTCGATAGACTCAGGCGTTGTGTGCCAGGGGTTGCCGAGGGGGTTCCTGCCCGGCGGTCGGGGGAGCGTTACCCAATCCGCTGGTCCCATAAACCCCAGGTTATCGGTCTGTAAGAGCTCAGGGCCGAGGACGAGACGCACTCGCTTCATTTGCACCTCGAGGCCGGCGCGAACGCGGGAGCTCCATCCTCGGCCCGCCCACAACCAACCGTCATTGAGTGAATACGGGAGGGCGCTGTTGTCGATCGAGTACAGCTCGGGAAGAAAGTAGGCCCACCGGAGTGAGCCGGGACGGCTCGGCTGGAGTTGTGTCAGCGTCGAGGGTGACCGCAGCAGCGAATACGAAACCGGCCCGGGTGTCGTAATCGACGCGAGGCGCATGCTGTCGTCTGCGAAGCTGCCGGGCGTGACGAGTTTACCGCGCGCACCTTGCTGTGCTGGCATCTGGGAGGGGAGCGCCTGGGCGGTTGCAGCGAGCAACGCACATGTCGCGAAGCTAATACTGGGTCCGTTCATCATGGACGCCGTAATTTGCACGGGCTATCGTCAAAGGGTGAGGGGACGAACCGCAACGCTCGCAGCAATCGTCGCGGCTTTCGCGTGGTGCGGGCTTGCGGCCCAAGACGTTCATCGGCCCGCAGCGCGGACCGAGGTGTACGCAGGTTCCGAGCTGGAGACATATCTCCGCAACCTTCAGGTCGCAGGCGTCATCGGGCTGTACCCGTGGTCCGCTCGGCGGTTCACGGCGGCCGAAGTGGATCGGCTGCTGCCTGCGGATTCCACGCACCCCTGGGCGGCTCGCTACGACTGGCGTCCGGCTCCTTCCCGACGGCCCTCGGTCGCGCTCCCGCGACCCGAGGTTGCGGCCCGCGTCAATACTGGGTTCCCCTACGGCTACAACGACGGTGCGGTGTGGGCCGGTCGGGGCATCACGCTCAGCGCGCAAGGCGGGGCTTCGGCGCGATACGGGCCGCTGGCAGCGTCGGTTGTCCCGCTGGTGTCGTGGGCGTCAAACGCAAAGTTCCGGCTTCAGCCGAACGGGCAAACGGGGGCGCTCATTTACGCGGACGGGCGGTACGAGGGGAGCATCGATCGCCCGCAGCGCTTTGGCGATCACCCGTACGCGCTCGCCAGCGGGGGCCAATCGGCGCTCGAGATCTCGCAATGGGGTCTTGCGGCTGGTCTGTCGACGGCGAACGATTACTGGGGACCCGCGTCAGACTTCCCTGTGATTCTCGGTAACAACGCGGGGGGATTCCCGCACGTCTTCGCTGGTACATCGCTTCCCCTGAACCTGTGGCTCGTGCGTGTCCACGCCCGAACATTATTCGGTCGGCTTACAGCGACGTCTTACATTCCACAGACGGGCGATACCGCGATCCGCTCCGCGACGGGGGCCGTCGTGGTGATCACACCGCGGTGGCCCAAAGGCCTCGAGTTCGGGGCGACGCGCTTCAGTCATCGTGTCTGGGCGCGCCGGAAGTCTGTGTTCCGCGAGCTCTACTCGCCTTTCGTTTTCGGGGCGTTCAACAACGACCCACTCGAGAACGAGCTGGCATCCGTCTTCTTCCGCTGGGTGGTTCCGCGCGCCGGCGTGGAAGTCTACGGCGAGTACGGCACCGAGGACTTTCGCTACAATTTCCGGGAGATCATTGTCGAGCCCGATCACGTTGGTGGATACACTATCGGTCTGCGCATCGTGACGCTGCGACCGAACGGAAAGATGCGTGTCATCCGAGCGGAGATCCAAGACCTGCAGCGGGGAACACTGGTGCAAAGCCGGAGCCAAGGCCCCTTCTACATTCATAGCCCGCTCGGCGAGGGCCACACCTATCGCGGGCAAATCCTGGGGTCCGAATGGGGGGTGGGCGGCGCCGCCGACAAAGTGGCGGTGGACTGGTACGACCGGGTTGGGCGCTGGACGCTGGTGTGGTCCCGTCTACTGCGGGGCGATACCGGTGACACCGTTGCCACGACGCCGTTGAACCCGCGCGACCTCGATGTAATGCAGACAATCGGGGTGGAAAGGGTGCTCTTCCAGGGGCGCTACGACATCTGGTGGACGGCGACAGCCGTGTACGAATTGAACCGCGACTTCCGGCGCGACGCTTTCAATCTCAACCTGAGCGTTGGTGCGCGGGCGGGCTTCCCGTAGCGACTGTCAGGCGCCCGCACGGCGTCGGGTGGGTAACGTCCCACGCACCTCGCCCGCCATACGGGCCGCCGCCACACGCAGCAGGCCTGCGTCGGCGGGATTGCGCTGCGCCCAATTTGCCAGCAGTGTACGCGCCGCGGCCCACAAAAGGCCCAGCACTGCGCCCAGCAGCCCGGCCGTTACCATGATAAGCGTGCGCTTCGGCCAATCGGGTCGGCGCGGTGGGATCGCCCGGTCCACAACAGTGATCACTGGTGTCGTATTTACCTCGTCGATCCGGGCCGCCTCGTATTGTTGGCGCAGCGACAGGTAGAGACTGCTGACCGTCTCGACCTGGCGCCGGAGACGCAGCTCCTCGATCGTTAGCGCCGGTGAATCGTGCCACTGTCGGTTGGTCTCAAAGAACGCGCGCAGGGCGTTCTCGGCGGCGCGCAACTCATCTTGGGTCGCGGCGACGCGACCCTCGAGAAATTCGCGGCGGGCCTGCGCCCGGGTCAACCGCTGCTCTTTGTTGAACTCGCTCACGAGGCCCACCGCGCGGTTCGCGACATCGGCCGCAAGCGCTGGCCAGCTAGCGGTGACCCGCAAGGCCACGAAACTCGTCCTCGGGTCAGTCGTGACGGTCATCCTGTTGCGCAGCCGCTTCACCGCTATCTCAATCCCGCGGAGCGAGTCCGGCGTGCGAATGCCCAGTTCCTGCACGAGATTGGCACTGTCCTCATGCTCGGGGGTGCGCGGGTCTGGGAAGCGGGATAGCGCCAGCCTCGTTAGCAGTTCCCGGCTGCGGAGCAGCTGAGCGTAAAACGCAGGGGAGTGGGACGGGTCCCGGGATGGTCCAATCCCGAGTTGGGAGGCGAGGCCCGACAGACCGGGGTCCGTCGCCAGTTCCGCGAGCCCGCGGGGCAGCTCGACGGACGCGTCGGTCGTCACGAATGAGACCTCGGCGCGGTACGAGGGCGGGAGCACGAACGACAGGCCCAGGGCCAGCAAAGCGACGCCCGCAGCGACGGCCAGGGCTTCGCGCCAACGGGCTAGAGCTCCGGCTACGAGTGCGGCGAAGGTCATTGGACCCGATTCCATGAAGCCCGTACCTTGTTGCGGCGGCGCCACTTCGTCAAGGATACTTCCGCAGCGCCGCCGTCCGCCTCAAGCTGGTCGTCGGAATGCGTCGCGCAATCAACCAGGGGGAAGCTAGTGGGCGAACGTGTCTTGGTGACTGGAGGTGCAGGATTCGTGGGCTCCCATCTTGTCGACGCGTTCCTCGCGCGGGGACATCGAGTGCGCATCCTCGACAGCCTCGAGCCACAAGTGCACGGACCCGATGGCCAACTGCCAGCTTACGTGAACGGCAAGGTCGAGTTCGTGCGTGGGTCGATCACCGATGCTGCGGCGGTGGCGCGCGCCCTCGATGGGATCGACGTCGTCCTGCACCATGCGGCGCTGGTTGGGGTGGGACAGTCGATGTACGACATCGCCCGCTACTGTCTCGTGAACACTGGCGGTGCCGGCGTCCTGCTCGAAGCGATCGTGAAACAGCGCAGCCGAATTCGTAAGGTCGTCGTCGCCTCGTCAATGTCGGTGTACGGGGAGGGCGCTTACCGTACTCCGGAAGGCGAGATGCGCGCGCCGCGACTGCGCGG
>WNGJ01004777.1_pt1 | contig 14147 bp, 12 predicted proteins | sample 5400611 | NCBI WGS metagenome assembly WNGJ01 (sample SAMN13153375, study PRJNA577476) | soil metagenome | isolation source: 40 cm soil or saprolite under Garry oak tree replicate 1 | place: USA:California | collected 2016-06-15 | reverse complement strand
AACACTTCTTTGGAGCTTGCTGTGACTCTCGCGTCACCCGAGCACCATCCATCGGCGAAGTCGGCAAAGGATGTCGCCGCGGCGTGTGTCCTTCTGGGCGCGATCACGTCCGTCGTCATTGGCCTACTGCTCTTCGGCATGCGCCTCGCTGAACGTTTGTCCGGCACCTAGCAGCCCTTCCCGCTGCAAAGCGCGTGCGGGGCAAACCCGTATCACGCGGTGAGTCCTTTCCTCCGTTCGCCTTCGCCGCAACTAGATTTCCGCTCATGACTGGGGAGAGCGTGTCGCCGAAGGCTGGTTTCATGCGCAGAGCTGCAGCGCTCGCGCTCGACATCGCGGCGCTTTTCGTGATCGAGTTCATCGTGAGCATGCCGGGCTTTCTTATCGGGAGCACGCCCGCAGTCGTGTGGAATGTGACTCAGTGGCCAGTCACCGCGATCTATTTCGTCGGATTTTGGTCGACCGGTCGCACGCCCGGAATGCTGGCGATGAAACTCCGCCTGGAAACCGATGCAGGCTTCTCGCCCGGCTTGTTCCGATCGGCCAGCCGTTTTCTCGTCCTTGGCGGCGCGACCGCGCTTGCAAGTGCGACGCTTCTGGTCCTCGTACTCCCATACGTCGTTATCTGCGCGGTCGGGTTCTATCCGCACGACCTCGTCGCGCGGACGGTCCTCCGACGCGTCTCGCCCGCCGGTGAAGCGACGGCCAGCGAGTCGCGTTCGTATGCGGTCGGCCGGGCGATCAACTGGCTCGTGTTCGGATTCTTCGGCTTAATGATTGCGGGTCTGGTGATTGGATTCGCCGGTGGGGGGATCGGCGACGGCGCTTTCATTGCTTGGGTGAGAAACGACACCGGTGTGGACATACGGCTGACTCACGCGTTCAACGAGCGCTCGTCGTTCATTGACGATGGTCCCGTGGCGCCCGGCGGAGTAACCAATGTCGACAAGGTGGGCGCCCCTCGCGAGACGCCCAATCTCGTGATCAAGGCGTATGCCACAGACGGTCGCCTCATCTTCTGTCGTGCGCTGACGTTCGCGGATTACAAAGACTCGCACGCGGAAGCTCCGATCCCGATCGAGCAAGGCGACCTTCGGTGCGACTAGTCGGGCTCTAAACTTCAGCGGTGGCCATCGATCGCTCCGTCGTGGAAAAAGCCGCGGGATTGGCACGAATCGCCCTCACAGCCGAAGAGGTCGAGCGGTTCACCGGGCAGCTCTCGGTGGTCCTTAAGGCGGTCGAGCGCCTGAAAGAGGTCGACACCAAGAAGGTCTCGCCGACCGCCTCCGTGCTTCCCGTTTCGAACGTGATGCGGGAGGACGAGATTCGCCTGGGGCTCTCGCGCGAAGAGGCGCTTGCGAACGCACCCAAGGGCGGCCGCGACGGCGAGTTCTTCCGCGTGCAGGCGGTCCTGGAAGAGCGGCCATGACGGAGATGCCGCGCTCCATCCGAGAGGCGAGCGAGCTCCTACGCACACGGAAGGTGGGCGCGCTCGAGCTTGCCGACCTCGCGCTCGATCGATCGCACCGCGACCGCCACAACGCGTGGCTCCATCTTTCAGACGACCACGCCCGCGAGCAGGCACGGGCAGCCGACGAACGTCTCCGGCGCGGGGATGCGCCGCTGCTCACCGGGATCCCGTGGGCCTGCAAGGACATCATCGGGACAAAGAAGATCCCGACGACCGCGGGGTCGCGGATTCTTGAGGGATACGTCCCGGTGTATTCGGCGACCGTCGTCGAGCGCCTCGACGCGCAGGGCGCGGTCATGGTCGGCAAGACGAACCTCGACGAGTTCGCGATGGGGAGCTCGAACGAGAACTCGGCGTTCGGGCCGGTGAAGAACCCTTGGTGCGTAGATCGCGTCCCCGGTGGCTCGTCGGGTGGCTCGGCGGTCGCGGTCGCCGCGGGAGAGGTCCTCTTCGCCCTCGGGACCGACACGGGCGGCTCGATCCGCCAACCTGCGGCCCTAACCGGCGTCGTCGGCATGAAGCCGACGTACGGCCGCGTGCCACGGTGGGGCGTCGTCGCGTTCGCCTCGTCGCTCGATCAGGTCGGACCGTTCGCGAACACCGTTGAGGACGCCGCGATGGTGTGCGAGGCAATCTTCGGCAAAGACCCGAACGACGCGACGATGGTCACGGACTTTCCGAACGACGATCTCCGCCGCGACCTGGACAAGGGCGTGAAGGGGATGCGCCTCGGCGTACCGAAGGAGTACTTCGCCGTCAAGGGGATGGAGCCCGGCGTCGAGCGCGCGGTGCGCGACGCGCTGAAGGTGCTCGAGCGCGAAGGCGCAAAGCTCGAGGAGGTTTCGCTCTCGCTGACCGACCACGGGCTCGCGGTCTACTACATCATCCAGCCGGCCGAGGCTTCCTCGAATCTCGCGCGCTACGACGGGATCCGCTACGGCCTTCGTGTCGAGGGCCCCGACCTGCTCCAGACGTATCGCCGGACCCGCGGCAAGGGCTTCGGCCCCGAGGTCAAGCGCCGGATGATCCTCGGCACCTACGCGCTCTCGGCCGGCTACTACGACGCGTACTACGTGAAAGCGCAGAAGGTCCGCACGCTCATCAAGGATGAATACGACCGCGTGTTCAAGAAGGTCGACGCCCTCGTGACGCCGACCTCACCGACAGTCGCGTTCCCGATCGGCGCGAAGGTCAACGACCCGCTCTCGATGTACTTGAACGACATCTTCACGCTTCCCGTGAACATCTCGGGGCTTCCGGGCATCTCTCTGCCGTGCGGGCTGAGCGAAGGACTCCCCGTCGGGCTGCAGGTCATCGCAAACTCCTACCAGGAGCGCACGATGTTCCGCGTCGCCGCGGCGTACGAGCGCGCAACCCCGCACCACCTCGAACGACCGAAGGAGAAGGCCGCATGAGAGCCACTCGTCGTTCGCTCACGAACGCGAAGGTCGAGCGCATCCCGGCGAGCGGGATCCGGCGCTTTTTCGATCTGGTCTCGGGAACCGAGGGCGTCATCTCGCTGGGGGTCGGCGAGCCGGACTTCGTCACGCCCGAGCGCTTCCGCGAGGCCGCGATCCGGTCGATCAAAGAAGGCAAGACCAAGTACACGTCCAACTACGGCATCCGCCCGCTGCGGGAAGCCATCAGCGAACACACCGAGAAGCTGCGAGGCGTCCGGTACGACCCCGAGCGCGAGATCCTCGTCACCGTCGGCGTGTCCGAGGCGGTCGATCTCGCGTTGCGGGCGACACTCAACGACGGCGATGAAGTGGTCATCGCGGATCCCTCGTACGTGGCCTACGTGCCGGGCATCGTGCTGGCCGGCGGCGTCCCGGTGCCCGTGCCGACCGACGAGCGATATGACTTCCGGCTGCGGCCCGAGGACGTCGAGCGCGCGATAACGCCGCGCACGCGGGCGATCCTGCTCGGCTTCCCGAACAACCCGACCGGCGCGGTCCTGACCGATGGCGATCTCAAGGGCCTCGCGGCGCTCGCGGACGAGCACGACCTGTTGATCTACGCGGACGAGATCTATGACCGCCTCGTCTACGGCGTGGAGCACCGTTCGATCATCGAGCTGCCTGGCATGCGTGAGCGCACCGTGTACCTCGCCGGGTTCTCGAAGTCGTACGCGATGACCGGCTGGCGCGTGGGCTACGCGTGTGCGCCCGCCGAAGTGATCGAGCAGATGATGAAGATCCACCAGTACACGGTGATGTGCGTGCCGACGGCGGGGCAGTACGCGGCGCTCGAAGCGCTCCGTACCGGCGAAGACGAGGTGCGGCGCATGGTCGGCGAATACGACCGGCGCCGGAAGGTGATGCTGAAACACTTCAACGATCTCGGGCTGCACTGCTTCGAGCCGCGCGGCGCGTTCTACTGCTTCCCGAATATCACCTCGACGGGAATGGACGACGAGCAGTTCGCGGAGCGGCTCCTCCTCGACGAGAAGGTCGTCACGGTCCCGGGGAGCGCGTTCGGCGAGCGCGGGCGCGGCCACGTCCGCGCCTGCTACGCGACGAGCCTCGAGAAGATCGAAGAGGCGTGCGAGCGGATCGCGCGCTTTGTCGGACGAGCGTGACCCCGACCGACACAACTTCGACCTCGACGCAGTGGCTGGCGCGCTTCGAGCGCTCGCTGCAGGCCGGAGACCCGCTGGGCGCGTCCGACACGCTCCGCAAGTCGGGTCTGAACGGCTGGGTGCGCAAAGACCAGTACGACAGCGCGGTCAAAGTAATCGACGCCGTCGGGCCGGCGCCTCGCGTGCGGCTCGATTGGGCCGAGCGCCTGATGGCGCACCCGCGACGCGTCGACAAAGAGCTGGCCGGGCTGATCGTGTGGCCGCTCGCGCCCACGCACTTCCGCGAGCTGACCCGGATGGGGTACCGCCTCGCGCGCGACAACGACTGGGCGGTACGCGAGACCGCGGCGAGTCTCCTTGGCGAGGTGCTGGCCCAGGCGTGGGCGGACACGATTCCGCAGCTCCGCGAGTGGGTGAGCGGTCCCGACAGCCGCCTGCGCCGCGCGGTCGTGGTCGCGGCGAAGTACGCGGCGCGCACGCGCACCGCGGAGTGGGCCGAGCCGCTGCTCGATCTGATCGAGCCGGCCCTCCGCGACCACGAGGAGTACGTGCGCAAGAGCCTTGGCCCCTTCGCGATCGGCGACCAGTTCGTGCGCTCCTACCCCGACGCGACCCTCGCTCGCCTGCGCAAATGGATGCACGACCCCGACGAGAACGTGCGCTGGAACGTCGCGATGGCGCTGTCCGCCGCCAGCGGTGCGCGCATCGGCCAGAAGGCACCGGACATCCTCGAGTTCTTGGCATCGGACGAGCGGCCCTTCGTGCGCGGCGCGGTCCGTGCCGCGCAGCGTCGCATTCGTACGCTGGTCGCTTAGGTGGGGACGCGCTACGAGGATCAGCCGCCCGAGCACTGGGCGGGCCCCGAGTCGCTTGACCCGACGCCGGTGTGGAAGCAGTTCGCGCTCATCGGTGTCTTCCTTCTCCTCGGCCTCGTCCTACTCACGGGTGTCGCGGCGTTCGCCGCGGCGCCGCAGCTCGTCACACCGCCCGCGCTCGTGCCGGGCGAGCGCCTGGTGTTGTCGACGGCGGCGTTGCGCGCTGCGGGATCGCCACCGAACGACATCGGTCCGCCGGTGATCGACAACGCGCGGCGCTTCTGGCTCTCGCGACTGAGCGCGACAAACGTCATCGCGATACGCGCCGTGTGGTCGCCGCAGCCCGGCGCGCCCGAGTGCCCGGTCGAGATCGGCGTGTTCGGTGGCTCGCTGGGCTACGTCGCGGCGTGCGAACGAAGTGCGGGTCGTCTGTTTGCGTTCGATGCTGAGGGAAACTCACGCGACGGCGCGTCGCGGGGTCTCGACCGATATCTTGTCTCGGTGAGCGATGACCGCGTGATCGTGAATCTGAGCCGCCTCATCGTGTCGCCCGAGCGCACCTCTGCGCCGCCGAGCCCATGAGCGCGACACCGTACGAGCTCGTCATCGGGATCGAGACCCACGTCGAGCTCAAGACCGAGTCGAAGATGTTTTGCGGCTGCCAGGCGAAATGGTTCGGCGCCTCGCCGAACACGCTGGTGTGCCCGGTCTGCCTTGGCCTTCCCGGCGCCCTGCCCGTTCCGAACCGGCGCGCGATCGAGCTCGCGATCACCGCTGGGCTCGCGCTTCACTGCGAGACGCCAGCGCACACGAAGTTCGACCGCAAGAACTACCTCTATCCCGACTTGCCCAAGGGGTACCAGATCTCGCAATACGACCTTCCGCTGAGCGTGAAGGGATGGCTCGAGCTCTCGACAGGCAAGAGAGTGCGCATCACCCGCGCGCACCTCGAAGAGGACACTGGCACGCTCAAACATGGCGAGGATGGCGGCCGTCGCTACACGCTCGTCGACTTCAACCGTTCGGGAGTACCGCTGCTCGAAATCGTGAGCGAGCCGGACATGAGCTCGGCCGAGGAAGGCGAGGCGTACGTGCGCGCGCTTCGTGATGTCCTCATTTTCTCGGGGGTCTCGGAGATGCGCCTCGAAGAAGGCGCGGGCCGGTTCGATGTGAACGTCTCGATCCGTTTCCAGGAGAACGGCAAGACGCAGTGGCCGCCGCAGAGCGAGATCAAGAACCTGAACAGCTATCAGGCGCTGCGCGACGCGGTCGCGTACGAGTCGAACCGCCTTTGGGAAGAGTGGCGGTCGGGCGGGGACATCCGGACGCGGACCGGGAAGATCACCGTCGGCTGGAGTCCCGAACGCGGGCGCACCTATCTACAGCGGTCGAAGGAGGATGTGGAGGACTACCGGTACTTTCCGGAGCCGGACCTCGTCTCGCTCGCGCCGCCGCCCGAAACCGTCGCGAAGCTCCGGGAGGCGTTGCCGGAGATGCCGTCGGAGCGGCGCGCGCGATTCGTGACCGCCTACGGGCTCTCCGACTACGACGCGCAGATCCTCGTTTCGGACCGCGCGCTCGCCGACTACTACGAGGCCGCCGTGAAGGCCGAGCCCGGGCAACCCAAACCAATCGCGAACTGGGTGATCGGCGACCTCACGGCCGCGCTAAAGCGAGATGGCGTTGGAATTAGCTCTTCGCGCGTCGACCCGGATCAGCTCGCGGATCTCGTGCGGCTCGTAGGCGCTGGCACTGTTAGCGGGAGCTCGGCGAAGACGCTCTTCAGCGAAATGTGGAAGAGCGGCGGCGAACCAGAGGCACTCATGAACACGCTTGGCCTTACGCAGGTAAGCGACGAGGCTGCAATTGGGGCAGTAGTCGACGAGGTCATCAAGGCGAACCCTGCGGCGGTCGCCGCCTACAAGTCTGGAAAGACTATTGCCCTCGGCGCGCTCGTTGGACCGGTCATGAAGCGTCTTGGTGGCAAGGCCAATGCGGCCGTCGTGAACCGGATCCTCACGGAGCGAATGGCGTGACCGAGCACGTCAAGCTCGACGACGTCGTTTCGTTTCTGAACGAGCGCCTCGAGGTCTCGAAGTTCGACGAGGTCGAGTCGAACGGCCTTCTTGTTCCCGCGTCGGACGTCGTCACGAGCGTCGCGGCCGCGGTGAGCACGTCGTTCCACGCAATCTCCCGCGCGAAGAGCGCGCAGGCCGATCTGCTCATCGTCCACCACCGGAGCTGGCCGGAGATCGACCTGGAGCTCGTCGAAGAGAAGCACAAACGGCTTCGGCAGAATGGAATCTCGCTGTACGGAGCTCACTCCGCCCTCGATTGCGCTCCCGGCATCTCGAACGGCGATGGCATCGCCGAAGCGACCGGCGTAAAGGTCCGCGAGCGATTCATTCCGTACCACGGCGGGATGGCCGGAGTCATCGGAACGACGACTGGCACCTTCCAGCAGTTCGCCGACCGGCTGCGTTCCGCGCTGGGAACTCTCGTGGAAGCGCGCGAGAACACTGATCGATTCGGGGTCGTCGCGATTGTCAGCGGCGGCGGCAAGCTCACGAGCTGGGTGCAGGAAGCCGCCGCTCGTGGGGCCGACACCTACGTGACCGGCGAGATCACCATGTACACGCGGATGTACGCGAAAGAACGAAAGATCAATCTCGTTGCGGGCTCGCACTACTCGACCGAGACCTTCGGTGTGCGTGCGCTCGCACAGCTCGTCGAGGCGCGTTTCGGGATCGCGTGGACCTTCGTCCCCGAATCATCGGACGTCTACTGAGCGGGATCGGGGATCTGATTCCCGTAGCGACCGGGAACGTCGTTTGGGGAATAACCCCGCTCGTTCTCTCATGCTTCCTCACCGACAAGCAGCCGCCTCTTGAGCTGATCGTCTCGGTTCGCGCGGTGCTCACAGCGCAGGACGGCATGGTCTTCGTGTTCGAGGATCAGGGCCTGCACGTGCTGCCAGGGGGTCGGCGGGAGAAGGCCGAGCCCGCGCTCGAGGCCCTCATCCGCGAGATCAGCGAGGAGGTCGGCTGCGCGATCGTCGGTGAGCCTCAACCCCTCGGGTTCTTTGAACTTCGAAACGACGGACCTCGACCGGAGGGGCATCCGTACCCTTATCCGCGCAACTACCACGTCGTGTTCAAGGCGACGGCGGGACCTGTGACCCGCGCGCCGGTGGACCCGAACGTCCACGACGGCCGGTTCGTCTCACGCGATCAGGCGCTCGCCATGGATCTCCCCTGGGCGGAGCGAGTCTTCCTCGAGGCGACCTAGTCCCAAGACTCTGCCTCTGGACTAGTAAGTCGAGGCGGGGGTTCCTTGGCCGAACAACACGAATGCCACGGCAACACCGACGATAGGGAGCAGGGTTACGGCAACGAGCACGATCAACACGTAGTCGGCCCTCGTGAGCGGTTTGCGGCTCACTTGCTGATTTGGCGCTGCCTAGTCGATCCGCTCATACGCCGGAATCGTCAGGAACTCTTTGAACTCCGATGACAGCGCGACCTCGTCGAAGATCCCGCGCGCTTCGTCGTAGCGGCCCTTCGCGAAGAAATCGTCGCCGACCGCGGACTTGATCTTCGCGAGCTCGTCGCGCTCGACGCTGCGCACGAGCTCGGCGGTCACCCGTGGCCCTTCGGCGAGCGACACCCCGTGATGGATCCACTGCCACACCTGAGAGCGCGAGATCTCCGCCGTCGCGGCGTCTTCCATGAGGTTGTTGATCGCCGCGGCCCCGGTCCCACGTAGCCATGACGCGATGTACTGGATCCCGACACTCACATTCGTGCGCAGTCCGGCGTCGGTGATGGTGCCGCCAGGGATCCGCACGTCGAGCAGCTGCTCCGCGGTGACGTTAACTTCCGGCCGCTGGCGGTCGAGCTGGTTCGGCCGCTTCCCGAGGGCGCGATCGAACTCGCTCATCGCAGTCTCGACGAGGTCGGGGTGGGCGACCCACGTCCCATCGAACCCGTCGGTCGCCTCGCGTTTCTTGTCATCGCGGACCTTCGCGAGCGCCGTCTCGGTGACCGCGGGGTCCCGGCGATTGGGGATGAATGCAGCCATACCGCCGAGCGCGAACGCGCCGCGCTTGTGGCACGTCTTCACGAGAAGATCCGTATATGCGCGCATGAACGGCACGGTCATCGCGACCTGCCCCCGATCGGGCAGGATGAACTCCTTCCGATCGCCGAGCTTCTTGATGATGCTGAACATGTAGTCCCAGCGTCCGGCGTTCAGGCCCGCGCTGTGATCGCGCAGCTCGTACAGGACTTCCTCCATCTCGAACGCGAGCGGCAGCACTTCGACGAGCACCGTCGCCTTGATCTTCCCGCGACCGAGATCGAGCTCGTCCTCCGTCCAGTTGAAGATGTCATTCCATAGGCGTGCCTCGCGGTGGCTCTCCATCTTCGGCAGATAGAAGTACGGACCGCTCCCTCGCTCGAGCAGACGCCGCGCGTTGTGGAACGCATATAGCCCGAAGTCGAACACAGCGCCGGAGATCGGAACGCCATCGATCAACAGATGCCGCTCCACCAAATGCCAGCCTCGTGGCCGCACGACGAGCGTCGCGATCTCGTCGTTCAGCTTGTACTCGCGGCCGTCGGGGTTCTTGAACGAGATCTTCCGCTCGACCGCATCGATGAGGTTGCGCTGACCCTCGACCATGTTCGTCCACGTCGGCGTGTTCGCATCCTCGAAGTCGGCCATGTACACAGAGGCGCCCGAGTTCAAGGCGTTGATGACCATTTTCCGATCGGTCGGTCCAGTGATCTCGACCTTGCGGACACGGAGATCCTTCGGCACGTCGGCGACGCGCCAATCCTTCTCTCGAGTGTCGGCGGTCCCCTTGAGGAAGTGGAACGTCCCGCCGCTGCGGAGCTGCTCGGCGACCTCGGCGCGCCACGCGAGTCGCTCGACGCGAGTGGGTTCGACTTCGCGATGCAGCCGTCCGAGAAAGTCGAGTGCCTCGGGCGTGAGCACGTCGGGGAAGCCCTCGGCTCCCGGTGCGCGGATCTCGGCCTCGACCGTCCGCATCGAACGTATCCTGCCACGCTGAAGTGGACGGCCCGTTCAGCCTGCACGGCAAGCGTTCGCTGGTCACCGGCGGCGGCCGCGGCATCGGCCGAGCCATCGCCCTCGCCCTTGCCGGCGCGGGCGCCGACGTTGCTATCACATCGCGGAACGCGACAGACGCCGAGCCGGTCGCGCGCGAAATCCGCGCGAAGGCCCATCGCTCCATCGCTCTCGGTCTGGACGTCCGCAGCGCCGCTTCGATCGCCGCATGCTTCGGCGAGTTGACGCGCGAGTGGGGGACGATCGACGTCCTGGTCAACAACGCGGGCACGAACATCCCGACCGACCTCGTCACGCTCGACGAACAAGGCTGGGACACCGTTGTCGACACGGATCTGAAGGGCGTCGCGTTCGTGACGCAGGCCGCCCTTCCGATCCTCCGTGACGGCGGTCGCGTGATCAACGTCGCGTCGATCTACGGAGTCCTCGGTCGCGTAGAGCGCATCGCGTACAGCGCGGCTAAGGGCGGCGTAGTCACTCTGACGAAATCCCTGGCTCTGGAGCTCGCGCCCCGCGGGATCACGGTCAATGCGGTGGGCCCGAGCCTCATCGAAACCGACCTGACCCGTGAGCGGATGCGCAAGGACCCAGGCTTTCGCGATGTGGAGGTCGCCCGCACCCCGCTGAAGCGTCTCGGCACCGCGGAGGACGTGGCCGGGGCGGTCGTCTACTTCGCGTCAACGGAGGCCGGCTTCGTGACCGGTCAGCTTCTCCTCGTTGACGGTGGCACCGGCGCCCACTAAGCCGACATCCCCCGGCAGTACGTCCGTACTCCCCCGCGGTCGATCTGGTCCCGTCGGGTGATGGGCCAGACGGGGCTTCGCCCTACAAATTGACCACGAACACGGGAGGAAGCGAAGAGACCATGGCAGGCGCCAGGCGAGCGGCCATTGAAGCGGCCCTCGCCTCTTCCCCGGAGCCCAGCGTGGAGTCGCCGAAAATCGACCCCGCGCCCCTAAACGTCGTCCGCATGACGCCGCCGGTTGAAGCGACCCTGCGCATCCTCCTCAACAGCGTCCCGTATCTCATCGGCGCTGCGGTCGTTCGTCAGCCGGCCGTCGGCGACGCGGTCGAAGCCGAGGTCGGCCGGATGCCGTGGCTCCACGACCGTCGCCTTCTCACGCTTCAGCTCCCCGACGACTCGCTCCCGGCGAACCGCGCGATCCTTCTCGACTGGCCGGTGCCGTACCAGGCGGAATGGGTCGGGGTGCCGCCGCGGCTGCTCATCTCGCGTCTTGTCACGCAGGACCGCACGGTCGGCGTGCTCCTCGGCACGTTGATCAGCCGCGATCAGATCTCCACGGGAGCGCGCGAAGCGCTCGACCTCTCCTGCGAGCTGATCGCGGCCGCGGTCGGCAGCGACTCGCTCGCGACCCTTTCGGCCCCGGCGCCGGTCGACGAGCCGCGACGCCTCGTCGTCGTCCCCGACGAGGCGATGCCCGAGCCGGAGTCGTCGCTTGTCATCGCGGCGCCCGGGGAGTCGGAGCCAGTGCTCGATCCAAAGGACGAACAGGACGAGCGCGACCGTCAGGTCGTCGACGAGGTCGCACGTGCGCTCGACGAGCTCACCGACGCGCGATCGATCGGTCGCGTTCTCCGCGACGCCGTCACCGCGATTGCCGGGGTCGATGGGTTCTCAGTGGCGCTCTTCAACAGCGTGCGCCGCGAGGTCGCGTATCGGTACAAGGTCGTCGGTGCGGATCCCGACTCGGCGGAGATGGGCCGTCAGGCCGTCGACGATGGTCCGGACTGCTACGCCGCGCGCCACGACCGGCGGTGGCACGGCTTCGTTCGCGAAATCGGCGTGCGCGGCCCCGAGGGCGTCGAGGCGCGGAAGATCTCCGTCCTCCAGTACCCGCTCATCGCCGCCGACGAGGTCTTCGGTGTCGCGACTCTCCAGATCTTCGGCGACACCGGATTCTCCGATCACGCGACTCGCCTCGTCCTTCGCGTGATCGAGGTCTCGAGCGACCGGCTCGCCGCGGTCCGGCGCGCCGCGCGCTTCCAACCAAGTCTTACCCCTCCGGAGTCCGCGGCGGCCGCCGTCCTCCCGCCGGTCGCCGCGGCTCCCTTCCTTTCACCGGTGAACGCCGCGACCGAGGCACCGACGACGGACCAGATCCTCAACGACCTCGTGACCAAGTGCACCGACATCGGTCTGCCGACTACCTTCATGGTGGGCGTCGACCCGGCTGCCGGGCTCCTGCGAGGCGAGCTCATCTCGAACTCGCCCGCCGCGCGCGAGCTCGACTACGCGCTCGGGATCTCGGTGGGCCGCTTCACGATCGAGCTCTCCGACCGCTACAACGTGATCGCGCGCGCGTGTCGCGAAGGACGCATTGTCACTTCGCCGACGCTGGACGAGCTCGTGCACCCGCTCCGCGACGCCGACGGCGCCGCGACCCTCGAGCGCCTCGTCCAGGGCGGCCGCTCGACGATCCTCCCCATCACCGTGTCCGGCGACGTCGTTGGTGCCCTGGTGGTGGGTCCGATGGCTGACGAGCCCGGGTTCAGCACGGTCGTAAAGGTCCGCGACCTGGTCAATGAGACCGCGTCGCGACTCGCGGAGGCCTGGCGCACGAAGCGCTAGCCCTATAGTCGCTCGCCGAATGGTCGGCGAGGTGACCTTCGCGGTCATCGGCGTCCTCTTCCTCATCGCCGACGTCCGGACGTTTTCGTCGACGTTCCAACAGACCTTCTACGGCCAGTCCAACACCACGCTCGCCATCATGGCGACCGCCGTATTCGCGACCTCCTTCCTCGCGCCGCTCGTGGGGTGGCGCCTCGGCCCGAAGCGAAGCGTGGGCATGAGCGCGGCGATGCTCGGCATCGCGACCCTCGTCGCGACCGTGTTGCGGAGCAACATTGCCGATCTCGCCCTATCGATCACCGGCATCGCCGGAGGGCTCTGGTGGCTCGGGCTGCTCCACGCATCGCGGCCCGCCGATCGCCCGTCACCGTTCGCGGTGGCGATGCCGATCGCGTTCTGCGCCGACCTCGTGCTGCGCGCGGCGTTTCGCACAGTCCCGCTGGTGGACGTGAATCCCGCGCTCGCCGCCCCGCTCGTTCTCGTTGCCGCGCTCGTCTTTCTCGCGGCCGGTGTCGCCGCTATGTCCGGGGCACGGACGTGGACTCGGCCGGACTTCCGGGGCGGGCTCGCGCTCATCGGTCTGCCGGCCCTGTTTCTTGTGGCGGAGACCGGTGCCACGAACGGCGCGCAGGTCGCGCTCGCGAGCGGCCTTGGGCTCGGCCCCGAGCCCGTCCGCGCGACGCAGCTCGGCATGGTGCTCGTCGGGCTGGGCCTCGCTGCCGGCTCGCTCGCTCTTTCGCGGCGCTATCCGCGTGGCATCGCCGCCGCAATCGCCTGCGCCGTCGGAGCCGCGCTCCTCTGGTACGTGCACGCGCCGGTCGTCTCGCTCGTCGGCGGTCTCGTTCTCGCGGCCGGGCTGTTCCTCGCGGCGGCGACGATCCCGGGCGCCCCACTCAAGGTCTCCGGTTCGCCCGTCGCTGTGACGTTCGCCCTCGCGCTCGGTTGGCTCGTGTTCGTCGGGACCGCGTTTGGGTTCTACGCCTTTTGGGCGTACCTGCCCGCCGTCTACGCCGCGACGGCCGTCGTGGCGATCGCCGCGCTGCTCGTGTCCGGCGGCGCGCTCCCGGCCTGGCGCGCGCTTCCGATCGCGCTCGTCCCGATCGTCGTGGGCGTGCCGTTCCTCGCGCTGCTGCTCACTCCTCAGTCGCCACCGTCGAGGGATCCGACCAGTACGTTCCGCGTCATGACCTACAACATCCACCAGGGTTTCAACGCGGGCCAGGTCCCGTCGCTCGACATGCTCGTCGACGTCATCTCACGCGAATCTCCCGACGTGCTCGTCCTGCAGGAGGTCGTCCGGGGCTGGATGATCGACGAGCAGCACGACGCACTAGGTGTGCTCGCGGAACGCCTCGACATGCCGTACGTGTTCGCTCCGAATATCGGCGACCTGTACGGGAACGCGATCCTGTCGAGATTCCCGATGACCGACGTCAAGCGTGTCCGCTTCGCCGTGCAGCCATCCGTAAAACACCAGCCACGCGGAGCGGTCGGCGTCCGCGTCGGCGACGTGCTCATCATCACGACACATCTCGACGATGTCGCGGACTCGAGCGCGATCCGCCAGGAGCAGGTGCGGACGATCATGCGCGAGTGGGA
>WNGJ01004776.1_pt1 | contig 14147 bp, 16 predicted proteins | sample 5400611 | NCBI WGS metagenome assembly WNGJ01 (sample SAMN13153375, study PRJNA577476) | soil metagenome | isolation source: 40 cm soil or saprolite under Garry oak tree replicate 1 | place: USA:California | collected 2016-06-15 | reverse complement strand
GGCCTGCCACCAGGCACGCGAGCAGACTGGCCTGAACGTTGTCGCTCTCAGCGGTGGTGTATTCCAGAACCAACTGCTACTAGAGCAACTAATGGCCCGCCTGGAGGAAATGGCCTTCCAGGTCTATGTAAATCGACGTGTGCCACCTAATGATGGCGGTTTAAGTCTTGGTCAGATAGCAGTGGCTGCGGCGCGGCTGCAAGCAAATGTAGGAACTGTTTGAAAGCCATCCCTACAAAGGAGGCGAGTATGTGCCTTGGTATTCCGGGTCAGATCATAGACATAGTGGATGATGAAAATCATATTGCCAAAGTTAATGTTTCTGGCGTTAAACGCAACGTGAGTATCGCACTGGTGCGTCTTGAGGGTATCGCCCCTGGTGATTGGGTACTGATCCATGTCGGCTTTGCTATGAGCAAGATCGACGAGGTCGAGGCGCAAGAGACGATGAAAGCGCTGCAACTTATGGGCGATGTTTATACTGATGAACTTAAGATGCTGCATCAGAGCCAGATTGAATGACGAGGTGAATCGTTGACGGTGGAGAAGGACCCGCCCGACTTCCGTAAGCTCGTCGCTACACGCTTCGAGCAGAGCATGTCCGTACCCGAGGTGTTCTTTGCGACCGAGACAGGGCGGATCGCCGAGGCTTGCTGGGCCATGGCATGCCGCTTCTACCAGGGAGGACGTTTGCTCGCTTTTGGCAATGGTGCCTGTGCGACCGACGCTCAACATGTCTCGGTCGAGTTTGTGCACCCGGTGATCGTTGGGAAACGAGCACTCCCAGCCCTCGCACTGACCAACGATAGCGCTACACTCAGTGGTATGATGGCAGGAGGAGATGTTGCCATGTCTTTCGCACGCCAGCTCAATGTGCTGGCTCGGCCACAGGACATGGCGATGGGTTTCTCGCCGGATGGACGGTGCGCCAATGTCGTAGCGGCTCTGAGCAGAGCCAGGCAGATGGGTTTGCTCACACTTGGCCTGACAGGCGGCGATGGCGGACTGCTAGGGCAAATGGGGCAGACCGAACTCGATTTCTGTTTCGTTGTCCAGACACACGACCCATTGGTGATACAGGAGACGCATGAGACGCTCTACCACATCTTATGGGAGTTGGTACATATTTTCTTTGAACACGAGGGATTGTTGAAATGAGTGAGATGACGGACGAACAGCGAGAACCCATAGTCGCACATCCAGGGGGCACTTTGAGACACGAGATAACCCCTGCCAGCGAAGCGCGTTGTGAACTTGGCGCGGACGGGATGAGGGGGCACTGTGTGACATGTTCCGACGAGGCATTGACTGCTTGCGTGCTGCGTGTCGATCAGGAGACGGGTTTAGCACTGGTGGAGATAGTGGCGGAGAAGCATACGACGGAAGAGATTGATATTACGCTTGTAGAAAGTGTGGTCCCAGGCGATTTGCTCCTGGTGCACGGTGGTGTGGCAATTGCTAACCTGTAATACTTCCTTTTTGGCATCGCTGCTCTCTTGCTGACTGAAAGTAGAAGTGCTACAGGAGAGCGCAGTTGCAGCGTTGCATACCAAACAAGCGAGGCGAACAATGCGTGATTCGGAAGGGTCTGAGTACGACCGATTATTTTATCCCTTCCTCTTCGAGGGTGGCAAGGCCAGTATAGAGGACGTACTGGCGCGGGTGCGTCACTCGACGCTTGAGAAGTGTCGCGAGGTGATAGCGCTGCGCCGTATAACGCTCGAAAGTTCTGGTGAACAGATCGTTGCCGCTGGTCAGGCAATAGCACGAGCTTTTGCTGACGGGGCTACCCTGCTGGCCTTTGGCAATGGGGGCAGTGCCACTGATGCTCAAGACCTGGTGGCCGAACTGCTCAACCCGCCTTTCCCCGATTGGTTGCCTCTGCCAGCAATTGCGCTGACTAACGACATCGCGGTAGTCACGGCGGTGGGGAACGATGTCGGATTTGACAATGTTTTTGCCCGTCAGGTCATTGCATTCGGGCGACGAGGTGATATCGCCCTGGGTATCTCAACAAGCGGCAATTCGATCAATGTACTGGTGGCCCTCGAGCAGGCAAAGAAGCAGGGGCTGCTGACAGTAGGGCTGGCTGGCTACGATGGCGGAAAGATGATGCGCTCCAAAGCTGTGGATTTTTGTATCAACTCCCCGAGTGATCACATCCCGCGTATCCAGGAGGCGCAGGCGACGGTCTATCACGCGCTCCTCGAAGTTATCCAGGGCGCGATAAACCAGGCCCCTATGAATGAAGAAAGAGAAACTTGAAAGCCATCCCCAGGCAAGCCTGAGTCCTCCGATACATCGGGGACCTACAGGAGACCCCGATGTATCGAGGGGCGAGCGAAGCGAGGGATGCAAGGAGGGACCAGATGAGCATGAAGTATGTTGACGAGTACCGCGATGCGGACCTGGCGAAACGCATCTCTGGCGAGATTGCGAAATTAAGCGCTGATCAGTCTTTCAAGCTGATGGAGGTCTGTGGTGGGCATACCCACACGATTTACAAGCACGGGATTGAGGACGTGTTGCCGCGCAGCATTGATCTTGTCCATGGGCCGGGGTGTCCCGTCTGTGTACTGCCGATGGGTCGAATCGACGATGCCATTGCCATTGCCCGTATGGATGGAATGATCTTCACCACCTTCGGTGATATGATGCGCGTCCCTGGTTCCAGGGGAAGTCTCCTGGACGCTAAGGCCGACGGTGCTGATGTGCGCTTCGTCTACTCGCCGCTCGATGCGCTCAAGCTTGCCCGTCAGCATCCAGACCGCCAGGTGGTTTTCTTTGCCATCGGCTTTGAGACCACTGCACCCTCGACAGCCATCACGCTCTTGCGGGCACAGGCGGAAAGAGTCAAGAATTTCTCAGTCTTCTGCAATCATGTGACCATCATACCCGCGATCAAAGCAATTCTTGACTCGCCCGACCTGCGCCTGGATGGCTTTATCGGTCCTGGGCACGTCAGCATGGTCATTGGCATGCGGCCTTACAACTTCGTTGCACGAGAACATCACAAACCTGTGGTCATCGCCGGTTTCGAGCCACTCGATATTATCCAGTCCGTCTATATGATCGTGAAACAGATCAGCGAAGGTCGAGCGGAGATTGAGAATCAGTATTCGCGAGTCGTGCGCCCGGAGGGTAACCTCAAGGCGCTCGAGGCCATGGCTCGCACCATGGAACTGCGGCCTTTCTTCGAGTGGCGTGGCCTTGGCTTTATTACCCACAGTGCACTGAAGTTACGTTCGGAGTTCGCCGACTGGGACGCCGAGTTGCGTTATAAGGTACCTGGGCTGCGTGTGGCTGATCCCAAAGCCTGTCAATGTGGTGAGGTGCTCAAAGGGGTCATTAAGCCATGGGAGTGCAAGGTTTTCGGGACTGCCTGCACGCCTGAGACGCCCATCGGAACCTGCATGGTTTCGCCAGAGGGAGCATGCGCCGCCTACTTCAACTACGGTCGCTTCTCCATGGCCACTGAGCGCACCAGCCTGAATATCTTTCCGACGGCAAGGTAGCCGTCGGGGCAGGAACCTGCTGGGCGCCCCAATCGTGAAAAGAGAAGAGAGAGGCAGGAGGTATCCATGGACACACCGGCACAGAACGACGAGGGAGGGGAGCGTATGTCGGCAAGGGAAGCGGAACGCAGTGAGTGGAGCCGACAGAGCGATGCGGGTGGGGACAAAGGACGCATCGACGACGTACTGAAGAAGATCGAGCGCACGAGGCAGGCGCGCCGCCATAAATTCTATTTGCGTGATGAGAAGATCACGCTCAGTCATGGGAGTGGTGGCAAGGCTACCCACAACCTGATTGAGGGGGTCTTTGCACCCGCCTTCTCTAACCCGCTGCTTGATCCTATGGACGATGCAGCGATCTTTGGGATCGACGGGACAGACCATCGCCTGGCCTTCACGACGGATACCTACGTCGTAAGCCCACTTTTCTTCGCAGGTGGAGATATTGGGAAACTGGCAGTCCATGGCACAATCAATGACCTTGCCATGGCCGGTGCAGAACCTTTATACCTCTCGGCAGGCTTTATCCTGGAGGAAGGCTTCCCTATTACCGATCTGCGTCGAATCGTTGCGTCGATGGCTGCTGCGGCGACCGAGGCGGGCATCGCCATCGTCACAGGCGACACGAAGGTGGTCCAACGCGGCAAAGCGGATGGTTTGTTCATCAATACTGCTGGTGTGGGAATCATCCGTGCCACCTGGCAATTGGGACAGGCTCAGTTACGGCCGGGGGACAAGGTGTTGCTGAGTGGCCCTGTTGGTGACCACGGCATCGCTATTATGCTGGCTCGCGAGGCGCTGGATATCGAAACCGATGTAGAGAGCGACACCGCGCCACTCCATTCTCTGGTAGCTGCACTATTCGCGGCAGCGGGCGATGGTGTGCATTGCCTGAAAGACCCGACACGCGGCGGCGTCGCGACCGCGTTGAACGAGATGGCTTTAGGCTCGGAGGTTTCAATCGGCCTTGAAGAGCACGCCATCCCTATACACCCTGGAGTGCGGGGAGCCTGCGAGATTCTTGGTCTGGATCCTCTGACAATCGCCAATGAGGGCAAACTCCTGGCCATCGTTTCTCCCGAGAAGGCAGAGCTTGCGCTAGCAGCTTTGCGTGCCCACCCACTGGGGCATGAGGCTGTGATCATCGGCACTGTCCAGGCTGAGCCTCCTGGGATGGTTTTCTTGCGCACTGATATTGGAGGAATGCGAGTGCTCGATATGCTGGTGGGAGATCCACTACCGCGCATATGCTGAGTAGGAATATACCTCATGCAAGGAGCAGTCTTTCTCGTTAAGATGCACAGTCGGTTGATTCCCCATAGCCTCATGTATGATAGCGTTTATACCGTGATTGATACAGCCCATAGTACCTTTATGGGGTTCACCAAAAAGTGCAAAGAGGTCTCATAATGTCTCCTTTTTATCGCTTTTTTATCGCTTTGCTATGTGATTAAATATAGTAGTACACAAAAAGAGAGTGCTGGACTCGCATATGCCGACTACGTTTACTTGGAGGATTCAATGTCTATGCTCAAATCGCTTAGCCGCTTACTTTTGTCGGGCATCTTCATCTCCGGGGGTGCTGATGCTTTTCTAAAACCAGGGGGGCGTGTCAAAAAAGTAGCTGCCTTTGATATACCGGAGGCTGAACAGGCCGTCAAACTCAATGGAGCGACGATGGTTTTTGCCGGTACCGCGTTGGCGTTGGGCATCGCTCCCAAGGCTGCGGCAACCGTACTTATCGGTTGCTTAATCCCAACAACGATTGTTGGCCATCCATTTTGGAAAGAGGAAGATAGTGGCAGTCGCAAGAATCAGCAAGTGCAGTTTCTCAAGAACCTTGGTTTGATGGGAGGCCTGTTGCTGGTTCTTCTGGAGAAAAATAAATAAAAGGGAAATAAATAAGTGAACGAACAGGAACAAAATAAGACCGTGGTGGTCATTGTGGCCCATCCAGATGATGCAGAGTTCGCAGCGGCGGGCACTGTTGCAACCTGGGTAAATGAGGGTTGGGAAGTATACTATGTCATTTGTACTGATGCGTCAGGTGGTGGTCCCGATGATGCGAGAGACGTGGGGCGGGAAGCGCGTTTGGTGATCTCCAATACACGGAAGAGCGAGCAGCGCGCAGCCTGCGCTGTTCTTGGGGTGAAGGATGTCATCTTTCTTGATTATCCAGATGGCCAGTTGCAACCAAATTTAGAACTACGTCGAAGCCTGGTACGTGTTCTACGGCAGTATAAACCATACCGCGTCTTGTGCCAGTCGCCTGAGAGAACATGGACGCCGGTCTATGCCATTGGACGCTATCACCCGGACCACCTGGCAGTCGGTGAGGCTGCCATAGCAGCGATATACCCTGCATCTCAGAACGGGTGGGATTTTCCCGAATTGCTTAACGAAGGCTTGCACCCCCATAAAGTACGAGAAGTATACTTCTCGGGGGCACCCAACCCAAATTATGCTGTCGATATTACCGGAAAGTGGGATTTGAAGCTAGCTGCATTGCGCGCTCATACCAGCCAACTTGCTGAGAGATTTGATGAAATAGAGCGTATGATCTACACTCGTTCTGCTGAGTGTGGGGCAAAATATGAGATGGCCTTAGCGGAGGAGTTTCATCGCGCTGTGAACCCATAGGATAGAAGCGTCCCTTGTTGAACGCGGATGCAGTGAAAATCCTTGCATTTGACCAAGCTTTTATGACATACTTATAAAAGAGACCTTCGGGGCAGGGTGTAATTCCCGACCGGCGGTGAGATGTAAAGTTGATACTTTTTCGTCAAGCCCGCGAGTCAACAGCGAGTCGTTTTTGGCGAGTTGTTTGGCAGATTCGGTGCGAATCCGAAGCCGACGGTTAAAGTCCGGATGGGAGAAGGTTTAGCATACATGCGGATTCTTCATACCTTGCTGCTCACAAGCAACAGGGTCTGTCAGTGTATCCGTTGTGCTCTTCTAATGTCTCCCTCACAAGCCTCCCCGAGTCAGTTGAATTGATGGGTTCTCTTTGTCTATGGAGATACCTATCAAGAGAGCTATGACTGAGGGAAGTAAATGAGTGTAACAACCTCTACTGAGAAAGGCGTATCTATCGGGATACGCAAGTATGCGCGAAGTGATACAGAGATATCTGTATCCGAAGGCAAACCAGCGCGCGCAAACGTATTTGCTGTCGCACAGCGAGTACTGTCTATTATCCCCCCTCTTACGCTGGGCCTATTCTTGTTGATTGGCTGGTATGTGAGTACAGCTTTCGGGCATGTGAACAGCCTTGTCCTACCAGCGCCTGGAGATGTCTTAGCCAGTTTAAGCAACGGCTTGAGCTCTGGATTGTTCTTGAGTAATGCGCTGGTGACAATCCAGGAAAGTTTGTTGGGCTTTCTCCTGGCTTTGGTTGTGGCTTTGCCGCTGGGGTATGGATTAGCAAAATCTCGCTTCATAGCAACTGCTGTCCACCCTTACCTGGCAGCGGGACAGGCTATACCCGCTATTGTCATTGCACCGTTGCTCGTTCTCTGGTTAGGTCCGGGTTTAGTCCCCGTCATGATTGTGTGTATGCTGGTGGTGTTTTTCCCAATGGTAATTACTGTTGTACTGGGAGTACAGACCATTGACAAGACTCTCACCGATGCTGCAAGAGTCGAAGGGGCTTCTGGCTGGCCATTGTTGGTGTCTATAGAGTTCCCCCTGGCATTGCCTGCGATTCTTGCTGCCATATGCACGGGTCTCACACTTTCTATTACAGGCGCGCTGGTTGGGGAATTTGTCAGTGGAGGGGACCTTGGTCTTGGGGCTCTGGTGCAGATTGCCAAAACCCAGTATAATACGCCGTTCATGTTTGCCACACTGGTCGTGTTGGGAGCGCTGGCCGCGCTCTATTACGGTGTCAGCTGGTTGCTGGTAAAGCTGGCAGAGGCAATATATTAGCCGACTCGGAAGTTCCACGGTACGGTACGTTACATACTACAGACCTGATAGGAGAATAAAATAATGCACAGACGCCATCGACTATCTTTAGTGTGGCCTTTTTTATCCATGTTGATCCTGCTCGTTCTTACCACCGCTGCTTGTGGTAGCACTACGACGACGGGTGGCTCTACTTCACCGGCAGCGTTGACGAAAGTATCTATTGGCCTGGGTTATATTCCCGATATCCAGTTCGCGCCATTTTATGTTGCGCAGAGTAAGGGATATTATAGGGATGCAGGCCTGGATGTGACATTTCACCATGGTATTGTCAATGATTTGATTGGTTCGATGGTGCTTGGTCACGACACCTTTGTTTTTGCCAGCGGTGACGAAGAACTGGTGGCGCGAAGTAAGGGGCTAAAAGTTGTCGATGTGGCAACTGTCTTTCAGAAATACCCTGTCAGCTTGATCGTACCTGCTAACTCCCCAATTCAAACACTTGCCGACCTGAAAGGTCACACAATTGGTGAACCTGGACCTTTTGGTTCGACCCATGTAGGCCTACTGGCTCTCTTGTATCAAGCGCACCTGACGCCTGGTGATGTGCATATTCAATCAATTGGCTTTACCCAGGTAGCGGCGCTGATTGGACATCATGTTGACGCGGTGGTTGGTTATTCGAATAATGAGCCGCTGCAATTACAAAAACAGGGCTTTGCTGTGCGTACCTTCGCGGTATCTGATTATCAGCCACTCGTTTCCAATGGTATTATTTCCACTGAAGACACGCTGCATAATCAGCCGCAATTGGTGCAACGTTTTGTGCAAGCGACATTAAAGGGATTGAAGTATGTCATTGCCAACCCGGCTGACGCGGTGCAAATCAGTAAGAGCTATATTCCTGGGATGGATCCTGCGCGGGCAATGAGCGTTTTAGAAGCGACGATTCCGCTCTGGCAAAGCGCCAACGGTCAACCTGGCTATAACGATAAGGCTACCTGGCAAGCAATGGAGCAGTTTCTGGTGACACAGAACATCATTCCTTCTGGAGAAGATTTTTCACAGGCGTATACGAATCTCAATGCTTCGTAGGCAACTGAGGGTGTGATGGAATGGGGGTAGTCATAGTAGAAAAAAGGCAGTTCGAGATCTTCTTTTCTCGGACTGCCTTTTTTATTGTTGACATTTCGCCAATCTACTGCTATCCTTTATTATAACAACTACATAGCGAGTCTGACCCGCGTTGAGCGAACATAGTATGAGATTGATCTCCAACAGCGATCCGATGTTTGGTGGAAGTTCGGAATGGATGTACCAACTCAGAACCGCGTCGTGAGCGGCTGGCCGAAGAAAGCCTTATTCCGTAAGGCAAGTAGGATCAGGTGGGTGGTTCCCAGGCAGCAATATAACCAGTAAAGTGGTCACAATCTCTTCGTCACAGAGTAGTGAAGAAGACAGGGTGCGCTGGAGCAGAATTAGTGACAAGATGGGTGGTACCACGGGAGCAGTTGTAGATGACGCTCTCGTCCCTTCAGTTTCGAATTGATGGGGACGAGGGCTTTTTTATTGCCCACTTCTCTCCATCACGCTCATTTCTTTTATGCAAGATAGGAGCAGGATGACCATGATGACGAAGATCAGCGTTTCGATTGTGAATGTGACAAGCTATACCGGGCTGGAATTGCTGCGGTTACTTTCACAGCATCCTCATTTTAGCGTGGAGTCGGTGACGGCGCGTAGCGCTGCTGGTAAGCGGTTGTATGACGTTTTTCCTCAATTCAACGTTGGATTGAAGCAGCACGCTCAAATCTTTCCTGGGTTGGATCCCACCCTCATGATTGCGGAGGAACCCGCACAAACGGAGCTCGCTTTCGTTTGCTTGCCACATGCCGCGGCGGCTGAGTCGGTTGTAAGCTTATTGGAGCGTGGGACAAAGGTTGTAGACCTCTCCGCAGATTTTCGTTTGCACGACGCAGCGATATACGAAGAGTGGTATAAGCATACTCATCCCGCACCGGCTTTGTTGGAGACGGCGGTGTATGGATTGTGCGAGCGTTATCGTGAACGTATAGAAGGGGCAACACTTATCGCTAATCCCGGTTGCTATGCGACGGCTGCTCTCCTTGGCCTTATGCCAGCAATAGCTGCAGGTGTGATTACTCATGATATCATCATTGATGCCAAATCGGGGGTTAGCGGAGCCGGTCGAAGCCTGACGCTGGGCACTCATTATGCTGAAACCAATGAGAATGTGAGCGCTTACAGCCTTTCTGGACATCGCCACTTACCCGAAATTACCCAGGAGTTGGCGGCAGCGGCGGCAGCGGGCGGACACCCGCTCAACCAATCTCTGAGAATTACATTTATACCGCACCTTATACCAATGACGCGCGGTATCTTGGCGACATGTTACGCTGATTTGAAGCGTGATACGAGAGCTACAGCTATAGGGGTTCGCGCGCTTTATGAAGAGTATTATGCGGAAGAACCGTTTGTGCATGTTGTGGATCACCCACCGCATACCAAGTGGTCGTATGGCAGCAATGCCTGTTTTATCTCTCCAACGGTGGATGTTCGCACCGGGCGCCTGGTGGTAATTTCTTGCCTGGATAACCTCGTCAAAGGTGCCGCAGGACAGGCGATACAGAATGCGAATCGGCTTTATGGAGTGCCTGAAACAACTGGATTGCCGCCTGTGTCTCTGTATCCATAGAGCGACCGTTTGTTCTTATCGCACCTATTAGTAAACGATTGAAGAGGGATGATATTCTATTATGGCTATTACATTTTCTTTGACAGCGGAAGGCGACGTGATTAACGATTATCAGCTGATTGTCCAGGTATTGGGCGAGGCGTTTCCTTACATCGACTTTTTGAAGGGGAAGACACTGGTGATAAAATTGGGGGGCAGTACTCTGGAGCATCAACGCGGTGTCTTGCAGGACATTATCTGGCTACGCGCTTTAGGCGCTAATCCTGTGCTGGTGCATGGCGGCGGGCCATATATCAATAAGTGGCTGGAGAAGCACGGGTTACCCGCTCGTTTCGAAAACGGTCTCCGTGTCACAGATGCAGCAACACTTGATATTGTGCGTATGGTATTGTTAGGTCAGGTCAACCAGGGCCTGGTGCTGATGACCTCTGAACTGGGCGGGCGCGCTATTGGCCTCAGTGGAACCGACGGGAGTATGGTCTGCGCACGCGTAGTTGACGAGCGGCTTGGTTTTGTAGGGGAAGTTGAGTCGGTTGATCCTACACCTATTCAGACCCTGATTGATCAAGGCTATATTCCGATTGTCGCTCCGCTCGGCCAGGGGCCAGGGGGTAGCTGCTTGAATATAAATGCTGATCTGGTAGCAGCCCATTTAGCGGGAGCGCTCAATGCAGAGAAACTGATCTTTCTGAGCAATGTAATAGGTATCTGTCGCAAAGACGGAACGTTGATATCAGAACTGGGCGCACGAGAAGCAAAGCAACTGATAGAAGAGGGTGTGATCACTGGAGGTATGATTCCCAAAGTTTCTGCCTGTCTGGATGCCCTACTTGCGGTGCCGCGTGTACATATTGTTGATGGTCGAGAACCGCATGTGTTGTTGCGTGAGTTATTGACCGACCAGGGAGCTGGTACGATGATTAGAAGGCATGAAGCATGAGTAGAAGGTAGTTTAAGGTACAGTTTATGAAAAAGCGTGTTGAGCGGTTACGTGGGATGCATGATATCTTACCGGATGAGTATCAGCATCAGCGCCGGGTTATTGACAGCCTGAGTACGTTCTTGTCCCAGGCGGGATATGCGATGGTCGATTCGCCGATTCTGGAGCGCAGTGACCTCTTTCTTGCGAGCTTTGGGCAGGAACTCTGGCAGAACTTGTATGCATTTCGCCTGCATCAACGAGACCTTTGTTTACGTCCTGAGTACACGGCTTCTATCTGCCGCCTGTACCTGGATCACTACCAACAGCAGCCATTGCCGCTCCGCTTTCAGTACGCAGGACCGATTTTTCGCTACGAAACACCCGGGCGCAATCGCTATCGACAACATACGCAATTGGGCATTGAGCTTTTTGGTGGACATACAGCCGCTGCTGATGCTGAAATTTTGCAGCTTGCCTGTGATATGCTGCAAAAACTCCAAATCATGCAGTATCGACTGGAGCTGGGGCATATCGGTGTTGCCAGCGGCTTCATACAACGCCTGCATCTTGACGATCACGCGGCGCGCTTGTTGCTTAGCTTGATGGAGCAAATTAGTCGCTCCGATGAGGGGGAGCAGGCGGCCCGCGCCCGGCTGGAAGCCCTGTATCCAGTTAACACGGCTGGGGTAGATAGTGTAGGGTTGGCAACAAAGGATGCGGTATCCGGGATTGAGACGCGTTTTATAGCGTCGCTGTTGAACGGCATCAGTATCTCTTTTGGAGATGATGCTGATCGCAGTGAGGTTATTGAGCGCTTTTTATGGAAAGTGGGGCGAGGCGAGCAACGGAGGCAGATTCTGCACGCGCTAGACTTTATGCGTGCGCTGCATGCTGTCTCCGGTTCTCCACCCCAGGTCTTTGACGAACTCAGTGAGCTGTTAGATCGCTACGAGCTGGACGCGGAGCCGCTGGTGGAACTGAAACAGCTCGTAGCGATTGTTGAGCAGTGCGGTGTCCCACGCCAGCAGATTGTGCTCAACTTATCACTTGGGCGCGGAGTCAGCTACTATACAGGGCTGGTTTTTGAGATACATACGCAGGATGGGGATGGCTTTGATGCTCAACTTTGTGGAGGAGGGCGGTATGATCGCCTGATGCGTGCGGTCGGTAGTAGTCGTGATGTCAAAGCCTGCGGTTTCGCCTTTGGCGTTGAACGCCTTCTTGCGCAATTATCTAGAAGCGACCTGCCGCAAAGTATAGCCACGCAGGCGTTGGTGATTCCTATTAGCCAAAGTGATGTGCCGTATGCCTTGCATGTGGCTCGCGCAGCGCGTTCGCAAGGACTGCGAACAGAGTTGGATGTGACGGGCCATGGCGTCGGAGCCGGTTTGAAATTGGCGGCAAAGAAGCAAATGCTGCTGGCAATAATTGTTGGCGATAGTGAGCAGCGTACGGGGGGTGTTACCATAAAAAATTTGAAGACGGGTCAAGAAAGCTTTTCTCTACTAGATTCTTTGGTTGAAGGTCTACCGTTGAAGGTCGAGCAACACAGGTTGACCGCAAGGGTCAACCCTACTATACACGCTAGCGCGGCTACCTACGGTCAGCAGGAATGCAAGGAAGTACCTGACGATCAGCAGCGATGAAAGGAATTATGCCCGTGGCAAAGGAACAAGAAATACGTTTCGCGCTGCCTGGGAAGGGTACTTTAGAGGCCGCAACGCTGGCCTTTCTCGCTGAATGTGGGATGAAGGTCAACCGCAGCAACCCGCGCCAGTATCTTGCGCGCATTGGGAGTATACCGGGTTTGGAAGTGGTCTTTCAACGTGCAGCAGATATACCCACGCTGGTGCAAGATGGTGACACTACACTCGGCATCACTGGTTTTGATATTCTGGCTGAACAGCGAGGGTATAATGATGAGGGGAATGTTGATGATGACCAGGACGGCGATATCATCGTTTTAGAGCGCGATCTTGGCTTCGGCGCTTGTCGTCTCGTCGTAGCAGTACCTGAAACCTGGATCGATGTGAGTACCTGTGCTGATCTCTGGCACCTGGCGGGCTACTATGCAACACAGAAAGGGCGAGGTCTGCGTATTGCCACCAAGTATCCCAACTTGACAGGGCAATTTCTGCGCCGTCATGGTATAACACATTGTAAGATTGTTTCTCCACATGGAGCGCTAGAAGCAGCGCCATTGACCGATACGGCTGATTTGATTGTTGATCTGACCGAGACTGGTACGACGCTCCGTGAAAACCGCCTGAAATTGCTGAATGACGGTGTTGTCTTACGTTCTCAAGCCTGTCTGATTGCCAATGCGCGTCTTTTGAGTCGGAGCAAAGAGGCTTTACGGTTGGCTTCGATGATATTGGAGTTAGTTGATGCTCGTATGCAGGCACGCAACCGCTCGGTGCTCACTACGCATGTATAGGTTGAAAGGGCCGAGGAGATACATACCATCAGCGAGCGGTTGAAATCGCGTATCCCTGGTTTTGAATTTCTCACTGCAAGTTCCGATAAAAATAACTTTGCTGGAAGCGATAGCGAGAGTATGGTGGTGGGCCGCTACGGGTTGAGTATATCTGGGGTGATAAACATAGGAAACACTAGCGCAGAATTGTTAGATGCCGTCGCTGTTTTACGGAGCATGGGGGCAGAACATATCGATATAACTCCATTGACCTATCGTTTTGAGAGAGAATCTGTGCGTGTTCGTAGCCTGCATGAACGATTAAAGAGGTTGCGTTGAATGATTTGAAATCCATTGCTGCAACGCCGCTAGCGCGCCTACCTATGGTCAGCAGCGATGAAAGGGAGTACTCGGGGAACCTGGTCATATTTGATTTAGATGGTGTGATTACCAGCGAAGAGGCCTACTGGGATGCGGCGGGGTTGACCTTGCATGAACTTTGCTTTAGCCCACGCTATTGGAACATAGAGCAAAGTGTCTTGAGTGCAAATGGGCGTTATACGCCGGCTGTTACTGCTGAGGAGAGTCGCACGCTCAGTCGCGCTCTGTTTCCAGAGGCGGAAATACTTGAACTCAAGGCACGCGCTATCAACTCCAATTGGGATACATGCT
>WNGJ01009837.1_pt1 | contig 14148 bp, 11 predicted proteins | sample 5400611 | NCBI WGS metagenome assembly WNGJ01 (sample SAMN13153375, study PRJNA577476) | soil metagenome | isolation source: 40 cm soil or saprolite under Garry oak tree replicate 1 | place: USA:California | collected 2016-06-15 | reverse complement strand
GGCCGCGTGCTGGGCCGCCGCCTCAGTGATCAGGTCCTGCTGCTCCTCCTGGCTCACCACCCCCAGCCTGCGGATCAGCGTCGGCAGGGTCAGCCCCTGGATCAGCAGGGTGCCGATCACCACGACGAAGGTGAGGAAGACGATCAGCGCACGTTCCGGGAAGTCCTGCGGCAGCGCGGACGCCGCGGCCAGCGACACCACGCCACGCATGCCCGCCCAGGCCAGCACGGTCGGGTACTGCCACGGCGGAGCGGGGTCGCGGGCCCTGACCCGCGGAATGCGCCGCGGCAGGTACGTCGTCGGGTACACCCACACGAACCGCGCACCGATGACCGCGCCGAGAGTGACTGTCGCGGCGACGGCGAGCTGTCCGACCGACCGCTGGGACAGGGCGTCCAGCACGCCGGTCAGCTGCAGGCCGATCAGCGCGAACACCACCGACTCCAGCAGGAACTCGATGATCCGCCACACCTCGGTGCCCTGCAGGCGGGTGGCCGCGGTCTGCCGGCGGGGCGAGCGGTGGCCGAGGAAGAGCCCGGCGACGACGACACCGAGCACACCGGAGGCGTGCACCTGCTCCGCGGCGGCGTAGCCGACGAACGGAGTCAGCAGGACCAGCACGTTCTCCAGCACCGGGTCGTGCAGGAGCTGCAGCAGCCACTCCACCGCGAACCCGAGGGCCAGCCCGATCCCCACGCCGCCGACCGCGGCGAGCAGGAACTCCTCGACGCCTCGGAGGAGGGAGAATCCACCGGCCGCGACAGCGGCGACCGCGACCCGGTACGCCGTCAGCGCGGTCGCGTCGTTGACGAGGCTCTCCCCGGCCAGGATGGTGATCAGCCGCCGCGGCAGCCCGACCTCCCGGCCGATAGCGGTCGCGGAGACCGCGTCCGGCGGCGAGACGATCGCGCCGAGCGCGAACGCGGCGGCCAGCGGCATGTCCGGCAGGGCGGCATGCACGGCGAGGCCGACGACGAGGGTGGTGAACAGCACCAGTCCGACCGACAGCATCCCGATAGGCCGGAGGTTGCGCCGGAAGTTGTACACCGAGCCCTGCCAGGCCGCCGCGAACAGCAGCGGCGGCAGCACCAGATAGAGCACGACCTCGGGGTCGAGCCGGTATCCGCCCACCCCGGGGATGAACGAGGCGAGCAGGCCGGCGACCACGAGCAGCAGCGGCGCGGACACCCGCAGCCGGCGGGCCAGCCCGGCGACCGCGGCCGCGGCCGCTACCAGTAGGAGCGTCTCGAACGGCACTGCGGCCTCCTCCCGGCATCGGGGCCCCGTCTTCCGGTGCCGCCCGGAACACGGCGCCCCGCCGGAAGGTTCCCGCATCCGCAACGGACGCGCGAGAACGGTGCCGTACGTTCACGCACCGCTGACCCGTACTGGAGGAGCCATGACCGCACCCGCTTGCCCGCATGTCGCCGAACTCGGCCCGGAGCCGGCACCGAGCACCCTCGACGGCTGCCAGGACTGCCTGGCCGAGGGCAGTCGCTGGGTGCACCTGCGGCTCTGCCTGACCTGCGGCAAGGTCGGCTGCTGCGACTCCTCACCGCGCCGGCACGCCAGCAGGCACGCCCGCCTGGACGCCCACCCGGTGGCCCGCTCGTTCGAGCCGGGCGAGGACTGGCGCTGGTGCTTCGTGGACCAGGCCCTGGTCTGAGCGTGCCCGGCCCGGGTCTGAGCATGCCCGGCCCGGGCCGATCGTAGGCCCGTGCTGTCAGGCGTCGGTGAGTAGTTCGTCGCGGAGTCGGGTGAGGGTGCGGGCGAGTAGTCGGGAGACGTGCATCTGGGAGATGCCGAGGTGCCCGGCGATCTGGGACTGGGTCATGTTGCCGTAGAAGCGGAATTGGAGGATGCGTCGTTCCCGGTCGGGCAGCCGGGCGAGGGCGGGGGTGAGGGATTCGTGCAGGTCGACGTCGGTCAGGGCTTGGTCGTCGGCGCCGAGGAGGTCGCCGAGGGTGCGGTCGTCGCCGGTGGGTGCTTCCAGGGAGTCGGCGGTGTAGGCGGCGGCGCAGTCGAGGGCTTCCAGGACGCGTTCTTCGGGTTGGCCGATGCGGGCGGCGAGTTCGGGGATGCTGGGGGCGCGGCCGAGGTGTTGGGTCAGTTCGGCGGCGCAGCGGGTGACTTGCCCGGTCAGTTCTTGCAGGCCGCGGTGGACGTGCACGGCCCAGGTGCGGTCGCGGAAGTGGCGGCGGATCTCGCCGAGGATGGTGGGGGCGGCGTAGGTGCTGAACTCGAGTCCGCGGCCGGGGTCGAATCGGTCCACCGCTTTGACCAGGCCGAGCGCGCCGGCTTGCAGCAGGTCGTCGAACGGTTCCCCGCGGCCGGTGTAGCGGCGGGCGAAGAACCGGACCAGCGGCAGGTGCATCTCGACCAGCCGCTCCCGCACCCGGTCCCGCTGCGGGCCGGCCGGCAGCGTCGCCAGCGCGGTGAACAGTTGCCTGGCCCGCTCCCGGCTTTCCGCCTGCGGCGGCGCCGGCGGCGGCTGGGCGGTGGATTCGGGCACGAACGCGGTTGCTGCGGACACGCGACCTCCTCGGGGAAGGGTCGGTCCGCGGACACACGGCGGAACGGAGGAACACCTCCACGCCCCGGGACGAGCGGGGCGCGGGGTCAGTCGGCGGGGAGCAACCCTCCTTCCAGCAGGTCGCGGGACACCTCGGTGACCTTGCGGCGGGTCGAGCGGGCGGCCGAGCGCAGGTGGTCGAACGCCGTCGCCGAGTCGAGGCCGTCGCGCGCCATCAGGTAGCCGACGCCGCGCTCGATGACCACCCGGTAGTCCAGGGCGTACTGGAGCTGGCCGGCGAGCTGGTCGTTGCGGTAGGCGGCAAGCCGGGCGGCGAGCAGGTTCTCCACGACCGTGCCGTACGCGTCCAGCGCCGCGAGCTCGTCGTCTGTCCAGGGACGCGACGTCCGGCCGTACACGTCGATCGCGCCGACCGGCTGCCCGCCGAGTCGCAGCGGCCTGCCGGCCGCCGCGACGACCTGGTGCGCGGAGCACAGCCGCCCCAGATTCGGGTAGCGTGCGTCCGCATCCAGGTCGTCGCTGAAGATCATCGTGTCGTGGACGTACGCGTCCACGCCGGGGCCCTCGCCGAACTCGGTCTGCAAGCCCTCCAGGACGGCCCCGGCCGGATCGGTGGAGACCACGCTGCACAGCGCCTCGTCCGCGTCGGCGAACATGACGCCGGCGCCGTCACGACCGACGAGCAGTCGAGCGGCCTGCACGACCTCCTGCAGCAGCCGGGTCGGCAGGGTGGAGGCCAGCGGCGGCGGCGTGCTGCTCACCGGACTCGGCTCGGGGATGCGGGTAAACGCAGAGGCAACGACACGGCGCTCCTGACCGGAGGCCCGTCCGCGATCGTCAGCGGGGGCGACTCCCGCCGTGCGAACACGGCGGACGACGGGACGCAGAAGGCGCTGCGCTTCCGGCGGGGTCCGGACCGCTGGCGCCGGAGGCTGACTGTCCAACCCGGAGTCGAGCCTACTCCCGGGTTCGATCCGCTTAAACCCCCCGACCGGGGGGGTTCGCGGCCGCGACGACCTGCCGGGCGACCTCGGCGAGCTTGACGTTGGTGCGCTGGGAAGCGTCTCTGAGCACGGCGAAGGCATCGTCGGCCGAGCAGCTGCGCTGCGCCATCACGAGCCCGACCGCGATGCCCACGCGTTCACGGGTGGCCAAGGCGATCCGCAAGTTCGACTCGGCCTCGTCATGCCTCGCCCGCTCCCGCCTGCGGTGCTCGGCGGCGTCCAGCCGGGCCCGGAGCCGGGCCAGCAGCTCGACCGGGTCGAACGGGCGAACCAGGTGGTCGTCGGCGCCGGCGGCCAGGCCGGCCGCCGCGGCGCCGGGCAGGTCCATCGACAGCAGCACGACCGGCAGCTCCTCGGTCCGGGGCTCGGCGTGCAGCACCCGCACCAGCTGCAGACCTCCCACGCCGGCGCTCCGGTCCTCTCGGTCGTGGACGGCAACCAGCACCTGCGGCGCCTCGGCCGCGTGGGCGTCGGCGGGTGCGGTGTGCACGGCGCTCCCGGACCGCGTGTCGAGCAGACCGAGCTGTGGCCCGTCCGGCTCTCGCAGCGCCCGCATCCGCCGGCCGAGGTGCTCGAGCATGTCCCATCCGGAGGTGAGGCCGGACAGCGCAACGGCGTCGAGCGGCTCGTCGGGGGGCGCATCCAACGCGCGGCGGAGCAGCCCGGCGAGCACGGCGAGCGGCGTGCCGAGCTCGTCGGCGACCGAGGCCCCGTACCCGGCCCGCAGCCGGTCCAGAGCGGCGACCGCCTCGACCCGGTCGCGCTCGCGGTCGGCCGCTCGGCCGGTCGCGAGCACCACCCCGACACTGGCCGCAACCGCGTCGAGGAACTTGCCGTACGCCTCGTCCAGCGGCAGCCTGAGCGCCGTGCCGGCGACCAGCATCGCGTCGGCCTCCCTGGGCACGGCCGGCCCGACCGGCAGCACGAGCAGCCGGCCCACCTCGGGCGCGTCGGCGATCTCCACCACTTCCCCGGTCGTCCAGGCAAGGTCGACCGGCCACCGGGTTGCCGCCGGCATCGTGTCCAGCGGCAGCGCGGCCGGGGGCCGGACAGAGCCGAGCCGGCCGGAGGACCCCACCAGCCTGGCCGTCGGTCCGGAGCGGTCCACCTGGTAGAGCGCGACGAACGGCAGGTCGGCGGGGTCCGTCGCAAGGACCTGCAAGCACGTCGCGGCCGCGCCGGCCTCGGTCGGAGCACCCGCCCCGCAAGCGCCGAGCGACCGCAGGACGGCGTCGCGGCGGTGACCGGCGGACAACCCGAGCGCGGCGTAGGCCCGGACCTGCGAGCGGAGCTCGCCGAAGGCGGTGGCGAGCGGCAGCCGGTGGGGGAAAAGGCTTGCCACCGCCGGGCCGACGAGGCCGGCCCCGGACCGGTTCGGCGCCGCCGTCACGCCGGCGCCGAGAGGGACGACCACGCTCACCTCCCCGGTATGAGGGAGCTTCCGGGGCAGCGTACGCTCGCCGCCCGGTCCCGGCACCGCCGCCCGGTCCCGGCACCGCCGCCCGGTCCCGGCACCGCCGCCCGGAATGGCTGGCACACTCGGACGGTGTGGAGCCCCGGCCGCTCGCGGTGATCGACATCGACGGCGTGGTCGCCGATGTCCGCCACCGGCTGCACCTGATCGAGGACCGGCCGAAGCGGTGGGAGGAGTTCTTCGCCCGCGCCGGCGACGATCCCCCGCTGGAGACCGGGATCGACCTGGTCCGCGGGCTGGCCGCCGACCACGACGTGGTGTGGCTGACCGGCCGCCCGGAGCGAAACCGCGCGCTGACCGAGCGCTGGCTCGCCGACCACGGCCTGCCCGACGGGCCGCTGCTGATGCGGCCGGACCGGGACTTCCGGCCCGCCCGGCTGACCAAGCGGGACCAGCTGCGGCGGCTGCGCCGCGGGCGGGAGGTCGCGCTGGTGGTCGACGACGACCCGGACGTGGTCGCGACGCTGTCCGAGGACGGCTTCCCGGTCCGGCTGGCCGACTGGCTCCCGCACCACGCGACGCTGCGGGCCGCGCAGCAGCGGGACGGCCGCACGTAGTCTCGGGACATGTCCCCCGCAGCCGCACTGCGACCCAACGACGTCCGGCAGTACGAGGAGATGGCGGGCGAGTGGTGGGCGCCGTACGGCCGGCTGGCGATGCTGCGCTGGATCGCCGCCGCCCGCGCCGAGCTGCTCCCGCCCGCGCCGAGGCCCGGCGCCGTGCTGGTCGACCTCGGCTGCGGGGCCGGGCTGCTGGCCCCGCACGCCGCCCGGCTGGGCTACCGGCACGTCGGCGTCGATCTGGTGGACACCTCGCTGCGGATCGCCGCGGGGCACGGGGTTCTCGCGGTGCGCGGCGACGTGCTGCGGCTGCCGCTGGCCGACGGTGTCGCCGACGCGGTCTCCGCCGGCGAGATCCTCGAGCACGTGCCGGACCTGCCGGCCGCGGTCATGCAGGCGTGCCGGGTGCTGCGCCCGGGTGGCACGCTCGTGCTCGACACCCTCGCCGACACCCGGCTGGCCAGGCTGCTCGTCGTGACGATCGCCGAGCGCATCCCCCGTGGCGCGCCGAAGGGCCTGCACGACCCGGAGTTGTTCGTCGACCGGCGGCTGCTGGTGGACGAGGCCGCCCGGCACGGCGTACGGCTGAGGCTGCGCGGGCTGCGGCCGCCGCTGCTGGGCACCGCGCGATGGCTGGCCCGCCGGTCGGCCGAGGCGAGGATGGTGCCGACCCGGTCGACCGCCGTGCTCTTCCAGGGGTACGGCACCAAGGAGGGCGTGTGACTGTGTCGATGTCTGCGGCGCCGGTGCCGGGCACGGACCGGCCTCGGCTGGCGGATCCCGCCGCCGCGCTCGAAGCGGCCCGCGCGGTGGCGCCGCGCCTTGCCGAGCGGGCCGCCGAGCACGACCGGGCCGGCACCTTCCCGGTGGCGGACTTCGCGGACCTGCGCTCGGCCGGGCTGCTCGGGCTGATGGTGCCGCAGCGGCTCGGCGGGCCCGGAGCCGGCTTCGCCGACTACGCCGAGGTGGCGATGACGCTCGGCGCCGGCGCCGGGGCGACCGCGCTGGTGTTCAACATGCACGCCTCGGTCACCGGGGCGTTGGCGCAGACCCCGGACGAGGTGGCCCGGGCACTGGGCGTACCCGAGTCCTACTTCGCGATGCGCGACGCCGCGCTCGCCCGCTCGGCCTCCGGCGCGCTGTTCGCCGTGGCGATGAGCGAGCGCGGCGCCGGCAGCCGGCTGTCGAAGCTGACGACCGCGTACGAGCCTGTCGACGGTGGCTTCCGGATCCGCGGCGCCAAGACGTTCGTCTCCGGTGCCGGGCACGCCGACCTCTACCTGGTCGCGGCCAGGGCCGCCGGTTCCGACCCGGCGGTGGTCTCGCACTTCCTCGTCCCGGCCGGCCCCGGACTGACTGTCGAGCGCACCTGGGACTCGATGGGGATGCGTGCCACCGGCAGCGACGACCTGCACCTCGACGTCGTGGTCCGCGCCGACGCGCTGCTCGGCGGCATGGAGGGGCTGACCCTGCTGCTGGCGCAGGTGATGCCGCAGTGGCTGGTCGCGTCGTACGCGGCGGTCTACGTCGGGGTGGCCCGCTCGGCGGTGGACGCCGCCGTCGAGCACCTGCGCTCCCGTGGCCTGCAGCGGCTGCCGGCGGTGCGGGCCAGGGTCGGCCGGGCCGAGGCGCGGGTCGAGGCGGCCCGGCTCGCCGTGCTCGAGGCGGCCCGCCGGGTGGACGCGGCGGCCGGCGACCCGCAGACCAACCGGTGGGTGTGGCGGGCGAAGCTGCTCGCCGGCGAGACCGCGATGGAGGTCGCCGCCTCGATGCTGGAGGCCGCCGGGACGTCGGCGACGCGGCGCGGTGCCGCGCTGGAGCGGATCTACCGGGACGCCCGGTGCGGGTCGCTGCAGCCGGCCACGTCCGACGTGTGCGCGGACTGGCTGGGCACGGCGGCGCTGGGCATGGATCCGGAGAACGAGGCCGAGGTGCCACGATGGTGAGCGCCGCCCGGCCGCTCACCGGGGGTACGCCGTGAGGGCGCGGGTAACCGGCATGGGCGCGGCGGTGCCGGCTGCGTACTCGCAGCAGGCGGTCTGGGAAGGGTTCTTCGACCGGCACTACCGGGACGTGCGGATCGCCGAGCAGATCTTCGCCAACTCCGGCGTGGGCACCCGGCACGCGGTGGCGAACCCGGTGTTCGAGGACGTGTCCGGCTGGGGCACCGGCGCCAGGATGGAGCGATACCTGGCCGAGGCGCTGCCGCTGGGGAAGGACGCCGTGGCCGCGGCGCTCGCCGACGCCGGCAAGGACCCCGCGGATGTCGGGCTGTTCGCCGTCGTGTCCTGCACGGGCTACGTCACGCCCGGGCTGGACATCCGGCTGGCCCGCGACCTCGGCATGTCCGACCTGGTGCAGCGGCTGTTCGTCGGGCACATGGGCTGCTACGCGGCGCTGCCCGGGCTGGGCGCCGTGGCCGACTTCACCGCCGCGCGCGACCGCTCCGCCGTGCTGCTGTGTCTCGAGCTGACCAGCCTGCACATCCAGCCGCCCACGGACGAGGTCGACCAGGTGGTGGCGCACGCGCTGTTCGCCGACGCGGCGAGCGCGCTGGTGCTGGAACCCGGGGACGCCCGGCCCGGTTTCGAGGTGGTCGACGTGGTCGCGCAGACCGACGTCGGCACGGCCGAGCACATGACCTGGGACGTCACCGACCTCGGCTTCCGGATGGGCCTGTCGCCGCGAGTACCCGCGGTGCTGGCCAGGCACGTTCGCGGGGTGGTCGACCGGCTGCTCGGCGCGCACGGCCTGGATCGACACGACGTGGACGGCTGGGCGGTGCACCCCGGCGGCCGGCGGATCCTCGAGGTGGTGCAGCGCCGGCTCGAGCTGGAGCCGTCCGCCCTGGACGCCTCGTACGGGGTGCTGCGCGACTACGGCAACTGCTCGTCGCCGACCGTGCTGCTGGTGCTGGACCGGCTGCGCGCGGCCGGGGCGGTGCGGCCGGGGCGGTACGCGGTCGCGATGGCGTTCGGTCCGGGACTCACCCTGTACGCGGCGCTGCTGCGCCGCAGCTGAGCCCGCCAGCGACCTCCCCGCCGGTCAGCGCGGCCTGGTCGGGGACACCCGAGCTGGCTCGGGTGAACCCGGCACTCGGACGGCGACCGGACCAACCGGACAGCTCGACCGACCGGCCGCCCGGGGGGTCCGGGGCCAACCCCCGGAATGAACTCAGCACGACGCGGCGCCGATGGCCGCCAGCACCGGGTCCGCCTTGGCGTGTGCCTCGGCCACCTCCGCGTACGGGTCGCTGCCCCAGGTGATCCCGCCGCCGGCCCACAGGTGCAGCCGGTCGGCGTCGGCGGCGACCGTGCGGATGGTGAGGCCGAGATCGAGCCGGTCGGCGCTCAGCACGCCGAGCGCGCCCATCGCCGGGCCACGGCCGACCGGCTCCAGGGCGGCCGCGAGCCCGGTCGCGGCCAGCTTCGGTGCTCCGGTCACCGACCCGCCGGGCAGCACCGCGGCGAGCAGGTCGGCGACTGAGGTAGCCGGCCGCAGCCGAGCCGCCACCGTCGACTCCGCCTGCCACAGCCCGCACCACTCCCGCAGCCCGAACAGCTGCTCGACCCGGACGGTCCCGGCCACGGCCAGCCGGCCGAGGTCGTTGCGGACCAGGTCGACGATCATCACGTGTTCGGCCCGCTCCTTCCCGCTGGCCAGCAGCTCGGCCCGGCCAGACGCGGTGGCCGGCCGGGTGCCCTTGACCGGACTGGTACGGGCCAGGCCGCGCTCAACGGTCAGCAGGCACTCGGGTGACGCCGTTGCGACCGCCCAGCCGGGGCCGGAGAGGCCGCCGCCGTACCTCGCGCCCGGCAGCGCGGCGACGGCGGCGAGGGCGGCCGCCGGGTCACCGGAGTAGGGCGCGCTGCGGTGGCCCACGACGGTGACCTGGTAGACGTCGCCCTCGGCGATGGCGGCGCGGACCGCGCGCACCGCCGCGGCGTGCTCGGCGTCCGTCCAGCTCGTGCTCCACCGACCCACCCGGGCCGCCGCGACGGCCGGCCCGCCGGCGTCCTGCACCCGACCGCCGTTCCTGCCCGCGCCGGCTGGCACCCCTTCGCCATGCGGGGCCGGGCGGAGGTCGTAGGCGACGACGGCGAGGTCGGGGACGGCCGGGACCGGCGACGGGGCGCCGCCGGCCGCCCCGCCGAGAGCGGCCGCCCCGGCGGCCCCGACCAGGACTGCGGCCATGCCGGCCGCGCCGGCGACCGGCGCGACCGGCCCGGACAGGTCCGTCGGCAGGCCGTGAGCGGTGAGGAACCGCATCAAACCGGACGCGGGGTCGACCGGGTCGCCACGCCACCACTCCCACCGCGCCCGCTCGACCAGTCGCACTCCGTCATCACGGAAGGTAGTTGGGGGTGATGGAGTTGCAAGATTTACCAAGTCGTTGCCGGCAAACTTGCGTGTATCAGTTCGCCTGCGCGATCGTCTAGTAGATAGTGTGACCGTGACCACGCGGTCTCCCGATGAGATCGACCGACCGGAGCAACCGACCATGTGCCCGCATCACCCTGCGTGTCCGTCCGCGGATGCGCCCGACCGCGACGCAGCCCACGTCGTGTCCAGCCACCCCGAGCAGGGGTGGAGCCTCCTCTGCAACGGCGTCGTGTTGTTCGAGGACTGCGGCGAGATCCTGCCGGACGGCCGCTGCATCGCCGCGCGCCGCCCGGAGCCGCCGCGCGTGCTGCGCGTCGCCTGACGTCCGGCCGCGCCACCCGCCCGGCCCCCGACTCCCCCGCACTGCCGGTCAGTCCTCGTACGCGGAGACCGGCGGGCAGGCGCAGACCAGGTTCCGGTCGCCGTACGCGCCGTCGATCCGCCGCACCGGCGGCCAGTACTTCCCCTCCCGCCCCGTCCTCCCCGGATAGGCGGCAAGCTCCCGCCCGTACGGCCGCTCCCAGCTGTCCCGACCGACCGCCGCCGCGGTGTGCGGCGCGTTGCGCAGCGGGTTGTCGGTGCGGTCCCACTCCCCCGACGCGACCCCCTCGATCTCCCCGCGAATCGCGATCATCGCCTCGACGAACCGGTCGAGCTCGGCCAGGTCCTCCGACTCGGTCGGCTCGATCATCAACGTCCCGGCCACCGGGAACGACATCGTGGGCGCGTGGAAGCCGTAGTCGATCAGCCGCTTGGCGACGTCCTCCACCGTGACGCCGGTCTGCCGGGTGATGGGCCGCAGGTCGACGATGCACTCGTGCGCCACCAGCCCGCCGCGGCCGGTGTAGAGCACGGCGTAGTGCTCCCGCAGCCGGGCGGCGACGTAGTTCGCCGCGAGGATCGCCGCGCCGGTCGCCTGCGCCAGCCCGTCCGGGCCCATCAGCCGCACGTACGCCCAGGAGATCGGCAGGATCGACGCGCTCCCCCACGGGGCGGCCGCCACCGGTCCCGGTCCGGTCGCAGGGCCGGCCAGCGGCTGCAGCGGGTGGTTCGGCAGGTGCGGCGCGAGGTGCGCGCGGACCGCCACCGGACCGACGCCGGGTCCGCCGCCGCCGTGCGGGATGCAGAACGTCTTGTGCAGGTTCAGGTGCGAGACGTCCGCGCCGAAGCGGCCCGGCTTGGCAAGGCCGACCAGGGCGTTGAGGTTCGCCCCGTCCACGTACACCTGGCCGCCCGCGTCGTGCACCGCGGCGCAGACCTCGCCGATGCCCTCCTCGAAGACACCGTGCGTCGACGGGTACGTCACCATCAGCGCGGCCAGCCTGTCCCGGTGAGCGTCCAGTTTGGACCGCAGGTCGTCGAGGTCGACGTCGCCGTCGTCCCGGGTCCTGACCTCCACGACGCGCATGCCCGCCATCGCGGCACTGGCGGCGTTGGTGCCGTGCGCGGACTGGGGGATCAGGCAGACGTCGCGATGCCCCTGTCCGCGGGACTCGTGGTAGGCGTGGATCGCCAGCAGCCCCGCGAACTCGCCCTGCGAGCCGGCGTTGGGCTGCAGCGACACGGCGTCATAGCCGGTGATCTCCGCCAGCCAGCGCTCCAGGTCGCCGATCAGCTCGAGGTAGCCCGGCACCTGCTCGGCCGGGGCGAACGGGTGCACGGCGGCGAAGCCCGGCAGCGACACCGGCTCCATCTCCGCGGTCGCGTTCAGCTTCATCGTGCACGAGCCGAGCGGGATCATCCCGCGGTCGAGCGCGTAGTCCTTGTCCGACAGCCGGCGCAGGTAGCGCAGCATGGCCGTCTCGCTGTGGTGCGCGGAGAAGACCGGGTGGGTCAGGAACTCCGACCGGCGCACCAGCCCGGCCGGGAGCGCGTCCGGCGTGGACACGTCCATGCCGTCCACATCGGACCCCTCGACGCCGAAGGCCGACCAGACCGCCGTCAGGTGGTCCCGCCGGGTCACCTCGTCGCAGGCGACGCCGACGTGGTCGGCGTCCACCCGGCGCAGGTTGACGCCCAGCCCGACCGCCGCGGCCACCACGTCGTCGGCGCGCCCGGGCACCCGGGTCAGCACCGTGTCGAAGTACCCGCGGTGCACGACCTCCACCCCGCCGGCGGCGAGGCCGGCGGCGAGCGTCGCCGTGTACCGGTGCACCCGCCGGGCGATCCCGCGCAGCCCCTTCGGCCCGTGGTAGACGGCGTACGCGCCAGCCATCACCGCGAGCAGGACCTGCGCGGTGCAGATGTTGCTGGTCGCCTTCTCCCGGCGGATGTGCTGCTCCCGGGTCTGCAGCGCGAGCCGGTACGCCGGCCGCCCGTCCGCGTCCCGGGAGACGCCGACCAGCCGCCCCGGCAGTTGCCGCTCGAGCCCGGCGCGCACCGCCATGAAGCCGGCGTGCGGACCGCCGAAGCCGAGCGGCACGCCGAAGCGTTGCGTCGAGCCGACCACCACGTCGGCACCCCACTCGCCCGGTGGCTTGAGCAGCGTCAGGGCGAGCAGGTCGGCGCCGACCGCCACCACGGCGCCGCGCGCCTTCGCTTCGGCGACGACCCCGGCCAGGTCCCGAACCGCGCCGGACGCGCCCGGGTACTGCAGCAGCAGGCCGACCAGCTCCCCGTCGGGCAGCCCGTCGGCGGCGACGTCGCGGACGACGACCGGGATGCCCATCGGCCTCGCCCGGGTCCGCACGACGGCGATCGTCTGCGGCAGGCAGTCCGCGTCGACCACCACCGGCGCGCCCGCCGGCGCCGTGGACGCGCGCCGGGCCAGCGCGACCGCCTCGGCGGCGGCGGTGGCCTCGTCGAGCAGGCTCGCGTTCGCCGCCTGCAGGCCGGCCAGCTCGGACACCATCGTCTGGAAGGTGAGCAGGGCCTCGAGCCGGCCCTGCGAGATCTCCGGCTGGTACGGCGTGTAGGCGGTGTACCACGACGGGTCTTCCATGACGTTGCGCCGGATCACCGGCGGGGTGATCGTGTCCGAGTAGCCGAGGCCGATCATGCTGACCAGGGTCCGGTTGCGGCCCGCGAGCTCGCGCAGCTCGGCGAGCACCGCCGCCTCGTCGGCGGCGGCGGGCAGTTGCAGGGGCGCGGTGTCGGCGATCGAGCTGGGCACCGCGGCCGCGCACAGCTGTTCGACCGAGCCGTAGCCGACGGCGGCGAGCATGCGCTCCTGCTCGTCGGCGTTCGTGCCGATGTGGCGGCTGGCGAACGGCGCGGACGACTCGAGCTCGCTCAGCGTGACGTGATCGGACATGCGCTGCGTGGTCCTCTCGACTGCTCGGGCGGCGGGCGTACGCGGCGGGGCGCGGGCAGACCTCGCCCGCCGCTCCCCCTCTGTCCGTACCGTCCAGAGTCGCCTCGCCCGCGCGGTCCGCTGCGCCTGAGAGGTTCCGGGGAGGTTGCCCCTTCGGCGCCCCAGCCGGCTTGCTGGGGGCTCTCCCGTGCGGGGTCTGCAGCGCGATCAACGCTACCAGCGTTCGCCGCGACCCCGGTCCCCCCGCGCCGGCCGTGCGGCCGGGCCAACCCGACTCGGACCCGGCGGGGACCTCTCTCCGCTCGTGCCGGCGGTGCGGCTCGGCCCCAGGGCCCGACCCTGCACCCACCCCACCGGCCGGGCCGCCTAGGCGCTAACTCATCTTGACGTCTCGCCGATGTATGTACTTGTCGCGGAGTTGCTCTGTCGACATGCAGTCTCATGCACGCGCTGAATCGGGTCACCTGAGGGAGCAGCGGCACGCGACCGAGTCGCGGCGCGACGGGGACGGGCGCTCGGGCACGACGGGGACCGGGGGCTCGGGCGCGACGCGACGGTCCCCTCAGGCGGAGGCGGTGCGCCGCCGCCGGCGCTGCCCCAGCTCGTCGGCCGGGGCCGGCTCCGCCGCCGCGTCCCCACCCGGCTCGGCCCGCTCGGAGGGAAGGTGCGCCAGCGACCCGTGCAGCTCGCGCAGCGCGCCGCTGACCGCGATGCCGAAGACGCCCTGTCCTCCGGCGAGCAGGTCCACGACCTCCTCGGCGGACGTGCACTCGTACACCGTCGTGCCGTCCGAGAGCAGCGTGACCTGCGCGACGGTGTCTTCTACGCCGAGCTGGTGTTCGCCGGCGGCGCCCGGGTCAGCGCCCGCCCATCGGACGCGATCGCGCTGGCGCTGCGGTCGGGCACCACGATCTTCGGTGAGGAGGCCGTGCTCGCCGAGG
>WNGJ01004774.1_pt1 | contig 14149 bp, 10 predicted proteins | sample 5400611 | NCBI WGS metagenome assembly WNGJ01 (sample SAMN13153375, study PRJNA577476) | soil metagenome | isolation source: 40 cm soil or saprolite under Garry oak tree replicate 1 | place: USA:California | collected 2016-06-15 | reverse complement strand
AGATATCGGGTGGCGCTGGCGAAGGCCTACTAACCCGTCAACCCCGGATAGTCCGGACTATCCGGGGTCTGCCTCGGACTACACGCCGCTTCGTCCGGACTATCCGGGTTTAGCCAACCGGATTCTCGAACGCCCCGATCTTGGGCGCGTCCGGGTGCAGCGATTGCTGCGGGGCGATCTTCAGCGTGCCGTTGTTGACCGCGTCCAGGACCGCCTCCGCCACGTCGGGATGGAAGTGCGTGCCCGCCCCATCGCGAATCTGCTGCACCGCTACCTGCAGGGGCATCCCGCGCCGGTAGGGCCGGTCCGAGGTCATCGCATCGATCGCGTCCGCGGCGCTCACGATCCACGCGAACATCGGCAGCTCATCCCCTTTCTTGCGGTCGGGGTAACCCTTGCCGTCGTAACGCTCATGATGCGAGCGCACGATCACGAGCTCGTCCGTGAGCATGCGCAGGCGGCTCAGGATGTTGAAGCCGGTGATCGTGTGACTCTTCATCTTGGCGAACTCGTCTTCGCTCAGCTTGCCGGTGTTCTGGATCACCGAATCGGGGACTCCGATCTTGCCGATGTCATGCAGGCGCCCGCCACGCTCCAACCGAATCCACGCGGTCTGGTCGTCCGGCGCGTAGTGCATCTGGCGGGCGATCATCAGGGCGTACTGCGTGACGCGCTCGGAGTGACCTGCCGTGTACGGATCCTTGGCGTCCACCACCTCGGCGAAAGCTTCCAGCGAATCGAGGATGACCTCCTCCCGGTCCTTGAAAAGCCGCGCGTTGTCAATCGCGACAGCCGCCTGGGCGGCGAGCTCGGTGACGAGGTTGCGGTGGTCGGCGGTGAAGGCATGACCGACTTTGTAGTTGGCGAGGAACAGAACGCCGAGCGGCTTTCCGCGAAGGGTGATCGGCACGCAAAGCACCGCGCGCGGGTTGAGCGGGCTGTCCGTTTCCGACTCGCTTCCCATGGCCTCCATGACGGGCTCGTCTGACTCCATCACCCTCCGGCAGATGTCGCCGCCGAGACCGAGAGCGAGCTTTTCCGCGGTGAGGTGGTCCGTGCCGAATCCGCCCTTGAGCACCAGGCGGCCACCGTCCTCTAGGGCGAGGCACCCTATCTGAGCCGCCGACGCCTTGGCCGCTCCGGCCAGCACCTGCTGCAGCACCTGGTTCAAGTCCAGCGTCGAGGTCGCGGCCTGCAGGGCTTCCTGGAGGTTGCGCAGCTCCCAGATGCTGCGCTCGTTCTTCTCGTAAAGCTCGGCATTGCGAACCGCGACGACGCCCTGGTTGCCGAGCGTGGAAAGGACGCGTTGGTCGTCGGTGGTCCACTCGCGGGTCTTGGTATCGAAGACGGACAGCGTTCCCCACAGCTGTCCCCCCTCGAGCATCGGTGCGCAGATCGCCGCCTGCATGCGATACGCCTTGAGGTCAGGCGGGGAACGGAGGTCGCTGGCCTCGACGTCGGGCAACGCCGTCGCGCGCAGGCTCAACATGACCGCGCCGATGATGCCCTGTCCGTTCTGGAACTCGATCCCGTTGACGTTCTCGGGGAGACCGAGCGACATGATCACCGCCTGCCGCCCTTCGGGGGTCGTGCGGGTCAGGATCCCGGCGGCGGCCATCGTCACCCGGACCGCCGTCTGTAGCGTCTTCTCCTCGAGGACACGCGCGCCCTGGGTCACCGTGGTGAGGGCTTGGGAAACCTCGCCCAGAGCATCGAGCGCGGTGTCGAGACGCGACGCCTGGCCGGTGACGACTTGCAGGATGCGCGAGTTCTCAACCGCCACTCCCGCCATCGAACCGAGCTCGTCCAGCGCGCTTATATCGTGCTGCGAAAAGCTGGCGGTGCCGCGGCGGCCCAGGCACAGCGCGCCGATGACACCGGTCTTGCCCCGAATGGGCGTCAGCGCTTCGTTCACCGTGACCGCGTGCGTTTCGAGCCGCAGACCGCTGAACGTGCGCTGCTCCTCCGTGACCGCGTTGCGCAACACGGTCTCACCGTCGCGAACTTTCGCGAGCGGTCCGTCGATCGCCTCCGGCTCTTCACCGTCGGTCCCGACGTACGTATCGTCCGGCTGAAAGAGAACGGCGCGTCCGGCGTCGTAGCGAACCACCTCTTTGCCGCGATCCAGCACAAGCTCGAGCGCCTGCTGCATGGTCTTCCCCGAGGCCTCCTTGACTAGCTCGTTCATCAGCGAGTAGCGGGCGGACTCCTTGCGCGACAGGGCGACGGCATGGATGCTCGCCAGCTGCGCGCCGGCGCGCAAAGTCAGCGTGGTGGCCAGGCGGCGGTCGTCCTCCGTGAACATCCCCGCCCGGCTTCCGAGCAGGACAAAGCCGCCCAGGCGATCTCCGATCGGCATCGGTGCGGCGATCGCTCCGGCCAGGTGCAGGTCGTCGGGCAGGTAGTTGAAGAGCTCCTTCAGGACGCCGTTGCCTTCACCGCTGAACGTCTTGCCGGCCTCGACCGACGAGAGCAACCCGGCCGCCCCGTTGGCCTGGCGGTTGACCGCGGCGGGGTGGAGCCGGTCCAGCCCCACGCCCGGACCCTGGGGTACGAACTGGCGCTGGTCCTGGGTGACGAGGTAGCAGCACGCCACGTCGGCTCCGACCTGACGCGCGATATTTGCCGTGAGGGCCGCCAGATCGCCCGCGGCCGCGGCGCCATCCACCTCGGAGGTGGCGGCCAGGAACGCGCGATGCTTGAGCTGGAGGTCCCGCGACTGGCGTTCGATCGTGCCGGTGAACGTCCGATACGCGACGCCGCCGAGGGCCCCTCCGGCGCCAAGCAGCAACAGGCCGACGACCTGGAGCACCAGGTCGCCCTGCCGAGGGTTGAACTGGGCGATGACGACGGTGAAGACGAAAGCGATGCCGGCCACCGGGACGGAAAGCCGCCATTCGCGGTAGAAAACCCCCGCCACGACCGCCAGCAGTCCCGCCCCGGCGGCGAATGCGGTGGCCCATCCCAGCCGGCCGCTGCTGTTGAGCGAGGCGCCCGCCAGGACCAGCAGGGCAGCCGCACCCGAGGAGCCGAACCGGACGCTCCAGACGGCCCGATATGAGTTCATTTGGCGGCAAGTAAGTCTAGGTTTGTGGTCGCCGGGGGAAGCTAGATACCGAACTTAAACTTCATGCCAGACATCAGGTGAACGCAAAATGACGGTTTCCGAGCTCCTGAGGGTGGCCGACCACCTCGATCCGAGCGGCCAGCAGGTGGTGCGCAAGGCATACGAGCGGGCCGCGGCCGCCCACACCGGGCAGCGCCGGCTCTCCGGCGAGGACTACGTCAACCACCCGCTGGAGGTGGCGGCGATCCTCGCTGACCTCGAGCTGGACGCCGAAACCATCGCTGCGGCCCTGCTCCACGACACCGTCGAGGACACCAACCTGACGGCGGACGAGGTCAAGCGCGAGTTCGGCCCGGAGGTGGCGCGACTGGTCGACGGCGTCACCAAGCTGGGCCGGATCTCCCTGCGCACCGACCAGCAACAGCAGGCCGAGAACATCCGCAAGATGATGGTCGCGATGGCGGAGGACCTCCGGGTCGTCCTCATCAAGCTCGCCGACAGGCTGCACAACATGCGCACGCTCGAGCCGCTCGCCGACGCGAAGCGCCGCAAGATCTCGCGCGAGACGCTCGACATCTACGCTCCGCTCGCGCACCGGCTCGGCATCGGCCAGATCAAGTGGGAGCTCGAAGACCTGGCGTTTCGCTACCTCGAGCCGGACGCTTACGAGGACGTCGTCAGCCGCATCGCGCGCAAGCGCGGCGAGCGCGAGTCATTGGTCAACGACCTTCGGGAGATCCTCGCCCGCGAGCTGGAGAAGGTTGGCATCCAGGCCGACATCACCGGCCGGCCGAAGCACATCTACTCGGTGTGGCAGAAGATGATTCGCGAAAGCAAAGACTTCTCCGAGATCTACGACCTATCCGCGATCCGGGTCCACGTCGAAAGCGTGCGCGACTGCTACGGAGTGCTGGGCGTCGTCCACTCACTGTGGAAGCCCATGCCGGGAAGGTTCAAGGACTACGTGGCGATGCCCAAGTCCAACGGCTACCAGTCGCTCCACACGACCGTCATCACGCACACGGGCGAGCCGATCGAGATCCAGATCCGCACCCACGATATGCACCGGGTCGCCGAGTTCGGAGTCGCCGCCCACTGGACGTACAAGGAGGGCGGCAAGGACGCGAGCTTCGACCAGAAGCTCTCATGGCTGCGCAGCCTTCTGGAGTGGCAGAACGAGGTCGGCGACGCGGAGTCGTTTCTCAACACCGTCAAGGTCGACCTGTTCCAGGACGAGGTCTACGTCTTCACGCCTCGGGGGGACGTGATCAATCTTCCGTCGGATTCGACCCCGGTCGACTTCGCTTACCGGATCCACACCGAGGTCGGCCACCGCTGCATCGGAGCCAAGGTCAACGGCCGCATGGTGCCGCTCGACTACGCGCTGCAGAACGGAGAGATCGTCGAGATCCTGACGTCCAAGGGCCCGCACGGCCCGAGCCGGGACTGGCTGAGCTTCGTCAAGAGCGCCTCGGCCAAGGAGCGGATCCGCAAGTGGTTCAAGAGCCAGCGGCGCGAGGAGAACGTGACCAAGGGCCGCGACCTGCTCGAGAAGGAGCTTCACCGGATGCACCGGCTCAGCCTCGGCGACCTGCCTGAGGCGAAGCTCCAGGAGCTGGCGAACCTCCACAAGTACGCGAGCATCGACGACTTCACCGCCGCGATCGGCTACGGCGACCTGTCGCCGCACGCCGTCGTCATGCGTATGGCGCTCAGCCTGGACGCGCCTGGCGGCGACCTCAGGACGATCCCGCTCATCCCGCAGATCCAGCCGTCGCCGCAGGTGCTCGTGCGCGGGGAAAAGGGGATCCTGACAACGGTCGCGAGCTGCTGCCAACCGGTGCCGGGCGACGCGATCGTCGGCTACACGACGCGTGGCAAAGGTGTCACCGTGCATCGCGCTGATTGCATCAACGCCGTCAACGCGCAGGATTCGGCACGCGTCGTGCCGGTCGACTGGGAGCTGGACGCGACGCATCTCTACCCGGTGGCGATCAAGATCGAGGCTTTCGACCGCCAGGGTCTCATGCGAGACATTGCCACAGTCGTCGCGGAGAACCGCGTCAACATGTCGGCGCTAGAAGTCCATGTCTACGACGACAAGACGGCCGTGGTTTCCGCGACGGTCGAGATAAATTCACTGGCGCAGCTATCGCGCCTCATGGAAAAGCTCGAAGGCGTGAAGGATGTGCACACCGTCGCCAGGGAAGCTTTTTGATGCAAGGTTTGCGCGACCCCAGGCCTTTGTGAATCTTCACGTCGAGGTCACGGCCGACCGCCGGTTTGGCACGAACTCCTATCTGGTCATGGACGAGGACACGCACGATGCGGTGGTGATCGACTCCAACCTCGAGCCCGAGCTCGTGATCGATGCTGCTGGCGCGCGTGCGGCGAAGGTGAAGGCGATCCTTCTCACGCACACCGACCTCGACCACATCGCCGGTCTGCATGAGCTGCGCGAGGCGTTTGGTTCGATCCCGATCGCCGTTCACGAATCCGAGCGGGCCGTGGTTTCAGAAGGTAAGCCGCTGCGCCGCGAGTTCGGGCCACTCGCCACGCAGATCGACAACGTCGCGACCCTCAGGGAGGGTGAGCCCTACCGCGCCGGCTCGCTCGAGTTCGAGGTGCTGCACACGCCCGGCCACAGCCCCGGGGGCGTGACCCTCAAGATCGACGGTTACCTTTTCACCGGGGACGCATTGTTCGCGGGCTCGATCGGTCGCTCCGACTTCGCCAACTCCGATGGGCGGAAGCTGATCGACGGGATCCGTTCGCAGCTCTTGTCGCAGCCCGACGAGATGATCGTCTACAGCGGCCACGGCCCCGCGACCACCATCGGTCGCGAGCGCACGATTAACCCCTTCCTTACTTAGAAGAGATGGTCAGGACCACGATCAACGCGGGTCCGAGCAGGACGAGCCATAGCGTCGGAAACACGCAACCCACGGTCGGGATGAGGATCTTCAGCGACGCGCGGGCGGCGTCGGTCCGGATCTTGAGGCGTCGCTTCACACGCATCTGCGCCGCGTGCGCCGCGATCGTTCGAGCGATGGGCACGCCAGTGCGTTCGGCGTAGAGGATGCCGCGTACCAGCGACGAGAAGTCGTCGATCCCGGTCGCCTCCGCCATCTCCTCGAGGGCCTCGTGCCGGGGCCGGCCTAGCTGGATCTCGCGCAGCGCGCGGGCGACGAGGAGGGTCAGCGAGTCGTCCTGGTGGCGCACAAGCTGCTCGAGGGCGCGGTCGAGGCCGAGCCCGGCCTCCATGCTGATCGCGACCACGTCCAGCGCGTTGGGCAGCGATGCCTCGAGCTCGCTGCGGCGGTCGCGCACGAGCTGATCGAGCCAGATCACGGGAAGGTAGAACCCGAGCGCGACGCCGATGACGAGGGACAAGCCGATGACGAAGGGCGTTCCGATGAACAGGCCGATCGCGGTGCTGATCGCGCCCAGCGCCGCGGCGGCGGCGATGCGAAGGGTCTGCAGGCCGGCCGGGTCGAGCCCCAAAGGATTCCCGACAAAGTCCAGCTGGCGGCGGAAGTTGGTCGCCTGCACCTCGGGGGTCATCCGCATCGTCTGGCGCTCGAGCCAGCGCCTCCCCGGGCCGAAGAGGCGCTGGACGAAAGGCCTTTCGAGCTGGAGGGCGACCGCGCTCTGGCCGAGGCCGATCTCCTGGCGGGAGAGCCTTTCGCGAGCCAGGGTCGTCGCGTCGGCGGCGCGCGAGGCGATGATGCCGATCGTCAGCAGGTACGCGCCGGCCGCGGCTGCGATTCCGATGATCAAGGGCAGCCCGTTCATGCGATCGCCGTCAGCCGCCGGATGATGAGGTTGCCGATGAACAGGAGCAAGCCCGCGAAGCCAAGCATCACCCACCCGATCGGATTCACGAGCATCGGCCTGAAGTAGTCCTGGACCAGGAAGTAGAGAAGCACCGCCGCAACGATCGGCAGGAGCGTGATGATCAGCGCGGTCGCTCGAGACTGAGCGGTGGCGGCGAGGATCTCGGCGCGCATCTCCTCGCGCTGGCGCATCGTGTCCGCGAGGGTGGTCAGGATCGCAGGGAGGTCGCCTCCCACCGAACGCTGGATCGTGATCACCATCACCATCAGGCGGAGGTCGTTGCTGCCGATCCGTTTGACCATGTTGTTGAGCGCGCTGTCGATGGACGCCCCTAGCTCGATCTCGCGACGGGCGAGCGCGAACTCATCCGAGATCGGTGGGTCGGCGTTGTCGGTCACCGCGCTGAGGGATTGAGCGACGGACTGGCCGGCCTTCATCGAGTTGGCGATCAGCTCCATGGTGCGGGGCAGCCCTGCGTTGAACTCCCGAAGGCGGTGCCCGCGCCGGTTGCGGAGGTAAAGCGAAGGCAGCACGTAGCCGATTACAGCGAGGACGAGAAACTCTGCCCCGATTCCAAAGCGGATGAGCCCCACCACCCCGAACACGAGTGCCACGCCGGCCTGGATGCTGCGGAACTCGTACGGGCGAAGCTCGAGATCGGCGCTGACGAGGTCGCGCTGCAGCTTGGTGGTCTTTTCATCGGAGGCGATCCACGTAGGCGTGCCTGTCGGTTCGAACCGGCGGCGCAGCTGTTCGCGCACGTCGGCCAGCGTGCGATACGACGCCCGGACGGACTCTTCAGGGCCCGCCGCGCGCTGACCGCGGACGGTGCCGTAGACGACGAGCCCTACCCCGATGGCCGCGGCGACCGCGACCAGGATGATCGCGGTGCTCACCGGTTAATGGGTCGTGAAGTGCCAGCGGCCGTCGACGTCTTTCGGTCCGACGCCGCTCGCCGACGACACGCTCGGGCACTTGCCGTCGGGTTGGGTCGGCAGGCCCTGGTAGTCCGTGTACGACTCGAGCTCGTACTTCATGGCGGCGTTGTTCAGAAGCCAGAAGAGATACTCGGAGTCACACCCGGTCATGAGCACGGTGAGGCTGCTGGTGACGATTCCGGTCGCGGTGCCGCTGCTGGTCGGGCCATTCGGGCCCACGCGCAGGACGTCGACGTCGCGGAAGACTGTCAACACGACCGCCCGGCCCGGGCTCTGTCCGAAGGCTTGCGTGTTGATGGTCGCCAGGATCGTGATGCGGTCGCCGACCTGGACGTATCCACCCACCCCGACCTGCTCGCTGGTGGGCACCGTGACCGCGACCCAACCTCTAGGAATCGGGAGGTAGGCCACGTCGCTGCTGCTGACCAGGTCTCCGGACGGCGCGACGAGGTTGGAGCTGATCGGCATGCCGGCCGGGATGTCCACTCGCGCTCCCTTGCCGGTCACCTTGTTGATCGCGGTGAAGGACTGCGGGGGGGTGGGGCTGATGCTGGCAAGCGTCAGGTCGGAGGCCTGGATGACGGTCCTCGCCTGGATATCGTGGCTGGCGACGACGACCCTGACGCCGGTCGTGGTGCCCTGGATCAAGGGCAGGCTCGCGATGCCGGCAGCGGTCGCGAAAGCGAGGACCGCGAGCACGGCTCCGATGACGATATAGAGGCGGCCGCGGCGGGGTCTGGATAGGGCGGAGGTGCCAATTGACATTTAGTTGGGCGCAAGCTTCACAAAACGGACGCCCTAAAGCAACTCATTCAACAAGAACGGCCTCGACCACGGCGGTGCTGATCCCGTAGTCGCTGCCCACAGCGATCCCGGCCCCGGCCGCCGCCGAGACCGACAACGTGCCGCAGGACAGGGTGCCATTGATGACGCTGTTCCCGTTCACGGTGTCGGTGCAGGTGCCCGGCCAGGAGACCGAGCCGAGCAACCAGTGCCTGGCCGTGGTGCCCTTGATGGCAATCTGGCCCGTGTTGCTCGCCGGCGCCCAGACCAGCAGGTTCCAGCAGGCCCTGTCCCCGACCGGGCACCAGCCGGACCCTGGACAGCTGGCGTCGCCGGCGGGCGCCTGGGAGCACGGCGCCGCGAACCATGTGTAGCCACCGCCCGCCGAGTCGGCAACTGTATTGGGAGGGCACGCTGCGATCGAGCACGGCGTGGAGCCGAGCTGACAGGTCGCGGCGGAGCAGTTGGCGCCACCGCCTGCCGCGCAGCTGCCGGTCGAGAGACCGGCCTGGTTGACGAACTCGAGCGTCACGTCCCTGGCCAGCAGCGCGCCGCCGTTCAGGCAGATCCCGCCTCCACCGGCGAATCCAGAGCCGTTGAAGTAGTAGAAGCCGGGGTCGAGCACGGCTCCGCCTCCCGCGCCTGCAGGCTTGAAGGATGCGATCGCGTTCGCCCATAGCGAGGCAACGCCGGTGGTCAAAGCTTCGGAGGCAACCCCCGTGGGCAGGTCGAGTCGGTACTCCGAGCCGTAGCCGTTTGCGACGTCGGTGACGATGCCGCTCCATCCCGGCTGGCGAGAGAAGGTCTGCCCGGGCAGGTTCTGAAAGCCGTCAACGGTGATCACGAGCTCGCCGGTCTGGGTCAGGGCGCCGCCGGTGCCGTTGCTTGTCGTTGTCGTGGGGACCGCCACGGTCGAGCCTCCCGACTGGTCCAGGGGCGAAGCGACGGCAACGCCGAGCCACTCGCTGAGCTGCGCGTTCCCGTTGACGGTGGCCGGATTCATCGTGAAGGTCACGCTGCTGATCCCGCCCGGGTTGTTCGGGTAGTACCAGATCTCGCTGCGGCCCTCGCCTATCTGGTTGGCCTCCGCGGCTGAGATCCATCCGGCGGGGGCCGCAAACTTGTTGGGGGTCGTCTCCGCGGACACGGTGGCCACGAGCAGCGTTCCGGCTTGGCTCGCCGCCGCCATGGTGGCGGCAACGAAGTGGCGCTGCCGGGCGCTCTCGGCGCCAACCTGGCGGGCTGAGATGCCGCCCGCAAACGCGCTCAGGTTGAGATAGCCGTAGCAGCTTGGCTTGAAGTGATAAAAGCCGCTCGCATCCGCTGCCGCCGGCGAGGGTCCCAAACCTGTGCCCGTGACAGTTCCGCCCGCGGTGATGTTGGGGTAGACCCCCGCAGGGTTGCACGCCGAGCCGAGAGCCCCGCCGCCGCTGTTGCGCAGCGTCGCGATCGCGGAGGCGTCGGTGTTCGGTTCAGGACCGAGCGACGATGAGAGCGCCGCGACCGGTTGTGGCGCCATGCCTGCCGCACACGGGTTTGGGTTGACGGCCGCATTTCCCGCGGCGAGGAACGCGCTCGTCCCCGCCGTCCCGCATGTCGTCGCGCTGTGCCCGGACAGCTCAAAGCCGTCCGCGCAGACGGCGTTGGTGGACCCGGAGCTCGCTCCCGCCACGCATGAGCCACCGCCGCCCACCCATGTCTGCGCGTTGGCGTACACCGATACGTTGGCCAGGTCGGAGTACGTGCTGGAGGCGGCGTCGAAGCGGTTGTGCGCGTAGACGGCGCACCCACCGGCGAGGCTGATGTTGTTCGAGGCGAGGATGCCGCCGCCTACGTTGAACTGTCCGCCCGTACACGACAGCGTGCTTGCTGTCACCGCCGGCGCGGAGGCCGCAAGCTGTTGCGCCACGGCGCGGCGGGTGACGTTGGTGCTCGTCGCCCCGAGACTGTTGCCAAACGAGATCGGCAGGGCGACGGTAAGGCTCACCTCCGCCTGCTGTTGGTGAGAGCGATACGGATAGTGGATGGTTTCGGTCAGGCCACCGGCGAAAGTGTCGGTGCCCGTGTAGCCGGCGGCGCAGCTGCCGGCGATGTTGAGCGCGCCGGTGCGCGTCCGCTGGGTGGCGAGAAAATTGTCGGCCTCGGTGATGACCGTGCTCGCGGAGCCGGCCGTGCAGCCGACTCCGATCATCAACGCCGAGTCGAGGGCCGCCTGGTCCGCGAGCTGCTGGAGCTGGTTGCGCTGCCACTCCACCGAACCGGTGAGCAGGATGAGGGCCGCCGAGCCGATCAGTGCCACGAGCCAAACGGCGACGATGACAAGCACCTGGCCGGACTGGGCCTTGCTCGATCGCATCAGTACTCGAGCCTCGCCACGGATTGTGAGTCGAACGTGATGGTGCTCGGAATCCCGAGCAGGGTGTTGAGGACGGGCTTCCACTGCAGCTTGAGGTCGACCACGACCCATTGATGGCCCGAGGTCCGCACCGCGGCGCCGCTGGCGCCCGCGCAGGAAGGACAGCTCCACCGCGGGTTGGGGTTGCCCGCCGTGGAATCCAGCTCATAGATAAAGACGTAGACGGTGCTTGGATTGATCGCGCCGGTGAGCGTTACCGCCCCCGGCTGCAGCGGGTTGGCGTTGGCAACGTACGTCCCGTACACCGGAGGACTGCTGATCGCTGTCGAGTCCAGGTAAACGACGGACATCCCGAGCGGGTCGAGCTGGTGCGCGCCGTTGGTCAACGGACCCAGAGTGCAGGGGGTCGTGAGCGCGGTACATGTCGGCGATAGGGCGTTCGAGCCGCTGTAATAGCCGAGCACGGCCGGGCGCGCCATGTCCCGCGACGCGCCCTGCAGCATGGTGTAGATCAACAGGCCGCGGCCCATGTCGACCGTCGCCCCGATCAAAAGGAAGATGGCCGGCGCGATCAGCGCGAACTCGATCAACGCCTGACCCAGCTTGCGCTGCTTCACCACGACGTCGTCGCGCGGCTCGACCCTGTGATCGTGATCCCGCCGCCCAGGATGTTGAGATCGCTGAAGCCGTAGTACACGTAGACGTCGATCTCGGATTGGTACAGCGTCGGTATGGACCCGGTGCAGTTGGCGCTGGTCCCGCAGTACACCGCGACCACCGCCTGGCCGGCCGCCGGATTCGTGTAGTCGGTCCCGGCGATGAACGGCGGCGCGTGATTGACCTGCGTCGGACAGGTGACGCTGGTCGTGACGGCGGCCAGGTCGGCGGTCACGAGGTTGCACATGGCGGCGAGACCGGGACCGTTGGTGGAAGCGGTCTTGCCGGCTACATATCTGGCGGCGTCCCGGGCCGCGTCTGAGGTTTCGACGGCAAACGCGTAACCACGACCCAGCTCGAGCATGCCGGCGACGAGGACGACCAGGATCGGGAGCGCCAATGCAAACTCGACGAGCGCCTGCCCGTGGCGCTTCCGCAGGGCATCACGCATCGAGCTTGAGGCTGGCCAGGACCACCCGGGCGATGTCGGTCGCCCCGCGCGAAACCATGGACGAGGGGTCGTGTTGCAGGACGAGTCCGCCGGCAAGCGTCGAATCTTCGGGCCGCGAGTCGTCGAAGCCGACGACGACGGACATCTTGCGGCCGAGGATCGACTCCACCGCCGCGCGGTCGAGCGGGGGATGGGGGGAACGCTGGTTGAGTACCAGCTCCATCCGGTTGTCGGGCACGTTCATGATGTCGCGGAAGATGGCCAGCGCGCGGCGCGCGTCGGTCATCGCCGCAATCTCAGGCGGCACCACCGTGACCAGGCACTCGGCGCGCTCGAGGACGGCGAGCGCCGCCTCCGCCAGCGACGTTCCCAGGTCGACGACGATCACCTTTTGCCACTCCACCACCACGTCAAGAACGCGGCCGACGCGCTCCCCGGTCAGCGTGTCGACCTCCTCGGGCCGCAGCGTCCCGGGCAGGACGCCGATTCCCGTGCGGTGGTTGACGATGTTGCCGCGCAGCACCGACTCGAAGTCGACCTGCGCCGCCTTGGTCGCGCTGGCGATCGATCCGGTCGCGATGAGGTCCGCGAACAGGGCCGCGTGTCCGAACGGCGCCGCCAGGTCGATGAGGAGGACCTGGCGCGGGAACTTGCGGGCCAGCGCCGCCGCCGTGTTGATGGCGAGCGTCGTCGTGCCGGCCCCGCCCTTGGCGGAGAAGAACGCGACGATCGGAGCCGCCATGCGGGAGGCGCTTTGGGCCTCGCTCGCGGCCGCCGCCGACAGCTCTTGCTCCCACAGCTTGTCCAGGACCACGGCGATCTTCTCGACGTCCGCTCCGAGTCCTTCCAGGAGGCCGTCCCGATCGAGAGTCAGCAGGACTGCCCCGGTGAGCCCATAGATGCTGGTGGTGTAGCGGTCTCCCGTGCGGGGCGCGGGGAGGATGACGAGGTCGCCGGGAGCGGGTCGCCTGGTCAGGAGAACCTTGCCCGAAGCGTCAGTCACCGACTCCTCCACCTGGCCCGACGCGAGGAACACCACGACGTCTCCACCGTGGCCGCCGAGCCGGAGAGTGTCCCGTGCCGCCAGACCCACCACCCGCATCCGGCGGGCGACGGCTCGCAAAACGCCGTCGTTTAGCTCCGAGAAAACGGACGACATCTCCAGAATCCGCATCCGCATCTGAACCGCGGACGGCGTCTGGTCTCCGGCGGGTGCGCTGCCGCTGCCGCCCACCTGGCCTGGCTCTTCCTCCCGCGCCCGCTGTAAGGTTTCGGGAACCTCACGGGCGTTCAAAACGCCGATACTGTAGCAACGTCCCCCCAGATGGACTCTCCGCTTCGCAGCAATGGCTCAAATACACGGCCGGCGACCCAGGCCCCAGCCCGAGGCGCCGGCAGGTCTCGAGTGGCCGGTCGTGTTGACCGGGTGCTTAACACTGCCCTTGCCGGCGAGCGGGCGGCGGTCCTTAACGCCAGCCCGGCCGAGCTCCTGGCCGAGCCGGTCGTGGTTGCCAACCTGTTCGAGGCCGCCCTGGACCGGCCGAGCGTGGGCGTGGTCGGGCACTGGATGGTCCATCAGCTGCTCCGCAACTCAAAGCTCTACGACGAGCTGATCAACTCGCTGGCCAGTCCGGACCCGCAGACACGGGCGGCCGCGGCTCGAATCTGCGGGGCGGCCCGGATGACCGACTCGATCGTGTGGATCTCCGACCTGCTGGACGACCCCGAGCCCGGCGTTTGGGAGGCCGCGGTCCGCTCGCTCTCCCGGCTCGGTGGCCGGCGGGCGGTCGAGCGGCTCATGGCCTCGGCCGACCGGATCCCCCTCTACCGCCTTGCCATCGCTCTTGCCCGCGCGGCATCAGACATCGACGTCGAGGCACTCATGCGCCAGCCGGCAAGCGAGCGCGCCGCGGTCGCCACGGTGCTCGCGTGCGGCCTGCGCCGAGACACGCTCCGGGTCTCGCCCCTGCTCGGAATCGCCCACGACCGACGGTGGCCCAAGCAGGTGCGCGTGGCCGCCTGCAAGGCGCTGGCCACGATCGCCGACAGCGCGGCCGCGG
>WNGJ01004773.1_pt1 | contig 14150 bp, 16 predicted proteins | sample 5400611 | NCBI WGS metagenome assembly WNGJ01 (sample SAMN13153375, study PRJNA577476) | soil metagenome | isolation source: 40 cm soil or saprolite under Garry oak tree replicate 1 | place: USA:California | collected 2016-06-15 | reverse complement strand
CGTCGCGAGGAACACGACGTCACCTCGGTCGTTGATCGCCGGCGTATCGACGTTCGCGAACGTGCCCGACGGAATATCGGGCGCCGGGCCGCCGGCGAGCACGATCGCCCTCACGCGACTCGGCGAAGCGACGAAGATGCCCTCGACCGCCCTGGCGCCGGCGATCGCGGCCGAGAACGCGAGCTCTCCTGCGTCGTTGAGCGCCGGAACCGGATGCCGGCCGAATCCCGAAAAGACGCCGCCGCCGGGAACCGGGTCACCATCCGCGACGAGCTTGCTGATCCGAGCTCCCGAGGCGACGAAGAACCCCTCGTTGGCTCGCCCGCGAACAACGGTCGCGAAGAAGGCGACCTGGCCCTTGCTGTTGATCGGCGCGACGATCGGCAGCGACTCGACGCTGAACCGATCGAAGGCGCCGCCGCCCGGCACCGCCTGTCCGGTTGCGGCGATGCGGCGAATGGCTGAGGGATCCGCGCCAGGAGACTCGGAGACCAGGACCACCGCGGCGAGGGCGACGGCGAAGCATGCTCGGAGCATGTCGTGAGACTATAGCGGCGCGATGGAGCCGGGGCAATGACGGGCCGCCGCCGGGCGCGTCGGGTCGCACTGATCGCCCTCGGCGCGCCCCTGGCGCTCGGGCTGACGAGCGTCAACGGCACCTCGGCGCAACGGACTCGATGGGAGCTCACGGGCTCCTGTTACTGCAGGGCCGCCGGCGAGCTCCACTGCGTTTCGGATCAGACGGAGGACCAGTGCCGGCATCGCTGCGCCGAAGAGCTCTGCGACGACTGGTTCTGGCTCGAGCGGCGTCCGTGCTGGAACTGGGGCTACGGCGGCTAACTCGGGCCGCGACGTCCGGGCGTCTGGCCCTGGCACTGCTCGGCGCCCTCGCGCTGAGCGTGACCGGCACGGCGTCGATGCTGCATGCCGCCGATCCCAAGCTCCGGGTCGTCGCGACCCTGCCGGATCTCTTCATCCTCACACGTGCCGTCGCGGGTGACCTGGCGAGCGTCGACCTCATCGCGCGCTTCGGCCAGAACCCCCACGACATGGAAGTCCGGCCGAGCCAGATCTTGCTCGTCCGCCGCGCTGACGTCCTGGTGCGCAACGGTCTCGAGGAAGACGCCTGGATCGACGTGATGGTGCACGGAGCCGCGAACCCGAGGATGCTCCGCGGCTCGCCCAACGTCGTCGAGGCATCGCAGGGCATCGAGGTGCTCAAGGTGCTGACCGGCCGAGTGGATCGATCGATGGGCGACGTGCACCCGCTCGGGAGCCCGCACTATACGCTCGATCCAGACAACGTGGCGATCGTCACGGCGAACATCGCGGCCGGGTTGACCCGCGCGGCTCCCGAACAGGCCCGCGTGTTCGAGGCCAATCGCCAGGGGTTCCTCGAGAAAGTCGCCGAGGGCGACCGGCGATGGAAATCCGCGCTTGCGCCCTTCCGGGGCACCGGGATCGTGAGCTACCACGACAGCTGGCCGTACTTCTATCGCGCGTTCGGCCTCGTGGAAGCGGGCGTCATCGAGGATCGCCCGGGTATCCCGCCTTCACCGCAGCATCTGGCGAACCTGATCCGCTCGATGCGTGAGCAGAAGGTCAAGGTCATACTCCACGAGAGCTGGTATCCCCCGGACGTGACGAGTCGGGTCGCGAAGGAGACCGGCGCGAAGATGGTCGTGGTCTCGCAGTCACCCGGCGCGCTGAAGGGGACCGAGGACTACATCGCGCATCTCGATCACCTCGTGAGCGCCATCGCGGCCGCCCTCAAGTAGACGGGCGCTCAACCCTTCCGCATGTACGCCGGGACCTCCGACGTGAGGAAGTCCTGGCGGGGCGGGGCGAAGACGTCGATCACGTCCGTGTCCTCGGGAAACCACGCCTCGTGCTCGATGCCGCCGGGGATCAGGCCGAGGTCGCCCGGACCGCATATCCGCGTGTCGCTACCGAGACGGAACTCCATCTTCCCCTTGAGCACCCAGAAGATCTGCTCGTGCGGGTGCTGGTGGGCCGTCGCGTGAGCGCCTGCCTTCATCGACCACCAGACGATCATTTCCTGGTCGCCGACCAGGATGCGGCGCGAGATCTTGTCGGTGACCTTCTCGTCGGGAAGATTCTTGAGGGCGTGAAAGCCCTTCATGCTGGGCATGGAGACGGCCTCCTTCGGTCTGTTGCACCACCGTGTAATCGCCGTGGCGGGGTCTGTCAAGTGACTCGCCTCCGGGACCCATGCTAGGCTCTCGCCCCATGGCGCGACTCAAGATCGGCTTCATCCCCATCGAGGGCGGCACGTACTACAAGGAAGCGGTCGAAGAGGTCACGCGGGCCGAAGAGCTCGGCTTCGATTCGGTGTGGATGGAAGAGCACCACTCGGTGACGAACCACTACTGGCCCTCGCCGCTGACCGTACTCGCCGGCTTCGCGACGCGGACCTCACGCATGATGCTCGGCACCGACATCATCGTCGCCGCCTTCCATCACCCCGTTCGGCTCGCCGAGGACGTCGCGATGCTCGACGTCATGTCGGGCGGGCGCGCCACGCTCGGCATCGCGATCGGCTACAAGCCCGACGAGTTCGCGCTCTACGGCGTCGATCTCGAGAAGCGCGGGGCCCGGTTCGAGGAGCAGCTGGCGATCATCAAGGGGCTCTGGACCCAGGAACGGGTGAGCTTCAAGGGCGCCTACTACACGGTCGAGGGACGACTGGAGCCCAAGCCCGTGACCCGGCCGCATCCACCGATCTGGATCGGCGGCTGGGGTGACATCACGCTCAGGCGCGCGGCAACCCTGGCCGACAACTGGATCCCCGGACCCACGGCCGACCTCGAGCGCCTGCTCGCGGGCAAGAAGCGCTTCCTCGACAACCGGCAGGCGGCGGGCCGGAGCCAGACGGTCACGGAGTGGCCTCTGACGCGGGATCTGATCATCGCCGAGACCGACCGAAAGGCCCGGGAGCTCGCCGAAGAGCACATCATGATCGCGTATCGCAAAGAGTACGCGGGCGGGTGGCGCCACCCGTTCATCGACGCCTCCATCGCGACCGACCTGGATCGGCTCATGACCGACCGCTTCATCATCGGTGGTCCCGAACAGTGCGTCGCGCAGATCCGACGCTTCGCCGAAGAGTATGGAATGACCCATCTGATCTGTCGGACCTTCTTCCCGGGCATGCCACACGCTCACATCATGAGAGAGCTCGAGCTGATCGCGAGGGAGGTGGCGCCCGCATTTAGGTAGGCATGGCTCGTAACTATGTGATAAACTAGGCACTTACCAGGATACATCCTGGGGAAAAGGAGTGATTGGCCATTTCCCAAGGCGCCTATCGTGTCGATCGTTCCTACCAGTGGAACTATTCTCATGCTCCCGGGCTTCCACGCGTGCGTCGTCTGGCGCCCGGCCCCGGCGCAATTCTTCTCGGCCGTCCCGTCAACTCGAGCCTCGGCATCGCAGCCGGTCCCCTGCTCAACTCGAAGTGGGTCGAAGCCTACGCGCGGCTGGGATTCGACGTCCTGACCTACGCGACCGTCCGATCGACCTTCCGGGCTGCCCACGGTCTGCCCAATATCCGTCACGTGGATAACCGCGAGCAGGCGGCGGTCGTCGCGCGCCCGGCCAACAACGGCGCCACCACGATCGCGGTGTCACTCGGGGAGCCGTCGATGGAGCCGGGTGTCTGGCGCAAGGATATTCGCCGGGCAAAAGAGCGCATCGGACATGGACAAGTCCTGATCGTCAGCGTCATCGGTACCCCTCAACCGGGCGGCGACGCGGAGACTCTCATCGCGGACTACGCCCAGTGCGCAGGGTGGGCTGCCGAGAGCGGAGCCGACGCGGTCGAGGTCCACCTGGCGACGCCTGACCCGTTCGTCGAGCAGCCTCAGATGATCTACGAGAACGTGCCCCTGGCCGCGCAGATCCTCTACCGTACGCGCACGACGGTGGCCATTCCGGTGCTGGCGAAGCTCGGACCATTCAAGACACCGCGCCTGCTTCACGACACGGCGACCCGGCTGGCGTCGTGGGCTCACGGCTACGTGCTCGTCCACGGAATCAACCGGCGAGTCTTCGACGACAAGGGCTCGCCCGCCTTCGACGGCGCCGGCCGCGAGCGCGCCGACGTGGTGGGGGCCCAGACCTTCACGGTCGCCTCGCGTCAAGTGGCTGAGATGCTCGCGTGGCGGAAGGCCGGGGCGTGGGACCGCGCCGTTCTCGCGGTGGGCGGGATCTCGACGGTCGAGCGTGCCCGTGACGTCCTGCGCGAGGGCGCCGACGCGGTGCTCGTCGCGACCGCCGCCCTCTACGATCCGCTGTTCGCCGCGCGCTTCCGCCAGATCCGTACCGCCGCCGTGGCCTGACGCCCCCGGCGTCAGGCCGGGCGCGTCAGGACGTCGTGAATCTCGAGGGTGAGGGCGCCGAAGTCCGCGCCTGCTCGTGTGGCGGTCGTGCGCGGCCTCGGCAGCCGCACCTGAACGATCCTGGCCACCTCGGACCTTCACGGCGCGGTCATCATGCAGCGCGGCTCGTGTGCTACGCTACGACCCGTGCGCTGGCTGGTCGTCCTCCCCTTCGAACGGCCCGGGCTCATGGGGATGGACTTCGCCGCCGAGCTCTCCGAGCTCGGCCACGACGTGCGCACGTTCGAGTACCGCAAGGACAACCCGCTCTACAAGAATCGCGGCACGAAATCCGCGTACCAGGCACTCCTGCGGCGCTTCCTCGAGCGCACGTGCCTGGCCTGGCAGCCGAGTCTCGTGCTGGTCATCAAGGGCGGGCCCATCACCGCGGATCTGATCGCGCGTGTGAAGCGCAAGGTGGACACGCTCTTCCTCAACTTCTTCCCCGACAACCCGCTCTGGATGATGCCGTTCGAGGCGATCGAGGCGTACGACCTGTTCTTCACGAAGGAGCGCTACGCGATGCGTAGCCTCGAGCAGGTCGGGCTGCGGAATCTCGCGTACCTGCCGATGTACTGCGTGCCCTCGGCGCATCATCCAGTGACTCCGACGGCCGACGAGGCCCGGCGCTACGGCGCCCAGATCTCGTTCGTCGGCAACCGCTATCCCTACCGCGAGCGCTTCGTGCGGGCGCTGAGGGACTATCCGCTGAGGGTCTGGGGCAGCGGCTGGACCGCGACCGAGGATCCAGTGGTCCGCGCCATCGCGGGGCCGCCGGTGTTCGGGCACGAGAAGCTCCTGGTGTACTCGGCCTCGACCGTCTCGCTCAATCACCATCATCCGATGAACGACATCGTCGGCGTCAACACGCGCACGTTCGAGCTGGCCGCCGCCGGCGCCTGCCAGGTCGTGGACCTCAAGGAAGACCTGCACGATCTGTTCAAGGCCGGCGAGGAGTTCGTCGGCTATCGCGATATGGGCGAGCTCCGACGCCAGCTCGACGTGCACCTCGAGCACCCGGACGAGGCCCGCGCGATCGGCGAGAACGCCCGTCGGCGCGCTCTCGCCGAGCACACGCTGCGCCACCGCATCGAGGCGATGCTCGCGATGGTCGAGGAGCGCTTCGGCAAGCGATCATGACCGACTCCCTGGCGGAAAACCTCACGTGCATCGATTGCGGAGCGGTGTATCCGCTCGCCTATCGCCTCGAGTGCGCCTCGTGCCGCGGGCTCCTCGAGCTCCGCTACGACGTCGGCCGGCTGCGCGCGGCCGGCCCCGCGCTCCTCTCGGGCGCGGGCCTCTGGCGGTATGCGCCGGTCCTTCCGATCCCCGATCCGGCGCACCGGGTGACGCTGGGCGAGGGCGGCACGCCGCTGCTCGACTGTCCGCGGCTCGCCCGCGAGCTCGGCGTGCGCCGGCTGCTGCTGAAGTTCGACGGCGCGAACCCGACCGGCACCGTCAAGGACCGCTCGTCGGCGACGGCCGTCGCCGCCGCGCTGCACTTCGGCTACCGCGCGACGTCGGTCGTCAGCTCGGGGAACGCGGGCTCGTCCATCGCCGCCTACTCGTCGCGCGCCGGGCTTCGCTCGCTGATCTTCGCTTACGAGCGGGCCTCGGCGCCGAAGCTCCTGCACATGGCCGCGACGACGGCGAATCTGATCATCTACAAGGGCGTCTACGACGACCTCATCAAGATCTGGGACCGGCTCGTCGAGGACAACCTGTTCTTCGACTGCGGCGCCTCGCGCAACGCCTACAAGCACGAGGGCAAGAAGACGCTCGCCTACGAGATCGCCGAGCAGACGGGCTGGGCGGTGCCGGACGTCGTGGTCGCGCCGGTCGCGGTCGGCGAGACGTTCATCGCCACGGCCCGCGGCTTTCGCGAGATGCGCGAGGCGGGCTGGATCGTTCGCGCGCCGCTGATGGTCGCCGCCCAGGCCACGCGCGCGAACGCGATCGCCCGGGCGTTCCGCGACGGCGCTCCGATCACGCCGCTCAAGATCGGCTACACCGTTGCGGAGGGCCTGGCGGCTGGGGATCCCGGCAAGAAGGGCGAGTGGGTCCTGCGTCTCCTCCGCGAGGGCAAGGGACTCGCCGGCGACGCCGAGGACGACGAGATCCTCGAGACGCAGCGGCGGCTCGCTCGGGTCGAGGGCGTCTGGGCCGGGCCGACCGGCGTCGCGACCTTGGCGGTGCTGGCCCAGCTCCTCGCGCAGAAGCAGCTCGACCGGGAGCAGACCATCTGCGCGATCATCAGCGAAACGGGGCTCAAGACCGAGGCCGAGCCGCCGAGCCGAGCGGCCGTCGCCTTCGACTTCGACTCGCTCAAACGCCTCGTCACCGAGCGCCTCGGCTAGGTGCCGCTGCCGCGGCACTTCTATCTGCGGCCGGCGCGCGCGGTCGCGCGCGACCTGCTCGGGTGCATCGTCGTGTCACGGCGCGGGCGTGCGGTGACGGCGGGACGCATCGTCGAGACGGAAGCGTATCTCGGGCCCGAGGACGCCGCTTCGCACGCCGCGTTCAGACCCCGGAGCCACGCGCTCTTCTACGGTGAGGGCGGCTTCGCTTACGTCTACCTGAACTACGGGATCCACTACTGCCTGAACGCGATCGCCGGGGCGGCTGGGCGCCCCGGCTGCGTCCTGGTCCGCGCGCTGGAGCCGGTGGCGGGGCTGTCCGCGATGGCGCGCCGGCGTCGCGTCGAACCCGACTCGAGGCGGCTGGCCAGCGGCCCCGGCAACCTCACGCGGGCGCTCGGCATCACCTTGCGCGACAACGGCGCCGATCTCACCCGCGGCCTCTTCACGATCGAGCCGCCCGACCGCCCGCGCGACTTCCGTATCACCTCGGGTCCGCGCGTCGGCATCACCCGCGCCGTCGACCTACGCCTGCGCTTCTGGATCGCCGACAGCCCCTTCGTCTCCCGCTGAACGCGCCGCGGTCACGCCCCGCGGCGTCGCCGAGCGAATGCCTTACAGCGAGCGTGGACGACTAGAGCGGGTACGGAACGAGCTCGCGCGCGATCTCCACGTCCCCCGAGAATCGCTGACGAGCTTCTTCGGCCAGCGCGTCGACGTCGTCGTGATATTCGGCGCCGATGTGCGTGAGGATCAGCCGGCGCACACCCGACCGGGCGGCGACCTCGCCCGCCTCGGCCGCCGTCGAGTGCGCGTGCCCGCCAGCGCGGCTTCGGTGACGCTCGGAGTACGTCGCGTCGTGGACGAGCGTGTCGGCGCCGCGGGCCAGCGAGACGACGGCGTCGCACGGCCGCGTGTCCGACGAGTAGACGACGCTCCGGGCGCGTGCGGCATCGACCCGAACCGCGAAGTTGGGCATCGAGCCGTGCTCGTTGGGCGAGGTCCTGATCGTGAGCGGCCCGAGGTCGAAAGCGTGGGCGCCTTCCGTGAGATCGATCGCGCGCACGGTGACCGCGAACATGCCTGGACGCTCGAGCGTGTTGAACAGGCTCAGGAGGCTTCGCAGCGGCTCGACGTGCTCGGGCCGGCAGTAGATGGTCAAGGGCGCCTGGCGACCGAGCACGCCGAAGTTCCGGACCAGCGCCGGCAGCCCGTACGAATGATCAGGGTGGATGTGGGTGATGACGATCGCGGCCAGCGCCTGTGGGTCGACACCGGCTCGGCGGAGCTTCTGGATCGGGCTGCCGCCGCAGTCGATCAGCACGGCGCCTGCGGGCACGACGACGACGATCGACGTCGTGTCGCGCACGGCGGACGGGACCGAGCCCGAAGTGCCCAGAAACGCGAAGTGCATCAGGGCGACTTGAGATTCGCGGGGTCGAAGAGGGCGTCGGCCGGATTCGTGTTGATGGCGACCGAGCGGACGGTGAACAGCACCAGGAGCTTGCCGTCGACGAACACCTCCTGGCGATAGGGGAAGTAGAGCTTGCCGAGCAGAGGCCGATGCTCGGAGAGCGTGAGGTCGAGCAGGCGCGCGCCGTTCGGCAGCCGCTCGCGGGTCACGATGCGCACCACGCCATAATCCGGGTCGAGCCACACGGCCGGAACGTCACGGTCACCGGGGTGGGCGCCGATCACCGTGACCGGTCGCCCGCCCACGCGCGCCACGTGGCTCACGTCGTCCCGGACGCCCCGCGAACGCCACTCGGCCAGGAGATCGGCGGCGCGGCGCTTCACAGGGGCCAGGACGTGGCTGAGCGCACGCGCGGGCTCGAGCGCGGTGACTTGAGAGACCTTGCCGTCGGGCCGCCGCACCCAGAGGCGGTCACCGACCATGAGCTGGATCTCGCGCTGCCCCTCGACCGTCTGCTCCACCCGCTGCCGCTGCGGAAGCTTGAACAGCATGCGCTGCTCGCCCCCCGACACACGACGCTGCCCGTCGGGGTGGTACAGGGTCAGGTTCTGATCGATGACGAGGTCGCTGATCTGGACGTCGGAGACCCCGGCGACGAAAGCCTCGACCGCGGCCCGGGCGTCTTGCCCTGGTACTTCTCGGGCACCCACGCTGATCGCCGCGAGGACGAGCGGGAGGACGAGGGCACGCCGCACGGATGTGGTTATAATGCCGTAGAGACGCAGAACGCAAACAAAAGGAGCATTTGTGGGGAGCGACACTCTGAGTGGTGGCATCCTCGCTCTCGTCTGGAACGCGGGACCGATCGCCAAGATCGTCCTCCTCGTGCTCATGACGTTCTCGATCGTGAGCTGGGCGCTCATCGTCGAGAAGGCGTGGCAGTTCCGGCGGGTTCGCCGACAGACGTTCGAGTTCATTCGCGTCTTCCGCGAGGCGCGGCGCCCGTCGATCGTCCACAGCGCGGCGCGCAAGCTGCGGCAGAGCCCGCTCGCTCAGCTTTATTTCGCGGCATACCAGGAAGTTTCGGGGATCCCCGAGGTTCTCGACAAGGTGCTCGACGACCTCGACGATGGACTCGGCCCCGATCGGCTCGAGGCGGTGAACCGCGCCCTGCGTCGGGCCGCGGCCCTCGAGGTCGCGCGGCTCGAGCACTACCTGCCGTTCCTGGCAACCACCGCCAGCGCGACGCCGTTCATCGGCCTGTTCGGCACGGTGTGGGGCGTCATGGCCGCATTCCACGGGATCGGAGCACAGGGCTCGGCGAGCCTCGCGGTGGTGGCGCCCGGTATCTCCGAGGCGCTGATCGCGACCGCGGCCGGCCTCGGCGCCGCGATCCCGGCGGTCATCGGCTACAACTACTTCGTCAATCGCGTGAAGCACTGGGCCGTCGAGATGGAGGGCTTCACGATGGATCTCCTGAATCTATTGAGCCGCCCCGCCGCCAAGGCGGGCTGAGCCGGCGACGATGTTCAAGGCCGAGGAGCCGCAGGGCCCGCGCCGGATCGGGACCAATCTCGCCGAGATCAACATCATTCCGCTCGTCGACGTGGTGCTGGTCCTGCTGCTGATCTTCATGCTGACCGCCCCCATGATGTACCGCGGGATCGACGTCAACCTGCCGAAGGCCGCGTCGAAGCCCACCGCGGTCGAAGAGCGCATGGTGCTGACCGTCACCAAGGACCAGTCGCTCTTCCTGAACGAGAAGCGGGTGGCGCCGACGGGGCTCGAGCTGACCTTGCGACAGGCGTTCGCGAACCGGAACGACAAGACGCTGTACCTCAAGGCCGATTCCGCGCTGTCGTACGGCGCGGTCGTGGAGACGATGGACCGCGTCCGTCGCGCGGGCATCGAGCGACTCGGAATGGTCACCGAGCCGGCTCGGGAGCGCTGAGACCGCAACGGCAGTGCCGGCCGGGGCTCTGCGGGTGCACTTCCACATCGGACCGGCGCTGGGGCGGATTCGCCTGCCACTGGGGCCGGCGGTCGTGTCGGCGATCCTTCACGTGGTACTCCTGGCGATCGTGGTCTTCACCGCCTCGATGTGGAGCGACAAGCGAACGAAGCCAGTCTACGTCGTGCTCGCCCCCGCCACTGCGGCCATCGGCTCTCCCAAGGGCGTGACGATGCCTCCCCGCGTCGAGGAGCCGCCGGCTCCGCAACCGGTGCCCCCGGCCCCGGCCGAGCTGCCCCGGCGTGAGGCCCCGCGCGATCTTCCCTCGCGCGATCTTCCCTCGCGCGATCTTCCCTCACGCGACCTGCCGTCGCGCGATCTACCGCCGGCGCGAGACGCAGGCGCGCTGCCGGATCGCACCCTTCCGGCGCGGGCGCCCGCTCGGCTGCGTCCAGCCGAGAAGGAGTTGCCGACCCTGCCGAACACGCAGCCGACGCCTGCTCCGACTGCCACTGCTCCGAGCGCCCCCGCTCGACGCGAGGCGAGCGCGGCGCCGCCGCCCCAACCGCTCGGCGCGGCGACGGGTTCGGCATCGGGTGCCGGGCCACTCACGCTCAGCGTCTCCGACTTTCCGTACGCGTACTACATCCGACAGGTCGCCGAGAAAATTCGGGCGCAGTGGAATGGAAAGGCCATCCCGGGCCAGCAGCCGGCCGTGATCTTCGAGATCCGGAGCGACGGCCGACTGAATCTCGTCTCAATCGACAAGAGCTCGGGCAACGCGTACTACGATCAGGTCGCGCTCCGTGCGATCAACGACGCCGGCCCGTTTCCACCCCTCCCCGAGGAGTTCAAGAAACCCATGCTGAGGATCGGATTGCAGTTCGTCTTCGATCCGACAGGGGGATAAACCGTGCGACGTATTGCCATCGCCGTGCTGTTCGCCGGGCTCGCGGTCGGGACGATCGTCGGCTTCTGGGCGCCGCCGCCTCCGGTGCGAGCGCAGGCGCCACCCGACGTCTACATCAACGTCACGGGGGGCGGCAGCAAGAAGCTCAACATCGCCATTCCTGAATTCACGGTCGTCACGGGCACGGACGGCACGGGGCTCGCCAAGCTGATCCCGTCGGTCGTCGGCAACGACCTCACGCTCTCGGGCTCCTTCAGCGTGGTGGCCGGATCGGACCGCGTCCCCGCGAACAATCCCGACGCGCTCCGTCAGATCTGGGCCAACTTCGTGGCGGCCGGTGCTCACGTGGGCGCTCATGGGCTGCTGACGTTCCGGGGGGATCGCACCGAGACCGAGGTGCGACTGTACGACCTGACGTCGCCGGATTTTCGCCTGATCGCGTCCCGAAAGTTCGAGGCCGCGGCGTCGCCGCCGACCCCCGGCATCGACTGGAGGCGGCGGCTCGCGCACAAGATCGCCGACGACATCGTGCTCCAGTTCACCGGCGAGCTGGGCGTGGCCGACACGAAGATCTCGTACGTCGCCGGACCATCCGGCGCGAAGGAAATCGTCGTCGCCGACTACGACGGGGTCGGCACGAGTCCGGTGACCCGCAACGGATCGATCAACCTCTCGCCCGTCTGGAGCCCCGACGCCCGGTCGATCGCGTTCACGTCGTTCATGAATGGCTACCCCGACCTCTTCCGCCTCTTCCCGTTCGAGCCGCGACGCGGCGTCCAGACCCTCGCCTCGTTTCACGGGATCAACTCGTCCCCGTCCTGGAGCCCCGACGGCAAATTCCTCGCGCTCACGCTCTCGAAGGACGGTAACCCGGAGATCTACGTGCTCACGGTCCAGTCCGGGGCGCTCCAGCGTCTCACGCGCCACGCCTCGATCGACACGGAGCCCACGTGGTCGCCGACGGGTCAGCAGATCGCGTTCGTCTCCGATCGCGCCGGGGGGGCGCGCATTTTCGTGATGGATCGGGACGGCTCGAATGTGCGCCAGCTCACCAACAGCGGGTTTCACACACAGCCGCGCTGGTCGCCGAAGGCCGACACGATCGTGTACACGCAGCGGGAAGGCACGCACAACCTCTGGGCGATCACGCCCGGCGGAACGAACGCGCGCCCGCTGACGAGCGGTCAGAGGGACAATCAGGGGGCGTCCTGGGCGCCCGACGGGCGTCATCTCGCGTTCCAGTCGAATCGCTCGGGCCGATGGCAGGTGTACATGATGCTGCTCGACGGAATGGAGACCACACAGATCACGTCGGGCGCGGCGGAGTCCACAAGTCCCTCATGGTCGCCGCGCCTGCCGTGATAGCATTAGTCGCCGAATACGGGCGTTCAGAGCGGAGGCCCAAGGAGGGATCATGCTAACGCGCGCCGCGCATGTCACGATGATGTCGCTGCTGCTGGCAGGGCTGATGATCACCGGTTGCGCGAGGCGGCCCGCGACGACGGCGGCGACTGCGGCAACGCCGGCGCCCGCGCCGCGCGCCGCGACTCCGGCGCCGGCACCGAGCCCGAGCGCGCCCGCGTCCGGCGGCGCGGCCGCCGCGCCAGCCGCGCCCGCGCAGACCCCGCGGCCGTCGCCGAGAGAGTTCATGGCCGTCGCGGCCCTGAAGGAAGTCTATTTCGATTTCGACAAGTACGATATCCGCCCCGAGGACGCCAAGACCCTCGATGCGAACGCGGCGTGGCTGAAGTCGAACGCCGAGAACCTCGTGCTGATCGAGGGCCACTGCGACGAGCGCGGCACCAACGAGTACAACCTGGCGCTCGGCGAGCGGCGCGCGAAGGCGACGATGAACTATCTCGTCTCCCAGGGCATCCAGGCCAATCGCATCACGATCATCAGCTATGGCGAGGAGCGGCCGGTTTGCAACGAGAAGACCGAGGCGTGTTGGGCCAAGAATCGCCGCGCGAACTTCCTCGTCAAGCCTCGCTAGGTAAGGTCCTGCAAGGCCGGAGAGGGCTCGTCCTTCTTCTCTCGCTGTCGCTGGCTGGCTGTGCCGGGGTCCAGGAAGCGACCGGCGTCGCGACTCAGCAGGATCTCTTGCAGCTCCGGCAGGACATGGCGGCGGCCCAGCAGGCGGCTCAGCGCGCCAGGGTCGACAACGACGGGATTTCGGCGCAAATCGACAAGCGCGTGCGCGAGCACGCCGGCGAGAACGACCGGAAGATCGCCGCGCTCACGCGCCAGGTCGACAGCCTCAACGACACCCTGACGACGCTCTCGAGCCGCGTCGAAGAGCTCAGCACCCGCCTCGAGGCGCTCAATCGGCAGGTTCGCGGAACGGGTCCCGCGCCGGGCGCCGGTGCGGCGACGACGCCTCGGCCTCCGACGTTTGCAACGCCCGGCCAGTCTTCAGGCACGTCGACGGCGACCCCTCCCGGCCCCGTCGCGATGGTGCCCCCGCGGCCGACGACCGGCGCGCTGCAGCCGCAGGACATCTACCAGGCGGCGTACATCGACTTCAGCAAGGGAAGCTATTCGCTCGCGATCGCGGGATTCCGTGAGTTCCTGCGTCGCTATCCGGACCACGAGCTCGCCGGCAGTGCCCAGTACTGGATCGGCGAGGCGTACCTTTCGCTCGCACGCGGCTTCACCGACGCCAGCCAGGGGGACAAAGCGAACGAGTCGCTCGAGCAAGCGGTGCAGGAATTCAAGAAGGTTCAAGCGAACTATCCGCGAGCCGACAAGGTCCCGACCGCACTCTACAAGGAAGCGCTCGCGCTCATCGACCTCAAGCAGCCTGCGCTCGCCCAGGCCCGGCTCCAGTACCTCGTCGACAACTTCCCCCGCGCCGAAGAAACCTCCCTCGCTCGCGAACGCCTCTCCAGCCTCAAATCCCGCTAACCCCCGCGCCCGCACCGAACGCCAACGCCTGAGATTCGGCCCGATGGCAGCCGACGACGCCTGAGTCGCGACTCGCGTCACCGTGTCGCCAAGATCGGGAAGATCGGAACCCGCATCCGAAGGACCTGATCTGCATTCAAACCCTAAGCCCGAAAGGGCTGACGTGGGTCGGGGCGGCGGGGGTGGGGGAGGGGTGCTGCGGCCCGTGTAGGCA
>WNGJ01009105.1_pt1 | contig 14151 bp, 10 predicted proteins | sample 5400611 | NCBI WGS metagenome assembly WNGJ01 (sample SAMN13153375, study PRJNA577476) | soil metagenome | isolation source: 40 cm soil or saprolite under Garry oak tree replicate 1 | place: USA:California | collected 2016-06-15 | reverse complement strand
CCCTGCGACCAGGCGATGGCTGCCGCAGCGACGGCCAGAGTCGCAAGCCCCGCGGCCAGCCCGCGCCGGCTGTCGGCCAGGACGACGACCGCGGCTCCGACCCAGGCGACGAAGGCTGCGACCTCGGTCATCTGCTGACCGCGATGGCGAGCGCGACCAGCGACGCCAGCCACAATGCCGGCCGTCCGCCGGCAGCCACGCGCTCCAGCGCGACCGGATCGAAGAGCGATCGGTACTGCTCGGGAACGGTCCACGACCGCACTCGGTCCCGGAGGCTCATCGTCGCGGCCGCGCCCGGCACGTCGAACAGCGCAGCCTTCGACTGCGCGGCGGTCGTCGCGGGTCCGGGCTTCGAAAGCGCCACCGCTGCCGCCCCAAGAAGCAGCAGCGGCCCGAAGAGCGCCACAGCGGGCAGCCGCGTGGAGACGGTGATGATCGACAGCGGGTCCGGCGCGAGGCCTCCGGTCGGAAGCGTCATCACGCCGGCGATGGCGTCACTCGTGATCGAGGCCAGGGCCGCGACAGCAGGCCCGGCGGCGAGCACGGCCACGGCGAGGACCGCCGCCACCAGCGCGAGAGAATCAGTCGCCTGCCTGCGCCGGCCTGCGGGCAGGCCCACCGATCGCGCAGCCGCAGCCGCCGCGACCAGCCACGTGGCGGCGCCCGCGACGGCGACCAGCCCGAATGCGTTGCCCGTTTCGAACGCATCGGCCAGGCCCAGCACGCGCCCACCGAAGGCGAGACCCGGCGGGACGCCGGCTGCCGCGGCTGCGACGAGAAGCACCGCAGGGCCGCGACGGTCTGGAAGCAGGGGTAGGGCGGCGGTGAGCAGCGCCGCCGATGCAAGCAGGACCAGGCCGGCGAAGAGGCCGACCACGGTTCCGATGGCCATCGACATGAGTGCGAACCCGGCAAGGCCGGGGACCGTCTCGGCCATGTATTCGGAGCGCGTTGGAGCCGCCTGCGCGCGAACGGCGGCACCCAGAGCGACCAGCACACCCCACGTCGCGAGGGCAAGGTTCAACCACGACTGCGGGTACCGCCCGTTGCCGAGCTCGTAGGCGCGAACCAGGAGGTACAGGCCGAGCGGAAGGAGCGTCGCCGCGGTGACGCTCGCGGCGCGAAGCGAAGGCCTCATCCAGATGCGGACAGCCCAGCCGCGCCACGGAACGATTCCCGCACCCAGAAGGGCGGCGATCGCGATGAGCGCGAAGATCTGAGTGGTGAGCGCCGAAACAGGCACGGCTGCATAGGCGGCCGTGCCGGCTTGGATCTGCAGCGTCACGCCGGCCCACGCAAGCGCGACCCACGGGATCATCACCGACGCCCAGGAGGGCCTCTCCGCGCGGACGTCCTCGATGTCGAACTGGACCACAGCGAGCGTCGCCGCGGTGCATCCGCCAATCGCGGTGAGGACCATGTTGCCCGACTCGATCGCGAGCACGACCGCCGCGATCGCGAGCGACGCGACGGTGCTCTCCTGCCATCCTCGCCGCTGCAACGTCAGCAGCAGCGCGGCCGGCGTCAGTGCGATCACCCCAAATACGACGCCCACGCCGTCGATTCGAAGGTCGAGGCCGCTGCCGAACCCCAGCGGTCCGAGCGAGAGCTCCTGCGTCGAGCGCACGGTGAGCCAGAGCACGGCGACGGCGGCGAGCGCGGCCCATGCCCCCGCGGCCGCGACCACGCGCGCGATGCCCTCACCGAAGCGCGACGTTGCCGCCGCCACAACCGCGGCGGCGACCGGCAGGACTATCGGTGCCAGCAGCGCTATCGGTGGCACGCGCTAAGGGTATTTCGTCAGGTCAGGCGGTCGATTGCGGCCCGCAGCTCATCGGCTCGGCCCTGCTGCTTGGCGATCTCCTCGGGCGGGGCCTTGGCCATGAACTGCTCGTTGGCCAGCTTGGCCTCGATGCGCTCGAGGTCATTGCGCAGCTGCGCGACCTTCTTCTCCGTCACCGCCGCGTCCGCGGTCTCGACCTGGGGAAACACGACGGTCCCGCCGTCGAGGCCGAGCGCCTTTCCAGGCGGGAGCTGATCCGCCACGGCCACGTCGCCGATCCGCGTGAGCGCCTGGACCCAGTCGTCGTCCCACTCCTCGTCCAGCTTCACCGCTCCGCCCTTGGCGGGTGCGCCGCTGACCGACTTCCGGTAGGAACGGATCTCGGAGACCATCGCCATCAGCGATTCGAAGTCCAGCTCGACCTGGGCGTCGATGTAGCGGCCGGCATCGTCGGGCCACTCGCTCCTCATCACGAAGTCACGCTCGCCCGGGAGGCGCGACCAGAGCTCCTCGGTGACGAACGGCATGAACGGGTGCAGCGCTCGCATCACCGCGTCGAGGCAGTACAGACCGATCGCCTGGGCGACCGGGTCGGCCGTCTTCAGCCTCGGCTTGGCGGCCTCGAGCCACCAGTCACAGAACTCATTCCACGCAAACGCGTAAGCGGCGTTGATCGAGTCCTGGAACGCAAACTCCTCGATCCCTCTTGCGATTGCGTCGCAGGCCGCGGCGAGCTTCGAGAGAATCCACCGGTCCTCGTACAGCACAAGGCTCTCGGGCTCCGGGACCGGGCGCGGCTCGCCTCCGTCGAGGCTGATGAGGATTGGCTTCACCGCGTTCCACAGCTTGTTGCAGAAACGCCGGTAACCCTCGATGCGCGACTCGTCGTATCGCACGTCCTGGCTCGACATCGCCACCGACGCCGCCCACGCACGCAGAGCATCGGCGCCGTACTGGTCGACGATCGATCGCGGGTCGACACCGGTGCCGAGCGACTTCGACATCCTGCGCCCGTCGGCGGCCTGCACCTGGCAGTGGATCGCCACGTCCGCGAAGGGCACCTCGCCCATGAACTCGAGGCCCGTCATGATCATTCGGCTGACCCAGAGAAAGATGATCTCGCGGGCCGTGCAGTTCATGTTCGTCGGGTAGAAGGTCCTCAGGTCCTCGGTCTCGTCGGGCCAGCCGAGCGTTGCGAAAGGCCACAGGGCGGATGAGAACCAGGTGTCGAGAACGTCGGTGTCCTGCCTGAACTTGTCGCTGCCGCAGTCGGTGCACTCGTGCGGTGGATCGACGCTGGCGATGACGTGGTCGTTCTCGCAGTAGTAGACGGGGATGCGATGGCCGAGCCACAGCTGCCGGCTGATGTTCCAGTCGCGCAGGCCGTGCATCCAGTCGAGGTAGATGCGCTCGTAGCGCTCCGGGTGCCAGCGAACCTTGCCCGCCTCGCTGGCTGCGACGGCGCGGTCGCGCATCTTTTCCATGCGCAGCCACCACTGCTCGCTGATGAGCGGCTCGATGATGGCGTCGCACCTGTCGCAGTGCCCCACGTCGTGGGTGTACGGCTCTTCCTTGAGCAGCAAGCCCTGCTTCTTCAGGTCTTCGACGACCAGCTTGCGGGCCTCGACGCCGGGCAGTCCGTCGTAGCGGAGGCCCGGGACGTTCATGCGGCCGTCGAGGTGCATGCCGTTGATGACCTCGAGGTGATGGCGCTGCCCGATCTCGTAGTCCATCGGGTCGTGCCCTGGCGTGACCTTGAGCGCGCCCGTGCCGAATTCAGGATCCACCGCCTCGTCAGCGACGATCGGCATCTTGCGGCCGACCAGGGGGAGGATCGCCGTCTTGCCGGCGATGTCGCGATAGCGAGGATCGTCGGGGTGCACCGCGACTCCGGTGTCGGCGAGCATCGTCTCGGGACGGACCGTGGCAATGGTCACGTCGCCCCCACCCTCTATCGGATATTTGATGAAGTAGAGGACGTCGTCGTGCTCCTGCCACTTGACCTCGAGGTCCGAGATGGCTGACTGGTCGTGCGGGCACCAGTTGACGATTCGCGGCGCCCGGTAGATCCAGCCGCGCTCGTAGAAAGCGACGAATGCAGTGAGCACTGCGCGGACATAGCGCTCGTCCATCGTGAACCGCTGGCGCGTCCAGTCCAGCGATGCGCCAAGCACCCGGTACTGGCTGACGATCGTCGCGCCCATGGTGCGGTACCACTCGTCGACCAGCTCCGCGAACGCGTCGCGGCCGATCTCCTCTTTGCTCGTGCCCTCTTTCCCGAGCCGCTTCTCGATCACGTTCTGCGTGGCGATGGCGGCGTGATCGGTGCCGGGCAGGAACAGGACCTCGTGGCCGGTCATGCGCCGGTACCTTGCCCAGATGTCCTGCACCGTGCCGTTGAGCGCGTGGCCCATGTGCAGCTCGCCCGTGACGTTCGGGGGCGGCAGGCAGATCGTGTACCGGGGCTTGTCGCTCTTCGTGGACGCGGCGAACAGGCCGGCCTTTTCCCAGCGCGCGTACCAGTCGGCCTCGATGGCCTTTGGATCGAACGCCTTGGGCATGTCCGTCACTCGCGGGGCGTGCTTCATCGCTGATGTGATTCTCGCGTAGCCGGCCGAACGGGGCCGGCTAGGGTACGGCTACTGCAGCGGCGCGCGTGTAGATGGTCACGCCGTTTCGCCGACCACGCGGGCGGGGCTTTCCGACTCTTCGCCCAGCTCGAACTCCGGCTCGAGCGCCTCGCGAATCGACCGCTCGGAGATGAGGCAGCGCTTGATCTCCGGCCGCGACGGGATCTCGAACATCGAGTTGAGCAGCGCTTCCTCGATGATCGACTTGAGCGCGCGGGCGCCAGTGCCGCGAAGCAGAGCCAGCTCGGCGATGGCGTCGAGGCTTCCTTTCTGGAAGACGAGCTCGACGTTGTCCAGCGTGAAGAACTTCTGGTACTGCTTCACGAGCGCGTTCTTCGGCTCGGTGAGGATGCGCACGATGTCCTGCTGGTCCAGGTGGTGCAGCGTGACGATGATCGGCAGGCGGCCGATGAACTCGGGGATGAACCCGTACTTCAAAAGGTCCTGCGGCTGCAGGTGCTTGAGGGTCTCCGAAACGGCCTTGCGCTCGATCTTCGTGTGTGGCGCGCCGAAACCGATCGCGCGCCGGCCGATGCGCTGCTCGACCACTTTCTCCAGGCCGTCGAACGCGCCGCCGCAGATGAAAAGGATGTTGGTCGTGTTGATCTGGATGAAATCCTGGTGGGGGTGCTTGCGGCCGCCCTGTGGCGGGACGTTCGCGACAGTGCCCTCGAGGATCTTCAACAGCGCCTGCTGCACGCCTTCGCCGCTGACGTCTCGCGTGATCGACGGGTTGTCGGACTTGCGGGCGATCTTGTCGATCTCGTCGATGTAGATGATTCCGCGCTCGGCGCGGCTGATGTCGAAGTCCGCCGCCTGGATCAGGCGCAGCAGGATGTTCTCGACGTCCTCGCCCACATAGCCCGCTTCGGTGAGGCTGGTTGCGTCGGCGATGGCAAACGGCACGTCCAGGATCTTGGCGAGTGTCTGGGCGAGGTACGTCTTGCCGCAGCCGGTCGGGCCGACCAGCAGCACGTTCGACTTCGTCAGCTCCACGTCGCCGACCGACTTCGAGGCGGAGATGCGCTTGTAGTGGTTGTAGACCTGGACCGACAGCACCTTCTTGGCGCGGTCCTGGCCGATCACGTACTGGTCGAGAGCCGCGCAGATCGTCTTCGGGTTGGGGATGAAGCCGGTCTTCTGCTTCTTCTGGCCGGCCGACCGAGTGTCGTCCTCGAGGACCTCCTGGCAGAGGTCGATGCACTGGTCGCAGATGAAGACGCCTGGCCCCGCGACGAGCTTGCGGACCTGGTCCTGACCCTTACCGCAGAACGAGCAGCGGGTGTACCGGCGGCGATCCTCTCGTTCGTTCATTGGTCCCTCGTTGTCCTAACCCTGATGTCCATCAAGACGATGCCGGTGCCGGGGGATTATGGCCCCAGAGAATCTCGTTCGCAACACTTATGCACTCACTGCAGATGAAGACTCCTGAGCCCGCCACAAGGCGCACTCCTCGCTCGCCCTGGAGCTTGCCGCAGAAGGAGCATTTCGGCTTGTGCCGCTGGACCCCGCTGTCCTTGCTCTTTCGGCGAAAGATCATTTCGCGGCGGCGCCGACCTTCTCCTTCTCTTTTTCCTTCTCTCCCGCCTTGGGCGGGGTCAGGATGATGTCGTCGATGAGCCCGTACTCCTTCGCAGCCTCGGAGGTCAGGAAGTAGTCACGCTCGGTGTCCTGCGTCACCTTCTCCATCTTCTGTCCTGTGTGACGCGAAAGGATCTGGTTCAGCTGCTCGCGCGTGCGAAGGATCTCCTTGGCGTGGATCTGGATGTCAGTCGCCTGGCCCTGCATTCCTCCCCACGGCTGGTGGATGAGGATGTTCGCGTGCGGCAGCGCATAGCGCTGGCCCTTCGCGCCGCCCGCGAGCAGCACCGCGGCCATCGAGTACGCCATGCCGATGCAGATGGTCGACACAGGCGGCCGGATGTACTGCATCGTGTCGTAGATCGCGAGGCCCGCGGTGACGTTGCCGCCGGGGCTGTTGATGTAGAGCGCGATCTCCTTTTCGGGGTCCTCGGACTGCAGGAACAGCAGCTGCGCCACCACGAGGTTGGCGACCTGGTCGTCGATCGGAGTGCCGATGAAGACGATCCGGTCCTTCAGCAGCCTGGAGTAGATGTCGAACGCGCGCTCACCCCGACCGGTGTTCTCGACGACCATCGGGACGAGGTAGGAGGCGGGTCGCTCGAGTCTGCTCATGTCAGGCACCAGTCCATTCTAGACAGCACTCCTCGGGATTCAGTCAAGGTCGGGATTCAGGGCTTTGCTGGTTCGCGCACGCCGCCGATCTCGGCCAGGCGATCGAGCACTTTGAGGCGGCGCAGGCGGGATTCGAAGTACCGGCGAGCGGTCTGGCTCTTTTTGACCTCGGGTACCCGACCGGAAAGCTCCTCATCCTTCACGGCCTGCTCGTCGATGTACCGGTCGACCTCTTCGTCAGACGGCTCGATGCGCTCGCGCTTTGCAAACTCGTCGAGCACGAGGTCGACCTTGAGCCGCGCTTCGGCGTCCGGACGCTCGTCCGCTGCCCACTGCGGCACGGTTTTGCCGACGTATTCGAAGTATCGATCGAGCCGCAGGCCTTGCCGGCCCAGGCTGCGCTCCATCGACTCGAGCTGGGTGGCGAGCTCCTTCTCGACGAGCGCGTCAGGAACCTCCACCTGTGACGAGTCGACCAGCGCTTTCACTAGCGCCTGCTCGCGCGCCATGCGCGACATGGCCTTCGCGGCCTCCTCGAGGTCGCTGCGGATCGCTTCGCGATACGCCTCGAGCGTCTCGTGCTTGCCGCCGCTCAGCTGCTTGGCGAGCTCGTCGTTGAGCTCGGGAAGCACCTTCTCCTTGATCCCACGCACCGTGACGCGGATCGTGCCTTCCCTGGCTGCGAGCTTCGGCTCCGAGTAGTCGTCAGGGAACTTGACGGTCACCTCGCGCTGCTCGTCGACGAAGGTGCCTGGCAGAGCCGCCAACAGCTCGGGCAGCAGGACGCCTTCCTTGAGCTCCGCCTCCATGGCCTTGCGCGATTCCGATTCGACGACCTGCCCGTCCGCCTCGACCTCGACATCGATCACGGCCACGTCGCCCGTGCGCACCTCGCGCTCGACTGGCGTGACCTCGGCCAGCGGCTCACGCACATCGTCGAGCCGGCGTTCGAGCATCTGGTCTGTGACCTCGACCGCCGGCGTGTCGGGCAGCGCGAGGTTCGACACGTCGCCCAGCGTGACCTGCGGCATCACCGTGATCGTCGCCTTCAACCGCGCGGGCCGGCCTCGCTCCAGCTCGAGCACCTCCACGTCGGGGTTGTCGATCGGATCGATCGACTCGTCTCGCATCGCCTGCTGCAGCACCTCGGGGACGATGGCCTCGACGACCTCCTCGCGCAGCGCGGCCGGGCCGATGCGCGCCTCGATCAGCTGGCGCGGCGCCCGGCCGGGCCGAAAGCCTTCGATCTTCGCCCGCGACGCAAGGCGGTTCAGCACGCGCTCATAGGTCGCGTCGACCAGCTCGGCCGGCACCTCGATGGTCATGCCGACCTGGCTTTTAGGCAGCGGCTCAGTCACGACTGCGAGCTCTGCGACCATGCGCGCGATTCTACGGAGCGCGCGAGAACGTACGCGTCTAGGGCGAGGGTGTAACCGGTGGAGGGCTCGCCACGATCGGTCCCGTGCCCGGGTCGTCGGGGGGGTTGATGTTGACCGGCGTCGGCGTCGGGCTCGGTGCGCTGTCACCGGGCAGGCGCGAGATGCTCGTGGTGCCGCTCAGGTACCAGCTGTTGCTCGGGCCGGGAACGACGTCGGGCGGCTTCGCGTACCACAGGTTTGCCGGAACGCCCGTCAGAGCGACGTTGACGAATGTGTGCACGCCCGGCGACGCGACGAACACGCCGTCCGAACCACTGACCATGAAGTGTCTGTTGTCGAGGATGTCTCCGACCCACAGGCCGACAGCCAGGACGGGGTTGAAAGCCACGGTGACCGCGTCCTTGAAGTTGTCGGTGGTGCCGGTCTTGGCCGCAACCGTGTGATTGTTCCAGTGCAGCGCGCTGTTGAAGCCGAAGATCGGAGCCCTGTTGCTGTCGTCGGCCATGATCTGGGCCATGATGTAGGCGACTCCGGGGTCGATCGCCAGGCGAGACCGCTGATCGGCGTTCGTCTGGTACAGGACGTTCCCGTGTGAGTCGGTGACCTGCCGGATCGCCTCAGGCGTGTGGTAGACGCCCATGTCCGCGTACACCGAGATACCGGCGACGTGCTCTAGCAGCGTTATCGGGTAGCCGCCCAGCGTCAGACTCGGGCCGTACTCGTCCGGCGGGGCGTTCGGATCTGACGTGTACGAGCCGTCGGGGTTTGCCTTGATGAAGCGAGGGTTGACGCCCAGGTTGCGCATCCATGCGAGCACGGAAGGCACCCCGATCGAGAGCTCGGCCTTGACGGCGCAGATGTTCAATGAGCTGGCGAAAGCCTTCTTGAGGGGCAGCACGCCATGTGATTTGTGGTCGTAGTTGTAGAACGGCGTCGTGCTGTAGGCGTCCTTGTAGATCAGCGGGCTCGGTCCGTCGTAGATGGGAGTGTCCACCGTCGCCACCCGCGCGTTGATGACCGCGCCATACGTGTATGGCTTCATCGACGAGCCCATGTTTCGAGGCGTGGTGGCGAGGTTGATCTCGCCGCCGTTGACATGCGAGTTGTAGTCAGGCGAGCCGACCATGACCAGGATCTCGCCGGTGCGCGGATCCATCGCCACCAGCGCGGATGACAGCTGGCCGTTGCGGTCGCGCCACTTGTTGGCGTTGAGGTTGTTGCGCACGATGTTCTCGCCCTGCGCCTGCAGGTTGTAGTCGAGAGTGGTCTTGACGTTCAGCTGCTGAACGCCGGGCTGGAAACCTAGCTGCACCAGCTCTTGCTGAACGTAGTCAACGAAGTGCGGCGCCAGCGCGTTGTTGGTCGGAGCGTAATACGTGACCTTCTCTGCAAAGGCCTCGTCAGCCATTGCCTGGGTGACCTTCGTGACGTCGTAGGCCCGCACCATCGCATCCAGGACCTGCTTCTGGCGCACCTTGGCCTGGTCCGGGTTCAGGACGGGGTTGTACTGGGTCGGGGCCTGCGGCAGGCCGGCGAGCACAGCTGCCTGCGCGAGATCCAGCTTGCTGGCCGACATGTGGAAGTAGCTCTGGGCGGCCGCTTCGACGCCATAGGACTGGGCGCCGTAGAAGCTCTTGTTGAGGTACAGCTCGAGTATCTGGTCCTTGGAATATGCCTGGCTGAGCTCGTAAGCCAGCGCGAGCTCCTTGATCTTGCGGCTGTATGTCTGGTCCGGAGTAAGGAACTGCTGCTTCGCGAGCTGCTGGGTGATGGTGCTGGCGCCACTCACGATGTGACCCGTCCGCAGGTCGTCGTAGAGGGCGCGAAGGATCGCCATCGTGTCGAAACCCGGGTTGCTGTAGAAGTTCTTGTCTTCGATGGCGATGGTCGCGTTGATCATGTTGGGGTTGACGTCCTTGAGCCTGACGGCCAACCGATGGTCACCGGTGTGGTAGCCCACGTCGGCCAGCTTGTTGCCGTTGCGATCGGTGATGAGGGTGTCGCCCGCGAACGCAGCACTGTCCAGGCCGCGGATCGAGGGAAGGCTGTCGAAGAACGACTGGGCGTAAGCGTCGCCCGCAAAGCCCAGCACCAGAACCACGGCGAGAAGAACGCCTAGAGCGCGGAGCAGCGCAACCCTTCGGTGGTGCTGTCCTATCGGAGACCAGCCGGCGTGGATTCGCGCCCTCGGCTGGTGCCCGCCCTTCGTCTTGATCTTCTCAGGAACGTTTCGACCCATAGGTTGGAGAAGCGCATAGAGTCTAGCGCTCCCGCCTGAACCTAACGCCGCGCGGCCGGGCGGGGTTACGCCAGGCGGGGCGTCAACCGGTCCCGCGTGGGCGGGCGAACACCTCATCCGCTGGGACGAGCCGCTCCTGCCGTGTCCCTGGGAAATGGACGCGCACGCCCGGCCGGCCCGGGCTGCCGAGCTCCCATCCAGCCTCGTGCGGCCTGCGCGCCGTCGGTGAAGGCCAGCGCCTGCGTCCTGGCACCTGGAAAGCCGAGCCGGACCTCGCCGCCAGTCTTCAGGTTGTAGACGAAGTCGTCGAGCGAGCCCTCCTGGCTTCCTTCCACCAGCTGGGCGACGTTCGGGAACCTGCCTTCCTTCATGGCCGACTTGAGCTCCGCCCGCGCATCGCGATGGGCGCCGCGCTCACGCCGGCGCTTCTCGGTAAGGAGGACGTCGCGCTGCATCCGCAGCGCGCGCAGCTGTTCGTCAAGCGGGCGCATCTGGCCGCGGATCTCTTCGACCCGCTGCTCGAGCTCCGCGTCGGTCAAACCGGCCAGCTCGTCTGGCACGGTCTAGGAAGTTACTCGACCGGCGGGCGGGCCCGTGGCCTTCGCGTGAGGATGAACACCGCCGCGATGACGAACAGGACGGTCACCGCCGCCAGCGCGATCACGCTTGGCGTGTAGTCGCCACCCCCCTTAGACATATTGGCGCCAATACGCCCAATCACGATCGCGTAAAAGCCGAAGATGGCCAGGAGCTTGGCCACGACGCGCATCCACATGCATAGAGGAACGCGCGAGACAGGCAAAAGCTCAAGATTCGTGCTCGGCGCGCCGCCGGCGGAAACCGGCATACAGAGCAAGGTCGTACACGATCTTCACGGCGCCGCCCGCAAAGAACGGAAGGCCGAACGACGCGGCCCCGATGGCGATCCCGGCAATCGTGGGTCCGACAGATTGGGCAACGCCCCGTACCGCCCCAGTCATTGCCACAGCGCCGGCGCGTTCCGCCGGCGGGACGAGCGAGACCACATAGGCCTGGCGGGCGGGCACGTCCATCTGGGACAGCGCGAACCGCGCGAACAACAGGGCGACCGCGCTGCCTAGGTTCGGCGCGAACGGCACCGCAAGAAGCAGCAAGTTGCTCGGGAGGTGCGTGAAGACCATGGTGTTGATCAGACCGATGCGGTTGGCCAACCGGCCCGACACCTCATACGAGGCCGCCTGCAGGAGCGCGATGACGGCGAACGCCGGCCCAAGAAACGTGGTCTCGGCGCCGAAGCGGGCATGCAGCCAGTACGCGATCACCGCGTTGGCCACGAAGCCGCCGCCCAGCGAATCGAGGGCGAACAGGCCCGCGAGGGCTGCCAGCGGCCGGAAGCGTCCGAAGGCGATGGCCGGCCCCGGCGCTTCGACGCCACGGCTCATGAACAGAGGTATCGCTCCGGTCATGACACCGATCGCCGCGTAGAGGGCGAAATAGCCGGCCACCGACTCACCAGGCACGAGCGCGGCTGACAGTCCGCCGGCTGCGTTCAGCAACCCGGCGGTGAAGGCGTATCGCCCGAAGGCGGTGTTCCGATCTCTGGCCGGCGCAGCCTCGGCCAGCATCGCCTGCTCCACCGCAGCGAAAGGTCCGAGATCAACGCTCGCGGCGCCGAGCATGCCGGGTACCCCCGCGAGCACGAGCAGCACCGGCGAGGAGGCCAGGGCCAGGTCCAACCCGGTCACGGCCATCAAGAGCCCGCACGCCGCCAGGGTCGCCCGCCGGCCGATCCGGGCGGCCGCCCACGCCGCCACCAGCCCTGACAGCGAGGCGGCAGCCAGCCCTAGGCCGAGTGTCAGGCCGATCAGCCCCGCCGGCAGGCCGCGCCGCTCCAGGTGGATGCCGACCAGCACCGCCGAAAAGCCGAAGCCGAACGCACGCAGCCCACGTGCCGCCAGCAAAAGACGCCGATCCATTTACTGAAGTATTTGGTGACGAGGGGTCGCTTTGCGACAATGGCGGTACCGTGACGCTGCCTCGCCGAATCGTGGGTCTCGGTGGAGGCGGCTTCAGCCGGTTCGGCCGCTCCTCCAGGCTCGACGACTACGTGCTGTCGCTCACCCAGAAGGACCACCCTCGCGTCCTCTTCCTCGGGACCGCGGGCGGCGACGCCGACTCACACATCGTCCTCTTCTATGAGGCGTTCTCGGGCCGCGCGCGGCCGGCGCACCTGAAGCTGTTCGGCGCCCCGAGCCGCATGGAGTGGCGGCCGCTCATCCGCGATCAGGACGTCATCTACGTCGGCGGCGGCAACACCGCGAACATGCTGGCCATCTGGCGCGTGCACGGCATGGACCAGGCGCTGCGCGAGGCATGGGACGACGGCGTGGTGCTGTGCGGCGTGAGCGCCGGCATGAACTGCTGGTTCGAGTGCTCGATCAGCGATTCCTTCGGCCTCGACCTGGCTGACCTGCGCGACGGGCTCGGCTTCCTGCCAGGGAGTGTGTGCCCGCATTACGACGGGGAGGAGCGAAGGCGTCCCGTCTACCGGCAGCTTGTGTCAGAGGGCTTGCCCGCCGGATACGCGGTCGAGGATTCTGTCGGGATCGTCTTCCAGGACACCGGTTTCGTGGAAGCGGTGACCGAAGTCGAAGGGCGTCGCGCCTATCGCGTGGAGATCGTCGACGGCCAGGTCAGCGAGACCGTCGTGCCGACGCGGTCGCTGGTCAGCCCCCCTGCGCCCGCAAGTCCCGCAGCACCAGCACCGCCGCAAGCAAAATCACCACCAGTGCCGCGGTAACCGCCGCCACCAGGAACACCGTCGGCGCGTCCCCTGTTCGCCCGCTCGTGGCCGCTTGCGGGCTGGCGTGAGGGCTGGGCGACGGCTCGACCGGCGTCGCGCCGGTGAAGATGAGATGGCCCTCGCCGTGCGCGCGCGTGGCCGTCGTGATGAGAGGCAGCACGGTGCAGGTGGCCGTGCAGCGGACGTCGATAAGCGTGGCCCCACCTTCGGTGGCCGAAAGCAGGTCGCCTTCCTGGACGCCGAGCCCGGTCAGGGAATCGGATGTGAGCGCGAGAAGGCTGTCGGTGCCTGGATGCGGGTTGCCCTTGGTGATGCGGTCGGCGTAGTAGACGTTGCCTTGCCAGCCGTGCGGCACGAATCCGACGGCCTCCACCCCGATGTCGGGGCCCTTCGGCAGCCCTGAGGCGGCGACAGGACGGGAAGTGCCGTCAGCTCCGATGGCGTAGATGTTTCCCGAGAGCTCGTCGGGCGCGATGAGCGTCCCGCCGAAGGCACCAAAGCTCGGAGGCGCGATGTCGAGGCCTCCCTCGACGATCGGTGCCGCGCGGGTGATGACCGTGACGGTCCCGGCGCAGTCGATGGCCGCGACCTCGGACTTACCCGCGGCCGCTGTGCCTGTGACCAGGATGCGATAGCCGAACGCGCCGCCGGTGTCGAACGTGATGCCGCTGAGGGAGCTCACGTTGGGGATGGTCGCGAATGCGGTCTTCAGGCCGTGGGCGTCGACCCGGTTCAGCCCCAGCGGAGCGTGCAGGCGCAGCACGTAGACGTCGCCCTGCTGGAACGAACACCCCGCAGTGGACGTGATGGCGGCAGGCGGCAGCTGCGGCACGACCGTCAGGTACGTCTCGGCGGTCTTGTCGTCGCCGTACACGCCCGGGTAGGGCGTCGCCGCCCCCAGCGGGTCAACCAGCCAAAGCTTGCCGGCCCCCATCACGACGAGCCAGCCGTCCGCCCTGGGCCCGCCAACATCGACGACGCCTGCGATCTTGGTTACCGCCTGCCACACGGGAGGGGTGGCCGCCGACACCGCGACGGCATGCGCGAGCACCAGGAAAACGAGCGCGGCAGAAGCGCCAAGACGTCGCACGACGCACCTATGGTATTTCAACGGCAGGGTTGAAAAACTCGTAGGATGACTT
>WNGJ01004770.1_pt1 | contig 14157 bp, 13 predicted proteins | sample 5400611 | NCBI WGS metagenome assembly WNGJ01 (sample SAMN13153375, study PRJNA577476) | soil metagenome | isolation source: 40 cm soil or saprolite under Garry oak tree replicate 1 | place: USA:California | collected 2016-06-15 | reverse complement strand
CGCGACCGGTGCGCTCGGCGGCGGTGCGCTGACGCTGATCAACCCCGGTGAGCAGGTCGTGCTGCGCTGGAAGGCGACGCGCACCGGCACATTCGTCTATCACTGCGCCCCGGGCGGCCCGATGATCCCCTGGCACGTCGTCTCCGGCATGAACGGCGCCGTGATGGTGCTGCCGCGCGATGGACTGAATGATGGCAAGGGCCATGCGCTCAAATACGACAAGGCGTACTATATCGGCGAGCAGGACATGTATGTTCCGCGCGACGAGAAGGGCAAGTTCAAATCCTACGAGTCGCCCGGCGAGACCTACACCGACACCGCCGAAGTGATGCGCAAGCTGATCCCGACCCATGTCGTGTTCAACGGTAAGGCCGGCGCGCTGACCGGCAAGAATGCGCTGACCGCCAATGTCGGCGAGAACGTCCTGATCGTGCATTCGCAGGCCAATCGCGACAGCCGCCCGCATCTGATCTGCGGCCACGGCGACTATGTCTGGGAGACCGGCAAGTTCTCCAACCCGCCAGAGACTGGACTTGAGACCTGGTTCATCCGCGGCGGCTCCGCGGGGGCTGCGTTGTACAAGTTCCTGCAGCCCGGCATCTACGCCTATGTCACGCATAACCTGATCGAGGCCGTCGAACTCGGCGCCACCGCCCACTTCAAGGTCGAAGGCAAGTGGAACGACGACCTGATGACCCAGGTGAAAGCACCGGCGGAAATTCCGACTGGCAAGACCCAATAACATGACTCGATGACGAGATACCGGCGGTGCCGGCGCAAGCTGGCACCCCGCTCTCGAATTGAATCGAGCGAACTGAATCGAAATTGCCATGTTGATCGCATTCAAACTCAAGTTAGCCATGGTCTGCGCAGCCGGCCTCGCCGGTCCGCTAGCGGTGACGCCGCTGCTCACGGATACCGGCTCGCCCGACAAGAGTTTGCGCGATCGGCCCGCGATGGTGGCATTGCATCCCGGCACCGTGTCCTATCGGATGGCCGGCGATTTCACCCGCGCAGGCAGGCAGACCGAAGCCCCGTTGCGGTCGGTGCGCTTCGCAAAACCGCTTTCGATCATGAAGCACCAGGTCAGCGCCGCCGACTATCAGCAATGTGTCGATGAAGCCTCTTGCCGCGCGCTTGAGCGCGGCGTCGCGGTCGCAGCCGACCGTCCCGCGGTGCAGGTGAGCCGACGCCTATGCGGCCTGGCTCTCGCGCAAGACCGGCGAGCGTTACCGGCTGCCGACCGACGAGGAGTGGGCCTACGCGGCGGGAAGCAAGTTCAGAGATGATGGCCTGCCGGTCGACCAGAGCGATCCCTCAAAACGCTGGCTCGCCCGCTATGAGCGCGAGTCCGAACGCGGCCCGGCCGACCCGAAAACCCGCCCCTTCGGTAGCTTTGGCGCCAACGAGAACGGCCTGCTCGACCTCGGTGGCAATGTCTGGGAATGGACCAGCACCTGCTTTGTGCGCAGCGCGCTGAACGACGCCGGCGAGACTGTTTCGAGCAGCCCGAATTGCGGCGTCCGCGTCGCCGAGGGCCAGCATCGCAGCTACGTCACCGACTTCGTCCGCGATGCCCGCGCCGGCGGTTGCGCGGCCGGCGTGCCGCCGAGCAATCTCGGCTTCCGGCTGGTGCGCGAGCAGAACTCCTGGATCAGCGGCCTCTCATCCGGCCTCAGCAGGGCGCTGTCGGTCGCGCGGTCGTAAACTCGACGCGCCGTTGACGGTTGGCCGGTTTCAGATCGCCGCATACAGCGCCGGCAGAAAATCGCCGATCGCCTCCAGAAACACTTCGGGCGATTGGAGCTGGGGCACATGCGCGCAGCCCGGAACGATCTTGAGCCGCGCGTTCGGCAATCCCGCGGCCAATTCACGCGACATCGGCGGCGGCGTTGCCTCGTCGTGCTCGCCGACCAGGACAAGCACGGGATTCTTGACCTGAGAAAGTTGCGGCCGCAGGTCCAGTCCGGCCAGCGCCATGCAGGCAGCGTGGAAGACCTCAGGGTCGGTCTTGAGGAATGCCTCGCGGCGATCGCGCATTAGGTCGGGATGCTGGGCCTGAAATTCCGGCGCGAACAGCCGGCGCATCGCGACATCCGTGATTGCCGACAGTCCCTTGGCCTGTGACACCGCCGCCATGTTGCGGAAGGCCTCGCGCCCCAGTTCGGAAAATGCGGCGCCGCAATCGGCAAGAATGAGTTTTGTGGCGATGCCGGGATGGCAGATGGCCATCTGCAGCGCCACGAACCCGCCATAGCCATTGCCGAGCACAAACGCGTCGTCGGCTCCGGCGGCATCGGTCACGGCCTCCGCCATCCGGTCAGCCACGGCGGCAAGGTCTCCGCTGACGCCATGGGATTTGCCGAAGCCCGGCAGTTCGGGAACGACCACCCGGAACGACTGCGACAATCGGGGAACGATGGCGTCGAAACTCGCCCGATCCGACAGCAGCGAATGAAACAGAAAAAGAAACGGCCCCTTGCCGCACTGTGCGGCGTTGACCGTGCCATTGGCCAAAACTCGGTTCATGCCAGCTCTCTTTCAAGGTTGAGACACGCCGCATCGAATAGCGGGTGCTCTGGAACCCTCAAATTGATAAATCAAAATCCGACCTTTTCAAGCCTTTGTCACTTGACGTGATATTTCACGACTGCAAGATTGGCGTCATATTGAAGGGATTTTCGATGCTTTTGCGGGATAATGTCTATGAAAACCTCCGGTCTGATATTCTGACATGCCGCTTGGCGCCGGGCGATGATATGCGCGAGCAGGAGCTCGCCGAGCGCTATTCGGTCAGCCGCCAGCCGGTGCGCGAGGCCTTGCTGAGGCTGCAGCGCGAACATCTCGTCACCGTGCAGCCGCGCCAGGGGTACCGGGTCAACCCGATCTCGCTCTCGGATGCGCGCGACGTCCTCCGGTTCCGGCGGGCGCTGGAGCCCGCCTGCGTCGCGGAAGCGATCGAGAACGCAACGTCGGATGTCCTCAAGGCACTCGACCAATACCGGCACTTCGAGGGCGGTCATGAGGATTTCATCGCCTACAACCGCGGCTTTCACTCCGCGCTGGCGCATGCCTCGGGCAACCGCCGCATGGCGGCGGCGCTGTGCGATCTGATCGGACAGGCCGACCGTCTGATCCGCGTCAGCCTGGCCAATTTGCAAGGCCACGATCCGGCGCGACTGGTGGCCGAGCACGTCGCCGTGATCGAGGCCATGCAACGGCGCGACGCCCGCGGCGCCGCGCGCCTGATCAAGGCGCATATTTCGCAAACCGAGAAGCGGGTGCTGCCAGCGCTCAAGCGCAACGCCGTAATCGTCTAGCAGCGTTTGCGCGGAGATCATGCTCAAACAAAGAGCCGAGAGAACGATCCGGTTCAATCCGATCGGATCATGATCGAAGGGAGAGAGCTTTGAATATTTCGGCCAAACCAAACGCAGCCGATGTCGAGATCCACGGCAATTTTGTCGACGGCCGCGAGATCGAAGCCGGCCGCGGCGACATGCTGGATGTCCGCAATCCCGCCACCGGCGACGTGATCGCGCGGATTCCGAATTCGACCAAAGAGGATATCGACCGCGCGATGAAGAGCGCGCGTGCCGCGTTTGAAGGCCGCGCCTGGGGTGGCATAGACATTCGCGCGCGGGCGCGGCTGGTCAATCGGCTGGCGGATGCGTTCGAGGCCAATCTGGAGCCGCTCTACCGGCTGGAAACCCTCAACAATGGCCGTCCGCTCAACGAGACCCGCGCGCAACTGTCGCGGCTGCCGGATTTCTTGCGCTACTTTGCTGGATTGGCGCTGGCGCGGCGCGACGCCGTGATTCCGGTCGAAGGCTCCTATCTGAATTACACGCTGCGCACCCCGATCGGAATCGTCGCCAATTGCACGCCGTTCAACCATCCGCTGATGATCCTGTGCAAATCGCTGGCCGCGGTGCTCGCGACCGGCTGCGTCACCGTAGTCAAGCCGTCGGAATACACGCCGCTGACGACCCTGAAACTGGCGCAGATCTTCACCGAGGCGGGCCTGCCGCCCGGCGTGTTCAATATCGTGCTCGGGCTCGGCCAGAGCGCCGGCAAGATGCTGGCCGAACACCGCGATATCAACAAGCTGGTGCTGACCGGTGGCACCGAGGCCGGCCGCATCGCCGGCGGCGCCGCGGCGAAAGTGTTCGCGCATCAGACCATGGAGCTCGGCGGCAAGACGCCGGTGATGGTGTTTTCAGATTACGATGTCGACCAGGCCGTCAACTATGCCGCGTTCGGCGCCTTTATTGGCGCCGGCCAGACCTGCGTCTGCGCCTCGCGCCATATCGTGCAGGCCTCGATCTATGACGAGTTCGTCGAAAAGCTGAAGGCCAAGACCAAAACCATTCGCATCGGCGACCCCTTCGATCCCGCAACCCAGCTCGGGCCGGTGATCTCGGCGCGGCAGCGCGACCGCGTGTTGCTGTATTCAGGGTTCGGCCGCGAGGATGGCGCGCGGCTCATCACCGGTGGCGTCGCCGCCAGGGTGCCCGGCCATGACAACGGTTACTTCGTCGAGCCGACGGTGTTCGCGGACGTGAAATCCGACATGCGCATCTTCCAGGAAGAAGTGTTCGGGCCATTCACGTCGGTGACGCCGTTCAAGGATGAAGCCGACGCCTTGCGGCTCGCCAATGATTCACCGTTCGGGCTCGCGGCTGCGATCCGCACCCGCGATATCGGCCGCGCGCATCGCGTGGCGGCGGCGGTCAAGGCCGGCATCGTCTGGATCAACGATCATCACCGGCTCGATCCGGCCTCGCCGTGGGGCGGCGTCGACGATTCCGGCATCGGCCGCGAATTCGGCACCGAAAGCTTCGACGATCATTTCAACACCAAGAGCGTGATGGTCGCAACCCTTGACCAGCCGTTCGACTGGTACCGCGACACGGCGACGCAACGACGATTGAACTGAAAAACAACCGACGGCCAACCTAAGTCCAGAGAAGACCGGCGCCGTATCTGAATATTAAAGGGGGGGAACTTGTAATGGCTCACACGGTAAACGCCGGCGCACGTCTCGACCGGCTCCCGATCTCGTCGTTTCACTACCGGATTTTCTGGCTGGTCGGCGCCGGCATGTTTTTCGACGGATACGATCTCTATATCGCCGGCGGCGTGCTGGCGTCGGCGGTCCAGACCAAATTCTCGACCGTTCCGCAAAATCTGCAATTCATTTCGCTGACCTTTGTCGGCATGACGCTGGGTGCGCTGATCACCGGATTTGTCGGCGACAAATACGGCCGGCGCTTCACCTATCAGATCAATCTGCTGATTTTCGGACTGGCGTCGCTGGCGGCAGCCTTCGCGCAGGACATGAATCAGCTGATCGCCTGCCGCTTCCTGCAGGGCCTCGGCCTTGGCGCCGAAATCGTCGTCGGCTATTCGACGCTGACCGAATTCGTTCCGCCGAAGACGCGCGGGCGCTGGCTGTCGATGATGGCGTTCCTGGTGGTGGCCGGATTTCCGGTGACGGCTTTACTCGGCTATCTGATCATCCCGGCCTTTGGATGGCGTCCGATGTTCGTCATTGCCGGTGTCGGCTCGCTGGTGGTCTGGTATCTGCGCAAGAATCTTCCCGAATCGCCGCGCTGGCTTGAATCGCAAGGCCGCACCGCGGAAGCCGAATCCCTGATGCAGTTGATCGAAAAAGAATCCGCCGGCGGCGCCACGCTGCCGCCGGTGGTGGTGCCGGCTCAGATCGTCCAGGTCGCCGCCTCCGACATGCTGAGGCCGCCGCTGCTGCAACGCCTGATCGTGGGCTCCTGGGTGCTGATCACCATCAATACATTGATCTTCGGCTTCGTGATCTTCCTGCCGCAGTTCTTCCTGCGCCAGGGGCTGACCATCGCCAATTCGCTTGCCTATACACTGGTGTTGTCGGCCGGATCGCTGGTCGGTTGCGCGCTCGGCGCCTATCTGTCCGACGCGATTGGACGGCGCTTAAGCATCATCGGTGCGTCGATCGTGACCATCGTCTCCGGCTACATCTATGCCCGCTTCAACGCGGCGTCCGATCCGGCCATCGTATTGAGCGTCGGATTCGTCCTGATCGTCGCGATCTATGTGCAGACCGCGATTCTGTTTGGTGTCTATACGCCGGAACTGTTCCCGACCGAGATCAGGTTGCGTGCCAACGGCATCTGCAACACGCTCGGACGCGGCGCAACCGTGGTCTCGCCGTTCATCGTCGGCGCCCTGATGGCATCTTACCAGCTGCCGGGCGTGGTCTGGCTAATGATCGGCCTTGTGGTCGTTCAGATCGTGGTGGTGTGGGCCTGGGGTGTCGAGCCGCGCAATCGGGGGCTGGAGGATGTTGCCACCGCGACGGCCTGATGTGCCACGCCCCGCAGCACGCGCCGACGGTACCGAGGGAAGCGTCGTGAAATGACGTAGCCCGGAGGAGCGTAGCGACGAAGCAATCCATTCTTTCTTTTCGTGGCGCGATGGATTTCTTCGCTTGCCGCGCCCTCACGCGTTCTTCAGCGCCACCCGAAACTCGGCTTCGGTCTTCGACTTGACCTCGTCGAGCGTGACGCCGTCGGCGAGTTCGATCAGCGCCATACCGTCCTTGCCGTGCTTGTCGATGGTGAACACCGCCAGATCCGTGACGACCAGGTCGACCACGCGCTCGCCGGTCAGCGGCAGGTTGCACTGCTTCAGGAGCTTTGGGCCGTCCTTGGCGGAGTGCTCCATCACCACCACCACCCGCTTGACGCCGGCGACCAGATCCATCGCCCCGCCCATGCCCTTGACCATCTTGCCGGGGATCATCCAGTTGGCGAGATCACCGTTCTGGGCCACCTGCATGGCGCCGAGGATCGACAGGTCGATATGGCCGCCGCGCACCATGCCGAAGGAATCGGCTGACGAAAAATAGCTGGTGGACGGCAATTCGGTGACGGTCTGCTTGCCGGCGTTGATCAGATCGGGATCTTCCTCGCCCTCATAGGGAAACGGTCCCATCCCGAGCATGCCGTTCTCGCTTTGCAGCGTCACGTCGACGCCGGCGGGAATGTAGTTCGACACCAGCGTCGGAATGCCGATGCCGAGATTGACGTAAAAGCCGTCGCGCAATTCCTTCGCGGCGCGGGCAGCCATTTGATCGCGGGTCCAGGCCATCAGACTTCCTCTCCGGTTGCGGCGGCTACCTCGGGCTTGCGCGTGGTGCGCTGCTCGATGCGCTTAAGGGCGGTTCCCACCTGAATGATGCGCTTCACGAACACGCCGGGGGTGTGGATATGGTCGGGATCGATCTGGCCGGCCGGCAACAGATGCTCGACCTCGGCGACGGTGATTTTCGCGGCCGTCGCCATCATCGGATTAAAATTGCGCGCGGTCTTGCGGTACACGAGGTTGCCAGCGGTATCGCCCTTCCAAGCGTGGACGATGGCGAGATCGGCGAACAGCCCGCGCTCCATGATGTATTTCTCGCCATCGAATTCCTTCACTTCCTTGCCGTCGGCGATCAGCGTGCCGACGCCGGTCTTGGTGTAGAAGGCGGGAATGCCGGCGCCGCCGGCGCGGATCCGCTCGGCCAGCGTGCCCTGCGGCGCGAATTCGAGTTCCAGTTCCCCGGCGAGGAACTGCTGGGCGAACAGCTTGTTTTCGCCGACGTAGGACGAAATCATCTTCCGGATCTGCCGGGTCTCGAGCAGCCGGCTCAACCCGATGCCATCGACGCCGGCATTGTTGGAGACCACGGTCAGGTTCTTAACGCCGGAGTCGCGCAGCGCGTCGGACAAGGTCTCGGCGATGCCGCACAGGCCAAAGCCGCCGGACATGATCATCATGCCGTCCTTTAGAATGCCGTCGAGGGCCGATTTGGCGTCCGGATAGACCTTGTTCATGGAAATACGACCTGATGGAGGGAGGCGTGACGCCAGTGCAATCAATAGGATTATTAGGCGAAATCTTCGCAAGGCGTCAATGACAGGGCCGTTGCCCCGGCGGAGGCGGTCCGGGACATCAGGACGGCCTTGAAAGCGTCAAGAAAACCCATCAAGTTGTGGGGGTTGGCATGGACCATCCAAACTTGCTATTGCCGGCTTGGGCTGCGAACTTGGACGGTGAATTGGGCGGTGATATTTGCCGAACGCGGACGAACCCGAATTTGATGGCGCACCACCCGCCCATTTCAACAGCAACCTGACGCAAGCCGACCGGATATGTCATTGACGATGGCCCAAGGAATGAAGCGCCTGGGGATGCCAATTGCCGCGCTCCTCGGCGGGGCGCTGATCGGCCTGATCACAACCTCCTGGTTCCTCGACCGGGATGTCTTGCGTGACGCCGTGGAGGCGCAGATCCGCGCCGTGACCGGGCTCGACCTGGTGGTCAAGGGCAATATCGATGTTTCGGTTTTTCCCGGCAGCTACGTCTCCTTTCATGATGTCGGGCTGAAGGGCGGCGGCACCGCTGACCCCGCGCTTGCCGTCGACGTCCTGACCGCGAATTTGCGATTGCTGCCGCTGTTGCTGCGGCGATACGAGATCGCCGATGTCATGATGTTACGTCCGCACATCCATGTCACCCGCGACGCCCATGGCGACAGCAACTGGACGCCGTTCATCGAAACCATCGCGCGCACCATGAAGCCCGGTGCCGACAACCAGGTGTCGTTCTCGGAAATCAGGATCCAGGACGGTGTGCTCAGCTTTGAGGATGCCGCCAGTCACCTGTCCGAGACGCTCGGGGATATCGATCTCTCGCTGGCGTGGCCGTCGATCTCGCGCTCCTTTGCCGCGACCGGGCAGTTCGACTGGCGTGGCGAACGGATCGACGGCAGCATCAGCGCCAGCGACTTCGTCGCGGCACTCTCGGGCGACCGGTCCGGCGTGAAGGCGCGGCTCGCCAGCGCGCCGTTGAAGCTCGCCTTCGATGGTGCCGTCGCCAATCGCACCTCCATGATGATGGAGGGTACGTTGACCATCGACAGCCCGTCATTGCGCAACGCCTTGCGCTGGGTCGGCCAGGCGCCGCCCGGCAGCGGCGGGTTCGGCCGCTTCGCGCTGAAGGCGCGCGCCAATGTAGTCGGTCCGTCGATCGCATTGACCAACGTCAATGTCGAACTCGACGGCAACGCCGCCGAAGGCGTGATGACCTATGCCAATAACGGCCGCCAGACCCTGCAGGCGACGCTCGCCGCGGGCGCGCTCGACTTCACGCCCTATATCTCCACCTTCCGCCTGCTCGCCAGCGGCGCGCGCGACTGGAACCGGCAGTTGTTCGATTTGAACTCGCTGTCCACTACCGACCTCGACATGCGGCTGTCCGCGGCCAGGGTGACGGTCGGCTCGTCGAAACTGGGCCGCACCGCGTTCGGCGCGAATTTGCGCGGCGGCGCGCTGGCGCTGAGCGTCGGCGAGGCGCAGGTCTATGGCGGCATCGCCAAGGGTTCGTTCGGGATCGCGCGCTCCGATGCCGTCGCCGATGTGAAGGCGCAATTCCAGTTCACCGACGTCGACCTGCAGGCCTGCGCCAGCGAATTGTTCGGCATCAGCAAACTGTCCGGCCGCGGCAATCTCAACGTCTCGCTGGTGGCCTCCGGCGCGAGCCCGTTCGGGCTGGCGCAATCGCTCGACGGCACCGCTGTTTTGACCGGCCATGACGGCGCGATCTCCGGCTTCAATGTCGAGCAATTGCTGAAGCGGCTGGAGCGCCGGCCGCTGTCGGGCGGCGGCAACTTTCGCAACGGCACCACGCCTTACGACAATCTGACCATCGCTGTGAAATTTTCCGACGGCATCGCCACCGCCGAGGATATCCGCATCGAAGGGCCGGCGGCGCGCATCACCTTGAGCGGCACCGCCTCGGTGCCGGCGCGCGAATACGACATGAAGGGCGTCGCCAGCCTCAATACGGTTGCGAACGCGCCGCTCGGCTTCGTGCTGCCGTTCGTGGTGCAGGGGCCGTGGGACGATCCCTTGATCTTCCCCGATCCGGAAAGCCTGATCCGGCGCTCGCCGGCCTCCGCGCCCCTGCTCGACGCCGTCAAGGATCGCAAGACCCGCGACGCCGTGCGTTCCGTGCTGGAACGTTTCACCGGCGGCGGCGCGAAGCCCGAGCCGGATACGGCAACGCCCGCGCCGGCTGCGGCCGAGGCCACCAAGCCGAACTGACGGTTTCGACTTACGCGCGCTTCTTCAGTCACGAGTTCAGATAATTTGCTTGCGATGAATGTCCGCTTTGCGCAACAGGCGCACCGTCGGCTGCGATGTTGCTGTTGAGAGTTCCATATTGGACATTGATCGCCGTTCCATGACATCTGAAACGCTATCCGTGGCTCCGGCGGGCAAGCCCGCGATTAAGCCTTTTTCACGATCTGAAATCCATTGGCCTCCAGATCCATGAGGATCGCCTTGGTGATCTGCGAGCTATGCTCAGGCGGGATCCACTCATAGTCCAGGTGTGGGCCACCATCGCCCTCGGGATATTTGATAAAAGCGGTGTGAATGGAGTTCGTAATCAATTTCTCGATTGTGCTAGCCGACATTTTGCCTCCTGCCTTTCGTCAACTATAGCACCATCTGTAGCCGAAGCACCTCGCATCACTGCCGCTATCAGTGAGTGAGCTCCAATTTACGCATTTCCGAGAGGCGTGCCCGGCAATATTCGCAGCAAAGAATGCTGATGAGTGCCCACGCGACCGGACCTCGTTGTTAAGCCACGTTTTGGTGGTAGGCTCAGCCTGTTTCCAGCCATCTTCGCAGGACAGGGAAAAATGGTTTCGTCCCGACGGGCTAGTGTTTCGTTGCCGCAGCCCGACGATGCAAACTCACGAGATCGCGACTGCGGCGAGGCCGCTTCAGGTGGCGGCGTGGGTTGATGTCTGTTATCGGCGCCGGGAGCAGTCCGTAGATCCTATGGGCTGCTTGCTGTCAGCAAGCAGGGGGAACTCGTGATCGCACCACGCGCCGATCTCGCGCGGAGTTGAAACATCGTGAGGACTCGTCCCTTTAACCGGTCGATCGCTTCTCCATTTCGATAAAGAAGCCAAAAACTGTTGGCTTCTTTATCGAAGGAGAAACTGAATGACTAACCTTAAACTTCTGTCATCTGCACTGATCGCCGCAGCCGTGCTCACAACCCCCGCGATGGCCCGCGAGCGCCATGTAACCTCGCGGCCCCTCGCCGCGGACGCCTATACGAGCACGGACGCCTATGCGAGCACCATGCCCGACGCCCGTTACATTAACGGGCCGCGCTGCATCCCAGCTCCGCGCGTGGGCCAATTTGCCAGCCAGCCCTGGGATAATGACATTCCTTGCGAACCCGCGCCGGCTTATTGATCCGTCCGCGTCGCGAACCGGCCTGGCAGTTCGCTGCCGCCAGGCAACGAATCCGGATCGATATCGGTCCAGAGCGCGAACGTGATCGCGCGCGAAGAGGTCGGGCTGGAACCAAAATTCCATCAGCCCGACTTCTTTCACAATGCTTTCTGCTTGGCGTCCGAGCCCGGAGGATGGGTTGAGCGTTTGCGAAACCGACCGCTTGCAGATGCCGGTCGGCCGGATCGACGGTGATCGGGTATCGCGGAGTTTATCATCGGGCGCGCATTCGCGCGACCCGTTGGCTCCACGCATCCTACGGGCTGTCACCATGTGTTGAATGCATCGGCCCCCGCGACGGACGCGGTCCCGATCGTTTCATGGCGTCTGCCACCAGTTCTCGCCGGCGAGCGAGACATTCCCCGTCGTCAGGTCGATGCTCACCGCGGTGTCCGCGGGCTGCATTTCGCCGGCGACCGCGAAGGGTTCCGCCAGGGCCGCGACGACGTGATCGCCGCGGATATAGAGGCTCGCTGCAACGGAATATTCGCCTCTGCGGACATAGCGCATGGTGCTGAGCGGGACGCCGCGCACCACGATCATTTGCCCGTGGCCCGAGCCGATGGCCGCGAGCCGCCCGTCGTTTGCCACCGACAGCGTGACCCCCGGCGGCGCGCTGGTCGCGAGCGCCGAAATAGCGGCGCCGGCGTTCGCCGGCAATCGAAATCTCCAGGGTTTGCTGTCGTTGCCGCGATAGACGGTGGTTCCGCGCGGCAGCGTGAAACCCAGCAGCTCATGCTCCCGCGCGAGCTGGCATCTTTGCACGACGCCCTGGTCGTCGAATTCCACCGAGTGGTGGTCGAATTCGACCGCGTCAGGACCGCGACATGGCCAGCCGCCGATATCCTGGTCCCTGGCCAGTGTGCCGCTCCAAATCTTTTGAACATGGCTCCACTCGAGCGCACCCGCCACCAGCGCGCCGCGGATCCTGGTAGCGTGCGGCAGATTGATTGAAACAAGGCTGGTATGAGCCTCGTCGCTGAAATGAATCCTGCTCCCGGCGGGGAGCGCGAGCCCGGCAACGGTTTCGTCGCGATCGAGCAGGCGTTCCCGTGCTGCCTTGCGCCTCGCGATGCCGATGTCCTGGAAGACGACGAGCGCACCTGCCAACGGAAATGGGAGCGCCAACAGGATGGCGGCGCCGAACGCGATCCAGCGCAAGCTGTGCAGCCAATCGGCGCCATACCATCCGATAAGTCCAAGAGCGATCGCAGCCGGTACCGTGATGATCCAGTACTTGACGTCTGCGTACCCCCACCAGAACCACCAGGGCAGCCCGGTCCGAGGCCCGGCCGCGGGACGGACCGGGGGCCCGGCGCTCATGCGTTCAGCCCTGATCGTGAAGCGACACGTGAATCGGATGAGCTCTGCGTCGCCCGCATCATGGCGATAGCCACCAGTTCTTGCCCGCGAGCGCGACATCACCCGTCGTGAGGTCGATGCTCACGCCGGTATCCGCCGGCCTCATTTCGCCCGCCACCGCGAAGGGTTCCTTCAAGGGCGCGACGACGCGATCGCCGCGAACATAGAGGTTCATGCTGTTGAGAGGAACGCCGCGGACGACCATGGTCGCGCCGTTGCCGGAGGCGCCTTCGAGCCGTCCGTTGTCCGTCACATAAAGCGTGGTGCCCGCAGGTGCTGTGGTTGCGAGCGCGGGAATCACGAGCCCAGCGTTATCCGGCAGATGCAGATTCCAATGCGCCTGGTCTGCGTCTCGGGTGACCGTGGTGCCGGGCGGCAGCGTGAAGCCCAAAAAAATAAGCGCTGCCGCGAGCTTGCACTCGTACACGGCGCCATCCTTATCGAAGGTGATCAAGCCGGCCGCGCACGGAAAGCCACCGACGATCTGATCGCCGGCAAGTCTGCTCCGCCAAACGTGACTGGAATCCTGCCAGTCCAAGGTCCCCGTCACCTGCACGCCGCTGATATCGGTAACGACAGGTAGATGGACGAAGCTGATTTGCGTCCGGGATTTGTTGGTGAAGTCGATCTCGCTGCCGGCGGGTAGTGCCAGGCCGGTGACGGTTTCGTCGTGGTCGAGGGTGCGATGCGTCTCGGCCTGCCATCTGTTGTACTTCGCATTGTCGTTGATCGTGAGCACCGCGTAGACCACCAGCGGCGCGGACAACAGCGCGGCGGCGCCGAAAGCCGCCACGCGCCATCGCCTGGCCATATCGACGAAGTAGCCCACGAGGCCCAAAGCAATAATCGCGGGTACGCTCACATACCACCCCACGACGACGAAGATCCCTGCGGTGAACCAGAAGGGGAAATTGAGTCCGATATCGCTCAACATCATAACTGGATTCCCTTGGCGATGATCTCGACCGATCCGACCTTTGCCGAGGCGCCTCATCCTGCGCACAAACAGGCGAAAGGCCTGCGCAAGAAAATGCGCCGACACCGCATCTGTTCACTTACCCGCTTGTCGCCTACCCGGTCACCGACGTCAAACAAACCGGAGGTCGGCTCGCGACGATCGGCATCCAGCGTCTATTCCAGATATCCAGCCGTAGATCCTATGGGGCGGCGGGTGGTCAGGAGGTAGGTTTGGGATTGCAGACCAACCAACCTCAGAGGACCAAGATGATGAATCTCGACCGCACCAACACACCCGCCGGGGATAACTATGCCACGGTGTATGTCGCATTTGAACTGAGCAACGCGAAGTGGAGGCTGGGGATTATTTTGCCCGGCGCCAAGAAGATGAGCCGTTATACGATTGATGGCGGGGATACGGCGGGGCTGAGCGCCCGATTGTCGCAAGCGCGCGCCAAGGCAGCCACCTGCGGCAAGCCAGTTC
>WNGJ01004769.1_pt1 | contig 14157 bp, 15 predicted proteins | sample 5400611 | NCBI WGS metagenome assembly WNGJ01 (sample SAMN13153375, study PRJNA577476) | soil metagenome | isolation source: 40 cm soil or saprolite under Garry oak tree replicate 1 | place: USA:California | collected 2016-06-15 | reverse complement strand
CGCGATAGCCGTCGCAGCCTGCCTGGCCGGGCTGGCCGCCGCGGCCCTGGCCGCCACGGAGCCTGCCGCTACGGACTTCGGGACCAGCTACGTCATCGACGTCGCCACCAGCGCCGTCCGCATCATCGTCCTGGCTGCCCTCCTGCTTATCGTGTGCCTGTCCGCCGGCCAGGTCACCGCCCATCCGCGGGAGACTGAGTTCTACGTGCTCCTCCAGCTCGCCGCGCTCGGCACCATCGTGCTGGCCGGCGCCGGAGACCTGCTGCTGCTGTTCGCCGGCTACCTGCTCGCCTCAGTACCCGGCTACGCCCTGGCCGGATTCTTCAAGGATGCTCCCGGCACCGAGGCGGCCATGAAGTACTACCTGATCGGCGCGCTGCTCGGCGTGTTCATGCTCGCCGGGATCACCCTGCTCTACGGAACGGGCCGCACCACCAGCTATCCCCTCCTGCGCGCCGCGCTGGCCGGGGCGCCGCACGGCGCCGTCACCGCCGGCCTGATCGCCGTGCTGGCCGGCCTGCTGTTCAAGGCCGGCGCCGTCCCCGGCCACTTCTGGGTCCCCGACGTCACCGACGGCAGCTCCCCTCCGGTCGCCGCGTTCATCACCACGGTGCCCAAGATCGGCGCGTTCGCCGCGCTGCTGCGGCTGCTCACCACGGCCATCCCCACAGCCGCCGTGAACTGGCCGCTGCTGGCCGCCGTGCTGGCCGCCGCCACCATGACATTGGGCAATCTCGCCGCGTTCTTCCAGACCTCGCCCAAGCGGCTGCTCGCCTACTCCACCATCAGCCAAGCCGGCTACCTGCTGATGGGCATCGCCGCCGCCCTCAGCGGTCTCGCTGCCCGGTCGCTGCTGTTCTACCTGGCCGCCTACGCCGTCACCAACCTCGGCGCGTTCGCCGTCGTGACCGAACTGCCGCACGCCGCCACCCTGGCCAGCTACCGCGGCCTGGCCCGCCGCCACCCCGGCCTGGCCGCGGTCCTGCTCATCTGCCTGCTCGGCCTGGTCGGCACCCCGCCCACCAGCGTGTTCTTCGGCAAGCTCGAGATCTTCACCGCCACCATCGACGGCGGCTACACCTGGCTCGCCGCCCTCGCCGTCGCCAACACCATCGCCTCGCTGTTCTACTACCTGCGCTGGCTCGCGCCCGCCTTCCTCCGCGAGCCCGCCAGCCAGCCGGACCCGCTGCCCGCCGCCGGCCACTGGGCCGCCGCCGTCGCCTACGCCGCCGGCGCCATCTCGCTCGCGCTCGGCGTCGCCGCCGGCGCCGTCATGCCGCTGCTGAGCGGAACCCTGCTGCGGTAACCCTCCGGCCCCGGTGACCACGTTTCCGCGGCATACCCCCTATGGGTAGTGACCTTGGGCGGCCGGGATGGGACCTTCGGCTGCTGCCCGGCTGCTGCCCGGCAGGCCAGGCTGGATGCCGTCACACCACGAACCGCGGGAAGGGCAAGCTCTGGAATCACCGAAGGCCAACCGAGTACGCCACCGCATAAGCGTTCCTGGCCGAGCCCCCGGGCGCCGCGCAGTCCGCGCTGGAACAAGGCGGCGGAACCCCGGACGGCGCGGCCGCGTCGAATTGCCGGGGCGGAAGCCGACATAGCGCGGGCAAGGAGTGAGATGCTGAAGGGCTTGCTTCGGCGGGGCGGACCGCCGATGGCCGGTGCCGTCGTGGCCGTGATTCTCGCGGCGTGCGGCGGCCCCGCCGCGCCGGTGGCCGGCCCGGCCGGGCCTTCCGCCACAGAGGCCGCCTACGCGGGGCGGCCCCAGCCGTACCAGCTGTACACCCACTGCGGCATCGACGAGGCGCGCATCGGCGACCACTACTTCGCGGCCGTGCACCCGCTTAGCGATGGGCATGACAACCCGCCACCCGGCTGGGGAAACCCCTACCAGCAAGGCACGATGACGCTGCTCTCGCCAGCCGGGGCGGTGTTCCGCGACAACGCCGGCCACCAGGTGCAGTTCCGGCTGCGACCCGGCGCCACAGCATTCAAGCACCTGTGCGATTGAGCTGGCGGGCAGAACCGGGTCCTGCTCAGGAACCCAGGCCCGGCGCGACCGGATGCACGCCTTCACCGCGACGGGTTACATCAAACCGGCCTCGGCCAGTTTGCCAGCTCGGCGAGGACGGCCGGCCGGATGTTCTCGGCCTTCGCCGCCGGGATCGGGGTGCCGCTCGCGATGATGCGCGGTGTGAGCCTGGACGGAAACGGCAGAAGCCGGGCCGCGACTACCTGGCTGCCAAGCGTGGAAGAGTCATCACAGGTCGTTCGGACGATGAGAATAACGTCGGAGCCTCGCGCGTGGATGCTCGGTTGCGGTCGACCGCGTGTTTACCACATCCCCATGATGCGGGCGGCCGGTAATGGTGGAGCAGGCGAGCGGGCTGATTCAGTTCTGCGGTGTCCGATGCGGACTGCTCCCGCGCGCAGGTAGGCGCACCCGTACGGTGAGGCCTCCGTCTTCTCGTGGTGCAGCGGAGACCTCGCCGCCGTGGGCCTGGGCGACGGATCGCACAATGGACAATCCGAGGCCAGCCCCTCGGCTGGTGGAGATCGTGGTGGAGTCGGCGAGTCTCTCGGTGGCGGGCAGGCGCCGGAAGGGCTCGAACAGGGCCGGGACTTCGTAGGGCGGAACGGGCGGTCCGGCGTTCTCGACGGTGAGGTAGGCGCTGTCGTCGTCCATGCCGGTGGTGACGGTGATCTCGCCGTGGTCGGCCAGGTTGTAACGGATGGCGTTGTCGAGCAGGTTCTGTGTGAGCCGTTCCAGCAGTACGGGGTCGCCTGCGACAGGGGCCGGCTGCAGGTCGGTCCGGATGCGGACACCGGCGGCGCGCGCGACGGCTTCTGCTTCAGTGGTGAGGTGGCGAGCGATGTCGGCGAGGCCGACAGGGATGGGATCGGTGATGCCTTGTTCGCTGCTGGCGAGCGTGAGCAGGCCATCGATGAGCCGTTCGTGGCGTTCGTTGACGGCGAGCAGTGTCCCGCCGAGCTGACGGAGTGACTCGCCCGCCTGGGGATTGTCGAGCGCGACTTCGATGAGCGAACGGTTGATCGTCAGCGGTGTGCGCAGCTCGTGGGAGGCGTTGGCCACGAATCGTCGCTGGCTGTCAAAGGAGCGGTCCAGCCGTTCGAGCATGGCGTCGAAGGTATCGGCGAGTTCTTTGATCTCGTCGTCCGGCCCGCCCAGTGCGATGCGTTCGTGCAGGCTGCGGTCGGCGACCCGGCGGGCGGTCGTTGTGATTTGCTGCAACGGATGCAACGCACGTCCGGCCAGCAGCCATCCGAATCCTCCGGCGACGACACCGACGACACCAAGCGCGACGAGCGAGGTGATGAGCATGGTGTTGAGGGTGTCGTTTCGGTCCCGTTCGAACTGGGCGCGCAGCGCCTGCTGCGCCGCATGGGCAGCCTGTTGCGAGCCCGGCTCCGTCGGTGTCGATGCCGGCAGGTGCTTGGTGATGCCGACCTGCGCGGTCACCTGACGGTCGAGGGCTTGCCCCAGGAAGAAGTACAAGACGGCGACCAGCGCGGCCCCGGCGAGGAAGAAGGCTCCGGCGTAGAGCAGCGTCAGGCGGACCCGGATGGTGGAACGCCGCCGCCGGCTGGGACTGGTCATGGGATGCGGTACCCGGCACCGGGAACGGTCTCGATTACCGGGGGGTCGCCCAGCTTGCGGCGCACCATCATGATGATGAACCGGACAACGCCGGTGAACGGGTCGGCGTGCTCGTCCCATGCTTTCTCCAGCAGCTGCTCGGCCGAGACCACGCCGCCCTCGGCGCGCAGGAGCTCGGCGAGGACCGCGAACTCCTTGCGGGACAGGCCCACCGGGTGGCCGTCGCGGGTGACCGTGCGGCGATGCTGGTCGAGGCGGATGCCGGCGTGTTCGAACACCGGGGGGGCGGCGGGCCGGGCTCGTCGGCCCAGGGCGTGGATGCGGGCCACCAGCTCGGCGAACGCGAACGGTTTGGTGAGGTAGTCGTCCGCGCCGAGGCCGAGCCCGGCGACCCGCTGGGTGACAGCGGTGGCCGCGGTCAGCATCAGGATCCGGGTGGCGACGCCGGAGTCGACCAGGGTGCTGCAGACCTCGTCGCCGGAAAAGATGGGCAGATCGCGGTCGAGCACCACGACGTCGTAGTCGTTGACCGCGAGCCGCTCCAGCGCGGCGTCGCCGTCGTAGGCCACGTCCACGGCCATCGCCTGTCGGCGCAACCCGTCGGCGATGGTGTCGGCCAGCAGCCGTTCGTCGTCCACCACCAGCACACGCACCACTCCATCGTGCCTGATCCCCGCGCTAGGGATCTGTTAGGGAGTGCGCTAACGGGGCTCTAACGCCCGTGGGCGTATCACGGCTCCATGCGAGGAATGCGAACGATCACGTGGCTGCTGGCACTCACGTTGGCGCTGGCCGCCTGCGGTGGGGGCGGCGGCAAGGGTGCGAACACCAACCCGGTGGTGGATCGGCAGCAGGCCGCGAAGCAGTACGCGCAGTGCATGCGGGACAACGGCGTGCCGGACTTTCCTGACCCCGACCCCTCCGGGCAGTTCCGCGGTACTGGCCATGAGCAGCAAAACGACCCGAGGTTCCGTGCCGCGCTCGAGAAGTGCCGGGCGCTGGCCCCGGGTGGCGAGCATGAAAGGCTCGGGGACCCCGCGTTCGTGGCGCAGATGCGCAAATTCTCGCAGTGCATGCGAGACAACGGCGTGCCCGGGTTTCCCGACCCCGACGCCGACGGGCGGCTGCAAGGGGCTGGCCACGAGCGGCAAGACACTCCGCAGTTCCGCGCCGCCATGAACGCCTGCCGCGGCACGTTGCCGGGGGGCGGCGATCACCAATGAGGCGCCGGCTCCTGATCACCGGTGCCGTGACGGTGGTCCTGGGTGGGGCGGTTGCCGGAGCGCTCCTCGCCTGGAGATCAGCCGCCAGGGAGCCAGCAGCCAAGCCCGCGTTGCCTCCCGCTACCGCCATAGTCATGCGGACCACGCTGGTGGACACCACGACGGTGGCGGGCACGCTCGGTTATGGCGATCCGGTCCCGATCAGCGCGACCGGCGGCGGAACGCTGACCTGGATCGCGCCGGTCGGATCGACGGTGAAGCGGGGCGAGCCGCTGTTCAAGGTCGACGAGCGACCGGTGGTCGCGCTCTATGGCTCGGTCCCGCTGTACCGGACGCTGCGCGCCGGCGTGAGCGGCGGGAAGGACGTCCAGCAGCTCGAGCGGAACCTGGCTGCCATGGGCTACGCCGGCCTCACCGTCGATGACACCTACACGGCGGCTACCGCCGCGGCCGTGCGCGCCTGGCAAGGGGACCTCGGCCTCCCGGCCACCGGAGCCGTCGAACGGGGCCAGGCGGTGTTCACGCCAGGGCCGGTACGGATCGCCGGGCACGCGGCCCGCGTCGGCGATGTGCTCGGTGGCCGTGCGTCCGAACGTGGCGCCTCGGTGCTCAGCTACACCAGCACGGCCAGGCTGGTCACCGTCGAGCTCGAGGTGGCCGACCAGGCTCTGGCCATCGCCGGGCGCAAGGTGACCGTCAAGGTCCCCGGCCGCGGAGCCGTGGAGGGGGAGATCTTCCAGGTCGGCACCGTCGTCACGGCACCCGAGCCGGGGAGCGCGACCCCCGCCGCAAGCGCGAGTCCGGCGGCCTCAGACGCGCGCATCGAGGTGACGATGACGATCGCCAACCAGGACGCGCTGGGTTCGCTGGACGCCGCTCCCGTGGACGTCGACTTCGTCAGCGACGAGCGCAAGGCCGTGCTGGCGGTACCGGTCTCCGCCCTGCTCGCCCTGGCCAAAGGCGGCTACGGCGTCGAGGTCGTCGACGGTGCGACGACGCGCATCGTCGCGGTGAACACCGGGATGTTCGCCGCCGGACAGGTCGAGATCAGCGGCGAGGGCATCGCCGAGGGCGTGGCAGTCGGGGTTCCGAAGTGACCGACCCGGCCGAGGCCATCGTGACGCTGCGCGGGGTCGGTCGCGAATACCCCGGCGGGATCGCCGCGCTCCGCGACATCGATCTGGACATCGACCGCGGTGAGCTGGTGGCGATCGTGGGCCCGTCGGGGTCGGGCAAGTCGACGATGCTCAACGTCATGGGGACGCTTGACCGCGCGAGCGCCGGGAGGGTCATCATCGACGGTTTCGACGTCGCCGGGCTGTCGGACGGCCAGCTGTCGGGGCTGCGGGCGAGCCGGATCGGGTTCGTCTTCCAGCACTTCCACCTCGCGCCGGGTGTGTCCGCTCTGGGTAACGTCGCCGACGGCTTGCTCTACACCGGTGCTGGCCGGCGCGAACGCCGTGAACGCGCCGAGGCGGCGTTGCGGGGGGTCGGGCTCGGCCACCGGCTGGCCCACCGGCCGCACGCGCTGTCCGGTGGCGAAAAGCAGCGCACCGCGATCGCGCGGGCGGTCGTGCGTGAACCTGCGCTGCTGCTCGCCGACGAGCCAACCGGCGCGCTGGACAGCCACTCGGGTGAGGAGCTCATGCGGCTGCTGCTCGATCTCCACCGGACCGGCACGACCATCGTCGTGATCACCCACGAACGCGGGATCGCCTCGCGCCTGCCGCGTCAGGTGTCCATGCTGGATGGCCAGGTGGTCGATGACCGGACGGCGGTGGTGGTGGCGTGACAACATCATCGCCGCAACCCGGCAGGTTGAGCCCGAGTGACGCGCTGCGGCTGGGAGGCTACGGGCTGGCGGCCCGCCCGCTCCGGGTGGTGCTCTCCGCGCTCGGCATCGCGATCGGGATCGCCGCGATGCTCGCCGTTGTGGGCATCTCCGCCTCCAGCCGCGCCAAACTGGACCGGCAGCTGGCCGCACTCGGCACGAACCTGCTCACCGCCGGACCAGGTCAGACTCTGTTCGGCGAGAACGCCACGCTGCCCGACGAGTCAGTCCCGATGATCCGCCGGATCCGGCAGGTCGAGTCCGTTACCGCGATCGGACAGCTGCCCGACGCCAAGGTGTACCGCACCGACAAGATTCCCGCCCCGGAATCCGGTGGCATCGGCACCTACGCGGTGCGCACTGACCTGCTCGGCACCGTGGGCGCCACCGTGGCCTCCGGAACCTTCCTCAACGATGCGACCGCCCAGTACCCGGCCGTCGTGCTCGGAGCGAGGACGGCGGAAGGCCTCGGCATCGGCGCCGTCAACGCGGACGTGCAGATCTGGCTCGGCGGGCGCTGGTTCACCGTCATCGGCATTCTGGACCCGGTTCCGCTCGCGCCCGAACTTGATTTCGGCGCGCTGGTCGGGTGGCAGGCCGGACTGCGCTATCTCGGCTTCGGCGGCCACATCACGACTGTCTACCTCCGGACGGATCCTGATGCGGTCGAAGCCGTTCGCAGTCTGCTCGCCAGGACCGCCAATCCGGCGCGGCCCAACGAGGTGAATGTGTCCCGGCCTTCGGACGCGCTCGCCGCAAAAGCCGCCGCAGAAACCACTTTCACGGGCTTGCTACTCGGCCTCGGCACCGTCGCGCTGCTCGTCGGCGGCATCGGAGTCGCCAACACCATGGTGATCTCGGTGCTGGAGCGCCGAGCCGAAATCGGGCTGCGGCGCTCACTTGGCGCGACCCGGGGACACATCCGTATCCAGTTCGTCGCCGAATCCCTCCTGCTGTCCCTCCTCGGCGGCGGCGCAGGGATACTGCTCGGATCGAGCGTGACCGCTGTGTTCGCGACATTGCAGAACTGGCCCACGGTGGTCCCGCTCTGGGTCATCACAGGAGGCATCACTGCCGCGCTGGTAATCGGTGGAGCGGCCGGTCTCTACCCAGCCATTCGTGCCGCCAGGGTCGCCCCCACAGAGGCACTCGCAGCGATCTAAGCGCGTGCGGACGGCGGAGATGGTGAAATGCCCGCTCAAGGCACCGGCGTTCCGTCGTCGCTCGCGGCTGGTCTGGCCCGGTTAGGCGGGTGCGGCCGGTTGCCAGGTGACCGTCAGACCGTCGCGCCGTGCGAACCTGCCGAGGTCCCGCGTGATGATGTCCTGGATCTGTCGCAGGTTCTCCTCGTCGTCCGCTTCGATGCGGAAGGTCAGCAAGTCCTCGTCGGCGGAGATCGCGCACCGGCCCCACGGGCTGAAGGTGACGACGCCGCGCGTGTCCGACCAGTCGGCATGGACCTGGACGTCACGGCGGGCCAGCGCTTCGCCGAGATGCATCCCGTGCCCGCGGTGGCCGCTCATCGAGTCCGCATGCTTGCAGAATTGGACGAGATACCGGCTCGCGCGCGTGGTCTCGACATGTGCCTCGGCGGTCAGCATGGCGCGTCCTCGCAGGTCCTGGTCAGCGCGGCCAGCCAGCCGCGGACTCCGGTGGGGTGGACGCTGGTGTCGATGGTGGCGGGCTCGATCGAGTCGATGCGCCAGCCGGCGGTGAACGCGGCGAGAATGTCGCCGAGGCTGACGCGGTGTGGCACGTCCGGCTGCGCGTCGCTGTAGCAGAGCATGAAGTACCGGCCTCCGGGGCGCAGGACGGACCCCAGGCCGTGCACGTACTCGGCACGGTCGGCGCCGTCCAGGATGTGGAACAGCTCGCAGTCGATCACCGTGCCGAACGGCTCACCTTCGAGCTCGGTCAGCCGGCGGGCGTCGAGGTGCAGGAAGCGCGCGGTGAGTCCGCGTTCGGCGAGCTTGCGCTCGGCGATACGCAGGGCCGCCTCATCAAGGTCGATCCCGGTCACATCGAGACCGAGCCGGGCGGCCAGCACCGCGTGCTCACCGGTTCCGCAGCCTACGTCCAGGACCCTCCCGCGGAAGGCGCCCGCCCGGGCGAGCGTGACGAAGGCGGGCTGGGGCCGCCCGATGTCCCACGGTGGCCGGACAGCATGCGCATGTGGTCCGGCCTCGGCGTGGGCCAGCGGGCCGCGGTGCGGGATGCCGACCGTATTCATTCGTCCGGGATCCTCCTCAGCCGATGTCACGGCGGGTCATTGCGGTCCGGCCGACGGCAACGGCCAGCGCCGCGTAGAAGGCGAGCAGGAACGCGGCCACGGCCGGCGTGCCTAGGATTCCGGTGCGCTGCTGGCCGGCCAGTGCCAGCGCCAGGGCCCCGGGGGCGAAGCGGTTCACGCTGGGCAGGTCTCCCCCGATTATGTTCTCCACGAACAGCAGCCAGGCGAAGAGCGCGACGATGGCCGGCACCTGAGCGCGTATGACGGCGCCGAGACCCAGGCCGATCAGCGCCCACATCGCCGCCGCGGCGCCGCCGCCGAGGATCAGCTGGGCGTAGTCGCCCGCGCCGAGCTGGATGGTCAGACCCCGGCTGGCGAGCGCCGCGCTGCCCGCGCCTGCGGCCGCGCCGGCGGAGATGACCCCGGCGACGAAACCCGCGGCCAGGGCGGTCACGGCTTTCGCGGCGATCACAAGCCCGCGCCGGGGCGTGACCAGCAGCGTGGGGCGGATGGTTCCGCTACGGATCTCACCGGTGATCGAGAGCGCGCCGAGCAGGCCCGCGAACAGCGCGCCGAGGTTCGCGCCCACGTCGGTGAACACGCCGCGCTGGTCAGGAAGGCTCCTCAGCCTGCTGGCCGACAGGCCGAACCCGTGCAGCAGCACCGCCAGCGTGACCAGCGCGAGCATCGCCGCGACCACACTGGCCACGGTCCACGTCGAGCGCAGCTTGTAGAGCTCCGAGCGGAGCTGGGCTTTCATGACGCGTCCGCGGTGGTCAGCTCGAGGTAGGCGGCTTCCAGGCTCTGGCCGCGCCGGGCGAGCTCATCGACCGTGGCGTCGGCGAGCAGCCGGCCGTTGTCGATGATCAGGACCCGGTCGACGGTTTGCGCCACCTCGGCGAGCACGTGGCTGGAGACCAGCACCGTGCCGCCCTGTTCGGCGAAGCCGCGCAGGAATGTACGCAGCCAGTGCACCCCGGCGGGGTCCAGGCCGTTGATCGGCTCATCCAGGATCAGCAGTTCCGGCTCACCGAGCAGGGCCGCGGCCAGACCGAGCCGCTGCCGCATGCCCAGCGAGTACGACCGCACCGGGCGGGCAGCCGCGGACACCAGCTTCACCGCGTCCAGCACCTCCTCGACCCGGCTGAACGGGAGGCCGGCCGCCAGCGCCAGGACACGCAGGTGGTTCCGCCCCGAGCGACCGGGGTAGAAGTCGTTCGACTCGAGCACCGCACCGACCGTCCGCGCCGGGTGATCCAGCTGCGGGTACCGGCGGCCGAACACCAGTGCCGTCCCGGCCGTCGGCTCGGCAAGCCCGAGCAGCACCCGTAGCGTGGTGGTCTTCCCGGCGCCGTTCGGGCCGAGGAAGCCGGTGATCATGCCGCGGTCCAGCGAGAACGTCAGGTCGTCCACCGCGACCTGCCGGCCGTAACGTTTGGTCAGCCGTTCGACGGCGACCACTGGCCCGGCCGGGCTCTCTCCCGCCGCAGATGTGCCCTGCCGAGCTTGAGGCTTCGCGCTCATGGGTGGTGTCGCTCCGGATCGGCCGGCCCGTGACCGGCTCCGTGCTGGTGGTCGTGACCGGCCTCGTGCTGGTCGTCGTCGTCGAGATGGTGGTCAACGTTCCGGCGGCGACGGCGAACGAGGTAGATCGCGAGCGCGATCGCCACTGCTACCGCGAGCAGGATCACATGCCCAGGGTCGGTGAAGATTTTCACGACCGAAAGGCTAGGAGGCGGGACCGGGCCGGCGAAACGCCCGTCAGGGGGATCTTGCGCGTCCCCATTCCGTCCACGCCGGTACCCCTCGCGGGGGATTCGGCAGGCCGGGACGCCGGGGTAGGCTCGTCTGGTGTCGTTGACGGCAGGCGTGCACCGGCTCGTCGCGGCGCGACCGTGGCAGGCCAGGTCCGCCGGGGCACGATCTGGGCCGCTGCGGCTTGTTGACGTCGCTATCGCAACCGCCGCGCTGGCGGGCTCGCTCGCGCTCGTCACCCACGGCGGCGGCCTCACCGGGGTCGTCCACTCCCGGACGAGCAGCCTCGACGCGGCCCGCGTGGTGCTGGTGACGCTGGCAACCGTGCCCCTGGTCGCGTGGCGGCGATCACCGCTGGGTGTCTTCGCGCTGACCGCGTCGGCGAGCATCCTGCTGGCCGCGGACGGCATCGTGATCTGGCCTCCGCTGGGACCGGCGACGGCGCTGTACCTGCTCGCCAGCAGCCGCGACGAGGCGGCGCCGTGGACGCCGCGCAGCGCCGGCGTCGTGATGGTCCTGCTCATCGCATACCTCGGTGCGGGCATGGCGGCCCTCGGCTTCGCAGGCAGCGACCTGATCCACGCCGACCTCGCCTACGTCGCCGCGTGGTTCGCGGGCGAGCGCACCCGGCTGCGCCGCGAGCAGATGACCGAACTCCGCCAGCGCGCCGTCCTCGCCGAACAGCAAACCGCGCGCGAGCGGCAGCTCGCGGTAGCCGAGGAGCGCGCCCGCATCGCCCGCGACCTGCACGACTCCGCCGGCCACGCGCTCAACGTGATCGCGGTACGCGCCGGAGCGGCGCGGCTTCGCCACGATCGCGAGCCCCAGCGCTCCCGCACGGCGCTGGCGGCGATCGAGGAGATCGCCCGCCAGACGGTCGCCGACATCGACCAGTTCATCGGCACGCTGCGGGCCGACGACGCCCCGGCTGGTGTCGTCGACGCCCCGCCCGGCCTCGCCTCGCTCGGCGCCCTGCTCGCCCAGCACACCGCGGCGGGACTGCGGGTCACCGTCACCCGCACGGGCATGGCCCGCGCGATCGGCGCCGCCCCCGACCAGGCCGCCTACCGCATCCTGCAAGAGGCGCTGACGAACGCCGCCCGGCACGGCACCGGCACCGCGCGCGTCGAACTCGGCTACGGCCAGACGGCACTCCAGATCACCGTCACCAATCCCGTGCAGGCCGGTCTCCGGCCCGCGGCCGGCCGCGGGCACGGCGTGATCGGAATGCACGAACGCGCCGCCCTGCTCGGCGGGCAGCTGACGGCCGGGCGGGCCGGTGAAACGTTCCGGGTCGGCGCCCGGATTCCGTACGCAGGGCAGTGTGCATGACGACTGTGCTGATCGCCGACGACGAGGATCTGATGCGGGCCGGGCTCATCGAGCTGCTCACCGCCGACCCCGGCATCCAGGTCGTCGGCGAGGCGGCCACCGGCCGCGAGGCGGTTGCGCTGGCACGGCGGCTGGCGCCGGACGTCGTGCTTATGGACGTGCGGATGCCCGACCTCGATGGCATCGCCGCGACCCGCGAGCTGGTGGGCACCGTACCTGAGGCGAAGGTGCTGATCCTGACCACGTTCGAGCAGGACGACTACGTCTTCGGCGCGCTGCGGGCCGGCGCCTCCGGTTCCTGCTCAAACGGACCCGGCCCGAGGACCTCATCGCCGCCGTCCACACGATCGCCGACGGCGACTGCCTGCTCTCGCCTTCTGTCACGCGGCGGGTCATCGATCGCATGGCGCAGCAGCCCGTGCCGGACCTGACCGGCCAGGGCAGGCTCGCCGGCCTCACCCAGCGCGAACGCGAGGTCCTTTCACTGATCGCGCGCGGGCTGTCCAACCGGGAGATCGCCGCCGCGCTGTTCATCGAGGAGTCCACGATCCGCACCCACGTCAAGCGGGTCCTGCTCAAACTCGGGCTGCGCGACCGCATCCAGGCCGTGATCTTCGCGTACGAGGCCGGCATCAACCAGACCCCGGCCACGTCCGGCGAACCCGCCCCCGGGCCGCCGGACCGTAACCCGAGCGCCTCGCGCCCATTGCCGCGGCGGCGCGACGCGGCAGACCCGCCAGCGAAGCGCCTGCCGCGGCCGGCCCATCGACCGCCGTCCGGCTACGCTCAGGTGAGCCGGGTGGCACCGTAGAAGTCAGGACCGCATTCCGCCGCCATCTGCCCGGCGGCATGGCTGTCATCGCCCGCTCCGGGTGCCGCCTCCGGTTCCGGCCCGGTTGCGGCTGACGCCGCCGTCGAGCACCTCGCGCAGCCGCCGGTACTCCTCGGTGTCGATCTCGCCGCGGGCCAGCCGCTCGTCCAGGATGAGGAGCGCGTCGCCGCCGCGATGCTCCTGGTCATCTCCGGGACGACCGGCCCGCCGGGTGGCGCCGGTGAACAGGGCGTAGACCAGCCAGATCAGCAGCGCCCAGAACGCGATCATCCCGGCCCACATCAGGCCGGCCTGCCACCAGACCCAGCCGCCGCCGTTCCAGAACATCATCGTGATCATCTCCTCCGGGCCCGGTACGTCCCGAGCCGCTACCGCCAGGGTGTCTTGCCGTACCCCCAAAGGGGTAGTGACCTGGGTCCCGCTAGGGCGGGCCGGATGGCCCTGCCTCCCACCGCCACCCGCGGCGCACCGTGAACACCAGCGACGCCGTCCCGAGGGCCCCGGAAAGGAAGAAGGAGGGGCGGCTCGGCGCTGTGGTTCCTCGGCAACCCGACCTCGGCCGGGATGCACGCAGGCACGCTCACCTTCACCGCCGCCACGCCCGGCAGCTACCGGTACCTGTGCCCCGTCCCCGGCCACGCGCAGAAAGGAATGGCCGGCGCCTTCACCGTCAGGTGAACGCGACACGGGCCACGTCCGCAGCTCCGTCCTACTCCGGCACTAACCCGACGCTGCGGACGATCCGCCGACATCACGCACGCCTCCGCCGCCTGGACCAGACCTGGACCAGGCGGCTCCTGACGACCATCGCGTGACGCCCCGGGCGGAACGCCGCGCGGTTGACTCCGGCGTCAGCCGGAATCGGAGTTCTACGATGCGGGCAGAAGGTGAGCTGCCCGCCGGCCTGCTGCTCGCGGCCTTCACCCGGCCCGCGTAACCGTCGCCAGGCGGAATTGCCCGGCACACAGGCGAATGTTCCCGGCCGTTCGGCATGAAGATCGTTCCGAACGGGCCGGGTGCGCGCGTCAGCGGACGGAAGGAGCGGTGTGCTAGGTAGGGCCCGATGGCGTGCTGGCACGACGAGGGCAGCAGCGGAGCCTGCGGCTAGCTCCCGTTGCCGGCGGCCTGCTCGACATCCCCGCTCCGGTATCCCATGCCGAGCGCTATGGCCTGCACGTGTGCCTGGTATAGCAGGCCGTGCTCGGCGAGCTGGCGCCAGGCCAGCGCCTTGATCTCCTCGGTGGCGGCGGCCCGCCGCCGCGCCCGCAAGGTGGGCGCCGGGGCGGTGGTCCGGGACGTGGCCATGCCCCCATCATGCCAGGAAAGTGCGAT
>WNGJ01005487.1_pt1 | contig 14158 bp, 20 predicted proteins | sample 5400611 | NCBI WGS metagenome assembly WNGJ01 (sample SAMN13153375, study PRJNA577476) | soil metagenome | isolation source: 40 cm soil or saprolite under Garry oak tree replicate 1 | place: USA:California | collected 2016-06-15 | reverse complement strand
TCGGGGGCGAGCGCGGCACCGTCACCGGCCGCGACCGGCGCTGCGGCTGGCTCGATCTCGTCGCGCTCCGCTACGCGGCGCGGCTGAACGGGATCACCTCACTCGCGCTGACGAAGCTCGATGTTCTTTCCGCTTTCACCGAGGTGCCGGTCTGCGTGCGCTACCGACTCCCGGACGGAAGCGAGACCGAGGAGTTCCCGGCGCACCAGAGCGACTTCCACAAGGCGGAACCCGTCTACGAGACCCTGCCGGGCTGGCAGGAGCGGCTGGACGGCGTCGCCGACCGAGCACAGCTGCCGGAGAACGCCAGACGGTACGTCGAGTACATCGAGCGCGGCATCGGGATCGAGGTCGGGATCATCGGCACCGGCGCCGAGCGCGAGCGCGTGCTCGTCGAAGCTTAGAAGTCGTCGCTGGCGTCGAGGACGATCTCGCCCGCGACTCCCGTGAGGAGGATGCTGGCGACGGCGGGCGCACCTGTGCGCACGGTGATTGGGAGACGATGAGCGCCGAGCCAGGCGGTCAGGCGGTCGGCGTCGCCATCGACCTGCAGGTTGGCGATCTGAACGGCGCCGGCCCGATGGGTTGCCGGGGCGCGGCCTGGAAGTGGAGACGCGTGTCCCCACTCGATAAAGAAGGGGAGCGAGGGCTCGGCGGCGGCCTGCTCAATGCCGGCCAAGCGCCAACGCACGACCGTGCCGCCTTGACCGGCGCGTGAGCCGGCGCCGACCGTCAAGCCCAGCCGTCGGGCGACATCGTCGAGCTGATGGGTGCGAACAGCCCAGCCCAGCAGCTGGGCCCGCTTGGAGTTCACCCCGGCGACCCAGCGCCCGAACGGACTCTGCGCGGCCTTGGCCTGGTCGAGGACCGCGACCAGCTCGAGATAGGCCTCACCGAGCGGCACGATCCTGTTGGCCGTGCCCCAACCGGGGTGGCGGCCGCCCTCAATCGAGGCCAGGCCGTGCCGCGCTTCAAACTCCCGCGCGGCTGCTGCCAGGTCGGCGACCGCGATCAGTACGTGGTCAAGCTCCAGAACGAACGAGCCTATCTTTGGGCGAGTTTCGCGAGATCCTCGGGCCGGTTCACGTTGCGGAGCGTCTCGGGGTCGGCTGCGACAACCGCGACCTCGAGCTCGGCGAGCGCATCCCTGAGCGCGAGCTCTCCGGCCTCGAGACGGCGCTCGAGCACCGGCAACGCGCTCTTCGCATACGCGCCGGGAAGCGGACCGGTCAAAGGGACCGCGACTTCTACGCATGCCTCACCGAGCTCGCGCACGAGCTCAGGCGTGACCAGTGGAGCATCGACCGGTAGAAAGACAGCCACGTCGTTCGCCGCAGCGCGAAGTCCAGCAACGACGCCGGCGATCGGAGCGCGCACGCCCGTGCCGTCGTCGGTCACCTTGAACGGCAAGTCGAGTTCGCCCTGCTTGCCGACCGCGAGCCGCTCGTCGCAGGCCTCGCCGAGCACTCGCCACGCTCGCTCCGCCAGCGTCTCGCCTTCCAGGCTCGCGAGGGCCTTCGGCGACCCGAACCGCCGGCTCGCCCCGCCGACGAGCAGGACGCCGGTCAGCCTTCGACTCGCCACGGCTCCGAGTAGACGTTCACACGACCGCCGCGGACGAAACCGCACAGCGTGATCCCGCGGTCGCGCGCCAGGTCGACCGCGAGGCTCGACGGCGCTCCGACAGCGACGAGCACCGGGCAGCCGGCCACCGCCGCCTTCTGCACGAGCTCGAAGGACAGGCGTCCGCTAACGCAGAGGATCTGGTCAGTGAACGGCAGCCGTTCCGCCTCGAATGCCCAGCCGATCACCTTGTCCATCGCGTTGTGACGGCCGACGTCCTCGCGCAGGCACAGGAGCTCACCCGAAGGGTCGAAGAGCCCGGTCGCGTGCAAGCCCCCCGTCACGGCGAAGGCCGGTTGTGACTCTCCCAGTCGCTCCGGAAGCTCTGCGACGAGCGGACGAGCGACCTTGAGCGGGCTCTCGACTCGCGGTGCCTCTACGGCGACTGCTTCGAGCGCGCCTTTTCCGCAAACCCCGCAGGACGAGGACGTATAAAAGTTCCGCTGCAGGCGCCCGAGGTCGACCTCGCCCTGGACGTCGACCGTGTTCGCCGGCAAGTCAGGGGGCACCTCCGCCCGCAGAGGCGTGAATCCCTCCGAGAGGAGAAAACCGAGCGCGAGTTCCTCGTCGTGCCCGGGCGTACGCATCGTCACCGCGATGGCCCGCCCGTTGACCCGGATCTCGAGCGGCTCCTCGACGGCGACTTCGTCGCGCTCAGCCTCGCCGCCGGGGTGGCGAACGACCTCGACAGAAGCCGCGGTGTACGGCGGCGCCTTCATCGCTTGTGAGTCTAGGAGGGTTTGGCGGAACGCCGCTCGTCTTCGGGAGGCGATGGTCGTTCCGAGGCAAGGACGCAGGGAGTGTCGATACCAGTTAGCTATCGGCGCGACTGTGAAACCGGGGCGGAGCCGGTGGCGACCAGCGTGGCCCGAGGGCACAGACTGCGTTTCGTCAAGCCCTCCTACGGGGCGCGCCGATCCACGATCAGGAACTCGTAGACCTCGCAATGCATCGCCCTCTCCGGCGCCTTTGAAACACTGCGATCGATGAAAGCCTTGCTCGTGGGATCGGGTGGCCGGGAGCATGCGCTCGCCTGGAAGCTTGCTCAAAGCCCACAGTTCGAGGAGCTTCACGCCGCGCCCGGAAACCCCGGAATCGCGCGCATCGGTGCGTGTCATCCGGTCCGGCCGGTCGACGTGGAAGGGCTGCTGGGGCTCTGCGCCTCGCTCGAGATCGACCTCGTCGTGATCGGCCCCGAAGCGCCACTCGTCGCAGGTGTCGCGGACGAGCTTCGACGCGCCGCAGTCGCCGTGTTCGGCCCGAGCCGCGGCGCCGCCCGGCTGGAGGGCTCGAAGAGCTTCGCGAAAGAAGTGATGGGAGCCGCCGGGGTCCCCACTGCGGATTCGCTCTCGGTCGCCCGGCCGCCGTGCGTCGTCAAGGCCGACGGGCTCGCAGCCGGCAAGGGAGTGTTCGTCTGCCGGACGCAGGAAGAGCTCGACGCCGCCTTGCCGGCCGCCGCGGCGCTCGGAGGGTCGCTGGTGATCGAGGAGCTACTCGAAGGAGAGGAACTCTCGCTCTTCGCACTCTGCGACGGGAGCAACGCGGTGGCGCTCGCACCGGCCCAGGACTTCAAGCGAATCGGCGACGGCGACACGGGGCCCAACACGGGCGGGATGGGTTCGTATTCGCCCGTCCCGGGCTTTGGCGCAGCCGAGTGCGAGGAGCTGCTGGCGACCGTGCACCGGCCGGTGCTGGCCGAGCTGGCATCGCGCGGGACGCCGTTTGTCGGGCTGCTCTATGCGGGGCTGATGCTCACCGACTCGGGCCCCCGGGTCCTGGAGTTCAACTGCCGCTTCGGCGATCCCGAGACGCAGTCGATCCTGCCGCGGCTCGAGGGCGATCTGCTGGGGGCGCTGCGGGAGGCGGCAAGCGGCGACCTGCGCATGGAGCCTGCGGCGAACGAAAGCGCGGCCGTCACGGTCGTGCTTGGAGCGGCGGGGTATCCCGAGCATGCCGACTCCGGCACGCCGATCTCGGGCATCGACGACGCCGAAGCCGCCGGCGCCCTCGTCTTCCACGCCGGCACTGCGTTGCGTGACGACCGCGTGATCACTAACGGCGGGCGGATCCTGAACGTGACCGGTACCGGCGAAGACGTGAGCGCGGCGCGCACTGCCGCATACGCAGCCGTCGGCTTGATTTCCTTCGAAGGCATGCACTACCGAACCGACATTGCGGCGAAGGCAGAGCATGTCCGCAGCTGACGCGCCGCTCGTGGGCATCCTCGTCGGCTCGGAGTCCGATCGCGAGCGCATGAAGGCAGCGATGGACGACCTCACCGAGCGCGGGATCGCCCATGAGTTCGAGGTGCGCTCGGCGCATCGCAACCCCGACGCCGTCGCCGAGTATGCGAAGACCGCCCGAGACCGCGGCTTGCGGGTCTTGATCTGCGGAGCCGGTTTGGCCGCCGCCCTGCCGGGGGCGGTCGCCGCGCACACCGACCTACCGGTGATCGGCGTGCCGCTGCGCTCGTCGATGAGCGTCCTCGACGGCCTCGACGCCGTGCTCGCGATCGTGCAGATGCCGCCGGGAGTCCCGGTCGCCTGCGTCGGTGTCGACAACGCGAAGAACGCCGCCGTCCTCGCCGCGCGCATCCTCGGTGCCTGACACCGCGCTCGCCGAGCTCGCGTCCCAGCTCGTCGCGATCGACTCGGTCAATCCCGACCTCGTCGCCGGGGGTGCCGGCGAGGCGGAGATCGCTCGGTTCGTCGCCGAGTGGCTGGAGCGGGCTGGGCTCGAAGTCGACCATTGGGAGGTCGCGCCCGGTCGACCGAATGTCGTGGCGACGGCGCGCGGTCGCGGTGAGGGGCGCTCGTTGCTCCTGAACGCCCACATGGACACGGTCGGGCACGCCGGAATGGTCGACGGCCTCGCGCCCCGCATCGACGGCGATCGGCTCTACGGCCGGGGTGCCTACGACATGAAGGCGAGTCTCGCTGCGATCATGCTTGCCGGCGCAGCTGCCGCAGAGCGCGGCCTCGGGGGCGACGTGATCGTCACCGCCGTTGCCGATGAGGAGCTGGGAAGCATCGGCACGGAGGCCGTCGTCGAGCGCTACGGCGCGGACGCGGCGATCGTCGTGGAACCGACCGAGCTGAAAGTGGCGATTGCCCACCGAGGCTTTGCGGGCTTCGAGATCGAGACTCGCGGCGTCGCAGCACATGGATCACGACCGGACCTCGGCGTCGACGCAATTCGAAAGATCGGCCCGATCCTCCGGCGCCTCGACGAACTGGACGAGCGCCTGCAGGCGGACGGCAGCCATCCTCTGCTTGGATCCGGCTCCCTGCACGCGTCATTGATCGAAGGCGGGCAGGAGCTCTCGAGCTATCCCGAACGCTGTGTGCTGACCGGCGAGCGGCGAACGCTGCCCGGCGAGTCGACCAAACAGGTCGAGGGGGAACTGCGCGAGCTCGCGGGCGACGCCGAGCTGCGGTTGACGATCGCGCGCGAGCCCTTCGAGGTCTCCGAAGCCGAGGAGATCGTCGCTCTCGTGCGCGAGCACTCCGGCAGCGAGATCGCGGGTGCCGCGTTCTGGGCCGACTCCGGCCTCTTCGCTGCGGCGGGGATTCCGACGGTCCTGTTCGGCCCAGAGGGTGAGGGCGCGCACGCTGTCGTCGAATGGGTAGACCTGCCCTCGGTCGAACGCGTCCGTGACGTCGTCATTGCCGTCGCCGAGAGCTTCTGCGTCTAGCGGCGCAGGAGCCGTCCGGTCGCCGGACGTGCCGCTAGGATCGGTCCGGTGATCTCGCGCTACTCCCGGCCTGCGATGGCGGCTATCTGGTCGGACGAGGGCAGGCTCTCGCGCTGGTTCGAGGTCGAGCTCGCGGCGCTCGAGGCCTCGGCCGAGTTGGGGACCGTTCCGGTTGACGACGTGCGTGAGATCCGCGAAAAGGCGCGCCCTCCCGCCGCCGAGCGTGTCGCCGAGCTCGAGGCCGAGACCCAGCACGACCTGGCCGCCTTCGTCGACGCGGTCGCCGAGCAGCTCGGCCCCGAAGGCCGTTGGTTCCACTACGGCCTGACCTCCTCGGACGTGCTCGACACGGCCCTCGCGCTGCAGATTCGCGCCGCCGGCGAGCTCCTGCTCGAGGGCGTCCACCGAGCGTTCGAAGCCGTAACCGCTTGCGCACTAGAGCACAAGGACACGCTCACGATCGGGCGCACGCACGGGGTTCACGCCGAGCCGACGACGTTCGGGCTCAAGCTCGCTGTCTGGGCCTTCGAGCTCGACCGCGGACGCCGGCGCCTCGCCACGGCTCTCGAAGGCATCCGCGTCGGCAAGCTCTCGGGAGCGGTCGGCACCTATTCCGCCGGCGACCCCGAGCTCGAACGAATCGCCTGCGAGCGACTCGGCCTCCGCCCCGCTCCTGCCTCGACACAGATCATCCAGCGCGACCGCCACGCGGAGCTTCTTGCCGCGCTCGCGGTGGTCGCCTCCTCGCTCGACCACTTCGCGCTCGAGGTCCGCCACCTCGCCCGCACCGAGGTCTGCGAGGTGAGCGAGCCGTTCGGGAAGGGCCAGAAAGGCTCGTCCGCGATGCCACACAAGCGTAACCCGGTCGTCGCCGAGCGCATCTGCGGGCTCGCACGCGTCGTCCGCGCAGCCGCCGTCGTCGGCTTCGAGAACGTGGCCCTCTGGCACGAGCGCGACATCTCGCACTCCTCCGCCGAGCGTGTCGTCATCCCCGACGCCTTTCTCGCACTGGATTACATGCTCGACCGCTTCGCCTGGCTCGTCGAGGGCTTGGTCGTCCGCCCCGAGTGGATGCGGCGCAACCTCGAAGCGAGTCACGGCCTCTTTTTCAGCCAGCGGCTCCTGCTCGCACTCGTCGATTCCGGCCTTGCCCGCGACGAGGCGTACCGGCTGGTGCAGCGCCATGCCCTGCGCGCCTCGGAAGAAGAGCAAGACTTCCGCGAGCTCGTCCGTGCCGACCGCGAGCTCGCGGGCCGCGTCGATCTCGACCAGATCTTCGATCTGACCGCGTACACGCGCCACGTCGACACCGTCTTCGAGCGCCTGCGCGCGCTCGACCGAAAGGAGGACCCCGTTCATGCCTGAGGCCGTCCATGTGGGAACGGGAAAGATCCGCGATCTATTCGCGCTCGACGACGACCGGCTCTTGCTCGTCGCGAGCGACCGGATCTCCGTCTTCGACGTCGTGCTCCCGACCGAGATTCCCGACAAGGGTCGCGTGCTCACGGGCCTCTCGGCGTTCTGGTTCGCTCGCACGCGCGAGCAGTACCCGAACCACCTGATCGGTCTCCACGAGGACGGGCGGTCGACAGAGTGCCGGCGCCTGGAGATGCTTCCGCTCGAGTGCGTCGTCCGCGGGTACCTCTCGGGCTCGGGCTGGTCGGCGTATCAGGAGAGCGGCGCGGTCTGCGGAGTCAGCCTCCCGGACGGGCTCGTCGAGTCCGACCGGCTCGCTGAGCCGATCTTCACGCCGACGACAAAGGCGACCAGCGGGCACGACGAGCCGCTGAGGCGCGAGCAGGCGGCGGAGCTGATCGGCGAAGAGCGGCTAACCGGGGTCGAGCAGGCGTCGATCGAGCTCTACCGTTTCGCGGCTGAGTACGCCGCAGCGCGCGGGATCCTCATCGCCGACACGAAGTTCGAGTTCGGAGTCGACGACGGAGGACAGCTCGTGCTCGCCGACGAGATCTTCACACCGGACTCCTCGCGCTTCTGGCCCGCCGACGACTACGAAGCCGGCCGGGGCCAGACCTCCTTCGACAAGCAATTCGTGCGCGACTATGCCGCCTCGCTCGGCTGGGACAAGACCTATCCGGGCCCGGACCTGCCGGAAGAGGTCGTCGTCGGCACACGGGCGCGGTACGTCGAGGCGTTCGAGCGGCTGACGGAGATCTCCTTCGACGACTACCTCTCCGATCCGGAGACTGTCCTCCGATGAAGGCGACCGTCCTCGTCAGGCCGAAACCGGGAATTCTCGATCCGCAGGGCGAGGCAGTCGGGAGCTCCCTCCGGCAACTGGGCTTTCCGATCGCCGAGGCGCGCGTGGGCCGCCTGGTCGAGCTCGAGCTCGAGAACGGTGACCCCGGCAAGGCCCGTGCAGAGCTGGAGCGGATGTGCCAGCAGCTGCTTGCTAACCCGCTGATCGAGTCATACGAGATCGCGGTGGAGGGCGAATGAACGAGTCGCGGCGCCCCACCGTAGCCGTGATCCAGTTCCCGGGCTCGAACGACGACCGCGATGCCGCGCTCGCGCTCGACTCGCTCGGAGCCGAGGCGGCGGTCGTCTGGCACGCCGAGCGCGAGTTGCCCGACGTGACTGCGGTCGTCCTACCCGGTGGCTTCTCGTATGGCGACTACCTGCGCTGCGGCGCGATCGCTCGTTTCGCCCCTGTGATGGAAGCCGTGCAGGACTTCGCCGCCGGCGGAGGTCTCGTGCTCGGGATCTGCAACGGCTTCCAGGTGCTCTGCGAGGCCGACCTCCTCCCTGGAGTGCTGCGACCCAACGCCTCGCTTTCGTTCGTCTGCCGCGACGTCCAGCTCCGAGTCGCGCGCAACGACACGCCCTTCACCGCGCGCTGCGAGCCGGACCAGCGGCTGACAATCCCGGTCAAGCACGGAGAAGGCGGTTTCTTCGCCGACCCCGGCCTCCTTCAGGACCTCGAGGCCCGCAGGCAGATCCTCCTCCGTTACGAGGAAGACGCGAACCCGAACGGCGCCGTGGCAAACGTCGCCGGCGTCACGAACGAGCGCGGCAACGTCTTCGGCCTGATGCCGCATCCGGAGCACGCGGTCGATCCACTGCTCGGCTCCACCGACGGCGCGCTCATCCTGGGGTCTCTGATCGACGCCGCGCGCGAACGAACCGCCGTCCTGGTCTAGGAGGGTTTGGCGGAATGCCGCTCGTCGTCCGGGCGCGATGCGGCCGGACGGCACAGACTGTATTTCGCCAAATCCTCCTAGTAGCTCCTAAAGCCGAGCGCGTCCGCCAGGGCGGGCCGTTCCGCAAGACCGGCCCGCAGCCGCTCGAGATCGCGCGAGCGCAGAGTCACCGGCCCGCGCCGAGCCGCGCCGCCGGTCGTGTACGCAAAACGAACGAGCCGCTCGCCCTTGGCTCCTTGGAGCAACTGTACGACGGAGGCGAAGCGCTTGTCGCCCGCGCGCTGGGCGAGGGTCAGCTCCTCGACGAGCTCGGCCGCGCCCCAGGGAGTCGCCGTTTTCGCTGCCATGCAAACGACCCTAGCGCCCCAAATGTGACGCGTGTATGACTCGTTCGAGGCGAGATCGCGCCATTAGCAAGATCCCACAAACGAGGGAGGCCGGGTCACGAACCTTCGACGATCCTGAAATGACATGCCTGCGGCGATGTCTCAACGCGCATTCCTGATCGGCACGGCTTTTGCCGGGTTCATCTTGATCTTTGCCTCGTTCCTCGTCTTCGAGGTGCCCGGGCTCGGGATCGGACACTTCTACTACCTGCCGGTGGCTCTCATCGCACTTGCGTCCGGCCCCGGCTGGGGAGCTGGAGCAGGTCTCCTGGGTGGCACGCTCTGGGTGAGCGGGGTCGTCCTCAACCCCAATATTCCGTCGGCCGAGGTCCTCACCTACAGCACGGCGATCCGCCTCTTGACCTACACCGCGATCGGCGCGCTCGTGGGTTGGTTCGCGCGGGACAACCGCGCGCTCGTCCAGCGCTTGCGCGTGGCCGCCGACCGGGACTTCCTCACCAACCTCCTGAATGCCCGGGCGTTCGACCGCTCGCTGGCGGAGCGGCTGGAGGCGGGCGATTCCTTCGGTCTCGTCCTCGGCGACACGGACGGTCTGAAGGAAGTCAATGACCGGGAAGGCCATTCCGAGGGGAACGACCTCCTCCGTCGCACCGGCGAGCTGTTGAGCGACGCACTCGGAGCCGCGGACGTGCTGGCGCGAGTCGGCGGTGACGAATTCGCCGTCCTGACGAAAGACGCCGACACCGACGAGATCCGAGCGCTCTGCGGACGCTTGACGGCCGCTCTCGCAGGCGCCGGAGTCAGCATGAGCTTCGGTTGGTCGGTCTGCCCGCGCGACGGCGACAACGCGCTCCTGCTCTTCCGCGCCGCCGACGAGCGGCTCTACGCACAGAAGCTGATCCGCAGCCGCCTGACGAGCGCAGAGGTGACGGAGCTCCCCTCCGAGCACCAGGCCTTCCGCGTCCGCTCAGTCAGCTAACCGGAACCAACCGTTAGCTTTGGGGCGATGGCCCGCCGGATCGCGATCATCGGTGCGAGTGGCAACGGCAAGTCCACGCTCGGCCGGGCTCTCGCCGATCGTCTCTCCGTACCCTACGTCGAGCTCGACGCGCTGCACCATGGGCCGAACTGGACCGAGGCGACGGCCGAGGAGCTACGTACCCGCGTGAGCGCGAAGCTGGCAACAGACGGCTGGGTCGTCGACGGCAACTACGCGACCAAGATCGGCGACCTCGTGCGCGGCCAGGCCGACACGGTCGTCTGGCTCGACCATCCACTCCCGGTGATCCTCTGGCGGCTGTTGCGGCGGACACTGAGGAGAATCCGTCACCAGGAGGAGCTCTGGAACGGCAACCGCGAGACGTTGCGGAACGCCTTCGTCGGCCGTGAGTCGCTCTTCGCCTGGACGATCCGCTCGCACCGGCGCTTTCGGCGGGAGAATCCGCAGGGCCCGAAGGTTGTCCGGCTGCGCTCGGTATCCGAGGTCGACCGCTGGCTCGCGGAGCAGCGATGATCGCGCGTGTCTGGCGAGGAGCAGTACGGCGGGACGATGCCGACGCCTACGCCGAGTACATGCGTGGCACCGGCCTCCGCGAATACCAGAAGACGCCCGGCAACCGCGGCACGTTCATGCTCCGACGCGAGGAGGGCGACCTCTGCGAGTTCGTGATGCTGACGCTGTGGGACTCGCTCGACGCGGTCAAGGCCTTCGCGGGCGAGGATCCCGAACGCGCCGTCTTCTACCCCGAGGACGACCGTTTTCTCGTCGAGCGCGACTTGAAGGCCCAACACTACGAAGTCTTAGACGAGTCTTAGGGCTCGGCGCTAACCTCGCCGCATGGAAGGCGACCGGATCACTCGTCGCGCCTCGCTTGCGAAGGTCGGGGGCTTCGTCGCAGCTGCGCTCGGAGCGAGCGCCTGGAAGCTCGGCTCGGCCGCCGAGTCGGACGGCGCAGGGCCGGCTGCCGTCGCCTCGGGCGCGGTCAGCTGCGTCCTCGCGCCCGAGCAGACCGAGGGTCCGTACTACATCGCCAACGAGAAGCTCCGCCGCAACATCACCGAAGGAAGGCCCGGCACGCCGCTCACGCTTCGCCTTCGCGTCGTCGACGCCTCGACCTGCAAGCCGATCAAGAACGCGGCTGTCGACGTGTGGCACTGCGACGCGCTGGGCGCGTACTCCGGCTTCGGGGCAGGGAGCGGCAACAGAACGTTCATGCGCGGGGTCCAGCGCACCGACGCGAACGGGTTCGCCACCTTCCAGACGGTCTACCCGGGCTGGTACCAGGGCCGCACCGTCCACATCCACGTCAAGGTGCATGTCCGAGGGAACGTCGTCCATACCGGCCAGCTCTACTTTGCCGACCGCGTCACGGACACCGTCTTCAAGCGGCGCCCGTACAGCAGGCGCGGCGCCCGCACGACGCGCAACTCGAGCGACTCCGTCTACCGCAACGGCGGCAAGCGCTCGCTGCTGGGCCTGCGCAAGCACGGCGCCGGCTACGTGGGCACGATCGCGATGGGAGTCCAGCGCTGAGCTGAGCGGCGCTACCTGTGCTTCTTGCTAGGGGCGCCTGTCCCGGTATACCAACACCCGTGCAAATCGAGATCAGGCGAGCCTTGCCCGGGGACGGCCGGCCCGTCCGCGAGGTCTTCCTCGCAGCTCGCTCGCAGATGACCTACCTGCCTCGCATTCGCACCGACGAAAAGTCGGGCGAGTCCTTCGTGCGTGTCGTCGTGGAGCAACAGGAGACCTGGGTTGCCGACGTGCAGGGCGTGATTGCCGGCTTCGGCGCGCTGACCGACGCGATGCTCGAGCATCTCTACGTTCACCCCGACCATCAGGGGCGCGGGATCGGCACGCTGCTCCTCGACCAGGGTAAGCGCCGCCGCCCGGAAGGATTTCGGCTCTGGCTCTTCCAACAGAACGAGGGCGCACGGCGGTTCTACGAACGCCACGGGTTCCGGCTCGTCGAGCTGACGGACGGCTCGGCAAACCAGGAAGGCGTGCCCGACGCGCTGTACGAGTGGCTGCCGGATACTGCGCTTCGTGAGCCCTGAGCTCTACCCCGACCCGCCGTACGCATACGCCTCGGTCGCGCCGGACGCGCGGCTCGTCTTCACCGCGGGCGCGTGTCCGCTGGACGGCGAGGGCAAGATCGTCGCACCGGACGATTACGAGGCGCAGGCGCGCCAGGCAGTCGACAACCTCCGCCTCGCGCTCGAAGACGCCGGGTCGAGCTTCGCTCACGTCCTGAAGACCACGGTCTACGTCGCGGCTGGCGAGCGCGACGATCTCGTTCGGGTCTGGAAGGTGGTCGAGGCGAGCTTTGCGCCGGCAAGGCCCCCGAGCACGCTGCTGGGTGTTGCGTTCCTCGGCTACCCGGAGCAGCTGGTCGAGATCGAAGCGGTTGCGCTGACTGCCTGACGCGCGATACTGGATCCATGCTGGCTAGCCGGACGTGGCCGGTGGCGGCGCTGACCGCAACGTTGCTGGCCGCCGGGTGCGACGACAAGAAGCACATCCCGTCGTGCTCCCCGCTGGCCACTACGTCCACGGCGTCGCAGAGCGGAGGCCACGCGGGCCAGACGATGTTCCTGACCGATGTGCAAGCAACGGGAGACCGCTGCGTCGACCGGATCACGTTCAGCTTCCGCAGGCAAGGGGCGGCACAGCCGGGCTACACGGTCCACTACCTCCCCGCCGCGCAGGCAACGCTCGAGGACGGCTCTGGCCGGCAGCTCAAGATCGCAGGCAAGGCATTCCTCGTCGTCCGGATCTTTCCGGCCGCCACTGCGATCGCCTCAGGAGACAAGCTGGAGTTCACCTACCGAGGGAAGAGGCTCCAGCCGGCCGGGATGCGCCACGTCAAGGAGATCGTGAAGACGGGCGATTTCGAGGCCGTGGTGGCGTGGGCAATCGGCCTGGACGGAAAACGCCCCTTCAAGCTCTCCGGCTCGAGCTCCGCGCCCGGCTTCACCGTCGAGATCGGTTAAGCGCCGCGCTCGATCAGCTCGATCCGGTAGCCGTCCAGGGGCTCAGTGTGTGCGGGGCTCAAGGTCAGGAGTTCGCGCGCTCGATGATCTCAACCCTGTAGGAATCAGGGTCTTTCACGAACGCCAGCCGCGAGCCGCCCTCGCGGACCGTGTACGGCGGCCGCTCCGGCTCGATTCCCTGCGCCTTGAGGCGCGCCAGTGTCTCGTCGATATCGTCGACGCCGATCGCGATGTGCCCGTAGGCCGTGCCCATGTCGTACGTGCGGCCGTCATGATTGAACGTCAGCTCCAGTTCCTCGTCCTGCCCTGCGAAGCCGAAGAAGTAGTTTGTCGCCTCCAGCTCCTCGTTCCGGACGATGTCGAGGTCGCGCCGGAACTTCATCCCGAGCGCCTCGTAGAACGTCCGGCTTCGCTCCGGATCCGTGATCCGGTACATCGTGTGCAGAAATCTCGACATGCCGAGGATCCTAGTAGTTGCCCTGGGCCATAGCGCATGCCCGGGATGCACAGCAGAAAGCCTCGCTCCTGACCGCCCATGTCGTCTTCTGTTGGGAGTGCGACAGACTCGGCTCGGTCCGCGCTCCGGGCTCGCCCATCGAAAGCAGGCCCAGCGACACCTGACACCGATTCCTGATTGTAATCCGTGAGCGGAGGGAGGACTCATTCGTTGGATCCCCATTCGCACCTCGATGGCGCAGGCGGTGCAGGGTGCCGAACGTCGTCGGCAAGCGGGTTGCAGCCGCCAAGCGGACGATCGCAAGCAAGCACTGCCGCACCGGCAAGGTGGGCTACGCCTACTCGCCCAAGCGCAAGACCGGCATCGTCATCTCCCAAAGCCGCCGGCCTGGACGGGTGTTGCCGGCCCTCTCGAAGATCAACCTCGTCGTTAGTCGAGGCCGCAGGCGCTAAGCGGTCCTAACACAACGAGTCTCGAGTCGCCGCCGACAGATGAGGCAGTAGGCGAGGAGAGGAAGGCCTCGTGGATCTCGTGGCGGCGGTCAGTGCGGTCGGGGCGAGTCGATTCACCACAGCCCACGCCGCCGCCACGGACGCTCTCGGCCCGATCTCTTGCACCGGACACCCGCCCGGCTCGACCTGTCGCAGAATGCGGGAAACGCGACACGGAGAAGGCGATCAACGCCAGCCCGACCACTGCTCCGGCGAAGAGCGACCGGCGGTCAGGCGTTCCTGGCGGTGTTGGAGCTGGGCGACGAGGGGTAGCGTGACCAGCGCCCCGCCAATAGCGGGGCGCTGAAGGATGCTTGGCTGAGCAGGCAGCTAGCTCGGTGTCACGCCGAGCTGGTCAAGCAGGCTCACCATGTCGAAGTAGTGATGGTCCTCCT
>WNGJ01004768.1_pt1 | contig 14159 bp, 16 predicted proteins | sample 5400611 | NCBI WGS metagenome assembly WNGJ01 (sample SAMN13153375, study PRJNA577476) | soil metagenome | isolation source: 40 cm soil or saprolite under Garry oak tree replicate 1 | place: USA:California | collected 2016-06-15 | reverse complement strand
AGTTGGGGCGGTTACCACGCTCCTATGAAGTCACGCCGGCCGGCCTTTTTAATGCCCGACGGGCGGCAATTCAAATGGAAGCCACCGCGGCTAGTGCATTGGGGAGCCAACCCGCCAGGCATCCGGAGCATGACACTCACGTGCACTGGATCCATGGTGGCTCGACCGATCTCGACAACCTGATTCTTTTGTGTCATCGGCATCACTGGATGGCCCATGAGGGTGGTTGGCAGATCGTGCGCAGCGACGACGGCCGCATGCTGACCATTCCGCCCGTCACCGAATTCCAGCGACTGGCGCGAGGACCGGATTAGGCCACTGCGGCCCGACCCGGCCCTCCCTCTTCGCTGCGTCCGCGTTTGTTACATCTGGACGATCGGGCGGACCTCCATGGCTCCGACCTGAGCCGCTGGGCACTTGGCGGCGTACTCGACCGCCTCGTCGAGGTCCTTGGCCTCGATGACGTAGAACCCGACCAGCTGATCGCCGGTCTTCACGAAAGGGCCCGATTCGGTCTGCGTCTGGCCATTGCGGACGCGGACGGTCTTCGAGGTCTTCGACCCCTGGACAGGGTCGCCGGCCTTGAACATGCCCTTGCCGTCGATCTCGGCGAAGTACTCGTTGAAGGCGTTGTTCTGCGCGTCGAAGGCCGGCGTGCCCGGGCGGGGCATCTTCGATTCGTCGGCATAGAGAAGATAGAGGTACTTCACGGAATCACTCCTTGTGTGCTTTCGCCGCCGAAGGCGGCGTCTGACTGGTTTCTAGACTGGCTTGGCTTGGGCCAGGACCTGCTCGCGGCTGACCCCCTGCATGTGGTGAACCTCGCTCGCGTGCTCCTGCACGCCCTTCACGAGCTTCTCCTCGTCGTCGGTCTCGAGGATCCAACCGCATTCGCATTCGACTCGCTTCTTCATCTGTCTCCTTGTTGTCAGGCCTGACGCTCGCAATCCTGACCGGTGTGGTTTGGGGAATCTTTGGGATCCGCTAGCCAGAGTCCCTCTGGGGGCTCAGGACCAACCGCCACGCATTGCGCAGCGCGACCGCGAACAGCGTGAGGAACGCGCTGCCTACCGTCAACGATGCGTCTGACTGACCTATCAAAAGCTGAATTGCTCCGGCGGTCAGATAACCGTATGCGATGAATGGAATCACAAGCAGCCAGAAGCTTTGCGCCAGGCGCGCGCGCCGACCCTGCTCGGTCAGCCGGACCACCGGCCACCAGATCCTCACGGTCCGCCACACGACGAAGGCCACGACGATCGCGATCACCTCGCCACGGACACGTGAAGGGATTCCAGGCATGAGAAAGAAGAGGGACAGCGCAAAGTCGGTGGAGAGAAGTGTCAGCGTGCTCCCAGCAAGGGCTGCCCACCGGTTCTTCCGGTCTGTGAAGACGTCGATGTGCAGCTGCGTCGCCACGAACAACAGGCCGAGAAGGGTCGCGGCGCTGCCGGCGCTGGTGGCGAAGAATAGGTTCCAATCTCCCACGGTCAACGAATTATCGGTTCATAGGTGGCGATGCTCAGGATCTATTTGACAGGCGAGGTACAGGTCGAGAACGGAGACCGCCTGCTGCGCGAATCAAAGCTGGGCGGGCCGCAAGGGCGTTTCGTGCTCGCGCACCTCGTCACCGAACGTAGGCGCGCGGTCACGCAGGCGGAGCTGGCCGAGGCGTTGTGGGCCGAATCGCTGCCCGCCTCGTGGCCGCTGGCCCTGAGCGCGATCGTCAGCCGGCTACGCGCGGGCCTCGCGACCGTCGGCCTGCCCCGCACCCGGATCATCGGCAACGCGTTCGGCTGCTACCAGTTCACGCCACCCGGTGAGATCTGGGTCGACGTCGAGGCGGCGCTCGCCGGAGTGGACGCTGCGGAGGGCGCGACCACCGCCGGCAATCCTCAGGCGGGCTACGGCCCTTCGCTGATAGCGACCACCATCCTCAGGCGCCCGTTCCTGCCCGGCCACGACGGACCGTGGGTCGACGAACGCCGCGCCCTGCTGCAGGCCGGACTGGTCAGGGCGCTCGACTGCCGGGTCGAGGCGCTCGCCGCGAACAACGAGATCGTTCTTGCCGTCGCCCACGCCCGCGAAGCAGTTCGGCTCGAGCCCTATCGCGAGTCGGGCTATCGACGCCTCATGCGCCTGCTCGCCGGCGGCGGCGATCGCGCCGAAGCCGTGCGCGCCTACCAGCAGTGTCGCGACCTTCTCGACAAAGAGCTCGGCGTTGCGCCGTCTCCAGAAACCGAAACCCTATACCGGGAGCTCGCCGGCTGAATCGACGTCCGGCGGCAGACTTGCCACTCTCAACATACAACGCACTGGGGGGCTTGCGGCAAGACCCGGGTCGTGCTGCAGAATCTCCGGCCGCAACCAGAACCGACGGATTGGGGGGCGTATGGCTGAACACGCTGTGGTGATAGCCGGAGGCGGCCCGACAGGGCTGATGCTGGCGGGCGAGGTGGCGCTGGCCGGGGTTGACGTTGCCATTGTCGAACGGCGAGCCGGCCAGGACGTCAGCGGCTCGCGCGCAGGCGGTCTGCACTCGCGCACCATCGAGGTTCTCGACCAGCGAGGAATCGCCGATCGGTTCCTGTCGCAGGGGCAGGTGGCCCAGGTCGCGGGGTTCGCCTGGATCCGTTTGGACATCAGCGACTTTCCCACCCGCTACAACTACGGGCTCGGGCTGCGGCAGATCCACATCGAGCGCATCCTGGCCGGCTGGGTCGACGAGCTGGCGGTGCCGTTCTACCGTGGACGCGAGGTGACCGGGTTCGAGCAGGACGACACAGGCGTCGAGGTCGCGCTGTCCGACGGCCGGTCGCTGCGGGCGGCGTATCTCGTCGGGTGCGACGGCGGACGCAGTCTGATCCGTAAAGCAGCCGGCATCGAGTTCCCGGGGTGGGATCCGACAACGAGCAGCCTGATCGCTCAAGTCGAGATGGACCAGGAGCCGCAATGGGGCTTGCGCCGCGACGCTGTTGGCGTCCATGCCTTCTCCAGGTTGGAGGATGGACCGGTGGGGGTCCTGGTGACGGAGCAGCACCTCGGGCACACCGGTGAGCCCACCCTCCGCGATCTCAGCGAGGCGCTCATCGCCGTATACGGGACCGATTACGGGGTCCACAGTCCCACCTCGATCTCCAGGTTCACCGATATGACCCGGCAGGCGGCTTCCTACCGCGACAGACGGGTGCTGCTGGCCGGCGACGCTGCACATGTGCATCCCCCGGTGGGTGGACAGGGCCTCCAGATCGGTGTGCAGGATGCGGTGAATCTGGGCTGGAAGCTGGCCCAGGTGGTCAAAGGGACGTCGCCCGAAAGCCTGCTCGATACCTACCACGCCGAGCGCCACCCGGTCGCTGCCCGAGCGCTGCGAAACACCTTGGCGCAAACCGCGCTGCTCCGCTCCGACGAACGTACCGAGGCCCTGCGCGACACAGTGACCGAGCTGCTGAGCATGGACGAGCCCCGCAAGCGGGTCGCCGGGATGATGTCCGGCCTGGACATTCATTACGACCTCGGCGCGGGACACCCGCTGCTCGGGCGCCGCATGCCCGATCTCGACCTGGTCTCCGCCAACGGCCCGCTGCGGGTATTCACAGTGCTGCACGATGCCCGGCCGGTGCTGCTAAACCTCGCTGAGCCCGGTGCCTTCGACATCACGCCGTGGGCGGATCGAGTTCCGCTTATCAACGCTGAATATGCTGGTGTTTGGGAGCTTCCGATATTTGGCGCGGTCGCCGCCCCCAGCGCCGTGCTGATCAGACCCGATGGATATGTCGCCTGGGTGGGGGACGGCACAGATGACGGATTGCGCGATGCGCTGACTATGTGGTTCGGATCACCCCTCTCCCCCGAGGCGAGAGAGGATTAGCTCTCGTCCTTGCCGGCTTCCTCTCGACCTCGCCTGGCGAGCTCGGCCACGACCGCGGGATCCGCGAGCGTGGTCGTGTCGCCCAGCGGCCGGTTTTCAGAGACGTCCCGGAGCAGCCGCCGCATGATCTTGCCGGAGCGCGTCTTCGGCAGCTCGGGCGTGAAGACGATGTTGGAAGGCGCGGCGAACTTCCCGATCACCTTGCCCACGTGCTCGCGCAGCTCCTTGAGCATCGAAGGCGATCCTTCGTTGCCGCCTTTGAGCGTGACGAACGCCACGATCGCCTGCCCCGTCTGCGCGTCGTTGCGGCCGGCGACGGCCGCCTCCGCGACCGCCTTGTGGCTGACCAGCGCGCTCTCGACCTCGATCGTCGAGATGCGATGGCCGGAAACGTTCATGACGTCATCGACCCGCCCCAGCAGCCAGAAGTCGCCGTCCTCGTCGATGCGCGCGCCGTCGCCGACGAAATACGTGTCCTGGAAGCGGCTCCAGTACGTCTCCTCGTACCGCTTGGGGTCGCCGTAGATCCCGCGCAGCATCGCCGGCCATGGCTTGCGGATCACCAGGTAGCCGCCGCCTCCTGGCGGCACCTCTTCGCCGGCGTTGTTGTAGACCGCGGCGTCGACGGTGGGGAACGGCCTGGTCGCCGAGCCTGGCTTGAGGACGGTCACTCCCGGCAGCGGCGTGATGAGGATCATGCCGGTCTCGGTCTGCCACCACGTGTCGACCACGGGCGTCCGGTTGCCGCCGATGTGCTCGCGGTACCAGACCCACGCCTCGGGGTTGATTGGCTCGCCGACCGTGCCGAGGACGCGCAGGGAGCTCAGGTCGTGCCTGGCCGCGTACTCAGGCCCCCACTTCATGTGGGTGCGGATCGTGGTCGGGGCCGTGTAGAGGATGTCGGGCCGGTAGCGTTCGACGATCTTCCACCAGCGGTCTTTGTCGGGAAAGTCGGGCGTGCCCTCATAGATGATGCCGGTCGTCCCGTTGGCGAGCGGCCCGAAGACGATGTAGCTGTGGCCCGTCACCCAACCGATGTCGGCGGCACACCAGTAAACCGAGCTCGGCTTGACGTCGAAGATGTAGTGGTGCGTGGTCGACGTGCCGACCATGTAGCCGCCGGTGGTGTGGATGATCCCCTTCGGCTTGGCAGTGGTGCCGCTGGTATAGAGAAGGTAGAGCAGGTCCTCCGAATCCATGGGCTCGCAAACGCAGGTCTTGGGGTCGTCGCTCATGCCTTCGAGCATGTCGTGAGCCCAGACGTCGCGGCCCTTCTTCATGTCGATATCGCCGCCGGTACGCTTCACCACGACGCATGTCTTGAGGCTGGGCGAGGATTCCATCGCCGCATCGGAGTTGGCCTTGAGCGGCACACGGTTGCCTCGGCGCCAACCCTCGTCCTGCGTGATGAGGAACGTGCACTCCATGTCGTTGAGGCGGCCCGAGAGCGATTCGCCGCTGAAGCCACCGAAGACGACGGTGAACGGCGCTCCGATGCGCGTGCAAGCGAGCATCGCGACCGGCAGCTCGGGGATCATGCCCATGTAGATCCCGACGTGGGTCCCCTTCTCGACGCCCAGCTTCTTGAGGCCGTTCGCGAACCGGACGACCTCGTGCTGCAGGTCGCGGAAGGTGATCTCGCGCCGGTCGTCCTCCGGCTCGCCCTCCCAGAAATACGCCACCTTCTCGCCTCGGCCGCCGTCGACGTGCCGGTCGACGCAGTTGTAGCAGACGTTCAGCTTGCCGCCGATGAACCATTTGGCATACGGCGGCTTCCACTCGTAGAGATGCTTCCAGGGCTCGAAGAAGGTGATGCGCTTCGCCTCCTCGGTCCAGAACTCGTCGAAGCCTTTCTTGTAGATGTCCGGCTGCGCGTTGGCCTGCTTGGTGAACTCGGGGTCGGGCGGGTACCGCCGGACCTCGACCTGCATCGTCTCGATCGCATGCTCGCCGGGCTTCCCTACAGCCATGAGTTAGGAACTTACCTCAAGACTTCGTCCCGAAGTGGGCCCCTTGACTTTGTGACGCGATTTTTGACGCCGAAATAGGGCTTTGAGCGACCGGACAGGGGCTACGCTTCGTTCCCGCATCAGACTCGAGTCGCAATAAGGACAGGTGGGGCAGATGCAGCCCGGAGCAGTTGGATTGCGGAGCGCGATCACGGCCCTGTGGGAACAGGACCTACGCGCGATTCGCGAGGATCGCTACGACACCGATCGTGGCAAAGAGGCGCTGGCCTTCATCCAGCGCTTCAACGCCATGGTGTCGCAGCTGCGCGCCCAGATCCAGCAAGCATGGGGCAATGGCGGCCTTGTCCATGTTGCCGACAACCCAGACGTCGCCGGGCCCGGGCACCGTGTCTCCCAGGTCCGCATCAAGCTGCGCAACCACGGTGACGCTGTTGTGTCGGAGGGCTTCGGGTACTCAGCAGGATCCCCGAGCCCCAACTCATCGCTCGGCCTCGACCGCGAGATCAAGGTCGCCGGCATCGGCGCGTCCCAGTTTGTCCAGGAGCTCTACGGCACCCTGGTTGGGTTCCTGCAGACGGCGCTGAGCATCGACCTCGCCCTGGCCAACTCGCTGTGGCTCTACGAGCAGGTGGCGTCGTCCTACTTCGTCGCCAACGCGCACTGGCCGACACTGGGCGAGCTCTATCAGGGCGCCACACGCGAGTATGCGATCGATGACAGCTTCCAGACGGTGAGCGGCTTGTTCAGGTCGGAAGGCGTCGTCGACGGTGACATCGCCATCGGCTTGAGCATCGATCAGCTGCACCGGTGCCGGGGTACGGAGGCCGACATCGAAAGCTTCGTGTCGGCAATCCGGCTCGTCGTGGAGGCGGACAAGGCGCTGGGGCGCTTCAATCGTGAGGATGCAACCCGCGAGCTGAACCTCGACGCCCTCACCGCGACCAAGCTCGGCCGGCTCCTGGCGCTGGCGCCTGACATCTGCCGCGACCGGGAGGGCACCGACGACTACTCCACATGGAGCTTCCTGACCTCATACAACGTTCATTTCTTCCGCCGCGTGAAGAGCATCGACGACTACCTGGCAACCGTGGCCAACGTCAACCTGACCAATGGCTTCGTTCCGGCTTCGCTCGCCACCCAGTCGAACCACGTCAACCACGAGGATGGCGACGGGTTGCCGGACGGGGTAGTCACCTTCCTCATGACCGATGTCGTCGAGTCGACGCAGCTCTGGTTGCAGAACCGGGGCCAGATGTACGGCGCGATGAGACGCCATGACCTGCTGCTGGTCGCCGCTATCGAGGCCAACCATGGTGTTGTGCTCAAGGAGCGAGGCGAAGGCGACAGCTTCTTCGCCGTGTTCCACCGCCCGACCGATGCGCTGGTGGCGGCGTTCGACGCGCAGGCGGCGCTCATGTCGGAGCGGTGGACCGACAACGTCCCGCTCGAGGTGCGGATGGCGATCCTCACCGGCGAGGCCGAGGCGCAGGACCGCGATTACCGCTCGCCAGCCGTCAACCGGTGCGCGAAGCTGCGCCGCCGGGCGGTCGGCAATCAGATCCTGGTCTCCGAGACCACCTATTCGATCGCGGCCGACATCCTGCGCGAGGACATGCGCCTGGTGAGCGTCGGCAAGCGGCGCCTCGAGGGCCACGACCGCCCGGAGGAGGTGTACGTCCTCCAGCACTCGGAGCTGCCGCTCGAGGCGGCCGTTGAGGAGGACGTCGGCTAAGCGCCTCTCTCCCTGACCCTCTCCCCAGGGGGGAGAGGGGAATCGGCATGATGTGGAAGGAAACCAATGGGCGCGGTGTTGAAGGGAGATCGATGAACAGGCTGATCGATCGCTACGCGGTGGTGTTCGTGGCGATCGCGGCCACCCTCTGGGCGTCAGACGCCTACTTCCGGAATCAGCTCGTCCAGCACCTCAGCGCCACCCAGATCGTGGTCGCGGAGGATGCGCTGGTGACCCTGTTCCTGCTGCCAGTGCTGTTCCGCAGCCGGCACGAGCTGCGCGCCCTGAACGCTCGCGGTTGGATTGCCGTCGGCATCATCGCCGCCGGCGCGCAGGCGTTCGCGACGATCCTCTTCACAGCTTCCTTCTCGATCGCCGCCCAGCATCAGCTGTTCGCGGAGACGTTCGTGCTGCAGCAGACGCAGCCGCTCATCGCGATCGTGCTGGCCTGGATCGTGCTCGGTGAGCGGAGGCGGCCCTGGTTCTGGCCCGCGGCGGCGGTCGCGATCGCGGGCGTGTACATGGTTCTCTTCGCGAGCGACCCGTTTTCGCCGGTGAAGGCCCTGCAGAACGGACGGCTCGAGGTCGGTCTTCTCGCCCTCGGCGCCGCGGCACTCTGGGCAAGCGGCACCGTGTTGGGCCGGTTCGCGCTTGGCTCGATCTCTTTCTGGAGCATGACAGCGCTGCGCTTTACGCTGGCCCTGCCAGTGCTCGTGGTCGTCGTCCTCGTGCAGAGTGGCCTCGGCGGCTTCGGCCATTACCGCTTCAGCGACTTCGTGCCCAACTTGGTCGCGATCGCCATCGTGCCCGGCCTGCTCGCGCTGCTCCTGTACTACCGCGCACTGTCGAAGACGCCCGCCTCGCTGGCGACCATCGCCGAGATGGCGTACCCGGTGGCTGCAACGCTTATCGCGTCGGCTCCGCCGCCATGGGGCTTCAACCAGCCCCTCTATCCAGCCCAGGTCCTCGGCACCGTTTTGCTGCTGGCGGTCATAGTTTTCCTCAACTGGACCCGTGAGAAGGCGCCCGCGGTGGTGGCGCGCCCGCTGTCGATCGCCGAAGGCTGAGCGCTACCTTATCCCCGGCTAGTTGTGATCGAGCCGTACAACCCTGAAGGCTGGCATGACTTCTTCCTGGCCTGCGCGGGCGCCGCGGCATCGCTCACCGGGTTGCTGTTCGTCAGCTTGTCGCTGCACGTACGGTTCATCGCGTCGAGCGAGACCCACCGCAACACCGCGCGCGGCAGCCTGATCGGGTTGGTGATGGTGCTCGGGGTCAGCCTGGTCGTCCTCGTGCGCCAGCCGCAGACCTGGATGGGCGTCGAGCTCGCGATCGTCAACATGTCCTACATCGTCGCGGTCGGAGCTTTCCAGGTCGCCAGGCTGGTCCGCGGCCAGTCCGTGGCGCTCGTGTCCCTGCGTCGCGCAGGCCTTGGCTACCTGCTCGCGCTCTCGGGCATCTACGCCGCCTACAGCATTTACACGGCCACCGGTCCAGGCCTTTACGTGGTCGCGTTCGAGGCAGTCGCGATCATCGTCTGGAACCTCAGGAACTCTTGGTATCTGCTCATGAGCGTCGTCGACCGGGACCTGGCGCGAACTTAGCGGTACCCTACGCGATCATTTGAGGAGGGCACATGGCTGAATACGGAACCTCCGTCGAAAGCACGGCGTCGCCGGACAAGGTCTGGAAGATCTGGTCGGACATGTCGACGTGGGGAGAGTGGAATCCCAACGTCTCCACGATGGAGTGGCAGGGCGGCTTTCAGTCAGGCACGACCGGGGTCATGAACACCCGTGCCGGCCAGCACCACAAGATGAAGCTTCTCGACGTGGTGCCCGGGCACAGCTTCGCGCTCGAGACCAGCGTCGTTCCCCTGACCACGTTTCGTTTCAACTGCCGCATCGGCTCGGAGGGCGGCAAGACGACCGTGGGCCAGTGGGTCGAGGTGAAGGGTCCGCTCGGTCCGGTGCTGGGCGGGATGATGGGTCCGCAGGTGTCGAAGGAGTTTGGGACCCTCCTCAGCAACCTCGCGAAGCGAGCGGAATCCAGTTAGCTGAGTCGCGCCAGCGCGGCGCTGACCGCGTCGGCCTCGCCGGGCTTCAACGCATCACCGAAGTTGCGCTCCAGGCTTGCGATGAAGGCGGCGTGCGCCTTCTTGAACCCCGCCTCGCCTTTCGGCGTCATGTGCGCGAACACCCCGCGCCGATCGGTCGGGCAGGAACGGCGCTCGATGAGGCCGGCCTTGGTCATCTGCTCGAGCCGGCGCGATGCTCCGCTGTTCGTGATCCCGGCGACCTTCGCCAGGTCCTGGTATCGCATCAATCCACCGGGCACGCGCGACAGGTGAAGGAGGACCTCATACCAGGCGAGAGGCATGCCGGCCTCGGGCACCATGTCGCGCTCGAGCGCATTGGTCATCGACGTGTGGGCTCGGGCCAGCTCTTCCCATAGCTCCGCCACCCTGGTGGAGCTCTTTGGTCCCTTCACGCGGCCTATCGTATGCGGTCCTCCTTGGGCCATCCATATAAATAAGAGGACGAGGGCGGGCCTGGGCCCAGGAGCCGGTTCTCAGCCCTTTTTCAGGCAGAACCAGGAGGCGGAGGCTCGCATCATGGCCGGGGTCCCGGCCTCGGCGCTCGGTCTCGCCCAGGTCAGCTCCCAGGCGGGTCCGAAGCGCTCTCGAAGCTCGGACTCGGAGACTCCCGAAGGAACCGGCGGCACGGCGCGCGTGAACGCCATCATGAGAAGCGTCGCGCCATGGGCGGCCAGCTGGGTTACGCCTTCGGCGTAGCGGGCGCGCTCGACGGCTTTGAGGCCGTGGTAGCAGCCGAAGTCGAACAGCAAGGAGTAGCCGGGCTCCAGGCTCAAATCCCCCAGCCGGGAGACGTCGCCGCGGCGGAAGTCGACCTTGACCCCGGCGATCTCGGCCCGGCGCTCGGCCTCGCGGAGCGCGCGGGGGATCGCCTCGACGGCCGTGACCTCCCATCCCTGCTCGGCCATGTAGACGGCCTTCGCGCCCATGCCGCTGCCGAGATCGAGCGCCCGTCCCTTGGGCAGCGCTGCGGGACCCTCGATTGCTCTCTTGAGCTCGCTGGGAAGGACGCGGTCCCAGGGGGCGAAGCCCAGCGCGTACATGAGGCGGTACGCGATTCCCATCTCTCAGGCGGCGGCCAGGCGCCGCCGAAACGCTTGTGACTCCTTGCCCCACGTGAGCGCGATCCCGGCGACCATCCCGATCGCGAAGAGCGCCACGACCACCGCCAAGACGATGGGGCCGACCTGGCCCGCGCCGATGGCCGAACCGAGCGGCCCCCAGTCCACTGTGGCCGCGGCGTTGAGCCATGCGATCAACCCGGTGGCGAACGCGGCGCACGCCAGCGTCCAGCGTTTTTCCGATGTCGACATCTGTCCGATATCGAACCGGCGCTGCCGCGGCGTCACGTGAATGCGGCCGAGGCTGGCGACGAGCACGAGCCAGACGACCAGCATCACCAGGCTGATCACAAAGGCGATGGTCGGAGTGGCCGTGTGGTCGATGGGCGAGAGGTCGGCGGAGCCCGCCCATGCCGCCATCGGCAGCGCCCAGATCACGCTGCTCAGCGCGGCGAACCCGGTTCGTCCGAAACGGTCCACGAGGCGGTTGATCATGGCGTGGGATACCTCCGTGCCAGATATTGCTCGAAAGTGATCGCCCCGTCGAGGTGCTCAGGGCAGAGCAGGCGGCCGCTCTCGAACTGACGGCTGAACTTGAACGGCAGCCAGAGGTTGACGAGGCGTTTGCCGGGCTTGCGAATTTGCAGCCACGCGGTGGCGAGGCTCTTGAAATCTCGCGCCTCGGGCCCGCCGAAATCGGGCAGCATGCCGGCGGGCTCCGCCGTGACCACCTCCACCAAGCGCGCCGCGACGTCTTTCGGGTCCACCGGCTGAAACTGCCACTTGAATGGCACCGTCGCCAGGCGCGGGAGTTTGCTCATGCCGTCGAGGAAGATCTCCATCAGCGTGTGGAACTGAGTGGCGCGCAGGATAGTCCACGGCAGGATGTTCTCGCGCATGACCGCTTCAGCGGCGAGCTTGCTCTTGTAGTACGGGTACGCGATGCCCTCCATGCCGACGATCGATACATAGACGGCGTGGCGCACACCGGCTTCGCGAGCCATCGCCAGCAAGCGCCTCGTCCCGAGCACGTCGGTCGCGTTGTACCGGCGAGGATGCAGGGCATCCGAGGCGGCATGAACGATGGCGTCGATGTTTTTCACGGCCAGCTCGAGACCCAATCCGCTCACGAGGTCGCCCTGCACCCAGTCTGCGCCCGCGCCGGGCCTGCGGCTCAGGATGCGCGCGCGGTGGCCGGCCACCCGAAGTTGTGTCACCACCTCGCGGCCGAGCGCCCCGGTTCCGCCGGTGACGAGCACGTGCATGACGGAGGAATCATCGGGCTCTGGCGCCAGTGGCCGGAACGTGAGTAATGCAAGTTGCTTGCATAACTGCTAGTCTAGCCCGCGATGTCGAGGCCAAGTCACGTTCGGGACTCGGTTCGCGACCTGTTCGAGGGCGACGAACGACATGACTGGTCGATCGAGGACCTCCACACGAGGCTTCTTTCGTCTGGCGTTGCGGCTGATTACTCGTCTGTGTTTCGTGCCGTCGGGTGGCTCGAACAGCGCGGGGTCATCGCGCAGGTGTCGTTGGGTGATGGCAGAGTCCGTTACGAGCTCGCGGGTCATCACCACGATCACGTTCGGTGCGAAGCGTGCGGAGCGGTTTCGCCGCTTCCGGACTGCCTGCTCGAGCGTGCCGGCAGTCGCGTCGAGCAGCGGACCGGCTTCGTCGTGACCAGTCACCGGCTCGTGTTCTCGGGGCTGTGCCCGTCGTGCCGGTAGGGCGAGCGTGATGGGACCGTGGCTTGCGGTTGGGTTTGCCGCGCTCGCGTTTTTCTCCACGGTCGCGGGAGGTTTTACTGCTTTGCGCTGGCCGGGCCGCGTGCAGGCCCTGGCCGCCTTGGCTGGCGGCGTGGTCCTCGGGGCGGCATTCTTCGATCTCTTGCCGGATGCGATCGACCGTGCGGCGGCCCTCCATCTTTCAACGCAGATTCCGGTCGGCGCGTCGCTCGTCGGGTTTTTGGGTTTCTACACGCTGGAGAGGTTTCTCCATCACCACCACCAGGAGAACGAGGGGCCTGACCGAGCCGGCTTGATTGGAGCGAGCGGGTTTGTCGTCCACAGCGTCTTCGACGGGTTGGCGATTGGCCTGGGCTTTCGGGTGAACACGACGCTTGGACTGCTAGTTGCGATTGCCGTCATCGGCCACGACTTCTCCGACGGGCTCAACACGGTGTCGTATCTCGTCACGCATGGCCAGCCGCCTGGACGTTCGCGATGGTGGTTGCTTGCCGATGCGTTGGCCCCTCTCGTCGGCGCGGTGTTCGCGTCGGTCGTGCCGGTTCCCCCCGAAGTCTTTCCGATTGCCATTGGGTTTTTCGGCGGACTGTTTGTTTATGCGGCGTCGAGCATCCTTCTGCCTCGCGCCAAGGAGCTGTCTCCCCAAACCGCGCTGCCGTTGACGCTGGGCGGGGCTACCGCGATGTTCCTAATCACGCGACTTGCTTGACCCGTCGCGTCCGAGGTGCATTCCAAAAAAGCTCATCACGCGGGACCAGGAATCCTCGGCGGCCTCTTTGTCGAAGGCGCGGCCGCGATCGTCGAAGAATGAATGGCGGGCGCCGGGATAGATCTTGATGTCATGGTCGATCCCGTGCTTGCCGAGAGCTTGGTCCAGCGTGCGGCCGGCGTTCGCAGTGAAGTCCTTCTCGGGGTATGAGCCCACCACCGGGCACATACGGCTGACGGCCTCGATCGGTTTGGGGTTGGCGCCGTAGAAGGGGGCGATGGCCTTGAGCCGGCTGTCGGTGCAGGCCCACGCGATCGCGAATCCGCCGCCCATGCAAAAACCGATCGCCCCGATGCGATCGGGATCGACCTCGGGCATGGCGCCGAGGTGCGCGAGCGCGGCCTTGAGATCGCTGATGCCCGCACGCTCGACCGAGCCGCGAAGCATCTCGGCCATGTACCGCGCCATGCAGAGCGCGCGATTGCGATCGCTGAAGAGATCGACCGCGAGAGCGGCGTAGCCGCTGTCGGCGAATCGGCGGGTGATGTCCTTGATGCTCTCGTTCAAGCCGTAGGCCTCGTGGATCACGACCACGCCGGGGTAGGGTCCATCGCCGTCGGGAAGGGCGGCGAACCCGCCGCCCTTGATGTCCGAGCCGTCGATCGAGCGCGTCTTCATGATCGCGAGGGCCCACCGAGATGGTAACGAGGCCGAAAAGTCGGCTCGGAAGTGCGGGGTATCATCACCTCCTGACTTTCTGCGGCGTCGTGGGCCCGTGGCGCAGTTTGGGAGCGCGCTTGAATGGCATTCAAGAGGTCAGGGGTTCGAATCCCCTCGGGTCCACCACAACATCTGATGCCCGATCATAGGTCGACCACAGGATGCGGGCCCTGTAGTGATTGATCCAAATCTACGTGGATCATTTCGGATCATTCCGCGACCGAGGGAGTCGATCGCGATGGTCGAGCCATGGCTT
>WNGJ01004766.1_pt1 | contig 14161 bp, 11 predicted proteins | sample 5400611 | NCBI WGS metagenome assembly WNGJ01 (sample SAMN13153375, study PRJNA577476) | soil metagenome | isolation source: 40 cm soil or saprolite under Garry oak tree replicate 1 | place: USA:California | collected 2016-06-15 | reverse complement strand
CCATATTCCAGGCCAGGGCGGCGGCCAGCTCATCGTCGTTGAGCGGCCCGGAGGTGCAGGCGCGCAGGAAGCGCCGGGTCGCGGCGGTGTTCGCGAACAGGTCGGGAACACACATTTCCGGTGCGTTCTCGAGCATTCCCGGACCGATGTGGTCGAATGCCGGAGGCCTGAGGATCACTGCCGCACCGACCAGGTTGATGCCGCCGATCCGGGCGTCTCCGTAGGCGCGGAGGTAGTCCGCGACGATGTAGCCGCCGTATGACCAGGCGACGAGGGTGGGCCGCTCGAGACCATTCTGGTCGATAACCGCGGCCACGTCATCGGCCCATAGCTGCCCGTCGGCATACTGTTCCGGCTTGGCGGGCTTCTCCGACAAGCCGTGTCCGCGAAGGTCGAACGTGACGATGCGGAACGTGCCGGCGAGATCGCCGCGTACCTGGTTCAGCCAGCAGAGATCGCTCTGCGACCAGCCGTGAATGAGCAGCAGGGCGGGTCCCCCCGGGTTGCCCCACTCTCGCGCGTGGAGCTTGAGCCCGCCGCCGCCGAGGATCTCGTGCGTTGCCGTCGGAATCGGGGGCGGCATCTGGTCCGGTGCCGAATCGCGATCCATTTTGTATCTCCCCTGTGCTGGTGTTCTGTATGACAGGGGACGCTACGATCGTGCGACCGCGACGACATCCGCGTCTGCACGTAACCTCCGCGCTGCGGGTGGCGGTCTGCACGCAGCTCGAGGCGGCTAGCGGGCGGAGAACCGCGGCGGTTGGTGCAGCTGGACGAACAATGCGGCCGCCGCGGCACGGCCGGCTTTGCCGGAGACGTGCAGCTTCGCGTAGATGTTCGTCAGGTGTCGCTCGACAGTCCGGACGCTCAGGCGCAAGCGGTCGGCGATCGCCTCGTTCGTCAGGCCCTCCGACACGAGCTCGAGCACCTCGAGCTCGCGCTCGCTGAGGTGAGCGCCCGCGATCGGGAGGCTGGGCTGCGTGTCCGGGCCAAGGAACGCCTCGATCTCTGAGCGGAACACATCCCACGCCGGCTCCTGCTCGAGCAGGATGTGATTCGCGGACTCAAGCAGGACGAAGTGCGCGTCCGGAATCAGTGCGGCGAGCAGCCGGCTCTCTTCGACCGGGACCACTCGATCGTCCTGCGCGTGCAGGATAAGGGTGCGCGCACGTACCCGCGGCGCGAGCTCACAGACGTTCACGCCGCCGCGCGCACGGTACAGCCTTGTCGCGGCCTCGGCCGTCGTGGAGCGCCGTAGCAGATCCTCGTGCCAGGCCATTTGCTCAGGCGTGCCGTTCGGGAGGAATAGCATGCTGAACATCCTGCGGAAGGCTGGATTCGGCGCCGTCCAGCCCGCGCGGATCGCGGCGACGATAGCGTCCTCTTCCTCGGCATCGCCGCGGAATCGTCGCCCGCGTGCATACCCGCCGTAGAGGACGAGGTCGGAGACGCGGCCCGGGTGTCGTGCCGCGTACGCGACGGCGATTGCCGCTCCCTGGGAGATGCCGAGCAGCGCGAAGCGCTCCAGGCCCACCGCATCGATGACCGTTTCGAGATCGCCGACCCACACGTCGACCGACGGATCGCCGATTTCCGTGTCGGAGAGCCCGCAGCCTCGCTCGTCGTATCGGACGACCGCGTGCCGCTCGCCGAGCCCTTTCAGCCAATGACGCCACACGGGGCTCTCCCAGTCGAACTCGAGATGACTCAACCAGGTTGCGACCCTGACCAGCGGCGGGCCGCTGCCGTGCACGGCGTAGGCCAGACGCACCCCGTCCGTGGCAGAGCAGAAGCGCACGTGCTGCTTCACACGCCGACCGTACCGCTCACCCGCGGCGACCGCGAGCCCGCCGAGCAGGGCACCCGCATCGCCAATGCCCCCGCCGGTGGTCACCGACCATGCCGGGGCAGCGGGGATAACCATCTTCGCATCGGTCGGGATAAGGGGTGAAAGTAGCCGATATTCAGGTCTCGCACGACGGCATCGATGGGTTGCCCGCTGACCGTGATCGGGCCTCGCCACGGCGTGCCCAGGGCAAACAGCAGGGCCAGGCTGAGTCCGACCACGGCCGCGAGCCCGCCGACGAGCAGGGCCGTCCTCCGGCCGCTGCGCAGCGTCAGGGCGGTGGCGTTCACGATCAACGCCACCCCGGTGAGGAGCAGGACGGCCACGAAAAGGGCGGGGAGTTGATGTGAGGCCGCGGCCAAGCGGGCGCGGCGGTCGCTGGTGAGGGCATCCAGGGAAGCCAGCAGTTCGGTGCTCGCAGGCGTCCCGAGGGTGGGGCGGGCGGCCTGGGCCCGGACGGCGCTTTCCAGGCTGGCGATGGCGTGCGTGGTGGCGGGATCGTCGCCGGTGGCCGCGGTGCTGCCGTTCCATTCATGGGCCCGCACCGCCTGCAGGTAGCCGAGTAGAGCGGACTGGATCGGCTCTGAGTCGACGCCAGGGCTGCTCGCCGCCCAGGCCAGGCGGGATGCATCAGCTGCCTCGCTGCTCACGATTCCCTGCGCCGATGCCAGGAGAGCGACCTCGCTGGCCAGCGTCAAGCCCATCAGCAGCGCGAAGATGGCTCCGAGCGCGGGCATGAGCGGCGCCGCGATGGTGTGAGCTCCCTCCCGTTCCGCGGCAGGGATCAGGGCCCGCACCGCTAGTCGGCCTCCGGTCGCGACCAGCAGCGCGAGCACCAGCCCGCTGATGACCAACACCGCCGCAGGCAGCGACGTCAACCAGGTCATGGACCGATCCTAGAGGCGTCCTATATTCCCTGGTCCAGTGCCGGGCTGACAGACTCTCGGTTCATGAGAGCGCTGCCCGTTCACCAGGAGCCGCTGTGGCGCACCGATTTCCGCCAGCGGATCGCGGTGTCATTGTGGTTCCTGCCGACCATTTTCGCGGCGGCGCGATCCTCGCGGCGAATCTGACCATCTGGCTGGACGCCCAGGTCGATGCCCCGATCGGCGTACGGCCGGGCCTGGTGAGCGACCCCGGCACCGCGGCCACCTTCGCCGGCGCCATCGCGGCCGCCACCCTGGCGTTCGTGGCCGTGGTGTTCGCCACCACGCTGGTGGCCATCCAGCTCGCGGCTAGCCAGTACTCGCCCAGGACGGTGCGGATCTTCATCCGCTCCCGGGTCACCCGGGTAACGCTCGGATTGTTCCTGGCTACCTTTGTCTTCTCCGTGATCATCCTGGTCAGTAACCGGGCGTCGGTCACCTCGGCCAAGCAGTTCGCGCCGGTGGTGTCGGTGACGACGTTGCTGGCGCTGACCGTGGCGACGGTCTTCGGGTTCGTCGCCTACCTGCATGGCGTGGTGCGGCTCATGCGCGTCCAGTACCTGCTGGAAACGATCGCTACCGAGACCCGGCGGGCCATCGAGGAGAACTTCCCGCCGACGTCCGCCTACCTTGACGTCGAGCCTCCCCCGGTGGACCCGTCACCGCGGCGCCTCTGCTACACCGGGACGGCCGGGGTCGTTACGGCCACCGACCTGCACGGTCTGGTCGAATTGTGCCGGCAGAAGCAGTGCTGGCTCGAGCTGACCGTCGGGGTAGGGGAGTACCTGGCCCACGGCACCCCGGTTGCGCTGGTGCACGGCGGGGACCTCCGCGACCGCGATGTGATCAGGTTCTTCCTCATCCGCGGCGAGCGCACCTTCGTGCAGGATCCGGCGTTCGGCTTCCGGCAGCTCGTCGACGTCGCGATCCGCGCGCTGTCCCCGGCCGTCAATGATCCCACGACCGGGGTCCAGGCGATCGACCGCATCGGCGACCTACTGGCCGTCACGGGCAGCCGGCTCGACCCGACCGGCCTGAGGGTGGATTCCAGCGGAACGGTCAGGCTCAAGCGGAAGCTGCGCAGCTTTGACGCTCTCCTGGTGCTCGCGCTGACCGAGGTCATCCGGTACGGCGCCGACGCGCCTCAGGTGGTCCGGCGTCTTTACGGGATGCTCGACGAGCTCGAAAACACGCTCCCGGCCGGGCGGCACGCCGCCATCGCCGGCCAGCGAAGCCTGCTGGAAGCTGCGGTCAGCGCCGCGCTGCCTGCCCCGTTCGCGTCCGTCGCCGCGGTGGCAGACCGGGAGGGCCTGGGCTGAAACAGGACACCAGCCGACCCGAATCTGACGCTGGCTCGGCGGCGCCGCTCGCGGTGCCGGCAGAGGCGTGACCTGCGGCTACCGAGACGACCGCTGCGAGGAGGGGGCAGGAGCGGCGCGGAGTGCGGCGATGGCGTGCCTGGTCCATCGCAGGCTGGCGCGGTAGACCGCGAGGCCGTGGTCCAGGGCCAGGCCCGGGTGGCGATCGTCGAGGTCGGCGGTGGCCCCCGCGTATCGCTCCAACCCCGCGGTGAACGCCGCGAGCGCGTCCTTGAGATCATCGAGGAAGCTGGGCCAGCACGAAAGGCACTTGTCGTGGACGCGAGCCGCGATGCCAAGCCAACCGCAGGAACCAAGTCGGAGATAGCCAGCCGGCTCCGCTCGATCGCGAAAATCGTCATCATCGACGTCGCCGCACCGCTGATCGCGTACAGCCTGCTGCGCTCCGCCGGGATGAGCACGGTAACGGCCCTCGTGCTGAGCGGCGTGTTCCCCGCACTGGGCGTGGCCATTGGCGTCATCCAGCACCGCCGTCTCGACGTGGTCGGTGCCCTGGTCCTCGCCGGGATACTCGCCGGCGCGGTGCTGGGCCTGATCAGCCACGACACCAGGCTGGTGCTGATGGAGGCATCGGTGCCCGCGGCCATATTCGGCCTGGCCTGCCTGGGCTCGCTGTGGACGCAGCGCCCGCTGATGTACGGCTTCTCCCTGGAGTTCATCGGCCCGGATACCGCTAAGGGCCGCGAGATGATCAGCCTCTGGCAATATGAGGGCTTCCGGCACATCTTCCGGATCATCACCGCCGTATGGGGCGTTGGTTTCCTGGTCGAAGCCGCCCTGCGGGTCGCCATCGTCTACAACACCTCGACTAGCACGGCCCTGTCCCTTTCCAAGGTCACGCCGTATATCTGGGTGAGCATCTTCGTGGCGTGGACGGTCGCCTACGGCAGATACCAGAGGAAGAAGGGCGAACGGATGATGGCCGCCGCCGCAACTGCCGTCGAGGTACCGGGAACGAGCGACGCCGATCCTCAGTCGGCCGACATCACGAAGACCACCGACCAGGCATGATACGGAAGAAATCCGGAGTCACCTGCCGTCAGGCCCCAGCAAGATCGGCGCCGTTGCCCGCGCCGCCCTCACGCATTTCGAGCACGGCCGCATCACATGAAATGACTGAGATCATTTCACTGACGGCGGCGCGTGGCGCGTTGCCGCGGAAACGCCTCGGAGTCGCAAGAAAAACGACGATCGAGCCTGGCGCCCTGCCACGACCGGTGACAATATGCCCATGCTCTACATGGTGATCGAGCGGTATCTGTCCGGCCCGGAGCCCGTCTACGAACGGGCCGCCGCGCGCGGGCGGATGCTGCCAGACGGGCTGGAATACCTCAGCAGCTGGGTATCGGCCGACGGAGCCATGGACCGGTGCTTCCAGCTCATGGAGACCAGCGATCCGGCCCTGTTCGATGCCTGGTTCGCATGCTGGAACGATCTGGTCAGCTTCGAGGTACACCCGGTGATCACCTCCGCCGAGGCGGCGGCGAGGACCGGGACCCATTCGTAAAGCGTGCCGCCGGTCCGGTGACCGGAGCGTCAGGCCGTTCCTTTACTACGCCCGCCCGGGATGCCAGCCTGGACGGGTGAGCCAGCCTGGACGGGCGATGCCGAGGATCAGGTACTGCAGCACGCCCGCGGGCCGCGTCGCCTACTCGGTATCCGGCACCGGTCCGCCGCTGCTTTTCGACTCCGGCTGGATCACGGACCTGCGCGGGCAGCTGGAACTGTACTCGTTCGGCCCCTTTATCGAGCACCTGGCGGAGCGGTTCACCGTGATCCGCTACGACAAGCCCGGCTGCGGCCTGTCCGACCGGAACGACATCGACCTCTCGTTCGACGGTCAGGTGGCTGCGGCGCTGGCGGTGGCCGACGCGGTGGGCGCCGGCCGGTTCTGCCTGTTCGGCGCCTCGCAGGGAGGCCAGCTGGCGGCCGCGATTGCGGCCAGGTACCCGGACCGGGCCGAGGCGCTCGCGCTCTACGGAATGTGCGCCAGCGGCCGCGACCTGGCACCCGCGGAGGTCAGGCAGTCGGTCGTGGCGCTGGTGCGGGCGCACTGGGGCCTGGGGCTCAAAGCCATCGCCGGGGCATTCGTCACCGATCCCACGGCCGAGGACCTCGCGGGCTTCACGAAATTCCAGCGGGCGAGCGCGTCGGCCGCCGTGGCCGCCGAGCTCCTGGATGTCTACTACGACACCGACATCAGGGACCTGCTCCCCGCCGTCCGGGCGCCCACGGTGGTGCTGCACCGCGAGGCAGACCGGGGCACCCGGTTCGAGCTGGGGCGGGAGGTCGCGACGCTCATCCCGGGCGCGACGCTGATCCCGCTGCGAGGTTCCAGCCACCTGTACTATCACGGCGACTGGCTGGCCGTGGCGGAGGCGGTGCTCGACTTTTTGACCGAACGGGCGGGCGGGGGGCCCCGGCTTACACCTCGCGAGCTCCAGGTGGCCGAACTCGTCGCCGAAGGCCTCACCAATCAGGCCATCGCCAGCCGCCTGTCCGTCGCGCCGCGGACCGCCGAAGCGCACGTCGAGAACATCCGGCGCAAGCTCAAGGTGAACTCCCGGGCCCAGATCGCGACGTGGGTGACCCGGTACCGCCTGCATTCCTTAGCGTCTCGGTAGTTTCCCCGACGCGGATCGCGAAACAAGCGCCGCCGCCCCCGGCAAGCGCCGGATCTGCCGGTAGTAATCCGGATTGCCGCCCCAGGCCGGGCGGCCCTAGCGTCAAAGGCATGACAGAGTACAAGCGCCCCGGCCGGCCTCGATGAACGTGCTGACCATCCCGTCCCGCTTCAACGGCCCGGCGGGCGTCGGCAACGGCGGCTACGTCTGCGGCCGGATCGCCGCGTACGTCGACGGCCCGGCCACGGTCACGCTGCGCCGGCCACCCCCGCTGGACACCCCGATGAAGGTCGAACGCGACGACGACGGCTCGGTCCGCGTCCGGCACGGCCGCACGCTGATCGGCGAGGCCGCGCCCTCGCCGGCCAGCCCGCCGGAGGTAGCGGTCACGGTGTCGCCCGCGGAAGCTGACACGGCCGCCGGGAACGCCCGGTACTTCCGCGATCCGGTGTTTCCCGACTGCTTCGTCTGCGGGATGAACCGCCGGCCGGGTGACGGGCTGCGGATCTTCCCCGGGCCCGTGACCGGCCGGGGCCTGTGGGCGGCGTCGTGGAAACCGGATCCCTCGGTCGCCGGCCCCGACGGGAGGGTGCGGCCCGAGGTGGTCTGGGCCGCGCTCGACTGTCCCAGCGGGATCGCCGCCGCCGAGGCGGCCGGCCTGGACGGCGAGCCGGGCTGGGACACCGCCATCCTGCTCGGCCGGATGACGGCCACCATCCTGGCCGCGCGGCCCGCGGTCGGCGACCCGTGCCGGGTGATCGCCTGGCCGGAACGGCGCGACGGCCGCAAGCTCACCGCCGGCTCGGCGCTGATCGGGCCCGGTGGCCAGGTGCTCGCCGTGGCCGAGGCGGTGTGGCTGACCGTTCCGCGCCCGGAACAGACCCGGGCCGTCAAGGCCGCCGGGGGTGTCCGGTGACCTCGCGCCGCCGCGGCGTGGGGCTCACGCCGATGGAGACCCGGCGGGACGTCATCGTGCGGGCCGCCGTGCTCGCCGACGAGCTGGGATACGAGTCGTTCTCGGTGCCAGAGGGCTGGGGTCTTGACTCGACCCCGGTGCTGACCGAGATCGCGCTGCGTACCAGCAGAATCCAGGTCGCCTCCGGCGTGCTGTCGGTCTGGGGACGTACCCCGGCGACGCTGGCGATGACCGCCGCCACCCTCCATCAGGTCTGCGGCGGGCGTTACGTGCTGGGCCTGGGAGCCAGCACCCGGGCGCTGGCGGAGGGCTTCCACGACATCCCGTTCGAGCGGCCCGCCGCCCGGCTGCGCGACGTCGTGACCAAGGTCCGCGCGCTGCTCGACGGCCTGCCCGTACGGCTCAACGACGTCCCGGCGGCGCGCCCGCTGCGCCTGGGCCAGCCGCCCGTCCCCGGGCTGCCGATCTGGATCGCCGCCCTGGGCCAGCACACGATGAACGTGGCCGCCGAACTCGGCGACGGCTGGATTCCCGCGCTGATGGCCCGGGACCACGTCGCCGCCTGGGCGAAGCGGCTGGGCCAGCGGCGGGAAACCGCCGCACCGCACGCGCCCGCCCTCACGGTGGCGGCGGGTCCCATCGCCGTCGCGGACGAAGACCCGGGTACGGCCCGGGACATCGCCGCGGCCTGCGCCGCGTGGTACCTGACCGCCATGGGCGACGTCTACGCCCGCTCCCTGGCCGGCCAGGGCTACGCCGCCGAGGTCAGCGCGGTGATCGCGGCGAACCCGCGGCCCAGCCCGCGGCGCGGGACGATACCCCCCGAGGCCCGGGTCGTCCTGGATCAGCTCGCCGCCTGCGGAACGCCAGGTCAGGTCCAGGAGCAGCTCGAACCCTGGGACCACGCCGTCGACGTCGTCACGCTCATGCTGCCGCCCGGCCTGCCCTGGGACACGATCGAAGCCACGCTGCGGGCCGCCGCGCCCGCCGCCTGACCGGCGGCAAGCCTCGGGCCCATATCGCATAGGCCCATCACCCGCAGCGCTTTGCTGTTTTCTCCACACGATCTCCACGCCGTCTCCACGGGAATACCCCGGGTGGGTGTGACGGTGACGCTGCCGACATCCAGCGCGCCTACCAGAGCGGGGACCGCGCGCGGTGCGGAACGGACCGGTGCCCGTGCGACCTCACGCCCTCTAGGGGCCCGTGACTGCGCTGGTCCGCCGTTGCCACAACTAGATATGCCGCTTGCTGCCGCGGTTGGTCGGCGGCCGGACCGGGAGTGTGTCCCGGCGGGCCGCGCGACAGGGAGGGCCGTGCGCGTTTGCTATGGCTGGGGGTGGTCAGCATGCGGGGACGTGTGCCGTCGTACCGGGAGATCGCGGTGCCGCCTGGCCCCGGGTTTCGCCCTGCCCAGGCGCCTGCCCTGGGCCGGCTGCTGCCCGTCGGGGCGGGGACGCGGGAGCTGGGGTCGTGGCTGGCTCCGCTGCTGCTGATCGCCATCGCCGGCGTCGCGGGCGGCATCCTGGCCGGCGGCCTGCCGGCCGGCCCGGCCGGGCCGGTCACCGTGGGCCTGCTGGCGATCGCGGCCGCGCTGGCGGCGGCTGGACTGTCCGGGCGGGTCGGTGGTCGGCGCGTCGCGGTGCCGGCGCTGGTTGGCGTGGGCATATGCGGCGCCGGACTCGACCTGCTGGCCGACGGCACGGGCTACGTGATCGGCTACATGGCCGTGGTGGGCCTGGCCCTCCGCACGCCGCCACGTGTGGCCGTGGTGGCCGGAAGCCCAATCGTGGCCGCGATCGCCGGCGTGGAGGCGACCGATGCGGCGAACCCGGCGGCCACCACTCTGGCCGTCTTGTCCGCGTTCGGGTTCCTGTTCACGATCTCCGAGTTCGCCGCGGTCAGCCTGGGCGCGCGCTACCAGGCCGAGGCGCTGCTGGCTCAGGAGACAGCCGCGGGCGAGGCCAGGGAGCGGGCGGCGGCGCTGGCCGAGCGCTCGCGCCTGGCCCGTGACCTGCACGACGTGCTGGCCCATAGCCTGTCCGTCCTGGCCGTGCAGCTGGAGGCGGCGCGGCTGACGGCCATTACCGAGGCCGCCGGGGCCAACCTCGTCGGCCAGATCACCTCCGCGCACAAGCTGACCAGGATCGGGGTGCTCAACGCGCGGCGCGCCCTGGCCATGCTGCGCGACGACGAACCCCCGGGCCCGGCCAGCCTGCCCGGCCTGGTCTCGGAGACGGCGGCGGCACTGGGCATCCCCATCGCGCTCGAGGTCGACGGCGTCCCGCGCTCGCTGGATCCCGAGGCCGGGCTGATGGTGTACCGGGTGGTGCAGGAGGCGCTCACGAACGTGGCCAAGCACGCGGGCCGCGGGGTCCAGGTGACCGTCCGGCTGGCCTGGGCGCCCGGCGGCGTTGACGTGTCGGTGGTGGACAACGGGGGGGACGGCACCGGGGTCGGCCTGCCGTCCGGCGGCCTGGGCCTGACCGGCATGTCCGAACGGGCCGGGCTCATCGGCGGCCGCCTGCGGGCCGGCCGCTCGGACGACGGATTCGCGGTCCGGCTGTGGCTGCCGGCCTCGTGCGCCCCGGCCGCGGAGCGGCCTCATGAACACTGAGCCCATGCCTGTGCGGGTGCTCGTCGCCGACGACCAGAAGGTGGTCCGCGACGGGCTGTCCCTGCTGCTCGGCATGCTGCCCGACGTCGAGGTGATCGGCACCGCGGTGGACGGGACCGACGCGGTGCGCCAGGCGGCGGCCTGCGTGCCCGACGTCGTCCTGATGGACCTCAGCATGCCGAACTGCGACGGGGTGGAGGCCACCCGCCTGATCGTGGGCCGGCAACCGGACGTCCGGGTCGTGGTGCTGACCGCGTTCGCGGACGACGACTCGGTCTTCGCGGCGCTCCGGGCGGGCGCCCGTGGCTACCTCACCAAGAACGCCGGCGCGGGCGAGATCCTCCAGGCGCTGTCGGCGGTCTGCGCGGGCGAGGCCCAGCTGGATCCGTCGGTGCAGCTCAGGCTGGTGGAGGCCGTCGTCAGCGGGGTGCCCCAGGACGGGCCCGCCGCGTCGGCTGCGGCCGAACCGCCGGACGGGCTGACCCAGCGCGAACTCGAGGTGCTCATCGAGATCGGGGCAGGCCTATCCAACGCCGAGATCGCCGCCAAGCTCCGCATCTCCGGCGCGACGGTCAAGAGCCACATCAACCACCTGCTCGCCAAGACCGGCTCACGCGACCGCGGCCAGCTGGTCGGCTACGCGTTCCGGCACGGCCTGGCCGCCTGACCGCCGCCAGGCCGCCGGGCACCAAGCCGCCAGGCTCAGCCGCGCTGCTCCACAGGCTTCGTCGTCCGGTACACCTTGATCTTGTAGGCGCGCTGGTCCATGGCCATTACCTCGGTGCGTATCTTCGCCATCTCGGCCTGGCCGAGGTGCCGGACCGAGGTCAGCGTGAGGAACTCCTGGGAGTCCCCGCCGCGCGCTGCGACCTGGATGAGCCCGGTCGGCGGCGAGTAGTACTTGATCTGATGGCCGCTGGTGGGGTCGTTGGGGCTGGTCTCGTCGACCACGAGAACCTGCTTGTAGCAGGTGCCCGCCAGACAGTCCTGCTGGCCGGTGCGGGTGACCACGGAGACGTCGTCGAACTCGATCGCCGGGACCAGGCCTTCCCGGTACTTCATCCCGGCCCGGGGCTGGCTGAGCATGTGGATGCCGCCGTAGGCGCCGCCCACGCCCCTGATCCAGGTGCTCGGCGCCCCGGTGAAGGTGCCGCCGTCGTACTCCTCGGGGTACTCGCCGAAGTTCCACACGTTGCCCTGGTCGTCCTGGGCGAAGAAGGCGAGCTCCTGCTCCTGCAGCTCGCCTTCGAGGAAGTCACGGTCCCAGGCCACCACGGTCTGGACCCCGTCGACCATCTTGGACAGGTCGGTGACGGTGAAGGTTACGCTGTGCGGCTTGGACTCCCCGTCCTGCACGATCTTGCCCTGGTAGGTGAACTGGGTGCCGACCGCGAGCGGGAACATCGGGTTGTCCACCGCGAGCGGATGGCTGAACGTGCCGTTCCCGGCGGCGTGGGTCGCGGCGGCGGCCGACGCGGTCCGGGTCGCGGCGGGCCCGGGAGCGGACGACCCGCAGCCCGCCAGCAGCCCGCACACGGCGCCCAGCGCCCCCGCGGAGATAAGTGATCGCGACCTGGCGAACATCACGGTGTCCCTCCCGTTTCCGAAGTCGTGGCCGTCGGAGGCATCGTCGCCGCCCCCCGGTTCCGGTGGCCGAACCGCAGGTACAGCGACGGCAGCACGAACAGGCTGAGCAGCGTCGAAGTAAACAGCCCGCCGAGGATGACGACCGCGAGCGGGTGCTCGATCTCGTGCCCCGGGCGCGTGCCCAGCACGACCAGCGGGACCAGCGCAAGCCCGGTGGCCAGCGACGTCATCAGGATCGGGGCCAGCCGTTCCCGGGCGCCGCGGAGCACGAGCTCCCGGCCGAACGCCATCCCCTCCTGCTCCTCCAGATGCTGGCAGTGGTTGATCAGCAGGATCCCGTTCCTGGCGGCGATCCCGAACACGGTGAAGAACCCGACCAGCGAGCCCAGCGAGATGATCCCCCCGGCCAGCCAGGCCGCCAGCACGCCGCCGACCAGCGCCATCGGCAACGTGAGGAACAGCAAGACGGCGAGCCGCCAGTTACGGAACGAGGCCTGGAGCAGCAACAGGATGAGCAGGCCGGCGATGACCGCCGACTCCAGCAGCCGGCCCTGCGCCGCCTGCCTCTCCTTGTACTCGCCCAGGAGCTCCACGTGGTACCCGCGGGCCAGCTGCACCGAACCCAGCTTCTGCCTGATCTCGTTGACCACCGAGCCCAGGTCGCGGCCGTCCACGGCCGCCCCCACGTCGAGGTACCTGGAGTCACCCTGCCGGTCGATGGCGTTGGGGTTCGGCTGCAGCGCGACCGTGGCGACCTCGCCCAGCCTGATGTGGCCGCCCGACGGCAGGTCGATCGGCAGGTTTTCGATGTCGGAGAAGCTGTGCCTGGTCCGCTCCGGGCTCCAGACCACCACGTCGTAGGCCTTCCCGGCGCGGAAGATGTCCCCGACCTCCTCGCCGGCCACCAGCGTCGCCGCGTCCCGGCGGACGTCGCCCGGCTTGAGGCCGTACTTCTCCGCCTTGGCCAGGTTGACGGTCACGTCCGCCTGCGGGACGTCCGAGGAGATGTCGCGGTGCGCGTCGATCACGCCGGGCACGGACTTCACCAGGTCGAGGATCTGGTCGGATTTCGCCCGCAGCGTCTTCAGGTCCGCGCCGTAGGTGCGCACCACGATGGGCTCCTTGCCGCCGGTGAGCACCTCGGAGATCCGCTCGTCCAGGTATGTCTGGACCTCGCGGAACAGGCCCGGGTATCCGAGGGTGACCGCGTGAATCCGGTCCAGGGCCGCCGTGTAGTTCGCGTTCGGCGCCAGGCTGACCCAGATCTCCCCGAGGTTGACCCCGGCGACCTCCTCGCCGAGCAGCGCCTGGCCGATGTGCGCGCCGGCGCTCTGCACGCCGGGGATGGCGAGCAGCTCCTTGCTGATCCTGGTGGTGGACCGTTCCATCTCGGCGGCGGACGTGCCGGGCGGCGAGACCCAGTGGATGAGGAAGTCGTGCTCCTTGAAGGCGGGGAACAGCGACTGGCCGAGCTGCGGGTACACGGCGATGCCGAGGACGGTCAGCGCGGCGACCGTGGCGTACGCCGCGACCGGCCGGACGATGATCCGGGACAGCCCCGCGGTGTAGCCCTTCTGCAGCCAGCCCACCAGCGGCGACTTACGGCGCTCGATCCGCGCGCCGCGCAGCATCAGCAGCGCCAGCGCGGGGGTGACGGTGAGCGCGACCAGCATCGAGGCGGCGATCGCGAGCGTGTAGGACAGCGCGAGCGGCCGGAAGAACGCCCCGGTCAGCCCGGCCAGCAGGAAGACGGGCACCGACGCCGCGACGATGATGAGCGTGGCGTAGACGATCGGGCTGCGCACCTCGAGGCAAGCGCTAAGGATCACCTCGCGGGTGGGCCGGCCGCCGCCGGCCAGCCGTTCCTCGCGCAGCCGCCTGGTGATGTTCTCCACGTCGATGATCGCGTCGTCCACCACCGCGCCCAGCGCGATCACCAGGCCGGCCAGCGTCATCGTGTTGATGGTGGCGCCCTGCCAGTAGAGCACCAGCATCGTGGCCACCAGCGAGAGCGGGATGGTGAGCAGGCTGATCAGCGCCATCCGCCACTCGAACAGGAACAGCGCGAGGATGAACACGACGAGGATGAACCCGATCACCAGCGCCTGGGTCAGGTTGGCGATCGCGAGCTTGACGAAGTTGGCCTGCTGGAACACCTTGGTGTCGAACGTGATCCCGGGCAGTCCCGGCTGGAGCTGGCGGATCGCGTCCTCGACCCCCGCGGTCATCTGCAGGCTGTTCGCCCAGGGGAGCTTCTCCACCACGA
>WNGJ01010779.1_pt1 | contig 14163 bp, 12 predicted proteins | sample 5400611 | NCBI WGS metagenome assembly WNGJ01 (sample SAMN13153375, study PRJNA577476) | soil metagenome | isolation source: 40 cm soil or saprolite under Garry oak tree replicate 1 | place: USA:California | collected 2016-06-15 | reverse complement strand
GCAGCGTGCGCGCCTGATCGGCAGGAAGGATCGCGAAGATGCGATCGGCTGCGGCTCGCTCGGCGGCCTGCTGCCGCGCCTGCGCGTTCGCGTCGGCGTACAGGAACAGGTCACCAGCGTCGATCTCGACGAGGTCGTGGATCAGCACCATGCCGGTGACCTTGGTCAGGTAGGTCCCGGCCGGCGCGTGCTCGGCGAGCACGAGCGCCATCGCCGCCAGGTGCCAGGAATGCTCCGCGGAATTCTCCCGCCGGTTAAGCCCTTCCCCGGCGAGCATCGTCTGCCTGAGCACGCCCCTGAGACGGCCGGTCTCCGCCACGAACCGCATCTGCCGATCGAGCCGCCGCACGTCCCCGCCAGCTACTGCGGGCCGAGGCCGAGCAGGTGCATGAGCACCAGCAGAGCCACGAACCCGATGAGGATGCCGGTGCCCTTGGCGAGCGAACGCAGTCGCTGCCGCCGCGACCCGGGCGCCGGACGCCGCGAGGAACCCGGACGGCCGCGGCCGAATCCGACCAGCCGCCGCCACGACGTGGCCCGCGTGCGCCGCTTCGCCCCTCCCGCGGCGACCGGCTTGCGCAGGTTCCTGGCCTGCTTGGACTTGCGCGGGTTCAGCTGCCGGCGGCGCCTGGCCGCGCGCTTGGCCCGCTCGGCGGCCGATGGCTCGCGGAAGCGTGCCGCACCGCCGGTGCCGGCGTACAGATCGCGCAGCTGCCGGTCGAATTCGTCCGGGCCTGGCGTGGCGCCGGTGTGCTCGCTGGACATGCACGCAAGTATGCCTGGCCCAGGCACGCCGTTTAGCCCGTTGCGACCTGGCTGGAGGTAACCAGCGACATGCAGCCGCGACGTGACCGCGGCGGCCTGGTGACGCTACGATCGGCGCTGTCATGGCTACGATCAGGGTCGCGCTGGCGGAGGACCACGTCCTGCTGCGCGAGGGCATCTCACGGCTGGTGTCCGGCAACGAGGACTTCGAGCTCGTGGGGGTCGCGTCCGACCTGCCCCAGTTGCTTGCCGTCGTGGCCGAGCAGCATCCGGATGTCGTGGTCACCGACATCCGGATGCCGCCCACGGGGACGGACGAGGGCATCAGGGCGGCGAGCTGGATTTACCAGAACCACCCGCAGACGGGAGTGGTCGTCCTCAGCCAGTACGTGGCGCCCGCGTACGCGGTGGCGTTGCTCGAGCACGGCTCGGCTGGCCGCGCCTACCTGCTGAAGGAGCGCGTCAGCAGCGTCGACGAGCTGGCCCGCGCGATCAGGACGGTGGCGCAGGGCGGATCGGTGATCGACCCCAGGGTCGTCGACGAGCTCGTCCGCTCCAGGTCCGGTGAGCGTCAGCCCGGGCTCTCCTCCCTGACGCCCAGGGAGTCGGAGATCCTCGGCGAGATGGCACAGGGCAAGAGCAATTCGGCGATCGCGGCAGCCCTGTTCGTGACCGAGCGGGCGGTAGAGAAGCACACCAATTCCATCTTCGCCAAGCTCGGGCTGTCCGAGGAGAAGGACGTCAACCGCCGGGTCAAGGCCGTGCTCGTGTTCCTCAGCCCGCCTCGCTAGCGCGCGACGTGGCCGGCCCGGTTCCTGGAAGGTCGCGTGTCGCACAGCAAGGCGCCTGGTGCTCAGACCAGAGGGATGGACCCCAGTACCTGACTGCCCGCACCGGGCCGTGACTCCCAGCGGACCGTGCCGCCGATCGACCCGAGCCGGTCGGCCATGTTGACCAGGCCGTGCCCGGTGCGCGCTCGTTCTGGCTCGTAGCCAGGTCCGTTGTCGCTGACCGAGAAGAGCAGGCCGCCCTCTTCCTCCCATACGCGCAGGTCCACCTGGGATCCCGCGGCGTGCTTGGCGGCGTTCTGCAGCGCCTCCAGGCAGCAGAAGTAGATGGCTGCCTCAAGCTCGGGGGTGTACCTGCCGATTCCCGCCGCGCGCACGGAGACGTCGAGCGGGCTGCGGTTCGCCGCCGCCCGCAGCGCCTCGCCGAGTCCGCGGTCGGCGAGCAGCGGCGGGTAGATGCCGTGCGCCAGCTCCCGCAGCTCGGTGATGGTGTCCTTGATGTTGATGGCGAGCTGGTCGAGCATCTCGGTCGCGGCGGGCGGGTCCTCGGCGATGATGTCCCGCGCCAGGCGGAGGTTGACCGCCATCGCGACCAGGTGCTGCTGGGCTCCGTCGTGCAGGTTCCGCTCCACCCGGCGCCGCTCGGCGTCTCCGCTCGCGACGATGCGGGCCCGCGATTCACGCAGCTCGTGAGCCTGCTTGCGCAGTTCGTCGAGCGTCGTCTGCAACGCGGTGTCCAGCCTGGCGTTGTGCACGGCGAGGCCCACCTGCCTGGCGAGCTCGGTGAGCACCCGGTCGTCCTCGGCCGAGAACGCGTCGGCGGTGGCAGGCCGCTGCGCGACGATGAGGCCGAGCAGTTCGCCCGCGTGGCTGGCGGGCATGACGCGCAGCTGGCAGTCGCCGCGCCCTTCGACCAAGGCGGGCAGCCAGACCGACACCCAGGCGTTGCCCGAGATTCCTGCCCTGGTCACGACCGGCATCTCGCGCGCGGTGATCACCAGCGACGCGGGCCCGGCGTCCGGCACGGACGCCACGCGCTCCAGCACATCGCCCATCCCGGTGTAGACCTCGGCGCTGGTCAGGTTCATCGTCTTGCGCAGCGACTCCGCGAGCTGCAGCAGCAGCTCGTCCATGCTGATCGCCCGGGTCATCCGGCTGCCGAAGGTGCGCAGCACCTCATCGGGTGCCTGCCTGGCGCCGAACACCGACCTGGTCGCCCAGCCGGTCAGGCGGTCCCTGACCGGCAGGTAGCCGATCGCGCCTACGGCGGCCGCCAGCATGGACAGGCCAAGCAACTCATGGTCGGCGTTGTCCTGGGGCGGATTGCCCAGGCCGAGGATGACGACGATGTAGACCACGGCGACCGCGACCGTGTAGCCGGCTACCGCGAGCACGTGCACGAGCAGCCGGCCGCCGAACGTGCCGAGCTGCGGCAGATCACCGGCGATCAGGCCGAGCGGCACGAGGACGGTCGCTGCCGCGGCGACCGCGCCGAGCGGAGCGGGCCACGCCACGAGCAGGTGGAGCACCGCCACGGCGATCGCCACGGTCGTGGCGAGTACGGCCCCGATCCCGGTCCACTGCAGCCGCTCCCGGTCGCGGCTCTGCGCGGCCGCATAGCGGATCCTGAGGGCCGGCAGGGTCAGCGCGGCCGCCGCTGGCAGGCAGATCGCGAAGACCGCGGGAGGCAGCAGGCCGTCACCCTCGGCCAGCGGGACGGCCGCGGCGGCCGCCGCGATGATGTATCCGCACGCCACCGCGACCCGGCGCGGCCGGGAGCCGAGGCGGCCGTCGGGCACGGCCAGCAGCAAGTGGATCCACAGCCCGATGACCAGCGCCCCGGCGACGGTGGCGCCGGCCATGAGCGTGTCGTGGCCGCCCCGGGACGCGCTCGCCGCGGCGCGGGTGCCGCTGAGCGCCAGCACTGCCGCCAGCGCTCCGCAGCTGACCTGCCACTGGGGCGTCCGCTCCCTCGCCCTGGCCGTCAGTACCGCGGACAGGGCCCAGACGACAGCCACCGCGTACCCGGCCGCCTGCAGCGCCGAGACAGGCCCGTACGCCGCGAGGCCGGCGGCGGTGATCGCGAGCGCCGCGGCCGGCAGCACGAGACCCGCGGCGATCAGGCGGGCCCGCGGTGCTGACCCGGGGGGTCGACCCCCCGAGTCCCCCCGCGGTGCTGACCCGGGGGGACGACCCCCCGAGTCCCCCCGCGGTGCAGGCCAGGGTCGACGATCCCCCGAAGCCCCCCGCGGCGCTGGCCCGGGGGGAGGGGCCAAGGGCGCGTTCACCGGCCGCGAGCTCGTCGTCACGGTACCTCGACCTTGACTCCCGGATCGGGCTCGGCGGCGACCTCATCCCCGGCGACGATCCGGCCGTCGCGCATCCTGATCAGCCGTTGCGCCGCCGCCGCGACGTCCGCGTCGTGGGTGACCAGGATGACCGTCTGGCCACCAGCGTGCAGCCGCCTGAGCAGTTCGATGACCTCAGCGCCTCCTTCGGAGTCCAGCGCCCCGGTCGGCTCGTCGGCCAGGAGCAGCGTCGGCTCGTTGGCCAGCGCCCTGGCGATCGCGAGGCGCTGCCGTTGTCCGCCGGAGAGCACGCCAGGCAGCGACCCCGCCTTGTCGCCGATGCCAAGCAGGTCGAGCAGGTCGCGCGCTCTGGTCTCGGCCATCCGCCGCTTCCGGCCGGCGATCAGCGCGGGCAGCGCGACGTTCTCCAGCACCGTCATCCCCTCGAGCAGGTTGAAGAACTGGAACACGATGCCGATGTGCCGGCGGCGCATCCTGGCCAGGTCATCCTCGCTGCGGCCGGTGACCTGCTCGCCGGCCACCGTGATGTCCCCCTCGTCGGGTACGTCCAGCCCGGCTATGAGGTTGAGCAGCGTGGACTTGCCGCAGCCCGACGGTCCCATCAGCGCGACGAACTCGCCGGCCTGGACGGTCAAGTCAACGCCACGCAGCGCCCGCACAGGGGCGTTCTCGGCTTCGAACGTTCTGCGCACGCCGCGGGTGACGAGCGCCGCTGTATTGCCCTGGGGGGACGACCCCCCGGAGCCCCCCGCGATTCGGTCGGTGTTCATTGTGCCCCCAGGGGAGTCTCAATCGGATCCTGGCCGGGCTCACGCTCGGCTGATCGGTCGCCGGGCCCGGCTGACCCGCGAAGCTTGTAGGCAATTATGGGCGTGTCGCGGCCCTTGACCAGCTGAGATGGCAAAGCCGCTAGCTCGGCCGGCATCGACAGGGCGCGTTTGGTTGCCTCAGAAATGACAGTTTCTCCTGCGGCACCGAGTTGCTGCAGCCGCTGGCTCAGGTTCACAGTGTCGCCCACCAGGGTGTACTCGAGCCGTTCCTCGGACCCGAGCAGGGCCGCGGCCGCCTCGCCCGTGGAGACCCCGATGCCCAGGCCGAACGCCGGCAGGGCCTCGGCCGCCCAGGCCACGTTGATCTCGTCCTGCAGCTGGTGCATTGTCACCGCCGCGGCGACCGCGCGGTCGGCGTGGTCCGGCTGCGGGAACGGCGCGCCGAACACGGCCATCACCGCGTCGCCGACGAACTGCATGACCGTGCCGCCCTGGCCGAGGATGGCGCGGTTCATCGCGGCCCGGTGGCTGTTCAGCTGGCCTGCCAGCTGTGTGGGGTCGGCGTGCTCGGCGATCGTCGAGTACGCCCTGATGTCGCCCATCAGCACGGTGACCTGCACCCGCTCGGTCTCGCCGATCCGGTGGCCGTGGCCCTTGATCTTCTCGGCGAGGCCGCCAGGGAGCAGCCTGGAGAGGGTCTCCCCCTGCTCTTCCCTGTCGACGATGGCCTGGTGCAGCAGCTTGAGCCGGTTCAGCGCGCCCTGCCGGCCAGCGGAAACCCCGGCGGCCAGCTTGACGAACACGTTCTCTACGGCGGCGTCGACGGCCGCCGGCGGGACGCCCCTGGCGGCGGCGATCAGCTTGATCGTCTTGCCCTCGGCGATCATGCCGAGCAGCTCCTCCTCGGCTGGCAGCAGGCCGCCGGGGGCGATGACCGGCTGGACGAGCGCCTCGACGATGGCTGGATCCAGTGCCGTCCCCCCGGTCGCGACCCGGCGGATCGCGTCGGCGAGCTGGCTGCCCTCGGCGACCCTGTCCTTCAGCAGGTAGCCGTAGCCGGCCGACCCCTCGGCCAGCAGGGTGACGGCGTACTCGGGGTCGTCGTACTGGGACAGCACGACCACGCCGGTGCCCGGATGGCGCCTGCGCACCTCCTTGGCCGCGTCGATTCCCTCCCGGTGGAACGACGGGGGCATCCTGACGTCGGTGACGAGCACCTGGGGCTCGGTCGCCGCGCAGCCGGAGACGACCTCGTCGTAGTCGGCGGCCAGCCCGACGACACACAGGTCGGGGCTCCGCTCGATGAGCGCGCGGACGCCCTCGCGGACGATCAGGTTATCGTCAGCGAGGAACACGCTGATCGTGCGCTGGTCTGGCGCGGCGGTCTGTTCCATCCAGCTAGTTGTCGCATGCCGGAGCATGCTGGCGCCAGGGAGCGAGCCCCCGCAATTGACGTGGTGGTAGACACACCCCGGATTGGCCAGGCACCTACCTGGCCGGCAACCGCCGCCGGCTGGGACGTTCGAGCCCACGTCAATCAGCCGGCCGCACTCGCGCTCGCGGCGCCGGCGGTGGCGGCGCCCGCCGGGCACGTCGCTGGCCCGGCCGTGAGCGGGACCGAGCACTTCCGGATCGTAAGCACCAATGCGGCGGGCAACACCGGCAAGCTCGTCTTCAAGAACGGCTCGTTCAAGGTGCACCACAAGAACGGCATGGGCGGGACGCAGAAGTTCGACCCGAAGACCTGCCTGGCGCAGATCACCCAGCCTGGCACCTACACGATCTCCGGCGGGACCGGCAAGTACGCGGGGATCTCCGGCCACGGCAAGTTCCGGTACAGGCTGCTCTTCATCGGCGCCAGGAACGCCCAGGGCAAGTGTGCCCAGCGCAAGCCGCCGGTGGCGTCGCAGCTCATCATCCAGGCGTCGGGCCCTGACACGTCTGCTCCCGCCGTCGGCGGTTCCGGTGAGCGAAGACAACGTGCTTAAGCGTCGAGAAAACGGCTCCATAGGTAAGCCAGATCGCGCCCATGGTGGATTATTTCAGCGACGCGCTGACCAGCGCGTCAAGCGGGCAGCCGCCCCCGTCAGCTGTGGTGCTGCTACCCACTGCGCGGTCGGCCGCGGCGGCGCCGGACTCCGACGTGGTGCTAGGCACACCACGCACTCACTGGCCACCACGCTGGCCTGCCCGGCACCCCGGGGGGGATGGTCGTGGTATGCGATACGAGAGCAGCGTGACCTCACTGTCCTGGATCCCGTCTGAGGCTGTCACCGGGAGCACCCGGGTCGCGTTCGACGCGGGGTTCACCCACTACGACGAGCCGCCGCCCGCCAGGATCGACGACCTGGACGCGCTGCGGGCAGCGGACAAGTTCCGCTTCGCCAACCTGCTGCGGGCCTTTATCGAGGTCGGCGACGACGGCCAGATCACTGATTCCGGCTACAGCGGCGGCGGCTATATCGGCAACACGACGATCAGGCTCGGCGGCGTGCGGCACGTGTTCCAGAACGCGATGCTTCCCGACCTGCGCAAGGATCCCGAGCACGGCGACGGCTGGGTGAAGTTCAGCCAGACGGTCGGGGGCCGTACCAGCGTGCCGGCCCCGCGCAAGGTCGCGCACCGGCCCTACGTGCAGTGGCAGGCGCCGCTGGTGTGGACGACGCTGACGCTGACGCTGCACGCCGACGGCACAGCGGAGACGGCGATGAGCGGCGCGAGCCGGTTCCCGAGGCACTGGATCTACGACGACGCCGGCGCGCTCACTCACAAGTCAGGGCTGACCGACTTCACCGACTGGATGGCGACGTCGTTCGGGCGTCACACGCCGTGGGGCGACGAGGACTCCGAGGCGCTGGTGACGGCCGTCGAGACCGCCCTGGAGCACTCGCTGTCCGTGCAGCTGATGCACGGCACGGCCAAGCCGGCGATCACCACGCTGCCGGCCGGCGCCGCGCTGGTCACGCAGGGCGAGCCCGGCAACGAGATCTACCTGGTGCTGGACGGGGTCATCCGGGTCGAGCGGGATGGCGAGTGGCTGGCCGAATACGGGCCAGGCTCGCTGCACGGCGAGCGCGCGCACCTCGAGGGCGGCGTGCGTACGTCGACGCTGACGGCGGTCACCGCGTGCCGGGTCGCCTCCGTCTCGGCCACCCAGTTCGACCGCGAGGCGCTTGAGGAGCTGGCCGGAGGGCACCGCCGCGAGTCCATCGGGCAGGCTTGACCCCATGCGGGTACAGCTGTGCGGAGTCCGCGGCTCGACGCCGGCGCCGGGCCCTGAGTTCGTCAGGTACGGCGGCAACACCTCCTGTGTCGCGCTGGCCGGCGATGACGACCTGGTGCCGACGCTGATCCTCGATGCCGGCACCGGCCTGCGGCAGGTCACGCCGCTGCTGGATGGACAGCCGTTTCGCGGCACGATCATGCTGTCGCACCTGCACTGGGACCATGTCCAGGGGCTGCCGTTCTTCACCGGCGGCGACACCGATGGCGCACAGGTCAGGCTCCTCGTGCCGGCGCAGCCGGGCGCAGCTACCGCGCGGGACGTGCTCGCGCGTGCCATGTCGCCGCCGCACTTCCCGATCGGGCCCGGCCAGCTGCGCGGCGCGTGGACCTTCGTCAGCCTGCCGCCGGGAGATCTGCAGGCCGGGCGGTTCACCATCCTCGCCCGTGAGATCCCGCACAAGGGCGGCGTGACCTACGGCTACCGGGTCAGCGACGGCCGGTCGGCGATCGCCTACCTGCCTGACCACTGCCCGACGAACCTCGGTCAAGGGCCGGATGGCCTGGGCGAGTACCACGAGGCGGCCATCGCCCTGGCGTCGGGAGCCGACGCGCTGATCCACGATGCCTCCCTGCTGCCGGACGAGGTGCCAGCCCAGGCCAGCTTCGGCCACGCGGCGGCGGACTACGCGGTCGGGCTCGCCGTGCGGGCAGGGTCACGCCGGGTCGTGCTGTTCCACCACCGGCCGGACCGCACCGACACCGAGCTCGACAAGCTAGCTGCCCGGCTGGCCGACGCCGCCGTTCCCGTCGTCGTGGCGGCCGAGCGGGACGTGCTGAGGCTGTGAGCGGCATCCCCGACGCCGTCGTGGTCGGCGCCGGCCCGAATGGCCTCGCCGCGGCGGTCACGCTGGCACGGGCGGGCCTGACGGTCGAGGTCTTCGAAGGCGCGGATGAGCCGGGCGGCGGGTGCCGCAGCGCGGAGCTCACGCTGCCCGGCTTCACCCATGACATCTGCTCGGCCGTGCATCCGCTGGCCGCTGCGTCGCCGTTCTTCCTCGGCACCGACCTCGCGGGGCGCGGGGTCAGGCTGCTCTACCCCAAGGTGGCGTTCGCGCACCCGCTGGACGGCGGCAGGGCCGCGGCCGTGGCGGGCTCGGTCGAGGAGACAGCCGGCCGGCTCGGGCCTGACGGACCGCGGTACCGGCGGCTGATGTCGCCGCTGGTGAGGGACGCCGACATCATCGTGCCCGACGTTCTCGCGCCGCTGCGCTCCGTGCCGGCCAGGCCCGTCGCGATGGCCAGGTTCGGCCTGCCCGGCCTGCTGCCTGCCGCCGCGCTGGCCGGATGGTTCGGGACCGAGGAGGGCAAGGCGATCCTGGCCGGCGTGGCAGCGCACTCGATGCTGCCGCTGAGCACGCCGCTGACGGCGGGGTTCGGGCTGCTGCTCACCCTGCTCGCGCATTCAGCGGGCTGGCCGGTCGCCGAGGGCGGCAGCGCCGCGATCACCGCGGCGCTGGTCGGCGAGCTCGAGGCGCTCGGGGGCACGGTGACCACCGGGTGCACCATCACCGCGCTGGACGAGCTGCCGCGGGCCAGGACCGTGCTGCTTGACATCTCGCCGCGAGGGTTCGCCGGGATCGCCGGAGACCGGTTGCCGCGCCGCTACGCCGGTGCACGTCGCGGGCACGTTCGCCGAGGTGGCCAGCAGCGAGGCGGACGTCGCCGCCGGCCGGCACCCTGATCGGCCGTACTGCCTCGTGGCCCAGCCTGGGGTCGTCGATTCCACCAGGGCGCCCGCCGGAAAGCAGACCCTGTGGGCCTACTGTCACGTGCCGTCTGGGTCAGCGCTGAACATGGCCGAGCGGATCGAGGCCCAGATCGAGCGCTTCGCGCCGGGGTTCCGCGACCTCATCCTCGCCAGGTCCGTCATGACCGCCGTGGACATGGAGCGGCACAACCCGTGTGCTCGGCCGCGACCCCGCCAGGCGGTGGCGTGCACGGCATGTGCGGCGCGGGCGCCGCCCATGCCGCGCTGGCTGACCTGCACGTCACCCACCATCAAGGCGCCTGAGCGGCGAGGGCACGCCTCCGCCCGCCTGCACGCCGGCCTCCGCGCCGCCGCCGGCCTGCGCGCCGCCGCCGGCTTGCGCGCCGCCGCCGGCCTGCGCGCCGCCGCCGGCTTGCGCGCCTCGACCCGGTATGGATGGCCCATCCATCACCGGACACCGCAATGGATGGGCCATCCATACCAGCTGGTCTTCGCCCGGCGTGTGATCAGAGCGGCCTGAGCGGCCGCAGATGCTGGCGTTACTGCTGGGCCGCCACTCAGTCATAGCGCCTGGGCGGCGATCAGGTCGCGGTACCAGGCGAACGAGGCCTTGGGGATCCGGCGCTGGGTCTCGAAATCTGTGTATACCAGCCCGAACCGCTGGTGGTAGCCCTCTGACCACTCGAAGTTGTCGGCGAACGTCCAGTGGAAGTAACCGCGCACGTCGACGCCGGCGACGATCGCATCGTGCACGGCCCGCAGGTGCCCGTCCAGGTAGCTGATCCGGTCCTGGTCGTCGACGGTGCCGTCCCCGGCGACCTCGTCCGCGGCCGAGCAGCCGTTCTCGGTGATGTAGACCGGCGGCAGCGCCTGGCCGTACCACTCACGCAGCGACGTCAGCAGCTCGGTCAGCCCGGCAGGGATGACCGGCCATCCGAACGCGGTCAGCGGGTAGCCGGGAATCGGCTCCAGCTGGAACGGCAGCGGCGAGCCGGGCTGTGCTGAACCTGACTGCGCTGACAGCCTGGTCGGCATGTAGTAGTTCACGCCCAGGCCGTCGACCGGCGCCGAGATAGCCGCCAGGTCGCCGTCCCGCACGCAGTCCAGGCCACCGGGACGGACGCCGAACGCCCCGAGATCGGGGTAGCGGCCGAGCAGCACGGGGTCGGTGAACAGCCGGTTCTGCAGCGTGTCGTACGCCGCGGCCGCGGCCACGTCGGCGGCGCTATCGCTGGCAGGCCAGGCCGGCGAGTAGTTGTTCGTGATCATCACCTGCCCCGCGCCGGCTGCCCGCAGCGCGGCGGTGGCAAGCCCGTGCCCGAGCAGCTGGTGGTGCGCCGTCGGCAGGGCACCGGTCATCAGCGCCTTGCCCGGCGCGTGCATGCCGAGTGCGTATCCGAAGGCAGTCACCACGAACGGTTCGTTAAGCGTGATCCAAAGCCCTATCCGGTCGGCGAGCCTCCCGGCCGCGAGGGATGCGTAGTCGGCGAACCGGGCGGCGGTGTCCCTGCTCAGCCAGCCGCCCTCGTCCTCCAGCGGCTGCGGCAGGTCCCAGTGGTACAGCGTGGGAACGGGCGTGATTCCGGCGGCGAGCAGCGCGTCGGTCAGGCGCTCGTAGAAATCAAGGCCCGCGGGGTTCGCCGGCCCCTTCCCGCCGGGCTGCACCCGCGGCCAGGCGATCGAGAACCGGTAGGCGGTGATGCCAAGCTCGGCCATCAGCGCGACGTCCTGTGCCCACCGGTGGTAGTGATCACACGCCACGTCGCCGGTGTGGCCGTCTCTGATCACCCCCGGCTGGCGGCAGAAGGTGTCCCAGATCGAGTCGCCGCGGCCGCCGGTGGCGACCGCGCCCTCGATCTGGTACGCGGCGGTGGCGACGCCCCACGAGAAACCGGCGGGGAACGCGGGCAGCGGGGGCGGCTGGGCCGGCGCCGGGCTGGCGGAGGGTGCCGGGTGGGCGGGGCTGTGGAGCGAGTTGGCCACCGGCCGATCGTAACCCGCGCGCGCTTGCCGGGGCCGCTGGCCTGAGCTACCGGTGCTGTGCGTGCTCGGCGTGCTCGGGGCTGGCGGCGGCCGCGGGCACGGCTCCCATGATCATCGAGTCGCCCCTGAACAGCGGCGTGTCCCTGACCTGGCGTTCGATCGACGCGGCCGACATCGTGTAGCCGATGAACAGCAGCAGCGACACGGCCTCCATCACGATCCACAGCCAGTGCGACGCGAGCTGCGTGGTCCAGTCGTTCAGTCCGTGCAGCAGCGCGGGCAGCGTGATGCCGAACAGGATCAGCGGGATCCGGCGCCTGCGGTAGTTCACGCCCATCCCGATGAAGAACGCCGCGATGCCGGCCCAGACCGCATGCTGGAATCCGTCGACGAACACCCGCTGTGCGAACGTCAGGATCAGCGGGACCGCGAGGCCCGCCTTGTGGTTGCCCTGCATCAGGTAGCTGGAGGTGTAGAAGACCGACTCCCTGACTCCGAAGGCGAGCCCTGCGATGGTCCCGAGGAACATCCACACCCGCACGTCGAGGGTGATCTTCCAGACCCAGCGGAGCAACAAAGCGGCGACGAGAATGGGGAGCGCCTTTGTGACCTCCTCGGCGAACCCGACACCGTAGATCCAGGGCAGGAGATTGTGGCTGGCCGCGGTCTGGTCGAGTGCATCCTCCCAGGGCAGCGTCACGGTGGGGAGCAGCACCATGACGCCGGCGACGATCCCGACTGCCAGCCAGCCGATCAGCCTGGTGATCTGGCCTGGCCTGATCAGGAGCCAGAAGGCGACCGCCCAGAGCGGCGCGATCGCGAGGCTGTAGGCCCAGCCCGGCGCGCTCAGGTCGCTGGTCGTGGAGAACAGCAGGACGAACAGGGAGGGCAGCAGGCCGTAGGCGATCACGAGCAGCCGCGACCCCTGCTTCCAGCCGGGATCCTTCAGCCAGCTGCGCACCGGCACGAGGATGTGCACCGCGGTCGCGAATTCCCCGCCCGGCGAGTCGAGCCTGGCGTGGTGCGCTGGCAGGTGCTGGTAGGCCGGGCTCGAGTGGTCGCCCGAGATGTCGCCGCGCCACAGCTCCTCGCGGTGCACAGCGCTCGGATGCCTGGTCGTGCCCGTAGCGGCGGTCGCGTTGCTCGCTTCCTGATCCTTCCGCTGCGCGGCTTCGTCCGGCTCGGCCCGGCCTGTCGTGGCAGCGCGCGGCCCGGTGTCCGCCAGGTCGCCGTCGGTTAGCTCGATCCGCAGTTCCGGTCCGCGCGCCGTGGCGAGGCGCACCTCGAGCGGCTGCTGCACGGAGACCGAAGCGATGGGCAGCCCGCTGACGAACGTGCGCCCCTTGCCCAGATCGTCCAGGATCCAGCCATCGGAACGCCAGGTGATGCGCGCGTGCTCGCGCGAGACGATCGGATCGGACACGATCACAGCGTTATCCGGGCTACGGCCGATCCGCACCACCTGGCCTGGCTCGAACGTGAACGTCTGGCCAGCGAACGTGATCTTGAGGTCGCTCACTCGCCCGCCTTCCTGCGCGGCCTGCCATCGACCATTGTGCACAGGCGCCGCTGGCTCAGGGTACCGACACCAGTGCGATGGTCGATCACAATCCGTGAACGGTTGAGTACGGCTCAGCCGGTGTCAGCCTCGCTGATCGCCTCGTCTACCTCGGCCTGCCGCGCGGTGAGCTCGGCGGCGCATTTCTCCTCATCGATCCGCTCGGCCAGGTCCTCGTCGGCCTTCATCAGCGTCTCGAGGTCGCTGTCGGCCGCGGCGAGCACCCCGAGGTCGGCGAACGCGTGCCTGACCTTCGGCCCCCACAGGCCGATGTCCCTGACGCACGGAACGATCCTGGTGAACAGCAGCGACCTGAACGCCTGCTGCACCGGCGACTTGTCGGTGAAGTCCATGCACTCCTCGACGTCGAAGTCGAGCCTTTCCCACACCTCCTGGGCGCGGAACCTGCTGTTCATCAGGTAGCAGCCCTCGATCAGGAACTCCTCGCGCTCGGCGCGCTCGGCCTCGGTCAGCTCGGCGTAGTAGTCGCGCAGCGCGAGCCGGCCGAACGCGACGTGCCGCGCCTCGTCCTGCATGACATAGGCGAGCAGCTGGGTGACCAGCTTGTTGTTGGACATGTCCCTGTGCACGCCGAACGCCGCCAGCGCCAGCCCTTCGATCAGCACCTGCATGCCGAGGTAGGGATAGTCCCAGCGGCCGTCGGCCAGCGCCTCGCCGAGCAGCGTGGCGAGGTCATCGTTGATCGGGTAGTAGATGCCGATCTTGTCCTTGATGAACCGCTGGTACAGCTCGACGTGCCTGGCCTCGTCCATCACCTGCGTGGCGGCGTAGAACTTGGAGTCCATGTCGGGCACCGACTCGACGATCCTGGCCGCGACGGTCAGCGCCCCCTGCTCCCCGTGCAGGAACTGGCTGAACAGCCACGACGACAGGTGCAGGCCGAGCTCGTCGCGCTCGGCCTGGTTCAGCTTGTCCCACTGCCGCGATCCGTAGATGGGGCTGAGCTCCTCGGTTTGCTCCATCACGTTCGTGGGAT
>WNGJ01007475.1_pt1 | contig 14164 bp, 11 predicted proteins | sample 5400611 | NCBI WGS metagenome assembly WNGJ01 (sample SAMN13153375, study PRJNA577476) | soil metagenome | isolation source: 40 cm soil or saprolite under Garry oak tree replicate 1 | place: USA:California | collected 2016-06-15 | reverse complement strand
GTCCGGCAGCTCGCCCCGAAGCGGATCGTCGTCGCCGTGCCGGTGACAGCAGAGGAAACCTGCGACGAGTTCCGAGACGTCGTCGACGAAATCGTCTGCGGTGTGACGCCGAGGCCATTCCATGCGGTCGGGCTCTGGTATGACGACTTCTCGCAGACGAGCGACGAAGAGGTACGCGAGCTGCTCGCAGACGCCGCCAAGAGCGCGCAGGCGCGGCGATGAGCGTGCCTGCGACGCACGTCCTCCACATCGACGAGACGCGCGCCGTCGAGCCGCTCGCTCGTGCCCACCTGCGCCGGTCGGACCCTACGCCGCGCTAGGAGCGGCTTCAAGCGCGCGTTACGTTTTGAGTCTTGGGCACCAAGGACGACCTCGAACGTGGCCGCAAGTCGTACTCGAGCTCGGCCTGGGCGACGGCCCACGAGTCGTTTTTGCGGGCCGATCGGCTCGCGCCGCTGGCGGCGGAGGACCTCGAGTTGCTCGCAACGTCGGCCTACATGCTAGGCCGCGAGGACGAATGGATGCAGGTTCTGGAGCGGGCTTACCGCGGATATTCAGCGGGCGCCGAGGGACGGCGCGCGGTGCGGTGCGCGTTCTGGATCGGGACTCAGCTCGCGCTTCGAGGGGAGATGGGGCCTGCCACCGGCTGGCTTGGCCGCGCGCAACGGCTGCTCGAGCGGGAGCAAGGCGAGTGCGTCGAGCAGGGCTACATGTTGATGCCAGTCGTTTTCCAGCACGAAGCGGAGGGCGACTGGGAGGGCGCCTCCGCCACCGCCGCCGCGGCGGCGGAGATCGGCGAGCGCTTCGGCGACTCCGACTTGTTTGCTCTTGCGATTCACGTCCAGGGCGACATCCTCGTCAGGTCCGGGCGGGTCAGGGAGGGGCTCGGTTTGCTGGACGAGGCGATGGTGACGGTCACGACCGAAACGCTCTCGCCGATGGTCGCCGGGATCGTCTACTGCGGAGTGATCCTGACGTGTGAACAGGTCTACGAGCTTCGCCGCGCCCGCGAGTGGACGGCAGCCCTCACTCGTTGGTGTGAGAGCCAGCCCGACCTCCTGGCGTTCACGGGCCGTTGCCTCGTCCATCGCGCCCAGCTGATGCAGCTCCAAGGAGACTGGCCCGATGCGCTGGAGGAGGCGGACCGCGCCAGTCGGCGCCTCGAGGAGGCGATGAATCAGGCGGCCGCGGCGAAGGCGTGCTACCTGAAAGGCGAGGTTCATCGTTTGCGTGGGGAGTTCGGTGAGGCCGAGGAGGCCTACCGGCTGGCGAGCCAGCTCGGCCTCGAGCCGCAGCCCGGCTGGGCGCTCGTCCGGCTCGCCCAGGGGAATTCGGCAGCGGCTGCCGCGGCGATCCGTCGCGCCTTGGGCGAGACCTCTGACCGGCTGGGGCGGGCGGGCCTCCTGCCTGCCGCCGTCGAGATCATGCTCGCGACCGGCGAGGTCGACGATGCGCGGAGCGCCTGTCGCGAGCTCGAGGCGATCGCGGCCGACTACGAGAGCGAGATGCTGCGTGCGCTGCATGCCCAGGCTCGGGGAGCGGTCGACCTGGCGGCCGGCGACGCGGCCGCCGCGCTCGTGAGCCTCCGTCAGGCTTCCAAGGCCTGGCAGGAGCTCGAGGCCCCGTACGAAGCCGCTCGCGCGCGCGTGCAGGTTGGACAGGCCTGCCGAGTGCTCGGGGACGAGGACGCCTTCGTCCTCGAGCTCGAGGCGGCTCGGAGCGTGTTTCAGGAGCTGGGCGCGACTCCGGACGTCGCGTCTGTGGACGCAGTCGCCGGACCCGTGGGCGGCACGCATGGGCTCACCGCTCGCGAGCTGGAGGTGCTCCGCCTCGTCGCGAGCGGCAAGAGCAACAAGGAGATTGCCGCGGCGCTCGTGATCAGCGAGCACACCGTCGCCCGGCACGTGCAGAACATCTTCACCAAGCTCGGCGTGCCGTCGCGGACCGCAGCCGGCGCGTACGCCTTCGAGCACGACCTCGTCTGAGGGCCTGGTCAGAACTAACCACGCGCGCCGACGGACAAGTTGGTGGATCCGCGCGATGCGGGCCGGGCCGTTCCTTCCTACGGTCGAGGAGCAGGTCATTCGATCCCAGGAGGAACGGTCATGGCGATCCAGGAGGCAGCAGTCGAGAGCAGCGGCGCCGAAGTCCCAAGCGTGGAGAGGTTCGACACGATTGTGATCGGCGGCGGCCAGGCCGGCCTCTCAGTCGGCTACTACCTGAAGCGGCGCGGCGGCTCGTTCGTGATTCTCGACGCCAACGAGCGGATCGGCGGCTCTTGGCGGACGCGCACGTGGAACTCGCTCCGTCTGTTCACCCCCGCGCGGTACGACGGGCTGCCGGGCTGGCCGTTCCCCGCCCCCGGCTGGTCGTATCCGACCGCGCGCGAGACGGCCGACTACCTCGAGGCCTACGCGGCGCGCTTCGAGCTTCCCGTGCGAACCGGCATTGCGGTCGACCGGCTGACGAAAGACGGCGACCGCTTCGTGGTCGAGTGTGGCGAGCGCCGATTCGAGGCGGGTCAGGTCGTTGTGGCGACCGGGTTCTACGGGACGCCGTCGGTGCCCGGTTTCGCTGCCGAGCTCGACCCGCGGATCGTGCAAATGCACTCGAGTGAGTACCGCGACCCCTCCCAGCTCCGTCCGGGCGGCGTCCTCCTGGTCGGGGCCGGGAACTCGGGAGCCGATATCGCGATCGAGGTGTCCAAGACGCACCGAACGTGGCTCTCCGGGCCCGACAAGGGCCAGGTGCCGATCCGGATCGAGAGCCGGCTCGCACGGTTCGTGCTGCCGATCCTCTGGTTCGTGGCCTCGCACGTTCTCACCGTCAAGACTCCGATCGGCCGCAAGGTCCAGCCGCACGTGCTCGCGAACGGCGCCCCGCGGATCCGGGTGAAGGCGGACGACCTCGTGGCCGCGGGTGTCGAGCGGGTGCCGAGGACCGTTGCGGTGAGCGAAGGATTGCCGGCCCTCGAGGACGGACGCGTGCTCGACGCCGCGAATGTGATCTGGTGCACGGGCTTCCGGCAGGACTTCAGCTGGATCGACGTCCCGGTTTTCGGCGAGGGCGAAGAACTCAAGCATGAGCGAGGCGCCACCTCGGAACCCGGCCTCTACTTCGTCGGCCTGGACTTCCTGTACGCGTTCACCTCGGAGAACGTCGGCGGCGTCGGCAGGGACGCGCGGTACATCGCCAAGCAGATCGCACGCCGCTAGTCCGCCGCTCGGACGCGCCCTAGACTCGTACCGTGGCGGTTTGCCCAAGCTGCGGGGCGGAGAACCGGGAGGAAGCCCGCTTCTGCGACGCGTGCGGAGCGGCCCTGGCCGGCGAGCCGGCGCGGGAGGCGCGGAAGACCGTCACGATTCTCTTCTGCGACGTCACCGGCTCGACGCAGCTCGGCGAGCAACTCGACCCCGAGAGCCTGCGGCGCGTGATGGCCCGCTACTTCGAAGTCGCCAAGGACGTGATCGAGCGCCACGGCGGCGCGGTCGAGAAATTCATCGGTGACGCCGTGATGGCCGTCTTCGGCGTTCCCGCGGTGCACGAGGACGACGCGCTACGTGCGGTTCGGGCCGCGACCGAGCTTCGCGACGCCCTCGGCGGCCTCAACGCCGAGCTCGCCGAGTCGTACGGCACTCGTCTCGAGCTGCGGACGGGCGTCAATACGGGCGAAGTCGTGACGGGGACAGAGGAGCGGCTGGCGACCGGCGACGCGGTCAACGTCGCCGCCCGCTTGGAACAGGCGGCTCAGCCCGGCGAGGTACTGCTCGGCGCCGAGACGCTGCGGCTGGTCAAGGACGCGGTCGAGGTCGAGCCGGTAGCCGCCCTGGAGCTGAAGGGCAAAGCCGAGCCCGTGCCGGCCTTTCGTCTTCTGCGCGTTACCGCCGACGAGCCAGGCGCGGGCCGGCAGACGGTGCCGATGGTTGGTAGGGACCGACAGCGGCAGCTCCTGGACGACGCGTTCGCGAACGTCGTCGGCGAGCGATCGTGCCACCTGTTCACGATCCTTGGAACCGCGGGCGTCGGGAAGTCGCGCCTGGTGGCGGAGTTCCTCGCCGGCCTCGACGGCGCGACCGAGATCGGCGGCCGCTGCCTCTCCTACGGCGAGGGCATCAGTTACTGGCCCGTGACCTCGGCTGTGAAGGAGCTGCTCGGAGCCTCGCCCGACGAAAGGCTCTCCGAGCTGAGCCTCGACCCAGCAACGGCGGGCGCGCTAGAGCCGATCCTCGGCCGGCAGACGCTGGCGAGCTCGCCGGAGGAGATCGCTTGGGCCGTGCGCAAGCTCCTTGAATCCGTGGCTGCCGACGGCCCGCTCGTCGTGGTGTTCGACGATCTCCACTGGGGAGAGCCCGTCTTTCTCGACCTCGTCGAGCACATCGCCGATTTCAGTCGTAACGCGCCGATTCTGCTGCTCTGCATGGCGCGTCCGGAGCTGCTCGACCGCCGTTCGGCCTGGGGTGGAGGCAAGCTGAACGCAACCAACGTGCTGCTCGAGCCGCTTTCAGCGGACGAAACGGAGGAGCTGATCGAGCGGCTATTGTCCGGCGCGCGAATCAACGCGTCTCTCCGCGAGCGGATCCTTGAGGCGGCCGGCGGCAATCCCCTCTTCGTCGGCGAGATGCTGGCGATGCTCGCCGAGCGTGGCGATGGAAACGGGTCGGCCGAGATCGCGGTTCCTCCGACGATCCAGGCGCTGCTCGCTTCGCGCCTCGACCAGCTCGAGGACGCTGAGCGAAGGGTGCTGGAGCGCGGCGCCGTCGAGGGCCAAGTGTTCCACCGGGGAGCAGTGGTCGCGCTGGCGCCGGAAGAGGGCCACGTGGACGCACGGCTGATGATGCTCGTGCGGAAAGACCTCGTTCGCCCCGAGCAGTCGTTGCTTGCCGGGGACGACGCGTTTCGGTTCCGCCATCTCCTGATTCGGGATGCCGCCTACGAGTCGCTGCCGAAGGCGACTCGCGCCGAGCTGCACGAGCGATTCGCCGACTGGCTCGAAGAGAACGCGCCCCAGCTCGTGGAGCTCGACGAGATCGTCGGCTACCACCTCGAGCAGGCCTACACCTACCGCAGTGAGCTTGGCCCGCTAGACGATGCCGCTCGCGCACTCGCTCCGCGCGCGGCCGAGCGGCTGCTCGCCGCAGCGAAACGCGCTCTCGATCGTGGCGACCTCCCGGCCGTGGAGAGCCTGGCTCCTCGCAGCGTTGCTCTCGCTCCGCGAGGCAGCGCGACGCACCGAGACGCTCTGCTGGAGCAGTCCAGGCTCCTGGTCGAGGTCGCCGACTCCGCGCGGGCAACCGAGGTGCTGAAAGAGCTCTCCGCTTCAGCCGAGCGCGCCGGCGATGCACGTACCTACAGCAGGGCGAGGCTCGTCGAGCTCGAGCTTCAGGTCGCGCACGACCGAACCGCATCGATGGAGGCAGCGCTCGCCGGAGCAGAGGAAGCCGAGAGCGAGCTGGCGCGGCTCGGCGACGACGAGGGGGTGGCGTGGGCGCTGAGGCTCGCCGGCAACTTCCTCGGCTGGCTCGGCAACACGGCCGAGGCGGAGCGAAGATGGGCGCGGGGCCTCGAGCACGCAAAGCAAGCCGGGAGCTCCGGACAGATCGCGGACATCCTCATGTGGCGAGCGTGGGCGCTCTGGTGGGGCCCGACCCCAGCGGTCGAGGGCATCCGGCAGTCGAGCGAGATCATCGAACAAGCAGTCGGCAATCCGAACCTCGAGGCGACGGCGACGGTCGTCCGTGGCTGCTTGAAGGGATTGCGGGGAGAGATAGACGAGGGGCGTGAAGACGTGAGAGCCGGGCGCGCGCGCCTCTTCGACGTGGGGCAGCTAGTGCACTGGGCCGGGACGGCGATAATCGAAGCGGATCTCGAGTTGGCCGTGGGGAATCCGGCGGCAGCCGAAGCGGTGCTGCGAGAGAGCTACGAGTTCATGAGCAGTACGGCCGAGACCGGGTACCTCGCGACGATCGTCGACTATCGTGCAGTTGCCGCGCTCGAGATGGGGCGCGAGGACGAAGCGCTCGCGTTCGCCGACGAGGTCGAGAGGATCGCCCAGCCGGAGGACTTCGAGCCGCACGTTTGCCAGGGATGTGTGCGGGCGAGGGTCCTGGCGCGGCGCGGCGAGCACGACGCGGCGATGAAGGCGATTCGGGCCGCTGTCGCGATCGGTGAACCGACGGACTATCTCGCCACGCGGACGTATGCGGCGATCTCGCTCGCCGAGGTCGAGGGCCTGGCCGGGCATGCGGACGGCGAGCGGGCTGCGCTCCAAGAGGCGCTTCGGCTTGCGGAGGAGAAGGAGGCCGTGCTCACGGCCGATCGTGTCCGCGAGTTGCTCGGGCAGCTCAGCGACCCGATCTCGCCCTAGACTCGCAGGGTGGCCGTTTGCCCGAGCTGCGGGGCAGAAAACCGCGACGAGGCGCGGTTCTGCGACGCCTGCGGCGCCGCTCTCGCCGCCGAGCCGGCGCGCGAGTCGCGCAAGACGGTGACCGTCCTCTTCTGCGACGTCACCGGCTCGACCTCGCTCGGCGAGCGGATCGACCCCGAGAGCCTGCGAAACGTGATGGCTCGCTACTTCGAGACCGCGAAGGAGGCGATCGAGCGCCACGGCGGCACGGTCGAGAAGTTCATCGGCGACGCCGTCATGGCCGTCTTCGGCGTTCCGGTCGTTCACGAGGACGATGCGCTGCGAGCTGTGCGCGCCGCCGCCGATCTGCGCAGCGCGCTCGTGCCGCTCAACGAGGAGCTCGAGCAGAGATTCCAGACCCGCCTGCAGCTGCGGACCGGCGTCAACACGGGCGAGGTCGTCACCGGCACCGAGGAACGGCTTGCTACCGGCGACGCCGTCAACGTCGCGGCCCGGCTCGAGCAGGCCGCGCAGCCCGGCGAGATCCTGCTCGGCGAGGAGACGCTGCGGCTCGTGCGCGGCGCGGTCGAGGCCCAGCCCGTGGCGCCGGTCGACGCCAAGGGGAAGTCGGAGCCGCTCGCCGCCTACCGGCTGGTTGCGGTCGAGCGGGAGTCGGCGCCGCGGCTCCACACGGGCCCGATGGTCGGACGCGAGCGCCAGCGGCACCTGCTCGAGGAGGCCTTCGCAAACGTCTCCGCCGACAAGACCTGCCAGCTCTTCACCGTTCTCGGCACCGCCGGCGTCGGCAAGTCGCGGCTCGTGGCGGAGTTCCTGAGCGGTCTCGACGGCGCGACGGTGGTCTCGGGCCGCTGCCTTTCCTACGGCGAGGGGATCAGCTACTTCCCGGTGACGGAGGTCGCGATCCAGCTGAAGGCGAATCCGACCGAGCACACGGGGCTCGGCGCCATCCTCGGCGAGGGGGATGCCACCAGCTCACCCGACGAGATCGCCTGGGCCTTCCGCAAGCTGCTCGAGGAGCGGGCGTCCGACCGGCCTGTCGTACTCGTCTTCGACGACATCCACTGGGGCGAGCCGACATTTCTCGACCTCGTCGAGCACGTCGCCGACTTCAGTCGCGATGCCCCGATCCTGCTCCTCTGCATGGCTCGGCCCGAGTTGCTCGACCGGCGTGAGTCCTGGGGCGGAGGGAAGCTGAACGCGACGAACGTCCTGCTCGAGCCGCTCGGAACCGACGAGGCCGCCGACCTGCTGACGAGCCTGCTGCCCGCGGAAGTGGAGAGCAATCTCCGCGCCCGCATCCTCGAGGCGGCCGGCGGCAACCCGCTCTTCGTCGAGGAGATGGTTGCGATGGTCGCGGAGCTGCAAGATGGCAACGGCGAGCTCGCCGAGATCGCTGTGCCGCCGACGATCCAGGCCCTGTTGGCGGCGCGGCTCGACCAGCTCGACCCGCACGAGCGCGTCGTCCTCGAGCGCGGCTCGGTCGAGGGCAACATCTTCCACCGCGGCGTCGTCGAGGCGCTCGCGCCCGAGGAGCTCGAAGTGCCGCGCCGGCTGATGAGCCTCGTCCGCAAGGAGCTCGTCCGGCCGGACCGCGCCCAGCTCGCCGGCGACGACGCCTTTCGCTTCCGCCATCTGCTGATCCGCGACGCGGCCTACGACGCGCTGCCGAAGGCCGAGCGGGCCGACCTGCACCAGAGCTTCGCGGCTTGGCTCGGGCAGCACGGGGCCGAGCTGGTCGAGCTCGACGAGATCGTCGGCTACCACCTCGAGCAGGCATGGCGTTACCGCACCGAGCTCGGTTCGCCCGACGACCCGGAGCTGAGAGCTGCCGCCAGGGCGAGTTTGGAGGCGGCCTGCCGCCGAGCGCTCCAGCGCGGCGACTTTACGGCCGGTCTGAACCTGGTCGAGCGCACGCTTGCGCTGGTGCCGGAAGACGAGATCGAGCTCGGGCTCGAAGTCGACCGGCTGCAGGCGCTCTTCTTCGGCGGGCGGCTGGACGACGCATCTGCCAGGGCCGGCGAGCTCGTCAAGCGGGCGGTGGACGCGGGTGACCGGATCGCCGAGCTGACCGGGGAGGTCGAGGTGGCTGTGTACGCCGTCTACCGGGATCCCGAGGGTGCGACGGACCAACTCGAGCGCGTCACGCAGGCTGCGCTGCCCGAGCTCGAGGAAGCCGACGATGCGAGGGCGCTATACGTCCTTCACCACGGGCGCGGACTCGTTGCCCACATGCGTGGACGCATGGACGAGCTGCGGGAAGCACTCGATCGCAGCGCCGTGTATGCGCGTCGGCTCGGGCTTCCGCATTACGCGTACTGGCTCCTGCCGTGGCAAACCGCCAGCCGCCTCCACGGCACGACGCCGCTCGAGGAGCTGGTTGCATGGGCGGACGAGCAGGTGGCGGCGAGCTCGAGCAATGGCTTCCTCGGCAGTTACCGGGCGCTGGCGCTCGCGATGCTCGGGCGGTTCGACGAGGCGCGAGCCCTTTCGGCGTCGCTCGAGGCCGAGCTCGCAGAACGCGGGGCGACCGTCGAGCTGGCGCTGTCACTCGCGATGACAGCACCGCTGATCGAGCGGTTGGCCGGTGATTCGGCCGCGGCAGCGGCCTTCAGCAAGCGTGGCTGCGCCCTGCTGGAGGAGTCCGGCGATCGCTCGTGGCTCTCGACGGCATTGGGTTACCTCGGGCAGTTGTACTCCGACCTCGGAGATCTCGATGCCGCGCTCGAGGCGGTGAACAGAGCCGCCGAGCTCGGTGCGAGCGACGACGTGGCGACGCAGATGATCGTGCGGCAAGTGCGCGCGACGGTTCTGGCGCGGCGCGGCGAGCTGGACGAGGCCGAACGCCTGGCCCGGGAGGCGGTCGATTTCGGGAACACGACCAACATGCTCTTCGCCCGAGGCGAGGCCTACGAAGACCTGGGATACGTGCTCTACGCGGCAGGGAAGAGAGCCGAAGGCGAGCAAGCGATCGAGCAAGCGCTCGAGCTGTACGAGGCCAAGGGCGCCGTCGCACCGGCCGATCGCGCCCGCCGTAGGCTTGGGGAGCTGCAAGACGCCGCGCGGTGACGCAGGCGGGTAAGTTGCCCCCGTGAACAAGCGCCGCCTCGGCACGCAGGGCCTCGAGACCTCCGCGCTCGGCCTCGGATGCATGGGGATGTCCGAGTTCTACGGAACTGCGGACGAGGGCGAGGCGATCGCCACGATCCACCGGGCGCTCGAGCTCGGGGCCAACTTTCTCGACACGGCCGACATCTACGGCCCGTTCACGAACGAGCGGCTCGTCGGTCGCGCGATCGAGGGACGGCGCGACGAGGTCGTGCTCGCGACCAAGTTCGGCAACGTGCGTAACGAGCAGGGCGAGCGGCTCGGAATCCGTGGGGATCGCGAGTACGTTCTCGCAGCCTGCGACGCTTCGCTCGAGCGGCTCGGCACCGATCGCATCGACGTCTATTACCAGCATCGCGTCGATCCGAAGACGCCGATCGAGGAGACGGTCAGCGCGATGGCCGAGCTCGTCGAGCAGGGGAAGGTGCGCTGCCTCGGCCTCTCCGAGGCGGCCGCCGAGACGATTCGCCGCGCGCACGCCGTCCACCCAATCTCCGCCCTCCAGACCGAGTATTCGCTCTGGAGCCGCGACGTCGAAGACGAGATCCTGCCGGCGATCCGCGAGCTCGGCATCGGCCTCGTCGCGTACAGCCCGCTCGGCCGCGGCTTCCTTTCGGGCCGGATCCGCTCGGTGGAGGATCTCGAGGCGGGCGACTTCAGGCGTGACAACCCGCGCTTCCAGGGCGAGAACTTCCAGAAGAACCTCGAGCTCGTCGAGCGAGTCGAGGAGCTCGCCGCGGCCAAGGGCCGTACCGCTGCGCAGATCGCTCTCGCCTGGGCACTCGCCCAGGGCGAGGACGTCGTCCCCATCCCCGGCACGACCCGGGTCAAGAACCTCGAGGAGAACGTCGCGGCGCTCGACGTTGAGCTCACCGATGAGGACCTGCGTGACCTCGAGGCGGTCTTCCCGAAGGGCGCGGCTGCGGGCGATCGCTACGCCGACATGTCGCCGATCAACCGCTGACGACGCAGATCCTCCTCCTGCGCGGGATCAACATCGGTTCTCGGAATCGAGTCCCGATGGTGAGGCTGCGCGAGATCCTGCAGGACGCCGGCTTCGAAGACGTGCGAACGCTTCTGCAGAGCGGCAACGTCCTGTTATCGAGCAAGACAAAGCCCGAGCAGACGGCGCGGAAGTGCGAGCGGCTGATCGAAGCCGAGTTCGGGCTCGAGATCGACGTCGTCGTGCGCACCTCGGCGGAGCTGGCGAAGGTCGTCGAGCTGAATCCGTTCCGCAAGGTCGCGAACGATCCGAAGCGCTACCAGGTGAGCTTCCTTGCGGGACCGCTGCCGGCATCCGCAAAGCGAAAGCTGGAGGAGGCCCTCGAGGAGCCGGAGCAGCTCGTCGTCAGCGGACGCGAGATCTATGCGTGGCACCCGAGCGGCGTCGCGCGCTCGAAGCTGTGGGCGCGCCTCGCCGCGCGTGGCCTGGGCGTCACCGCGACCGCGCGAAACTGGACGACGGTAACGAAGCTGCTCGAGCTCGCTAGCCGTTAGGCCGGGTTTCAGCGCCGGCCGTCAACGACGACCACTCGCTTGGGCACGGCGTTCAGCCTACTTGTGACCGGGCGGCGGCGAGCCTCGCAGCCGCCCGGGTCGAGGACGATCGCTTAGGGGTTGATCCAGTTGATCAGCGGCTGGAAGATCGACGTCTTCGGCGGAGCCGCCAAGCTTCGGGGAACGGCAGGCGAGAGTGCGGCGCATGCGCCCTTGTCGTCGACCTGCGTTTGGGCCCCGAAATAGGCAGGCGGGTTGTGGGTGTCGATCAGGCCCCAGCTGACCTGGAACGTGTCGGCGGTCAGCGCCAAGCCGCAGGCGTCGCCCGCGTAGTTCGCGCTGATCTCGCTGGTCAGCAACTTGACCTGCTTTTGCAGCGTCTTCACCTGGTTCGGCCGACCCTACGACGTTCTTGTGACCGATGTATCAACGACGTATAACGAAAGTCGACGCGCACGCGAGCGAGCCGCTCGTGGCCTACTTGACGACGCGGTAGCGAAGGTGCGTCACGAGCGGCGACTCGAGCATTTCTGTCACCTCGAACCGGGGGAGCCCGGGTCCGACGCCGTCGAACAGGCGGGCCCCGTCGCCCAGCAAGACCGGGGCGAGGTGGAGCTGTACCTCGTCGACCAGGCCGGCGTTGATGGTCTGGTCGATCGCATTCGCTCCGCCCGCGACCAAGACATCTTTCTCGGCCGCCGCAGCTCGCCCATCCTCGATCGCGCTCTCGACGCCCTCGGTGACGAAGATGAAGGTCGTTCCTCCCTCCATCACCAGCGGCTCGCGTGCGTGGTGGGTGAGGATGAACACCGGTTTGTGAAACGGCGGCTCGTCTCCCCACCAGCCGTTCGCGTTGATGTCGTCCTGCCAGGGCCCTTCGCCGCCGCTGAACATCCGCCGGCCCATCACGACGGCGCCGGTGGCGCGCAGCGACTTGGCGACGAGCTCGTCGTCCGGGCCGGTCTCGCCGCCGGGGAGGCCGTGGGGCTCGCGAAAGTTCTTGAGCCGAACGGCCCACTCGTGCAGCTGGTCGCCGCCCTCACCAAGCGGCTGCTCGAGCGTCGGGTTCGGCCCGGCGACATACCCGTCGAGCGACATCGAGATCTCGGCGACGACTTTGCCCATCGCTCCTCCCTAGGAGGTCTCGGCGGCGGCGGTCGCACCGTGACCGGGTTCATGCGCGGCCATCGGTTGCGCTTCGCGGAGAAGCGTCCCCCCGATCACAGCCGCGGCGGCGGCGAAGGCCGCGCCGACGAGGAAGGCCACGTGGTAGCCGCCGGTGAGCGCGCTGAGCTCGCCGACGCCGCCCACTCGGAGACTGTGCGACCGCGAAGCGGCGATGCTCGCGAGGACGGCGAGCCCGAGGGCGCCGCCCATCATGAACGACGTGTTGACAAGACCTGAGGCGAGCCCTGACTCGCTCGGCTCGACGTCGCTCATCGCGGCGAGCAACACCGGGTTGAAGGCGATGCCGGCGCCGAAACCGAGCAGGATCATGCTCGGGAGCACGTCGACGAGGAAGCTCCCGTCGACCGGCGCCCGCACGAACAGCGCGAGGCCGGCGGCGGCGAGCAAGAGGCCGGTCGCGAGCGGCTTCCTGAACCCGAACCGCATCACGAGCTTCGCCGAGAGCCCGATCGAGAACGCGCCCATGATCAGGTTCGCGGGCAGGAACGAAAGACCGACCTGCAACGGGCTGTAGCCCAGCACGAGCTGGAGGTAGAGCGCCGAGAGGAAGAACCAGGCGAACATCGCCGCGGCCCAGAGGACGCCGACCAGGTTGGAAACGCTGATGTTACGCCGCTTGAAGAGCCGGAGCGGTACGAGTGGCGAGTCGACGCGGGACTCGATCCAAAGGAAGAGCGCCAGCAGCGCCACCGCTCCACCGAGCAGTCCGAGCGTCTCCGCCGACGTCCAGCCGTTCTGGTTTCCGTTCACGATTGCGTAGACGGCGAGCATCAGCGCCGCCGTGACGGTCACGGCGCCGCCGACGTCGAGCCGGCCGGACATCGACGGGCCGCGCTCGCCGGGCAGCAGCCGCAGCGTCAGGACGCCGACGAGGACGCCGATCGGGAAATTGACGAGGAAGATCCAGTGCCAGTTCAGGAGGTCGGTCAGGACTCCCCCGAGCAGCACGCCGATGCTGCCGCCCCCGGCGGCGACGAAGCCGAAGACGCCCATCGCCTTCGCGCGCTCGGCCGGCTCTGTGAACAGCGTCATCATCAGAGAGAGCGAGACCGCCGATGCGACCGCGCCGCCGAGGCCCTGTACGGTGCGCGAGCCGACGAGCATCCACTGCGTCGTCGAAAGGCCGCAGGCGAGCGAGGCCAACGTGAACAGGCCGATCCCGGCTAGGAACAGCCGCCGTTGTCCGAACAGGTCGCCGAGCCGCCCGCCGAGCAGCAGGAAGCCGCCGTAGGTGAGCAGGTACGCGTTCACCACCCACGCCAGCGAGGTCTCGCTGAAGCCGAGATCCTGGCGGATCGACGGGAGCGCGACGTTCACGATCGTCGCGTCGAGCACGATCATCAGGCTGCCGAGGGTGAGTACGTAGAGCGCGAGCCAGCGGGTCCGGTTATCGGCGATCGTCATCGATGGGGTCCTTTCAGGTTGTTCGTAGTCGACATCGAATGCTTAGACCCGGCTCGGCGGCAGAGTTCATCGGTTGCCGGGCGATGATTTTTGGGTCGCCGGGCGGTCTATCTTCAGATGGCCGCCTCCGTGCCTCGTCCGCTCGTCTGTGACTTAAGCCCGCTTGACGCCGACGCGGACACTATCGATCTGCTGGCGCGTCTCCAGCTCGCCGCGCGCCCACACGGCAGGACGCTCCGGTTTCTCCATGCGTCGGCCGCTCTGCAGGACCTAATCGCGTTCGCGGGCCTGGATGCCGTGCTACGCGTCGAGCCGGGGCGGGAGACCGAAGAGGGGGAAGACCCTGTCGGTGTCGAGGAAGAACGTCAGCTCGACGATCCGGCCGTCTGAGACTTCGAGCACCTGCAGAGCCCACGGGTCGAAGCCGCTGCCGGATTCGCTCGGCTTGTACTGCCCGAAGGCGGGCGAGCCGTTCGCCGCAACTGTCGGGATCACGCGCGAGCCGCGGCAGCCGATTCCCGGCCCGAGCCACCACTCGAAGATGTCCTCCCGGCCGCTCAGCCAGAGGTCGTACGGCGGCATCGACTGCGTCGCGTCCTCGTGGAT
>WNGJ01040802.1_pt1 | contig 14166 bp, 10 predicted proteins | sample 5400611 | NCBI WGS metagenome assembly WNGJ01 (sample SAMN13153375, study PRJNA577476) | soil metagenome | isolation source: 40 cm soil or saprolite under Garry oak tree replicate 1 | place: USA:California | collected 2016-06-15 | reverse complement strand
CTTTTTCATCCCATCCTCGAAATCGACTCGTGGTCTCCAGCCGAGTTCTTTCCTCGCCTTGGAGGAGTCACCTACGCTTCGTGGAATGTCGACGCGTCGCGCTTCCGGATTCCAGTACACTTCAGATTTGACCCCGCTAATCTTCATAATGGTTTCAACGATTTCTTGGACCGATCTCTCTTCTCCACCGCTGAAATGGTAGATCTCAGAGGACCTGCCTTTTTCTGCGAGTAGGGCATAGCCTCGGACGATGTCCTCGACGTAGCTGAAGTCTCTAGTAGGCGCGGGATTGCCCATTGCGAGTTTCTCTCCTCTCAACAATCTGAGGATAATCGACGGAACAAGGAAGTCGGGTCTCTGGTATGGTCCGTAGTGATTGAAGGCGCGAGAGATTGAGATGTCCATTCCATGCATCTCTGCGAACGAGAGCGCAAGGCTCTCCCCCGAGAGTTTGCTAGCTGAGTAGATATCGATCGGTTTGGGTGCCATGTCTTCAGTTATTGGAAGCCTCTCCTGCTTCCCGTAGACATGGCAGGTGCTCACATAGACTAGCTTCGGAACGTCTTGCGCTTTGGCGGCCATGAGAAAATTGAGGGTTCCGAGAGCATTGGTAGCGAATGTATTGAACGTCTTAGCCCTTGTTTCGGGTATGAGGGTGATAGCCGCAAGATGAAAGGCTAGATCAACACCTTTCAGGGAATCTAGTATGCTCTGATAGTCTTGAACATCACCGACGACAAGGCTAGTGCCTGGCTCACTCGCCGAGAAATCGTTCTTGGACCTAACAAAGCAACGAACCCTCGAACCAAGATGGGAGAGAACGTGGCATAGGTTTCGGCCAGCAAATCCACTGGATCCAGTGACAAGAACACTCTTGCCTCTCCAGAAGGATTCGTCGTGAGCAGCCTTTGACATTCGGGATCGTCTCGAAGTTCGCGTTTTCCCAAGTTGAGGTGATAAGGCTTCCCTGAGGAGTGATAAGCATTGGGAGAATTCGGTCTGGGCTAGGAGTCCTCGATGGAGGAATGAAGTGAAAAGAATTTGCGTACGCCGAAACTGGGAGGCCGGAGAACTGGCTTGTGTTCACGGTATTGGCGAATAATTAGAACGACTTCAACTGAAAGTGTCGCAGGTGACGAACGCGAACGACGCATCTTGCAGTTGGTCATAGGTGACTATTGATAGTCACTTACGGTGAAGGCTATGGGTAACTAGAGAGCCAAGTACTCACATCGAAATCAAACGCAATTCTATGCGATAAGAAATGGAGGTGTCATATGTTAGATGGCGCTTGTGGGTCCTGAAATCATCATAGTGTTACTGGTTGTGGCAGTGCTTGTCTGGGGACCAAAGAAGGTGCCCGAGCTCGCAAGAGCACTGGGCGAGGCTAGGGGAGCCTTCGAAGACGGAAAGAAAGGAAGAGCCAAAGAGCAAAGCTGAACAGACTGTGAGTCACGTCTCTCGAAGGAGCTTTCTGAAGAAAGCAGTCCCCGTCATCGCCGGAGTTGGCTTAGCAGGAGCTCTACGAATAGACCCGATCTTTGGTGCAACCTCAAACGCACGTCCTACCCAAGGTACTCAACTCTCGACCGCAAGTTACATCGTCTACTACCAGGACAATTTCTACGCGCAGAACGGTACTACGGGAATAGTTGACTACTCTGGGACGGATGCCGGGATAGTAATTCAAGCAGCTATTGATGCTCTTCAGAACGGTGGTCTAATTGTCTTGAGAACAGGAATCTACCCTCTAAACAATAGCATCAAGCTAGGTCAAGGAATCCATCTACTCGGCGAGCAAGGCGCGGTCCTTAGAGCGGGAGATTATTCACAGAGTATCTCGAATCCGTTCAACCTTCTAGAAGTGAAAGGAGACGATGTTACTATAGAGAATCTCGAGCTCGATGGCAACACGGCCGCAAACCCCAATCTTGCAGGGACCACTATTGATCCTGCTCCCGCAAACCCAGACATGCAATGTGGAATAATGATTCGCTCAAGTGAGAACGCAGAGGTCTTGAATTGCTACTTGCACGATATGTGGAATGCAGGTATCTGGTTGGCAGCGACCGACGGCGATGTCAATGGGTCAGAGATCGCGAGTTGCCGAATTGAGCGTACCGGGAGGAGCTACAACGATCCTTCGAGCACTAACCCACCGCAATCCGCCAACGCTGTGTACGTCTTCCGCCTGTTCGGATCAACGTCCAAATCAAATATTCATGATAACAAAGTTACCGACACTTACGGGCGCGGAATTTACCTACACTTCGACACAGACTCCATGATCTCAAACAACATCTTGACTAACGTTCTGAATCCGCCTCAGGAGACGTCCGGAATAATGGTCGACGACGCTACAAAGAAGGCAATCATAAGGGGAAACAAGATTTCTGGGTACGGACCAGGGATATTCATCGCATGGGCGGCTTGCGAAGATATTATTGTTGAAGCCAATGATTGCTTTGACGCGCCGATCTGTGGAGGAACTGGATCCGGAATCGTAATCGATACCGCTGTCGCCAGCGGCCCAGTTCAACGAACCCTGATAATAAGAGGAAACATCTGCAAGGGCAATGCTTTGTCCGGCATAAGTGTAGCAGCTTCGAACACATTAGTTGAAGGAAATATTTGCTACAACAATAACCAAGATTCCGTAGATTCAGCTACAATGAAGGCAGGGATCATAGTTTTGACCGGGCAGGCCCAATTGATATCAAACGTTTCGATAATTGGAAACCGGTGCTTTGACGATCAATCCGCACCGACCCAGGAATATGGAGTTTCCATCTTGCAAATGGCTAACCAAATTACCGACGTGCTCATATCGAATAATGATCTTCGAGGAAACGGCGCAGGTGCTATAGGTAAACTCGATTGTTCCTCGCGGAGAGTTACGGGCAATCTTGGATACAACCCCCAAGGGTTAGCGTCCATTCCTGTCGGAAACTCTCCGTTTACCTACACTAATCGAGATGGGTATCCCCAAGCAGTGTATATCGTTGGAGGAGCTGTATCAGAGATTTCAAAGGACGGCACACCTATATTCACGTCGGCCCCAGCTACGATATGGCTCGCACCTGATGAATCTGTCACGATTACTCACTCGGACCCTCCTCGAATCATGAAGAATGGAAGTTAAACATCCGCGTTGAGGGCGATTTCATCGCGAAGAACCATTTATTTCCTCAAGACAGATCTTTGCGACCGACTGACCATAGAGATATCAGGAAGGGGTGTTGGATTTGAATGGAACGAACATGTCCCTAAGCCGTTCAGCATGTCTATCCCAAGAAAATCCCATTGCTTGCTCGCGAGCTAATTCTCCCATCTTGATCGCAGAGCCTGGGTTATCGAAAAAGTCTGTAAGAATGTCAACGATAACCGCTGTCTGTTTTTCCCGAACGAAATAACCCTTTCCTGGCCCCGAGAGTAAATCACAAACTCCTTGCCCTTCTGGAATGATGAAGGTGCAGCCTTGAGCAGCTGCTTCTAGTGCTGGCAATCCAAAACCTACATCCGAATTGATTTGAAGAAAGACAAGTGCGTGAGCATACAGCTCGAGTAGCCTCGCTTCGCTGACAGCCCCTGTAACTTCGACTCGATCCCCAAGACTGAGTTCGCCGAGCCGTTTCATGAAAGAGCGTCGCAAAGAATCATCCAACCAGACGCCGGCGATTATGAATCGAGCCTTCTGGATTTGCAGCGCAAGGTCCAAAACATATTCTGGATCTTTGCCTCGCTTCCAGGCTGTCGCCAGAATTACAAAATCTCCCCTTCGAGTCTCGCTACGGTCTCTGACCTGGACACCAGGCGCTAGAAGAGTTACCTTTCCAGCGTCTTCAATGAGCTGATCCAAAGTCCTCTTGTGACGCCTACTACCTACTAGAACTTTGGATGAATTTCTGCAAATCCACCTATCCAGAATTGCTCCGAGGGACATCGCGACAAGTCGTGCAACGCTGTGATCTTCAGGTTTGAAATATGTTCTCCCGAGTATGTAGGTAATCGGGTCCCACACATAAGAGATGACATGGGTCGGTCTTTTTTTTGCGATTGCTATGGCGCTAAAACAAGTGTAAGTTCCATGTGCAACGATGGCATCAAAACCCTCTCTTAGAGGCAGGAATCGAAGGATAACGGCGAAAGTAAGATGAAAAAGGGAAAAGAATCTAAAGAGGGGGAGTCTGAATGAAAAACGTAGTATTCTCGGGATAGAGTCGGAAAGATAAATTGTCCGAATGCCCTGAAGAGACTCCAGGGGCGCTGCCGAATCAGTTCTCTTCAAGACGACCAGGGTTGCGTCTTCCCCTAGGCTTGAGAGGGATCTTACCTCTTCGATGGCGATTTTTACGGGGCCGCCAAGGAATCGAAGCTGGTCGATAAGAATAGCAAATCTCAAGGTAACGAACTCTCAGTCATTTTCTTGATGCGAGTGTCGGTAATCGTTTAGTCAACTTCGGGGGGCGAGAAGGCCAGCGCCATCTTACGAACAGGCTAGCCAACTTTGAGCCCAAGGATCAGTTTGCCAATCTGTTCTGTTCTTAGACATTATCGTTAGATGCCTCGAAAGCGAAGCAACCGGTGTACAAGTAAGAGTTCTCGCGAATCCCTGCCCTGGCCGCCGATGCAAGGCCACTCTAATTGGCTTGAGATGGCCGAGGCGGCAGTCGAAAACTTCGTCGTTTGGCCGGCCGAGACCGTTCGAACAGGAACTTCATCTCGCGAACTACCGAGCAGACGCATTGACTTCGTTCCAGTAGACAGGCGCTTTGCGGCTCCTGAACCTTGGAAGAACCCAATCTAAAGACGCTCCGACTACAACCCCTAGAATTATTCCCAAGCTGACAAGATATCCGGTCAGAGCATACCCGATTTGGGAAAAGGAAATCGCATAATCGCCAGGACTCACGTCTAGGAATAGGTTCAGGCCGTCGAGAGTTTGACGTGGCGAGAACGATTTGAGTGATGAGGTGAGCGAATATCCAGGGGTGAAGGGGCGAGTGAACACAATACTGTTCACCGAGGTGAGGGTAATGGAGAGGTTCGCTTGATCTCCCGCAATGTTGTAGCTTGATAGAGGCTTGACTGCATTTCTAGCCAGCACTATCGCGGCTATGCTTCCGGTTCCAGATAGTTTGGCAAGCGAATCCGTTTGTTGAGTATGAGAAAACCATGACAACTCGCCAGGGCTATCGAGGCCAAAAGTCTGACCATTGATGTCGAGCGAGACGTTGCCCGCAAACTCAATGAACGCATATCCCCTCGGTAGGTCCAAGCTTATGGCGTGTTGAAGAGGCTTCGTGATCCCGAAGGGCGCCCTAAAGTCTCTCTGGAAAGTGATGATGTTGATTCGCGCGTCGCGAATCTCCACAGAACCGGTTGAGGCTTGGGCAGCCAACCTGGCTGTAAAATAGGCAGCATTAACAGGTAGCGTTAGGTTGAAGGAAGCAAAGCTCCAATCAACTGAGGGAGGGAAGGCCGGGGACACGGGCTCTGCGATGGTCGTCCCTGTTCGATCGAGATGCGGAATCACAATTTGCATTGAACCATCGAATCCTCCCGACGTTCGGTTGGATGCTCACTCCTCCGGGATTGTTATTTGACACGGTACCGTTGTAACTCAAACTCAGACTTGTGGTTGCATCGCTGAAAGCCCAAGTCATGGATCCTTGGTTGATGCCGACCGTAACGTTTCGGGTTCCCCAATTCGTAACCGCCCAGAGGTTCGAGGGACTAGGCAGGGCATTTGACGTTCCTGCTTCCAATACGAAATCGCGCCAGATGGTGGACGTGTCATTCAGGGCCTCTAGGATTGTCCCGGCTGAAGAATGGAATCCCGGTGCGTCAGGTGAAACAAGATCTATAGAACAACCCATGTTGTTGATACACAATTGGTCCCTGCCCGTCGCTGGGTTTGTAAGGGCAATTCTCGTACCCAAAGAAGCGAAAACACGGTACGCTATCGCATCCTTGAAATCATTTGCATTGTAGCTGGCGACCAGCGGAGACGAGTATATTGCTCCCCACGGTTCTTCGATCTGGTAGACAGTGATGTCTCCTACGTTTTTGACCAGGCTTACACCTTGAACAGACCGTAGGATTCTGTTGAGAGAACCAACATCTCCCGCTCCCCAGTCATATTGCATCGCAATTGATGAGAAAGGCTGGACGACAAGATACTTCACGTTTAGTGCCGAGAGGTAGTCCTTGATATCTGCAGTAAGATTTGAACCTATCAAATATGGGAGAGCCCTAGGAAAAACTGTTGGTTTCGGAGAGTCTAGAAACGCAATGCTTCCGGTAGACTTCTCGCTCCAGGGGTACGCGGCACCGTTTGGGCCGGGCCAGTATATATTGAAGCCACCTGGCTGAGACAGCAACCAATCATAAACTTGCACCATTCCAGGCGGCGGCTGAGAGGGAGAGAAAGCACCAATGTTGGAAACACCGTTTCCAGGGCCTCCCCAAACATATCCCGAAGGGTAGAACGACCCCGAGAAGAATTGCCATCCTGAAAAAATCAGCAATACGAGCATAATCAAAACAAGACCTACTTGACTGCTATCTGTTTGTCCGATTTTGGTTGTCCCGAACTTGGCTCCAACATGTAAGAACTCGGCCAATCGTCCCACCATATCACTAGTCATGACGGTATAGATTCCTATCGCGATCAAGATCGTGAACGACGAAGCTACTATGATCAAGGCGTGGTCAGGAATGGCCACAAAGGTCACCAATGCCCCCCCGATCAACGGCGTGCTTCGAAGTTCTGCTGCCAGCCAGTAAGGGAACGGGAAGATTGACGGTTGGGTGAAGAGAAGGCCGATGACCGATACAAGAGCCACAGGTATTGTCAATTTTCTGAACGGCGAGAAAATGGCCGTTCCAATGGATATCGCCGGGACTGACCAGGTTGAGATCAACCAGATCACTGTTAGTGTGCCGATGGGTAGCAAGATATAGGGTGGGGCACCGAGTGAATCCAGACTGGATGTGACGGTTCCCCCCAAGATCAGAGAGGGTGGTGAATACGCAATGAGAGACCACCAATATCCGAATAACCTGAGCGCGTTGATAAGCGAAAGGTTCCCGGTGCTTACCTGAAAGGTGTTAAGAGGCCTAGCGTTTGTCCCGGTTGAAATGCTGAATACGAATAGCATCGTCATGAGCGATGGCAACGTTAGAGCGATCATAACTGGTATCCGTGCTAGTGATCTTAGCATTTTCTTGACTGAAGGCGACCGGTAGATTGACTCGCCCGCAATAGCTATCGTAACCGCAATTAGTCCGTATGGATACATGTCCGGATTAAGGAAGATGCAAAAAGCGAGTAGGGCACCAGGCAGAACTGCAGTTCTGACCCAGCCTGTTTCGGCGAGCGGCAATATCAATGAAATGCCGATCAGCGCGAATGCTATTACATCGACAAAGTAGAAGTCTGACAACTCATCCAATGACCAGAAGTTAACGAAACAAAGCAGAACCGTCGACAACACGAAGATCTCTCTCTTCCCGGGGGTGATTGCAATCTTCCTTTCCTTGTCGAGCAATCTTACCAGTAGCTCTGCGAGAATGAAGAAGAGCAGAATGAATATAGAGAAAAAATACAGCACATAAGCTTTCTCAGCAAGGATGGCGTTTCTTGTGAGTCCATCGATGACTACAATTGGCCACGTTATGAACATCCGAACAAAGCCCATCGGATCGGGCCCAAAGTTTGTTATGATTTCTGGAGAGAAATTAGAGGTTGGCGTCAGACTGGTGGAAAGCGGCCAAGTCCAATCCCTATAGATGTAAAGTCCATTACCAAAAAGAAAGTCTCTGATTGATAAGGCTACTAGGGCTACGCTGAAGAGCAGACGAACACAGATTCGACCAAAAGTGGATTTACGACTCAGAAGAAATTTCCTTGCCTACTCGTCACTTGTTGGCTCCCAATCAAATGTCCAAATCTAGCCCAAGCGAATTCGAGTGTCATCAGAATAAAGATATCCGCTCCAAAAGAGGGATGCGTCAGCGACGCCTCCGGAGTCGGACTGATAATCAAGCAAGTCGTTTATCCTCCAGCTCCTTCAATGCCTTTTCAAAAATGTCTGAACCTCCCAAAGTACCGGCTTTGGCCCAATGCACTAGTTCTGATAACGCTGTTGTGAGTGTCGTGTTTGCTTGAAATCCGAGTAGTTCTTTCGCCCTCAGAACATCTGCGTAACAATGCCTAACATCGCCTTTCCGTGACTGGTATGACACTGAGGGTTCTATGTCCAAACCGCAAAGCCGAATTAATGCGCGGGCGACTTGGAGAACAGAGATGGGATTTCCAGTTCCGATGTTAACAGGAGAATAGTCAGCTTCACTATGCTCCAGGGCGAGCAAGCAGGATCTAGCCACGTCGTTTACATGAATAAAGTCTCTAAGCTGGTTTCCGTCCTCGAAAATATGTGGCGGCTTTCCGTTTAAGATTCTATTTAGGAAAATACCAATAGTTCCTGTGTACGGGTTAGAAAGTGCCTGGCGCGGCCCATAGACATTGAAGAAGCGCAATGCAACTGTTGGTAGACGATAGGTCCGTCCAACGAGGAGAGACATTTCTTCTTCGTGTCGCTTGGACATGGCGTAGATTGATGCTGGGCGGAGAGGTGTTTCCTCATCGGTGGGTACTGGTTTTAGCGACCTGAGGCAAGTCTCACATTCGTGCTCCCACCGCTTAGAGTTCGTTTCGATTTCACGTAGTGTAGGAGCTTGGAAAGACTTGCAAATGTCACAATAGTACTTGCCCTCCCCGTAAACGCTCATTGAAGATGCAATTACGAGCTTCCTCACCTTATGTTCTCGATTGACCAGCAAGTCGAGCAGAACGGCAGTGCCTCGGGTGTTAGAATCGATGTAGCGTTCAATTTGGTACATAGACTGTCCAACTCCGACAGTTGCAGCGAAATGAATGACCGCATCAGCATTCTTGAGGATCTTTGCCAACTGTTCTTTGTTTCGAATATCCTCTACCACAATTGAACTGGTTCTGTCGAGATATGCGGGAATCCTTCTCTCAGCGCCGTGGACCTGAGGGTCAAGGTTGTCAACGACTGTTACAGTGCGGCCGCTTTGGAGGAGGAGGTCGACGACGTGTGATCCGATGAAGCCCGCTCCCCCCGTGACTAGAACTGAGTCGTGTTTAGGCAATGGCTAAGACCCTCGACGTATGATCGTGGCACGGTATCCTGCATACAGGGACTCGTTGATTTGATGGCTGACGACGGTATGCGTTTTCCAATGCCAGGTTTTCAATCCCAAGCATTCCACAGTCCGTCCGGTAGTTGTCGGTTCCTGGCGATCAACCTTCCTTCGTAGAAGAAGACTCCTTCCAAGGTTTTCATGAATAAAAAGGGAAGGAGAACATCAGGACGCCTGCTAGAAAGCCTCGAAAGAAGCGAAAGGAGCCTCGTAGGTGACATTCGACGCAGTCGTTTCTCAACGGACATTCGAGGAAAATGATTTGTGCTCATTCCCATAACCAGTTTCCTCCGCAAGAGTCTCGTAAGCTTGAGTGCCCCCTCGTTGTGGAGAACAAGGTTCTGAGTTCTTCCTATAATGACACCAGCAGCTACTAGCTTGTCTCTAAACACCCAATCGTCAAAGGCTCCAGCCTCTTGTGGCCACTTTCCAACCTTCTCATAAATCGCCCTTGAAACGAATCTCGGAGCCTCTAGAGAAGGATCACCAACGTTGCATTCCCGCTCTGCAATTTTGACCCGAGCCCAAGTTCCACTTCCAAAGGATTGCTCAGGCACTACTAGGGCACCAGATTTTGCAGAGGCTGATAGGCATTCTTTCAACAGTCCCGGCAACAAAATCATGTCCGAGTCTACGAAATACAAGAATTCCCCGATTGCTTTGTCGGCTCCGATTCTTCTCTGAATAGGGGCTGCGAAGAAATTGCTGACCTGAGGACCCACGGTTATGACCTTCGCCCCATAATGCTCAGCGACTGCGCGTGTGTTGTCTGTACTCAGATTGTCAACGATGATAACTTCAATAGAGTCAACGCTCTGGGTCCTAATCGATAGAAGGCAGTTTTCTAACGTCGCCTCAGAATTGCGAGTGGGAATCACGATTGAAATTGCAACAGAGCGGTCTCCTCGACTAACCAATCAGTGAGTCCCTCTCAGAAAGGAGTGGTAACAACTCTAGGTTTCTATCGTTTCCGCCAGGAAGAGACCGCTAGCCTGCGACTCGACAAACGTCTTCTGTTGGGCGTGGCTTCCGAACGCCCATTTATGAGATCGATCAAGCTGCTGAATCAATCGTTTTCTCGAATATTATCGAGTCCTGAACTCCAGGGACTGCCCATCCGATCGCAGGTGTGCCACATGCATTGGCCTCTATCACTACAATTCCGTACCCCTCGCGAATAGACGGTATCAGGAGGATATGAGATCTAGACAGCATAAACCTCTTTTCGGCGTTCCACGTGTTCGGTACGCGCTCTAGAATCTGTATTGATCCCGGATAATTTGTTCGAGATACCTCCTCTTTCAATTTTGTGGGGTCACCGTTTCCGACGATAACTAATTTGGCTCCTGGAACCTTTTCAAGAACAAACTTCATCGCTCTGATCGCATAACTGAGTCCTTTGTAACGTCGAAATCTGCTGATGCATATTATAGTGGGGTCATCGAATTTCGTCCCATCTGGTTGGAATCGTCTGAACGATTCATCAATTCCTGGTCTGATCACTGATACTCTCTCCGATGGAATCCCCAGCGATACGAGGTCGTCTTTCGTGCTAGGTGAACATGTCACAATCCTGTTGTTTCTATAAAGCGAGTAGATCCGTGGCTCAAGACCGACTGCTATTTCCGACAACGGTCGCACAAGTTCATTGTGAAATATGTCTCGGGCAACTTGGTAGGTCACTAGGATTTTGGGCACTTTGGTGTAGAACGGAGAAAGCCAAGGAATCCCGACATCGGAATTGTCGATTAGCAAGTCTGTCTTCCCTGCAAACTTCATAAGATATCTTGCGGGCAACGCTATCCGGTGAAATGCTTCAGGGAAATGTCGATACTCTATTCCGTCTATTTGTTCGATAGGCTTGCTGTGAACTCCTCCAGATGACAGGATGGTGATGGAATGGCGGTCAGAAAGGCGGCTGAATATCTCGTGGATGTACCTACCTGCTCCACCAGAGAGAGGATGTCTTACGCTTCGCTGGCTCAGAACAACGATTCGTGCCATTCCGTTCCTTGCTTCCTGACCAGCGGACGAATTATGAGCTTACGTTTTTCCCTGGGACATCATGTGTCGCATCGATTCGAAGGGAGCGTGAGCGAGCAGGTTCAGGAGCATTATTGAATGGTAAGTAATGTCGCGAATGTTCTTGGAGCCACCGAGGAACTGTCCATCTTGGAAGTACTTCGACTCTCCGTTCTTTCTCTCGTGTAGCATCACTGGGACCTCAGTGGATTCGAATCCCCTAATCTTTAAGAGAGGTACAACCAGTGGAAGCCCATAATTGAAAATTGTGTCCGCATCTGCTGCTTTTCTTGTCAGGACCTTTATTCCACAATTGGAGTCCCTTAGCTCCATACGAAATAGTAACCGCACGACTCTATTGTAGAGACGAGAGAACGCTGTTCTAGAAGCACCATAGCCATTGTAGTCCCTTGTGCCATTTACGAAGTCAATTTTGTCACTCAATTGAGCGATCATGGTGACCAGATCTTTCGGGCTATATTGAAGATCGGCGTCGAAGAATGCAACACTGTCTCCTCTGGCCCGGCGGACCCCTTCCTTTAGAGCGATGGTTTTTCCACAATTCTCTCCGAGGTCAATCACACGGACGAACGGATGCGATAGCATAAGAGAATAAGCTTGAGCTAGAGTGTTGTCCGAGCTCCCATCGTTCACCACGAGGATCTCGTATGGAATCTGTTCGGCCAAAAGCACCTTCGCTATCTCTTGTACGCAATTTTGGATACTGTCTTGTTCGTTAAAGCAGGGAATTACGACTGATACCCGAGGGGTTGGTCCGTTCATTTCACCGATCTCGGTAATGCCCAACCGGCGTCGCCTATCTTTCGATAGTCGATACCCTTTTGCTGAAAGAAGTCTCTGTAACTCTGCCAGGCGCCCTCTGCGTCTAGCACGAAAGTGCCTGACTTCATGGATTTCAAGAGTAGTGGCACAGGAGTCTCGGTGTATTCAAGGTGAGGAACGGACACTACGACAGAATCGAATTTTTTCAGATCGTCTGGGTAGTTGAAAGTGCCGACTCCCGCAATCTCCTCTATCTCCTTCGAGGAGTAGAATGGGTCCTGAATTACGACATGCTTTCCCTCCTTCTTCAGAACCTCGGCGAGCAGTATCGTCGGCGAGAGAACGTGGACTTTCAGATTACGCTTGTAGCTAAGGCCGAGTATGCCGACCGTGCTTCCGGAGAGGCTCTTTGCAATGAGCTCTCCAACGAATCGGGTCTGTGATCTATTGACTCGGTTAATCTGTGACAGAAGATCAGTGTGCTCCCCTTTGTTCCGCGACCCTTCGATGAGATATTCAGGGGCGAGGGGAATACAGTATCCTCCGGTCCCCAGTCCAGGATAGTGTGCAACATAGTTCCATTTCGTCGCGGCCGCGTTGATGAGTTCTATGGTGTCGATGTCTGGAAAGGCGCGAGATAGAGTGTTGGCGAAGGCTATGTTGAGGGCTCTGAATGAGTTTTCTGTCGACTTGACCAGTTCTGCAATTCTGTGATCAGAAACAGGGACTAGTTTGGAGCAGATGATCCCTAATACGTCCAGGGCGGACCCTCTCGATTCTTCATCCAGGCCTCCCACAACTCTTGGGATCGTGTGGACGTTGAGCCCAGGGTTGTCGAACCAGTCACGCCTTGGGGCTACCGCTACTTGGAATTCCTCTGGAACGTCCCGTCCTGACCTGTGAAGCGTAGAAACTAAGACCTTGTCACATTGTCCAGGCGAGAGGGTTGACTCGACTATCACTAGATCCGGCCCGTTTTCGACTTTCTTCGCCGCTAATTTCTTCGAAACGTCTTGCAGCGCACCGTCCCACGGTTTGCCCTTCCGTTCTGTGGGAATCGAGATGAAGTGAACTTTGATGGAGGAGTCGTCGATGATGTCTTTCACCTTGCTTGTCGCGTGCATGAGGCCGTTCTTGACGAGTGGCACTGCGGAGAAGCCTAACCATTGGCCAAGGCCCGCAAGTGTGATTTCACCAGCGTTGATGCTCCGGACTGTTTCTGGGACAATGTCGTAGCCGACGCACCTGATCCCGTTTTTGGCATAGTAGGCCATCGTTGAGAGGCCAATGTATCCGGTTCCCCAGACGGCGATCTTGGCCTTGTGACTACGGAGTCTCTTCTGGAGATTCAAGCTACCAGCTCCCTATCATAGGCGGATACGATCTCTTGTGCGCCGAATTCTGAAATCTCGACAAAATGTCGCGGATCTTCAGTTCGTCGATTCCTAGATTCTTCGCCGTATCTTCAGGGCTCGCCTTTAGGTCGAAGAGGCAGACCAGTGCTCTATCCATTTGTTCATAGTCAAGCGGGATCTCATCCGTAGCCCTGTGACCCTCCCAGAGGTTCGGAGAGGAAGGCTTCTCGACTACCTCCGGCGAAATGCCCGCATGCTTCGCAAGGAGTCTCACCTGTGATTTGTAGAGGTGCGCGATTGGAAGAAAGTCCACCCCTCCATCCCCGTACTTTGTGAAATAACCAATGAGGTCTTCACTCCTATCTCCGGTACCCGCGACGAGCAGATTTTTCGCGTTCGCGAGATAGTAGAGGCTCATCATCCGCATTCTCGCTTTCAGATTGCCTCTCGCTACCTGATGTTCGATCTTGACGGGAAACGTCTCCGAGAAACGCCTGATAAGAGGATCTAGAGTCAAGTCTACAGTACGAATCCGGAGGTTATTCGCAATCTCATGGGCGTGCCGTGCATCAGCTCCATCTCGCATTCTCTCTTCGAACATGAAGACCCCTGTCACCTTCTCGGGCCCAACAGCCCTAACGCAGAGAGTAGCTGTCAGCGCACTGTCTATCCCACCACTGAGACCTACAACAATTCCTGCACATCCGGAAGAACCGAATGATGTCCGAACGAAGTCGACTATTCGCGAAATAGCCGTTTGAGGGTCCAGGCCAAG
>WNGJ01024442.1_pt1 | contig 14167 bp, 10 predicted proteins | sample 5400611 | NCBI WGS metagenome assembly WNGJ01 (sample SAMN13153375, study PRJNA577476) | soil metagenome | isolation source: 40 cm soil or saprolite under Garry oak tree replicate 1 | place: USA:California | collected 2016-06-15 | reverse complement strand
CAACCATGACAGCACATGACACCACAGCGACCTCGCTGAAACGTACCCCACTGTATGAGCAACATGTTGCCCTTGGTGCGCGTCTCGTAGAATTTGGCGGCTGGGAAATGCCTGTCCAATATAGCAGCATCTTAGACGAGCATCGCGCAGTGCGCACCTGCGCCGGCCTCTTCGACGTGAGTCACATGGGAGAATTCAAAGTCGAAGGTCCAGACGCGCTGGCATTTCTGCAACACCTCGTGCCAAACGACGTCTCCCGTCTTGCAATCAACCAGGCACTTTATACCCAGCTTTGTTTACCAGATGGAGGCACCATCGACGACCTGATTATCTATCACCTTGCTGATAATCACTACATGCTGGTCGTCAACGCAGCCAACATCGATAATGACTTTGCCTGGGTGGAGAAGCAAGCCAGCAATTTTAATGTGCAGATTACCAATCAATCGGACGCAACTGCACTGCTTGCCTTGCAAGGGCCAGAAGCTCAGGCCATCCTGCAGCCTCTGACGGAAGTTGATCTTTCTACAGTTCGTTACTACCATTGCGCACCAGGGACGGTGAATGGCACCAACTGCATCATCTCGCGCACAGGCTACACCGGAGAGGATGGCTTTGAACTCTACTGTGCTTCGGCAGATGCTTCTAAACTCTGGAATGATCTTCTCGCAGCCGGGAAAGATCATGGACTGCTTCCTGCCGGTCTTGGTGCGCGTGATACCCTACGTTTAGAGGCTGGTTATTGTCTTTATGGCCACGAACTCAATGAGCAGACCAATCCTCTTGAAGCCAATCTTGGTTGGACTGTAAAGCTGAAGAAGGATGAATTTATCGGGCGTGATGCCTTGCTCAAAGTCAAAGAGCAAGGTCCAAAACGTAAGCTCACCGGCATCGAGATGGTTGAACGTGGAGTATGCCGTGGTGGCTTTGCTATTTATGATAATGACCAGCAAATCGGCACACTTACCAGCGGAGCGCCAGGTCCGACACTCAACAAGAACATTGGTATGGGCTATGTCGAAACTGCTCATGCCGTTGTTGGCAAAACAGTACATATCGACATACGTGGAAAACGCACCGCGGCGCAGATCGTAGCGCTGCCATTTTATAAACGACAAAAATAGTCTGTTAGAAAGGAGACATCTATTTATGGCAAGCCTTAAACATCCTGCTCATCTGAAATACAGCAAAACGGACGAATGGGTACGTGTAGAAGGAGACCAGGCAACCATCGGCATTACGGATTATGCCCAGGATCAGCTTGGTGATATCGTCTATATCGAATTACCTTGGGATGGGAATGCGAGAGTCTCACATGAGACGAAGTTCGGAGACATCGAGTCAGTCAAGGCAACTTCTGAACTCATTTCGCCTCTTAGTGGTGAAGTTGTGAAGGTCAATGAAGAATTAAAGGAAAAGCCTGAACTCATCAACGACAACCCTTACGAAGCTGGTTGGATGCTGGTCGTAAAAATTGCCAACCCTGCCGAACTTGATGGTCTCATGAGCGCCAATCAATACAATGTCTATCTTCAGGGAAGGTAACATTCATGAGCTACATACCTAATACACCGGAAGACCAGCGAGCTATGCTAGCAAAGCTGGGTCTTCCTTCATTGGAAGCATTATTGGAGCCTGTGCCTGAAAATGTGCGCCTGCGGCGTCCTCTCAACCTTCCAACCGCTCTCGCTGAACCAGACCTCAAACGCTTGCTCAACGGCATGGCAGTGAAAAATAAAAATCTGGATTCGACGATTTCTTTTTTGGGTGCTGGTACGTACGACCATGCCATTCCGAGCGTTGTTCCGCATCTACAGAGGCGTTCAGAGTTTGTAACCTCGTACACACCCTACCAGCCAGAGGTCAGCCAGGGCATGTTACAGGCAATCTATGAGTTTCAGACTATGGTCTGTCAGATCACAGGTTTGGACATCGCAAATGCCTCGCTTTACGATGGTGCTACAGCGATGATTGAAGCCGTGTTACTGGCGATAGGTCCTGGTGGACGTGGTGAGGTAGTCATCTCGATGGGTGTCGATCCCCAGTATCGCCGCGTGCTACATACCTATGCTCATGCGCGAGGCTTTAGCGTTAAAGAAGTACCAACACGCGATGGCATTACCTCGATTGAAGACCTGGACGCTGCAGTTAGCGCGACGACAGCAGCGGTTGTCATCCAGCAACCCAATTTCTTTGGCTGTATCGAAGATATGCAAGCCATTGAGCCAGTTGCGCATAAGGGAAAAGCAGTCTTTGTTACAACCATTACTGAGCCAGCTTCTTTAGGTGTGTTGGCGGCCCCTGGTGATTATGGGGCCGATATTGCCGTGGGTGAGCTTATGAGCTTTGGCAATACCATGAGCTATGGTGGCCCCGCGCTTGGCTTTATGTCCGCTCGGAATAAATATATGCGTTTGTTGCCAGGGAGACTGGTTGGACAAACAGTCGAAGAGGGTGGTCAGAAACAGACAGGGTATGTGCTGACCTTGCAGACTCGCGAGCAGCACATCCGTCGTGAGCGTGCTACCTCCAATATATGCACCAATCAATCATTACTTGCCGTCGGCGTGTGCCTGCAAAAAGCTCACTACGCTTTCCGCCAGATCACCGCAATTCCCGGCTACAAGGCAACATTCAGCGCCCCATTTTTTGACGAATTTGTCGTCAGCGCTCCCGTTTCGGCGCAAAAACTCCAGCAACATGTTGAACAAGCTGGCATCATTGGCGGCTATGCACTCGGCGATAGCTACCCTGACATGCCGAACGACATGCTCTTCTGTATCACAGAGACACGCACTAAAGAAGATATTGACTATCTTGTCAATGTGTTAAAGGAGGTGCAGGCATGAGTATCGAGAGTTTGATCTTTGAAAAAGGCATGCCTGGTCGACGTGCGGCCACGATGACAGCCATGGATGTACCTACCGAATCGCTTGAAAGCATAATCCCCGAAGCTATGCTGCGTAAAGAGCCTGCTCCTCTGCCGGAGGTAAGCGAAATCGAGATTGTGCGTCACTATACTCACCTTTCGCAGCGTAACTTTGGTGTGGATACTGGCTTTTATCCGCTAGGCTCATGCACCATGAAGTACAATCCCAAGCTCAATGAAGATATGGCTGCGCTGTCAGGTTTTGCCCGCATCCATCCTTTGCAGCCCGATAGAACAGTACAGGGCGCTATCCAGTTAATCTACGAGTTAGAGCAATACCTCTCCGAAATCTCAGGCATGGCACGCGTTACACTACAACCCTCGGCAGGCGCGCATGGCGAACTGACCGGATTGATGCTCATCAAAGCCTACCATGAAAGTAATGATCAAGGACATCGCAACCTCGTGTTGATTCCAGATAATGCACACGGCACCAATCCGGCAAGCGCAACCCTTGCCGACTACAAATCCGTCGAGGTCAAGACCGATCCCCGCACAGGTGGTATCGACATGGAGCACCTCAAAGCAGTGCTTGACGCCAATGGAGCCAATATTGCCGCCATCATGATGACAAACCCCAATACATTGGGTCTCTTTGACAGCAATGTGCTGGAGATAGCCAAGATGGTGCATGATGTTGGTGGGCAACTCTACTATGATGGCGCCAATGCAAATGCAGTGCTCGGTATTACCCGCCCCGGCGATATGGGCTTCGATGTGGTGCATTTCAACCTGCACAAAACATGTAGCACTCCCCATGGTGGAGGTGGACCAGGCGCTGGCCCGATTGGTGTCAAAGAACACCTCATACCATTCTTGCCTGGTCCATTGCCTGCTAAAGGGGACAATGGTTATTACTGGGCTGATCAAGGACCACAGTCTATTGGGAAAGTTCGCGCCAACAATGGCAACTTTGGCGTGCTGGTGCGTGCCTACACCTACATTCGCACGTATGGCCCTGATGGTCTACTGCACGTTGCGCAGAGCGCCATTCTCAACGCGAACTACCTCAAGCACGAGCTGGAATCTGACTATGAGATCCCATATCCGCTGATCTGCCAGCACGAGTTCGTTGCTACAGCAGAACATCAGAAGGAAGAATATGGTGTTACAGCGCTCGACATCGCCAAACGTATCCTCGACTTTGGCATGTACGCGCCAACCATCTACTTCCCCCTGATCGTTCACGAGGCGCTCATGATCGAGCCAACCGAAACGGAGACCCGTGAGACCCTGGATTACTTCGTCAGCATCATGCGGCAGATCGCCGAGGAGGCGCGCACAAATCCTGAGATTGTCCAAACTGCCCCACATACAACACCCGTTGGGCGCTTGGATCAGGCGCTAGCAGCACGCAAACCCAATCTGCGCTGGACTCCTGGTCAGGAGGAAACGCATTAGATAGTTCTAATCTGAACTGTTCTTGTCACCAGATACCAATCGAGTGCAAAAAAGCACTCGATTGGTATCTGGTGAACGTGGAAGCGTTATCTCGTCCTAGAACAAGCCTTTTTGCTAGCACTCAAGGCCACTTGTGCTGGAGGGCTCATTCCGGCATAAGTAGCCAGGAGAGCCAGTTCACCGTACTCTTGCTGCCCGGCGGGCAAAGAGTGCCGCGACCAGCAAGAAATGAGCACGATCACTCCTACCCACTCGCCTGCTGGCAACTGCACCCCATGTGTCAGGACAGCGGTGACATAGACTAACAGCATTGCGGGCAGCGCAAAGAGGATTGCCACCAGCGTTCGTCCCGCCAGAATTTTCCATGGGGAGATTGGCAGGAGGCTGAGATGCCGGAACCACCCACTGCTACGCTCGTTCGCAAGGCGTGGTCCAGTCGCCACCAGGCAGGCCCAGATGCCACCATACACTGCGTTGGCAACCATGATCTCGACATCACCGGAGAGTGTCCCAGGCACGTGGGGGCCTGAGCCAAAAAGTCCTGCAAAGAGCAGGTAAAACCCGATAGGGACGACAACAGCCAGAAAGAGATAGAACGGATCACGCAGCGTCCGCAGAATTTCCAGGCGTATATAGCTTTTCATTTTGCCTCTCCTTTTCCTTATGAACGAGTCTGATAAACGTCTCTTCCAGATCATTGCTCTTCACTTCCAAGTCCTTCCAGTGGATGTCGCTGGTGACAAGTGCCCGTACCGTCGCGTCGGCATCCTGCGTGTGTAAAGTCACCCGATCACCCTCTATCTTGCTCTGCCGTACGCTGGGGAGGTGATCGAACCCGGTCACTACGTCACGCTGCAATGTAAACGAGACTCGTGGCTCACCATAACGAGCCTGGATCTCTTGCACCGTCCCATCTGCGATGATATGTCCCTGGGCAATGATAATCAGGCGTGAGGCGTAGGCTTCGGCTTCTTCCAGATAATGCGTCGCAAACAGAATCGTATGCCCCCGCGCAGCGTAGGCGTGCATGCTCGTCCAGAACTCGCGGCGTGCCTCCACATCCATCGCAGCGGTCGGCTCATCCAACATGAGCATTTCTGGGTCACCGGCAATTGCCATCGCAAAGCGCACCCGTTGGGTTTGTCCTCCAGAGAGGCGGTCGACCCGGCGCTTCTCTAATCCTTGCAGTCCGGCGAGTTCGAGCAACTCAGCTTTGGGCAACGGAGCGGGGTGCAGGCTGCGGACAAAATCGATGAATTCTCCGACGCGGACCCCTGGCATCAACTTTCCTTCTTGAAGCATTGCACCGATCCGACTCTGCTGGATCGCCTCGATGGGTGACATTCCGAACATCTCAATCGTGCCTGTTGTCGGCACCAGTAGGCCCAGCAACATACTAATCGCGGTCGTCTTGCCCGCTCCGTTGGGTCCAAGTAATGCAACGGTTTCACCGCGCCGAATCTCCACATCAATACCATTCACGGCGCGAATGGGGCCATAGGTCTTGGTGACTCCTTGCAACCGGACGACCGGCTCAGCGACGTCGTTCATATGCTCCTCTTTCTCGATCCTCATCAAAGGAGCAGGGATCAATATGTTCATATTACGGCTCCTTGGATATCGTTCACTGTAGTTCTGTTTCAAGTCTACGCTGGGTTCGGCGGCTCGTATAGTGTCGCCTGTCATAATTTTCATATGACAGGTGTCATATCCGCCCGCTTGGAGCTGCGCACGGTCACACGGTCAGTAGATTGCAGATCAAGCGAACGCATCTCCCATGTGCGCCTCAGAGCTCAGGGGAGTAGGATGAGGAAGACCGAGTGGCACTTTGTTCCTGACAGGCATCCTCAATAATTGCGGGCTACTGGATGGTAGTATTGTGTGTGGAGTGGTAGTACGCAGTATGAGATTGTGTTACAATTGCCTGGATTTTAAAGCCAAACACATTCAAACACAGGTGAGGAAGAAACATACATGCAATACGCCATACTCGGTGGAGGCGCATTAGGGTTGGGAGCAGCCTATCGGCTGACGAAAGCTGGCCATTCAGTGATGCTCTTCGAGCAGGAAACGACAGCGGGTGGCCTGGCGGCTGGCTTTCAAATAGGCGATGCCTGGCTGGAGAAATTTTACCATCATCTTTTCCGTACCGATACCACCGCCATCAAACTTATTCAAGAGCTAGGTTTGGGTGATCGGCTGGAATGGTCTCATCCTCGCACAGTCTGTCTCATCGGCGGAAAATTCCAGCAGCTCGATTCTCCGCTGACTTTACTGAAATTTTCGCCATTGCGTATCGATGAACGTTTGCGTGTAGCTGCCGTCGGTGCTCTGCTTAAACTTACTGGCTCAGGATCCTATGAGGGTAAAACTGCTGAACCATGGCTACGTCGATGGATGGGTAAGCGACCTTATAGCATGGTATTCGAGCCGCTATTTGTTGCCAAGTTTGGGGCAATGCGCGACAAGATCGCTCTTCCGTGGTTCTGGGCGCGTTTTCACGACCGTACTACCTACCTGGGCTATCTGCGTGGAGGCTTTCAACAACTCTACGATCGTTTAGTGGAGCGTATCAGTCAGGCAGGTGGAAAAATCTTGCTTGGTACTCGAGTAGAGAAAGTCGAACCTCTAGATGATGGGCGTTGGGAGATTCGTACCAACAAGGGGACTTGGACGGCTGATCGTGTGATCTCGACTATGGCAACCCGTCTGACCTGCCGCCTTATACCCGCGTTGCCCGACGATTATCGTGCACGTTATAATTGGGGGCAGGCCTATGGTGCGCAGTGTCTAATACTCTCCCTGGATCGCCAACTTACCGATAGCTATTGGATCAATCCCTGCGATTCGGGTTATCCTTTCACCAGTCTTGTTGAACATACCAATTACCAACCGCCTTCAGAGTACGGTGGGCGCCACCTTATCTATCTTGGCAACTATCGACCAATGAATGATCCCCTATTCAAGATGAATAAAGAAGAAATCCTGCAAGAGTTTTTGCCACATCTCAAGCGCGTCAACTCCACTTTTGAAACTGGCTGGATTCAAGATAGCTGGCTCTTCCAGGCACCTTTCGCTCAACCTATTGTCACCACCGACTATCGCGATCATATTCCTCCACTGCACACACCCCTCAAAGGTTTGTGGGTGGCCAATATGTTCCAGGTGTATCCCCATGATCGAGGGCAAAACTACTCTTTCGAGCTTGCGGATCGACTCGTGCGAGAACTCGATTCTTGAACAAGTGCAGGGTTCATAGGTGCAGCAATCCCTATGCTGGGTGTGGGAATACCTCTATTGTCAAAACTCGCTGACGTATGACTGGATAGGGCCAGCGAATCACTTGCGCGGATCGTCAACACCGGGGTGTAGCGCAGTCGGCTAGCGCGCAGCGTTCGGGACGCTGAGGTCGGAGGTTCAAGTCCTCTCACCCCGACCAGGATGGCATAATCGCTTACTATAAGTGGTGTCACACAAACAGGTATTAACAGGAGTCATAGATGCGGGCATATCAGCTACACACATCATCCAGAACAACTGGATGTTGCAGTCTGATCAACGCCTACCAATGTTCGCGGATCGAACAATGGACGGGCGGGAAATGCCACACCGTGCCAAATCTACCTGGACGCGCAAACGACTTCACTCCCTATCCGTTCGGTCGTCGTCGCAGGCGGCGGTAGAAGCAGAAAGGCAGGGGTCGCTCCCTTTTCCTTTCGCTCTTTTCAAGCTTCTCCTTCGCTGTCTGCCCTTGGTATCGGTTCCGACAGAGAGGAAGGAAAGTCATTCATGGCCGTTCTTGTATTGAATTCCTCGCTCCAACCTCTATCAGTCATTCCTGAACGTCGTCTCATTGTGCTACTTTCCAAGCAAAAAGTCACCTTTGTAGATGATAGTGTGCGCCAGTTGATTGAAGAGAGTATTCAAGCACGTCGTCTTGAGTTGGAACGTCCTGTCATTGTGCAGTTGCTCGCCAATGTACGCATACCACGTATAGCTCTTCATCCTACTCGTTCCAATATTCTGTTGCGCGATGAAGAGACATGCCAGTATTGCGGTAAGCGTAGCCGCGAACTGACACTCGATCATGTTATACCACGCTCCCGTGGCGGGCAGAGCACGTGGGAGAATCTTGTAGCTTCCTGTAAGGCATGCAATGGTAAAAAAGGCAATCGCCTACCCAAAGAGGTCAACATGCGCTTGCTTCGCCAACCTCGCCCGCTCACACAGGAATATGCTGGAATCTTCTTGCTGCGCTACCCCAAGTTGCGCGAAGCCTACGAAGAGTTCCTGCTCAGTGCCCAGGTTGGTAGGTCACGTGGACTGAGTGCATAATCCAACGCTCCTTGATAACCTAATACCTGGATTAAGCGGCGGATCAAACGGGAGTGCAGAGGGCCGCATCCCTCTGCCGGGGTGTGGGGCCGCGCATCTGGGAGATGCAAGAGCGGGTCCCCACAAAAATTCCTTTTTATCTCGCCGCCGCAGGCGGCGAGATAAAAAGGAATTGAGAAAGTACTAGCCAAAACTCATTTGGAATTGTTTGTTATTGTTGAATCGTTTAATTATCTAGAAGGGAATCATATATCGTCCTTATCAGGAGCAGTAATGTTCCTAATCATGCTTGCTCTGCAAGCAAAGGTGTAAAATGCTCGACCAAATAAAACTAAACGAAAATAACGGCAAACCGGTAATCAACCAGAAATTAACGCCCGCGTACATCTGTCTGCATGGCCATTTTTATCAACCCCCACGAGATGACCCGTTTACGAACCAGATTCCAATAGAACCCGCTGCCACTCCATTTGCCAATTTCAACGAAAAAATAACGACCGAATGCTATCGTCCCAATGCAGAAGCAGGAAATTTTGACGCCATCAACTTTGATCTTGGCCCCACATTAGCTAGTTGGCTGGAAGATACCCATCCTGATGTCTATCAACGCATTATCGATGCCGACAAGAAGCATAGAGCTACCTATGGCGTTGGTAACGCTATGGCGCAAGCCTACAATCACACCATTCTGCCCCTGGCCAAAACGCGCGATAAACGTACGCAGATCCTGTGGGGATTAAGCGACTTTCGCCATCGCTATGAGCGTAACGCTACTGGCATGTGGTTGGCAGAGACCGCTGTAGATATTGAATGCCTGGACTTACTGGCACAACATGGCATTACCTATACAGTGCTTGCTCCCTGGCAGGCTGCCACAAACGTAGATCCCTCCGAACCATACCTGGTATCTTTGCCTGGTGGTCGCAGTATAACGGTTTTTTTCTTCAATGCCCCGCTTTCGGGTGGCGTCTCTTTCGATTCGAATATAACCGACAACGCGGATCTTTTTGCGACCAGTTACTTGCCCGAACATCTTGTACAGAGCAAGCGCGAAGCTGGAGATGCGCAGCTTATTCTTATAGCCGCTGATGGAGAACTTTATGGGCACCATAAACACTGGCGTGATAAATTCCTGACACATCTCATTCAGACCGGAGCGCCTGGCTATGGATTCGAAATCTGTACATTAGAGCATTATATGCAGATGTATCCCCCTACTAAAGAGGTCAGCTTGCGTACTCCCAGTGCCTGGAGTTGCAGTCACGGCGTTGACCGCTGGAATACAGGTTGCGAATGCACCGAAGGTGAGAGCAGTTGGAAAGGCGAGCTAAATCTTGCCTTGAGAAATCTGGCTGAAAAGGGTGACCAACTTTTTGAACGCTATACCTCTGAAGTACTTGTTAATCCCTGGACTGCTCGTGATGCGTATTTGCCCATACGCAACGGTTGGGAAACGTTAGAGAGTTTCTGGGCACAACATGGCAAATATCAACGATCTCCCACGGATCCCTCATTAGTGCGGCGAACGTTTCTCTTGCTAGAAGCGCAATATTATCAACAATGCAGCTTCACGAGTTGTGGCTTCTTCTTTGAAGACCTGGATCGAATTGAGCCACGTAATAATATCGCTTTCGCCCGCCGCGCTATTGGCCTTATCTGGCAAGCGCTGGATATTGATCTCCAACCAGAATTCGTACTTGAATTACAGGCAGCCAAGAGCTGGCGTAATTCGCTGACTGGTGCAGATATATACCGGCAACTGCCAGTTGTAAGCCGGGAGCAGTTACCGCCATTGTCAGTTTAGTAAACCGCGATCTGTGTATTCCAGTCTGTATTGGAGTAAACCCAGGCCGCGTCGTTCGACTGCAAATTGATACAGCCGTGACTCCCGTTGCCTGCGAATGACTCATCGCCGCCAACGTCATAGTGGGGGAACTGTGTGCCAGGGCCAAAGTTCACGCGCCACCAGGCATCGTGAACGAAGAATCCGCCCCAATGATACAGAATCGCATATTGAATAGGGGTAGGTGGATACCAGTAGGGTGAACCCGGCGGATCTGTCGATTTGAACTGATCAGGCGATTTCCTATCCTGCACACTCCACACTCCTGGTAGCGCGGGACGTTCGACACGTCCTGTCGTTACATGGAAAGCTCGTATCAGCTTTCCGTCCTGGTAGACGCGCATAGCTTGTTCAACCATCGAGACCATCAACACCATCCCATGTTGCAGGCCGGAATAATGCTGCATCATTTGCCTATCGGTAGCATGCACCTGGTTGTAAGGCGTCCTATCGCTATAGTCCTGCTCCAGCATATGCAGGTTGAAGAATTCGTTATTCTCCTCATCGACCACCGCCTGGTAATCGGAGGGTTGCCAGGCCCAACCCAATTCCCTGTTCAACCAGAATCCAATGCCTGGCAGCGTATAACCTGCGGTGAGAATATAGTTATTGCCATCGAATTTATCGTGGTACGCGTGTGCATTCCCCCACGTATTTGCTTCATGATCAAGTGCATTGATGAGGTAGTGGGAAGCACCTTGCACAAGATCATCGTGCATCGATGCAATGTCCGCATCGATCTTTTGCGATATCGCCAGGTAACTGGTAATGGTAGAGGCCTTTTTCATCGCAGCTAGATCAGCATCATAGAGCGGCTGGTAGGGGCCGGCATCCATCCCATAGGTTTTCAAAAGAGTCAACTGTGTTTTAAATTCACCGAGCTTGGCATTACTAACATACGGAAGGGCTTGTATAGAATTCACCACCGCTTCCTGATATTGCGCATTTAAAAGCGTCCCAAGATTCTGGAATTCAATCGATGTTGTGGCGATATTAAAAGTATCCAGGTCGAACTGGTATTGGGTTTGCATCGCTGTCACGTCCAGTCTGGCTGCCTTCATCTGATTAATAGTAGTTTTGAACGTATTGAGTTGTTTGAAGGTTGTGCTTGACAGCGCCAATGCCTCGGTTGCTTTACGCGCATCATTGCTAATGGCAGCGTAATCTTTCGGATATTGCGCGGCAGTTAGCAGAGATGCATCCTTATTGTATTGCACCGAAAAAGCCTGGGTATTGCCTGCTTTTCTTTGTTGTTGTGCTGAAAGGCTCGATTGAAAAAATTGCATGTCCTGTTGAGCTTGGATACTGTATTGATCCGAAATGCTGCTAATCACTCCCTCAGTCTGGACTTCTAACTGTTGATAATGACTGGCAAGATTCGTATTGTAGTCTGTCACAGGCTGGTCATTGAAGAGTGTAAAAGGCGCGCCTGTGGTGATCAGTTTCTGTTCCTGCTTGATAATAGATTGAATCGCTGGGTCTGGTACGCCAATCGATCTTGCGTGCTGAAGTGCCTGATCAAGCCTGGCTTTGTTCTGGTTCATCTGCGCCTTTGATTGAGGGCTTCCCCCACAAGCAGTGATCAAGAGCATCATGCCAATCAACACTCCGGCAAGAATGCTTTGAGTCGGGCGAATGGAATGTATTCTATGCATATTGAGCTACCTCCGTCCACTGCGTGCTTTATGTTTGCGTTTCTCCTTACGAATGGCCTTACCTGTCTTCTTACCGCCGCTATGTTTACCCTGGTTTGAATAACCTGCGGTGGCTGGAATTGCTGGCATCCCTGGCATGTCTGCTCCTCCGCCATACTGCTGTGCCAATCTAGCCAATGGCCCTTTGCCACTGCTCATCTGTCGCATCATCGTGCGCATTTCGTGAAATTGATCAAGTAACTGGTTCACAGCCTGCGCTGTAGAACCACTGCCGCGAGCGATACGCCTGCGCCGGCTGCCATTGATAAGATCGGGATTGCGCCTTTCTTCCAACGTCATAGAAAGAATAATTGCTTCAATACGTTTTAGCTGATCTCCTTCAAGCGCCTCTTCCATATCTGGCATATCCGCCATTTTGTTGAATCCCGGAATCATCTCCATCACATTGCGCAATGGTCCCATACGTTTCAACTGGCGCATGGCACTCAGAAAATCTTCCAGGTCGAACTTTCCCTGCTGCATTTTGGCCTGGGCTTTTAATGCCTCTTCCTCGTCGATTGTTTCTTGTGCGCGCTCGATCAGAGAAAGTACATCTCCCATACCCAGTATGCGAGAGGCCAAACGATCGGGATAAAAAGGCTCAAGCGCATCCGTTTTCTCGCCCATACCCATGAATTTAATCGGCACACCAGTTACCGATCGGATCGAAAGCGCTGCACCGCCTCTGGCATCTCCATCCATTTTCGTTAAAATCATTCCGGTCAGCGAGACCGCCTTGTTTAAGTCGTCGTCTACACGTACCGCTTCCTGACCAGTCATTGCATCTGCTACGAGCAATACCTCACTTGGATGCAGGCGATTGCGGATCGTGGTGACTTCCTGCATCATGCGCTCGTCGATATTGAGACGGCCTGCCGTGTCCAGAATGACTACGCTTGCTGCCTGTTCGCGAGCGTAGTCCAGCGAATGCACACAGATATCCACGGGATTGGAACCCGCTGGCTCAGCATAGACTGGAATAGTGAGTTGTTTCCCCAGCGTTTGTAACTGCTGGACAGCAGCGGGACGATACACATCTGCTGCAACCATTATGGGACGTTGACCTTGCTTGCCAAGATAGTTTGCAAGCTTTGCAGCAGTAGTCGTTTTACCAGATCCTTGTAGGCCCACCAGCATAATCACATGAGGAGGCGCTCCACCCAGGTCAAGTTTATTATTGCCATCGGTGCCGCCAAGCATCTCTATTAATTCATCATTGACGATTTGGAGTACCTGTTGTGCTGGTGAGAAACTCCCCAACACATCTGCCCCAACTGCCTTTGCTTTGACGTGCTCAACAAACTGACGCACTAACTTAAGGCTGACATCGGCCTCCAGCAGTGCGAGCCTGACTTCACGCATTGCTTCGTCAACATCTGCTTCGGTGAGTTTGCCTTTCCCACTAAGATTTGTAAAAACCCCTTCAAGACGCTTTGATAAACTTTCAAACATTGCCATGAGTACTCTAAAATCCTCTCCGCCATTCAACTAGTATTGTTCCAATTATAACACGTTTTTAACCCTCTGTAATGCTCTGTTATGGGTACTATTTCCCTCTCTCCAAACATTTATTGGAGAGAACATAGAGCGAAAGAATCATACAACTTACCTATTCTTGCGGGCAAATGCTAATTTGCGCCATATGCTTTATAATGCCTTTAGATATCAATGAAAAGACAAAACTAGGAGACCCATGTGCTGAAACGTAAACGCTCGCAAGAAGATATATTTTCCTCATTTGGCTGGTGGGATAAAGGCTGCTTTCTCTATCAAATGACTGGTGATCGCTGTGATTACATCGAATCCTGCATCACAAAGGTATTAGGAAAGGGATCAATTGCCCAGCAGAAAATTTTAGAGGTAGGTTGCGGTGGAGGTTTGATTTGTGAACAACTTGCGCAGCGTGGAGCTGAAATGGTGGGCATAGATCCTTCACAGGGTGCACTAGACACCGCTGATACTCAC
>WNGJ01019755.1_pt1 | contig 14168 bp, 9 predicted proteins | sample 5400611 | NCBI WGS metagenome assembly WNGJ01 (sample SAMN13153375, study PRJNA577476) | soil metagenome | isolation source: 40 cm soil or saprolite under Garry oak tree replicate 1 | place: USA:California | collected 2016-06-15 | reverse complement strand
GGGCATGACGCGCCCATTCACATGGTTGCGTCGGCAACACGGGCCGAATAGATGCGAGATCGAGGTCTGCGTCGGCCAGCCCCTGAGCTGCCGCACGCCCTAGCCATAGACGTGCCGCTTCCGGATCGCGTTCGCCCGCCAGCCCGTGTGCAAAATATCGGCCCAGCATCTTCTGAGCTTCGGCATGCCCCCGCTCAGCGGCTGCTCGGAACCAATGCTGCGCGACCGCCCGGTCCGTCGGCACGTCATATCCACCGCCGCTCAGCATGCCAAGCGCGAACATCGCGCCAACATGATCCTTGCCGGCGGCTCTCTCGAACAACGCCGTTGCCGCGACATGATCGCGCGGTCCGCCCCGGCCGTTCACCATCATCTCCGCCAGAGCCGCTTCGGCGTCGGCGATGCCGACCGCGGCGGCGCGCGCGATCCACGCGCGACCTGCCTCGGCATTTGCCTCGACGCCACGCCCATCGACAAGCATACGGCCATACCAATACTGCGCGTTGGCTACTCCGTCAGCCGCGCGGCGGAGATACCGGACCGCCTGCCGCTCGTCGCGCTCAACGCCAGCACCTTCTGCCAGACAGACGCCATAGTTGAGTGCCGCCACCAAATCGCCTGAGGCAGCTGCCTGCTCGAGCCAATTGCGCGCCTTGGTCAGATCTTCGAGGTTCCCATCACCGACACCGTGCAGGAGAAGATTGGCGAGATCCACCCGGGCCTGCGGATCGCCGGCGTCACTGGCGATCTTTAACCAGTGAGCCGCCTCTTCCGGATCGCGCGCCACCCCAGCGCCGGTCAGATAAAGCAGGCCAAGCGCACGCGCCGCCGCGTGATGGCCCGCCTCTGCCGCACGACGAAACCAGATCGCCGCCTCTGCATAACTGGGCGGCAGCGATCCGCCCTTGATATAGAGCTCGCCGACAAGCGCCGCCGCGTCCGGATCGCCGGCCAACGCCGCCCTGCGCAGCCACGACTCGCCTTCTGCCGGGTTTGGTTCGACTCCAAGCCCAAACATCAGCGCGCGTCCCCAGCTTGCCTGGCCGGAGCGATTGCCCTTGGCAGCCGCCTGCCGGTAAAGTTCTGCCGCGGCCTTGGGATCTCGCTCCGTTCCGACTCCGCGTTCAGTCATCACGCCCAGCAGATAAATAGCCGGTGCCAATCCCGCCTGTGCGGCACGACGGAGATATTCGACCACCTTGCGCTGCCCCTCCTCATCCTTGACCGATCGCGCCAGCGACTGTGCATATCCCAGCGCGGCCTGAGGACAAGCGGCCTCGGCGGCGCGCTGATACCACCGGTGCGCCTCCTCCGGGTCGCGCATCGATTCCGGGCCGGAGGTCAGGATGTAGGCAAGTACAGCCTGTCCGTCTGCGGAGCCGTGCTCGGCTGCCCGCCGCGCCCATTTCTCCGCCGCCACAAAGTCGGGTTCTAGTGCCAACTCGCCTGAGAACAGGCTTGCCACGGTAGTCTCGTCTGCAACGGCTCGCCTATCCCCTGAGGTGCCAGAGCCGTGGATGTGCAGCGCGGCGAGCAACCACTGGGCCTCGGCGTGGTCCTGAGCCGCGGCGCGCGCGAGCCAGCGCACACTCTCCGTGAGGCTGACCGGGACGCCCGAACCTTCCAGATAGCAGCGCCCGACCCGGTATTCGGCCTCCGCGCTGCCGGCGCCGGCGGCACGGGCGAACAGCGTAAAGGCCTGCGCCATGCGGGACTGCTTGTTCAGGTGGATTGCGCGTTGCAGTGCTGCCGATGCCGACAGCAGGCTGATGACACGATCGAGAAAACTCAACCGCGTTGTACGTGGGTTCTTGCGGCTCGTGGTCCCTTCGTCGGTGCGTCTCATGGCTCGCGCATCCCCTCCGACATCACCGGTAGAATTCGGCCAAGGAGGTAAGCCATGACAGTGCGCTTGCCGACCTTGATGTCGGCGGCAACCGGCATGCCGGGCATAATGTGAAAACCAGCCGGTAAGTCGTGTAGCATCAACTGGTCGAGGGTGATGCGCGAACGGTAGAAGGGCTCGGTATTGGCGGGGTTCACAGGAACCGAGCCGGAGCGGGCTTTCGTGCTGTCCTGCGCGGTAAAGCTGTCGGCGCTGATGGTGTGAACCGTTCCATACGCCAAGCCGTACTGTGTCGACGGAAGTGTGTCGAACTTGACCGCCACCGGGGCACCGACGTGTACGAAGCCGTTATCACGCCCTGCAATGTTCGCCTCGATCTCGAGCTGGGCATCGGCAGGCACCAGCGTGATCAGTTGCTCGCCCGCTTGCAGCACGGAGCCCTCGGAAACCTTGGCAACGGTCAGCACCGTTGCGTCTCGTTCGGCGTGCAGCTCGATCAATTGGCGCCGCAACAGCGCCTTGTTCAGCGATTCCCGAGCATCGCTCAGCTTTCGGGATCCTTCCGACAGCGCCTGGGCGATCTGGACGCGCCAATTCTGAACGTAGGCGTCTCGTTCGGCGATCATGGCAGCGAGTTCGGCCTTGGCGCTCTCACCCGCGTTGATGGCAGTGGAGAGACTTCGCTCGATCTCGAGCCGGCTGTCGGTTGCGATCAACGCGTTGAGCTGACTGCCGACCTGCAGTGCCTCCAATTTCTTACGCATGGTTTCCACTGTTTGGGCGACGACCAGCCGTTCGCGGTAAGCTGTTGCGTCCCCGGCCGACCGCGCCGCTGTGGATGCGAGGGCATCGATCTTCCGACGATAGAATTCGAGCTTGGACCTCCGTTCCGCCTCACGCTGCGCGTAGATACCAGCCTGCAGCAACATCGGCGGATCAGCGCCCGAATATTGGAAGGACCGCTGCTCCACCTCGGCCTGCATGCGCGCCACCTCGGCTTGCAAGCTGGAGACTTGGGCTTGCAGCGCGCCGACATCGGCGCTGGTGAAGGTCGGATCAAGCCGCGCAAGCATGTCGCCCGCATGAACGGTTTGCCCTTCGGTCACATCGATCGAGCGGATGATCGACGTTTCCAGTGGTTGCACGACCAACATCGGCGCTTGGGAGACCACCTTTCCCTGCGCGGTCACTACCCTGTCGATCGGGATCAGCCACATCGCCGCGACGCACGCCGCGAACATGCTGCCAATCATCCAGATCGTCCCGCGCGCCGCGCGGGGGACAGGGGCGGCGACGATGGCGGTGGTCGGCGACTGGAATTCCAAGATCGCCGGAAGCGTCGAATTCTCCGATCGGCTCATGAGACTAGTGGAGCGGATTTGACGTTCGCTACCCTGCCTGCCGAAATATTGTGATGCGAACATCAAATCCAAAGCTCCACTAGCGTCAATAAGTTGGCTAGTGGTCCTTTGACGCCAACATTCGCGAACGTGCCTCCTAGGTGGGGTGCGAATGTTGGCGTCGGACCACTAGTTGCGCCGGACGGGCGAGTGAGCAAGAGCGGCATGACCTAGCCCTTTGCTGTCGAGATGGCGGTTCTGCTGCATCCAAAGCTGGCGGTAGATAGCGCAGCGTTCGAGGAGCAAGCGGTGCGGCGCGATGTCAACCACCTTGCCCCTTTCCAGGACGAGGATCTGATCACAGTCGATCAACGACGAGAGGCGATGCGAGACGATCACCATCGTCCGGCCGCGTGCGATGCGAAGCAGACTGGCGCTCAGCAGCGCCTCGCTCTCTGGGTCCAGCGAGCTGGTCGCCTCGTCCAAGATCAGGATGCGTGGATCGCTAATCAGTGCCCGCGCAATCGCAAGCCGCTGCCGTTGTCCGCCTGAAACGTTCGGTGAGCCTTCCTCGATCAGTGTCTCGTAGCCGTTCGGCATGCGCTCGATGAATTCCTCGGCACCGGCGAGGCGCGCGGCGAGCACAGCGTCATCCAGCGTCAACCCGGGCCGACCGGCGATAATATTGTCGCGTATCGAGCCCCGGAACAGAAAGTTCTCCTGTAGCACGACGCCGAAGCTCTGGCGCAGGTGACGCAGATTGATCTCACGCACGTCGTTGCCGTCGATCTTTAGGAAGCCGCTGTAGTCGCGGTTGATCCCCTGCAACAGCCGCGTCAATGTCGACTTGCCGGATCCGCTGCGCCCGACGATACCGAGCATCGTGCCGGCCGGCACCTCGAAGGTAACGCGGTCGAGCGCGGGAATCTTCGTGCCTTCATAGGTGAAGCTGACATCCTCGAACGAGATGGCACCAGCAAACCGCGGCAGGAGCCCGCCAAATGCGGCCTCCGTCTCCGGCGGACGATTCAGCACGGAGGCGGCTTCGCCGATAGCGGCTGCGACGCTTTGGTAATCCTCTATCAGACGCGCCAGCCCGACGAGCGGCTGGGCCACGCGCATGCTGAGCATCATGAAGGCGAACAGCGCACCAACCGCATAGCCGGTATTGTCCGCCAGGGCCATGTAGGCGCCCACCAACACGATACCGACCGACATGAAGCGCTCGATCGGGGCGACGATCGTCTGTGGCCAGTTCGTCAGCTTGCCGAAGGCGAGGCGCCACGTCGCTGCATCTGCGACGCGCGTGTCCCACAGCGCCCTGCGCTGCGGCTCCAGGGCAAGCGATTTTATCGTCTTGATGCCGAAAACGGTTTCGCCTAGCGCCGATGCCTTCTCGGTTTCGGCGCGAACCACCCTGCTGAACACGTGTCGCAGCGGCCGCAAGAAAGAAAGAATGACCAGCATAATCGACGTCGCGCAGGCCAGAACCATCCAGGCCAGGAAGGTGTTGAGAAAGAACAGGAATGGCAGCAGCACGACGAGCGTTGTCAAATCGAGGAACGTGCTCAGCAGCTTGCCGGTAAGGAATTCGCGGATCTTGTAGACTTCCACAATTTTGTGCATCGTTTCGCCGGCGGGGTGCCGCTCGAAATAGTCAAGCGGAAGCCGCAACACGCGATTGAAGACATGCAGATTCAGCTTTGCGTCAAGTCGCGTGCCGACGACGAGAACGATCAGCCGGCGGGCGTAGCCGAGGAGGACCTCGAACACGGCTGCAATCGCGAGCAGGGCGGTGAGCAGCGCGAGCGTCGAGTAGCTATTGTGGGTCAGGACCTTGTCCACCACGCTCATGACCAGCAATGGCGGAAAGATCGTCAGAAAGCTCAGCGTCAGCGACGCAAGCCCCACATCGCGCAGCGATCGCCTTTCCTGCAGCACCAGGCCGGCGAGCCAGCTCAGGCCAAACGGTCTGTCGGCCTCCGGCTGGCCGCGTGCGGCGCGCAGCAGTACCGCCTCGCCCGACCAGACCTGCTCCAGCCGCAGCTTGTCCACTGCAATGCCGCACTCGCCCGCGGCCGTGCGAGGATTCTTGAGGATGACCACATTGTGCTCGGCATGCACTCCGACCAACAATCCGGCGCCACCGTCGGTGAACAGCAGCACCACCGGCCCGGCATCCTGCAACTGCAGCAGTTGACGCCACCGCAGCCGTACCGCTCGTGCCCACATGCCGGCGTTCTGCAGCCAGGCGGAGAGCGCGGCAGCGGACGGCATTTGCTCGCCGTGGATGCGGGGAAACTCCCGCGGGTCGAGCACCATGCCATGGAATCGGGCCGCATTCATCACGGCCTCCAGGCGTGGGTGGATCTCGTCACCGCCCCCACCGGTGTGGCGGGCCACGCCACCCCTCACCGCACGGCGCCCATCCCCGGGATTGGCCGCGGATACCCGCCATGGGCTGTCGATGCCCAAGCCGAAAGACTGCCCGCCCAATATCTCCACGAGCGGTCCTCCTCAGACTAGCACCCCCCCTGCATTCTGGGGCATTCGGCCCCGGAACGCCGCCGACTCTGAGCCCCGTATCCCCTTCGATCTGTCCTCGACCCGACGGGCGGGGCACGCGCAGAAATGTCTGTGCAGGGGAAAAGCCAAACGCCACCCGTGAGCGCTGGCCCGGCCCTCAGCCGTGCGGATGCGAGCCCGGCATCGACATGGCGGATCGATCCGGTTCAGGGATCGCCGCCAAGCTGCCAAACAAGCCATGCGCTTCGGCCTGCACGCCGGCCGTAAAGTAGATCTTGTTGGGATCACTGTTGGCACTGCCATTGCCGGGAATGAGAGCCCAGAGATCACCAATGGTGATTGGGGCGCCGTTGGCGCCGAGCAACTTGCCCTCAAAGTGATCGTCCTTCAGATCGAAGGCATTAATCGTGCCGTCACCGAAATTTCCGACGAGAAGATCGTGGGCGAACTCTCCGAAGCCAGAGGGCGCGATCGCAAGCCCCCACGGAGAATCGAGCGGCCCGCGCGATGCCACTCTGTCGAGCAAGTGCCCTTTCAGGTCGAACTCGTCCACAAAGCCGTGGCCAGCACCGGCAACGTCGTCGTGCTTGTCCGCATCCTGCAATGCGAATGTCACGAACAAGTGGCCATCAAGAACCTGGACATTGAAGGGCGCATAGCCTTGCGGCAGATGCCGATCGGTGAAGCTGTTCACCGGCTCGAAGTTCTGGTCGAAGACATCGACCGTCCCGTTGTGGAAGTTCGCGGCGAAAAGGAAGGTGCCGTCGTGGTTGCTGCCGATCGCAAGACCCTTGTAGACGGCACCGTTGCTCGAATTATCGACCGCGATGACCGAGCTTGCAGGGTCCACCTTGGGATTCCATCCGGATATGGTGCCGCTCTCGGTTGCGAAGATGAACAGCGAGGATCCCGTCGTTCCGTTGCTGCTGATGTCGAAACCGCCTCCGCCGTTGAACACCTGCCCGGTGGGATTGGAATGGTCCTCGCCGGGGAGCGCCGCGACCGTCACAAGCTTAGGCCCGGCCGGCATTCCGGCACCATTATAGATTGTCGTCACACCCGTGCCGTTGTCCGAAACCCAGAAGGGCCCTGTCGGACTATCGGCAACGCCCCAGGGATTGATGAGGTTTGGATCGATTGTCGTTGTCGGCGCGGCGCCAGGCGTACCCGAGCTATCCGCGACCAGATTGGTCTGCGTGAAGGCGACCTCCTCCCCGCGTTCATGATGGTGATGGTGATGGTCGTGATCCAGACTAATTGCGTCCATGGTTTCCTCCAGTTCGTGGCGCGCGTATCTCCGGCCCCGGTAGACGGCACGTTGACTTGAGCCATCCCATTTCGGAGGTGAGAATGCGCACAGGCCGTGAGGGGTCTTCAAGCGCACAAAGGGCGTCTCGACCTTCGTGCGTCCATTACGGGACTGCTGCGTCACTGCACCAGTTTCGCACCAGAAACGACCTCGTCAAAATCCGATAAACGCGATCGAATCCAAACGAAATTGCAGCAAAATCAACGGGCCCGACGAATATCCTCGCGCTCATAACAGTCTGATTGCAGGCTCGAGTCCGGGCGAACCATTTACGATATCAGCAGCTGATCACCTTCGCAGCGGTGAGGGCTTCGCCCCAGACTCCAGAAATTCGTCGCAGCTATTACCCTGAGTAGGGGCGAAGAAATTGGGAAGCGGAACCTCTCCTTTCATTCGCTTTGGTATCCAATTGTACCACGCATTTCTGACAACCATTTTGCTTCGGCACGGCCAATTGCATCATGTGGGGGATGATCACGTTTTCCGATGCGCTCTTTATTGGCCGCAGTACCAAGCTACGCCAAGGAGGCGCGTGAGATTGTCGCCCCGTGCCGGAATCGCAGGTCGAGGACAAGGGCGACGAGACTAGCCACACCGTGGCCCGCAAACGATAGGGCGCTTATGTGATGAACGAGTTCGGGCAGAAGGGAAAGGTACCGCTCTCGGAACGGCTCTCGGTGTCATCCGAGGAGGCAAGCGCCATCACAGGGATCGGGCTAACGTCCATTCGCGAGGCGATCAGCAGCGGTGATCTCAAGGCCAGGAAGCACGGGAGGCGTACGGTCATCCTGCCGGACGATTTGAGAGTATGGCTCAAAACACTGCCGGACGCCCGCAAGCCGATTGAAGAAAGCCCCGCTTAGGCGGGGCTTTTACTTTTCGGCGGTGCTGCGGAGCCGACTGACGGTTGGGAGAAGCGGTAAATAGTTGGCAATCGAAAACCAATGAGCCTGGAAAAATTCAACAGTTATTGCACCTTATCTAACCCCATCACGGATCATGTATCCGGCGCCGCGGATCGTGTGCAGCAAGGGCCGCTCAAAACCCTTGTCGATCTTGGAACGCAGCCGCGAAATATGCACGTCGATGACGTTGGTCTGGGGATCGAAATGATAATCCCAGACGTTTTCGAGCAGCATGGTTCGCGTCACCACCTGCCCGGCGTGCTTCATCAGATATTCCAGCAGCCGGAACTCGCGCGGCTGCAATGTCAGCTCATCCTTGCCGCGCGCCACCCGGTGCGACAGGCGATCGAGTTCGAGATCGCCGACGCGATAGGTGGTCTCCTCGGCCGGGCCGCCATGGCGGCGCGACAGCACTTCGACCCGCGCGAGCAGTTCGGCGAATGAATAGGGTTTTGGCAGATAGTCGTCGCCGCCGGCGCGCAAGCCCTTGATGCGATCGTCGACCTGTCCGAGCGCTGAGAGGATCAGGGCCGGTGTCCGATTGCCCTTTTCGCGCAGGGTGCCGATCAGCGACAGCCCGTCGCGCTTCGGCAGCATCCGATCGATCACCAGCACGTCGTAGTCCCCGGTATCGGCGAGCGACAGGCCTTCCTCGCCGTCGCCGGCGAGATCGGCGACATAACCGACTTCGCGAAACGCCTTCACCAGATAATCGGCGGACTCGCGGTCGTCTTCGATGATCAAGAGGCGCATATTGGGGTCGGTTGCGGTCAAGGGAGCAAGCTTTCTATCACCATGGCGCGGGCGGCACCCTCATGCAAGGCAACCACGCGGTTCCCGGTTAACGAAAAGCGGGCGGTGAAGCTGGGGGACTTCACCGCCCTTAGACCTTCCGACGGAGGGGGGCGTATTCCACCGGAAGGTAGCCAAAGGGAGCGGGCCTAACACCCGCCCCCCGGAAAGAGCCGTCGGCGGGGGCGACTGATGCCGGCGACACCCTCCATCTCTAGATAGTTAACCTTTCGCCAGCGGCACCGCGACGAAGCGCGACGAACCGCCGCTCTTGACGCGCATCAGGATGCTGTTCTTGCTGTCGGTGCGCGCGGCGTTGATCGCCTCGCGGACGTCTCCGGCCGTGGTGACACTCTTCCCGGCGACTTCGAGGATCACGTCGCCTTCCTTGAAGCCGCGCTCGGCCGCCGCACTCTTCGGATCAACCTCGGTCACCACGACGCCATCCTTGCCGGCGCCGGCGACACTGTTGGCGGGCGCCAGCGTCAGGCCGAGCTTCGGCACATCGGTACCGCGGGTCGGGCCGCCTTTGTCGCCGTTGTCGGTGTCGGCCTTGGCTTCCAGCGTGTTCGGCAACTGGCCAAGGGTAAGGTTGACGACCTTGTCCTGGCCCTTGTGGAGCACGTTAAGCTTCACCGCATTGCCGGGCGCGAGGCCGCCGATGGTGCGGGCGAGTTCGCGGGCATCCTTGACCGTCTCGCCGTTTACCGCCGTGATCACGTCGCCGGATTCGATGCCGGCCTTGGCTGCCGGACCATTGGCCTGGGGTTCCGCCACCAGCGCACCTTCGGCCTTCTTCAGGCCCAGGCTGTCGGCGATGTCGGTCGTGACCGGCTGGATCTGGACACCGATCCAGCCGCGGCTGACCGTGCCTTTGTCCTTGAGCTGCGCGATCACGCTCTTGACCGTCGAGGCCGGGATCGAGAACGCGATACCGACGCTGCCGCCGGAGGGCGAATAGATCGCGGTGTTGACGCCCATCACCTCGCCAGACACGTCGAACGCCGGACCGCCGGAGTTGCCCTTGTTCACGGGCGCGTCGATTTGGATGAAATCGTCGTACGGGCCGTTGCCGATATCGCGGCCGCTGGCCGAGACGATGCCCGCGGTGACGGTACCGCCGAGGCCAAAGGGGTTGCCGACCGCCAGCACCCAGTCGCCGATCCGTGGCTTGCCGTCCGAAAACTTCGCAAACGAGAAGTTCGAACCGCCCTCGACCTTGATCAGGGCCAGGTCGGTACGCGCGTCGGTGCCGATCACCTTCGCGGTATAGATCTTGCCGTCATCGGTGGTGACCTCGACCTTGTCGGCGCTGTCGACCACGTGATTGTTGGTAACGGCAAAGCCGTCAGCCGAAATGAAGAAACCGGAACCCTGGCCGGTCACCGGACCACGGCCGCCGCGCGGTCCGCCGCGCGGCAAGCCATCAGGTCCGCCGAAGCGGCGGAAAAAACGCTCCATCGGCGAGCCCGGCTGGAACGGCGAGTCGTCGTTGTTGGAGTTATCGTCCTTGGCGATCTTCTCGTTGATGTTGACCTTGACCGAGATCACCGACGGCTTCACGCGCTCGACGATATCGGCAAAGCCGATCGGCTTCTCGACTTTGCGGACTTCGTTATTCACTTGCGCATGCGCGGGGCTTGAGAAGACGTCAACGGGGCCGGACGGCGGGCTGAAGCCGTAGACGGCAACACCGAGGCCGGCGACGACCGAGGCCATCAGCGCAAACTTGCGCGCGGAGAACAGCGAACGGCGGGGCATTTGATAGGATGGAAGTGACGAGAGATTGGTGGGACGATCGGTCATGTAGGAAATCTCCAGGGCGTGAAATCGACGGTGCCGGGGCATGTATCTTTTACGAACCCCAACATGGGGTCTTTCGCCTTACCGCGCGCTGGCTTGGGAATTAAACTTTTGTAATAAAGGGTGGATACCAATGCGGCAGTTTATCGCAGAGCGAAAACGGGTTTATCGCAGAGCGAAAACGGGTCTATCGCAGAGCGAAAACGGGTCTATCGCAGAGCGAAAATCGACCTGTTGCGGGGCAGCTAGGCCGGCCCTTCCGCCGGCGGTTCGGCCGCGATCAGCCGCCCCAGACGTTCTTCTTCCTCAGGCGTCAATTTGAACGAGGATGGGTCTTCGTTTGCCGCTGATCTCGAGCGCCGCCGGCTATGCATCCACAGCGCAAATCCGCCGCCCGCCAGCGCCAGCGGCGGCACAAGCCATAGCAACAACGTGTGCGGTTTGAGCCGGGGTTTCAGCAACACGAATTCGCCATAGCGCGCCACCAGGAAATCGGTCACCTGCGCGTCGCTGTCGCCGGCCGCGATCCGCTCGCGCACCAAGAGGCGCAGATCGCGGGCCAACGGCGCTTCGGAATCGTCGATCGACTGGTTCTGGCACACCATGCAGCGCAGTTCGCGCGACAAGTCCCGCGCCCGCGATTCCTTTGCCGGATCCGACATGATCTCGTCGGGCTGCACCGCGTAGGCAGCCGGCACCCCGATCGTTATGGCTATGGCAAAGACGCGGATAAGAATTTGCTTCAATGGATCACTCCGCCGCCTGCAATCCCCGCAACGCCTTGGCCGGTTTCGGCGCGCCGACCCGGAGCCGGCGGTCCGACAGCGACAGCATGCCGCCGAACGCCATCAGCACCGGTCCCCACCAGATCAGCAGCACCAGCGGCTTGTGATAGATGCGCACCGCGATGGCGCCGTCGGCGCTGGTATCGCCGAGCGAGATATAAAGCTGACTGGCGCCGCGCGTCAGCAGCGCCGCCTCGGTGGTCGAAGACCCCCGCGTGGTGAAGTTACGCTTCGATGGCGTCATGACGCTCAGGCGCTTGCCGTCGAGGGTAACCGTGAACTGCGCCAGCATCTCGCGAAAATTCGGTCCCTGCCGCTGCGTCACGCCGTCGAGCTTCAACTCGTAGCCGGCAAGCCTGGCGACGTCGTCGGGTTTCATCGATCCGATATATTCGCTGTTCCACGTGGTCTCGCAGACGATGCCGATCAAGGCGATGCCGACACCGGCATGGGCGAACGCCGTGCCCCAGGTCGCGCGCGGCAGTCCGCGTGCCCGCCGGATCGCGGTTCCCATCGGCATGCGAAACAGGCCGGTGCGCTCGGCGAGGTCGCAGAGCGCCCCCGTGACAACGAATACCGCAAGCCCGATGGCGAGCGGCGCAAAGGCGCTGCCGCCGCGGATCCATGCCCACAGCACCGCGACCGCGATCAGTGCCGCGATGCCGGCGGCGGTCAGGCGTTGCGCGGCGCCGAGCAGATCGCCGCGCTTCCACGCCAGCAACGGCCCGAACGGCACCGCGATCATCAAGGGCAGGAACAAGGGCGCGAAGGTCAGATTGAAGAACGGCGCGCCCACCGAAATCTTTTCGCCGGTGAGAACTTCCAGCGCCAGCGGATACAGCGTTCCGATGAACACCGTCGCGCAGGCGGTGGTAAGGAACAAATTGTTGAGCACCAGCGCGCCCTCGCGCGAGATCGGCGCGAACAGCCCGCCCTGCTTCAGCGCCGAGGCCCGCCAGGCATACAGCGTCAGGCTGCCGCCGATGAAAATGCAGAGGATCAACAGGATGAACACTCCCCGCGTCGGATCGGTCGCGAACGCATGTACCGAGGTCAGCACGCCGGAACGCACCAGAAAGGTGCCGAGCAATGACAGCGAGAACGTCAGGATCGACAGCAGGATGGTCCAGACCTTGAGCGCATTGCGCTTCTCCATCACGACCGCGGAATGCAACAGCGCGGTGCCGGCAAGCCACGGCATCAGCGAGGCATTCTCGACCGGATCCCAGAACCACCAGCCGCCCCAGCCGAGTTCGTAGTAGGCCCAGTACGAGCCCATCGCAATGCCAAGGGTGAGGAATATCCACGCCACCAGCGTCCACGGCCGCACCCAGCGCGCCCATGCCGCGTCGATCCGGCCTTCGATCAGTGCCGCGACCGCGAACGAAAACGAAATCGAGAACCCGACATAGCCGAGATAGAGCATCGGCGGATGCACCGCGAGGCCAATGTCCTGCAGCACCGGATTGAGGTCGCGGCCTTCGATCGGCGGCGTGGCGATGCGCAGGAACGGATTCGAGGTGATCAGGATGAACAGATAGAATGCGCTGGCGACCCAGGCCTGTACCGCCAGCACATGCGCGCGCAGCGACAGCGGCAGGTTGTTGCCGAACGCCGCGACGAGGCCGCCGAACAGCGCCAGGATCGATACCCACAGCAGCATCGAGCCTTCATGATTGCCCCAGACGCCGGTGATCTTGTAGATCAGCGGTTTCATGGAATGCGAATTCTCAAACACGTTGACGACGGAGAAATCGGACGTGACGTGCAGGGTGACCAGCGCCGCGAACGACACCGCCACGAACAATAATTGCGCGAGCGCGGTCGAGCGCGCGACATTCATCAAGGCGATATCGCGCCAGCGCGCGCCGAGGATCGGAATGGTGGATTGGATCAGCGCCAGAGCGAGCGCGAGCACCAGCGCGTAATGTCCGGCTTCCGCGATCACTGTGAAACCCCCTGTTTCGCTTGCGAAACACCCGGTTTTGTTTGCTCCGCGACCGCAGGCTTCGCGTTATGGTCCGGCTTCGCGCCGTAATCGTCTTTCCAGTGGCCCTGCTTCTTCAGCGCATCAGCGACGTCCTTGGGCATGTAGGTCTCGTCATGCTTGGCGAGCACGGTGTCGGCCTTGAACACGCCGGTGGAATCGAGCGCGCCTTCGGCGACCACGCCCTGCCCTTCGCGGAACAGATCGGGAAGAATGCCCTTGTAGGCGACCTTCAGCGCGGCGCTGCCGTCGGCCACCTGGAAGCTGACCGCCAGATTGTCGCCGCGCACCAGCGATCCCGGCTGCACCAGGCCGCCGAGCCGGAAACGTTTTCCGGCCGGAATATGCTTCTCGGCCACCATCGCCGGCGTCGAAAAAAACACGATCGAGTCGCGCATCGCGTTCAGCACCAGCGCCGCCGCCAGCGCGAGCACCGCGAGCGAACCGCCGATCATTGTCAAACGCCGTTGCTTGCGCGTCATGCGTAGCCTTTAGGTTTTTCCCATGATGTGATCCGAAAACCGCTTCGCACTCTTCGGCATCATGCGCCTTTGATCTTTCGCATGATGTGATCCGAAAACCGCTTCACACTTTTCGGCATCATGCTTATCCATCCAGCCCGAGATTCTTCAGGCCCTCATTGAGTTGCCGCAGCCGTTCCGCATCGTTGGCGACGGCCTGGCGGGCGTCGGTCAGCGCGCCCCTCGCCTTGTCGCGATCGCCCATCACCATATAGGCCCGCACCAGCCGCAGCCATCCCTCGACGTCGTCACCGTTTTGCTTCAATCGGGTGGCGAGGCGCTCGACCATGCCCCGGACCATTGCGCCGCGGTCGGTCTCGCTCATATCCTTGGCCGCGGCCACGGCATCATCCG
>WNGJ01020481.1_pt1 | contig 14169 bp, 12 predicted proteins | sample 5400611 | NCBI WGS metagenome assembly WNGJ01 (sample SAMN13153375, study PRJNA577476) | soil metagenome | isolation source: 40 cm soil or saprolite under Garry oak tree replicate 1 | place: USA:California | collected 2016-06-15 | reverse complement strand
CTTATGCTGCAGCCGTGGTCGAGATTTCAATGGAAAACAATGAGCCGCATGTTCACCGCGTTGTCGCGGTGGTTGACTGCGGGCAAGTGGTGAATCCCAGTATTGTCGAGCAGCAGACGCAAGGCGCAGTGATCTACGGACTGACGAATGCCCTGCGCGCGCAAATCACCATCGACAAAGGACGGGTAGTGCAAGGCAATTTCGACGAGTACCAGCCCATCCGGATGAACGAGGCGCCGAAAGTCGAGGCCTATTTTGTGTCCAGCACCGAGCCGCCTACGGGCGTGGGAGAGCCTCCGGTGCCACCGCTCGCGCCCGCTCTGTGCAATGCGATTTATGCCGCTACGAAGACGCGCATGCGTTCACTGCCGATCTTAACCTGACATGGCGGTTTTGTCTCTGCGTTCCTGTGTGCTCTCTAGTGGTTATCCGGCTTTTCGGATCACAGAGGAGCACAGAGGGAACTGATTCCTATGCCCAAAATAATCGTGCCGTTTGTCGTCTTTCTCTCCTTCTCCGGTTTCGCCCAAACCAATCCTTCTCTCGCCCAGCGCCGCTCCGCGCATCTTCGCCACGGCATCAACCTGAGCGAGTGGTTCGCGCAGGTTTACGATCCTAAGGGATACACCAAAGAGCATCTCGAAACTTGGGTCACAGCCGAAGACATTGCGCTGATCAAATCCATGGGATTCGATCATGTGCGGCTCAGTGTCAATCCGGAGCCGATGATGCGCCACAATCAGGCCGACCAACTGCCACCGGAGTATCTAGGCTACCTCGATTCCGCGGTAAAGATGATTCTCGATCACGGCCTCGCAGTGATTATTGACATGCATCCGGAGAGTGAATTCAAAGTGCGCCTGGTGCAGCATGACGATGTTGTCGAAGAATTCTCCGACTACTGGCGGGCGATAGCGCGGCACTACTCAAGCTACGATCCCGAAATGGTTTTCTTCGAAGTCTTGAATGAGCCGGAGTTCCGCGACCGTTATCGCTGGGCGGGAGTGCAGGCCAAGCTTGCGGCCGCGATTCGCGAAGGCGCGCCGCAGCACACCATCATTGCAGCGGGAGCGAACTGGTCGGATGTTGAGGACCTGCTTCCACTGACGCCACTTTCTGATGCGAATGTGATTTACAATTTTCATTTCTACGACCCGCATGTCTTCACTCACCAGGGGGCGACGTGGGGCGCGAACTACTGGCACTTTGAAAGCAAGCTAGCGTACCCGGCGAGCATGGAAACAGCACAGAAGGTCGCCGCTGCCGAGCCCGACGCTTTCAACCGGTTGCAGGTCCTGCGTTACGGACTTGACCATTGGGATGCAAACCGTATCGCCGTCGAAATCGGGCAGGCCGCCGAGTGGGGCAAGCATTGGAACGTTCCTCTCACTTGCAATGAGTTCGGCGTCTTCCGCAGAGCCTCTGACCCGCAGGACCGTGCCCGCTGGCTGCACGACGTACGCGCAACTCTGGAGCGCGACGGCATTGGCTGGAACATGTGGGACTTTGGCGGGCGCGACGGCGGCAAGGGTTTTGGCGTCGTCAATGGACCCAGGGAAGGGCCGAACATGCCGGATGATGCGACAGTGGAAGCGCTCGGGCTGAAGCACTAGCCTCTCTTCGAATTTGAAAATGGTTGAGGGTGGAACAGCGCTTCAGCGCTGCGTTATGAGCTGCGGCGATGCGGGCTTCAGCCTTGAACCGCAGCGGCTAAAGCCGAATCTTAAATCAGACTTGATATGCAGGCCTAAAGGCCTGCTCCTCCCTACTCCACCGCTGTAATCTGCCGTCGCCCTCGCATCGTCCGCTTTCGCTCCAGCAGCGTTTCCAGCGCTTGCCGCGTTTCGGGCGAGAGGTGATAGGACTCGTTGTCCGCCGGATATTGCCGTGACAACACGTCCGCCCGATATGCCTGCACAGCATGCGTGATCTCGGCAGCGGCGTCGCCATATCGCCGAACGAATTTTGCCGGAGGGCCGAAGGTCAGGTTCAGGATGTCGTGGAAGACGAGTACCTGGCCGTCGCAGCCGGGGCCCGCGCCGATACCGATTGTGGGAGCAGAGATTTCGCTGGTGATCAAGTCCGCGACTTCTCGCGGAATTCCTTCCAGGAAAATACAGGCTACGCCGGCGCGGTCGAGGGCCGTGGCGTCGCGCATGAGTTGCTCGATGTCGGACAAAGACTTGCCCTGGACTTTGTATCCGCCCATGCGGTTCACGGATTGCGGAGTCAGGCCAATGTGACCAGCGACCGGAACTTCGGCGTCAATTATTTGGCGGATCAGATCAGCGCGTTTCTCACCGCCTTCGAGCTTCACGATCTCCGCGCCTCCCTCCTTAACGAAACGAGTGGCATTGCGAACGGCTTCTTTCGCATCCACGTGAAAGGAGCCATAAGGCATGTCAGCGATCAGCAAAGCGTCCTTGACTCCCCGCCGCGCGGCGCGAACGTGATGCAGCATTTCGTCCATGGTCAGAGAGAGTGTGTTCTCGTGGCCAAGCATGGTCATGGCCAGCGAGTCGCCGACCAGAACCATGTCAATGCCCGCTTCATCTACCAGCCGGGCGCTGGAATAGTCGTAGGCGGTGAGGCAGGTTATAGGCTCGTGTTGAGCTTTTTTTTCGCGCAGAGATGAAACACTGATTTTGTGGCGCGGAGCGCCAATCGGGGTGAGACTCACGATGTCCTCCAGTGCCCCTCCGCAACCGGCGGATAGAGCCTGTACGCGGTATTAGATGCCGCTGGAAGAGATTGTAGTCCGGAAGCTATCTACTGGTCTATAGAGTTAGTCAACGACGGTCCTAAGTGACTGGCGGCTTCATTCGATGCGGGGCTTTTGCTTTGCCAACGCGGCAAGTGCACCGCGATAGCGCGACATAATCTCCATCGCCTTCTGCATTTGCTCTGTCTCCTCGGACTCTGGATTGTCGCGCGTAGCTCCGGTCAAGTAATCTGATTGACCCTCTCCCAATCCTTGAGCAAAGCGTCCTTGCGGACGTGATGGTGATTTCTTTGCAGCAGCTCAATCATCGACTGCAGTCCTGCCTCCACGGCATCAGCGAGGAACCTCTTTTAATCTTTACCTCTTTTGCCGCCACCAACCCTCAGGCACACCAATTTCAACTTCGAGCCAATCGGACTTCCGCTTTGCTTTTTGGGCGCCTTCAATGTTCCAGATCTTGGTGTACGCATGAATGTCCCCATCAACCCTGAGTAGGAATGCAAATTCTCTGATCGCGCTGGAGTAGTTGCCCGTCCAATGGTTCATCAAGTCTCGGAGTTGTTGTTCCTCGCTGAGGACTTCCGCGGGAACAAAGCCGCCAATTTGAGTACCCAAACTGAAGGAGTTCGTTTTCTTTGCGCGGCTGGGCATTCTTAGATGATTGTAAACGTAGTGCCCCGCACTCAAGACAATCTACGCGCTGGCCGCTTCTTGGCCTCCCAATGGCAAGAAATACTGCGTCCCCTTGATCGGCGCCGACACCTTGCGCAGCAGCTCCTGCAAATCTTCGTTGCGCTCGACAAAATCAATTTCCGAGGTGTTCACGATCAGCAGGTCAGACGACGTGTAGTGAAAGAAGAAGTGTTCGTAGGCTTTGACTACTTCTTCCAAATATTCTTCGCTGATTGCCTTTTCGCCGGGAGCGTTTTTCTTTTTGAGGCGTTTCTTCAGCACTTCGGGCGTGGCTTGCAGATAAATCACCAGGTCAGGCGTGGGAAGCTGTTCGCGGAAGTAGTTGTAATAGCGGTTGTAGGTGTCGAGTTCCTGATCGTTCAGGTTGAGGTAGGCAAAAATTTTGTCTTTCTCGAAGATAAAATCTGAGACAACGGCCTTTTGTGAACTTCCCCCCAAGTCCAGAGCATGCAACTGTTCGAAGCGCCTGACCAGAAAGGTGAACTGGGCCTGAAAAGCGGCACCGGGATCGCCGTCGTAGAAGGCGCCGAGAAAGGAATTGTCTTCGGGATCGGTAACCCGTTGGGCATTCAGCCGTGCGGCCATGATATTAGACAGCGTGCTTTTGCCGACTCGTATGGGACCTTCTACTGCAATGTACCGGGGTAGATCGAAGAGCTTGGCCATGAAGGTGAGGATCGCATTCGAGAATATCCCGAGCGCGGCGCGCACGGGATTGAGGAAGAAGTTAACAGGGCGGTCGCAGCCGTCCGGCTTCGGGGTTCAGGCGCTCGGTTTCAGGCTTTAGGCTCCAGATTCGGGCTCTCGCTTCAGCTGACGTGTTCTGCAACGAATGTCGGGCGGTTGACAGCGCCCCAGCTTTCTTTTGCACTCTCCGGGTTACGGCAGTTTAAGATTTCATCTCATGCTTGGTCTGGACATCGCTGCGGGCGCAGCTGTGATTTCGCTGGGCTATCAATCCATGGCGCCTACTGGGGGCTGGTTTGGGCAGGCGTTTCATGGATTGCCGCATGGATCGAAGCAAATTGCACTTACGTTCGACGATGGGCCGAACGATCCCCCCACTTTGAAATTACTGGATGTTCTCTCTAAACACGACATTCGCGCAACGTTTTTCCTGATCGGAAAGTACGTGCGCCAGCGGCCCGACATCGTGCAAGAGATTGTGGAGCGAGGGCACGCTGTCGGAAACCATACGTTTACTCATCCTTTGCTGATCTTCCAATCCAGTTCGCGAATCCGACGCGAAGTCCTGGAGTGCCAAGATGCGATCCGCGACGCCGTTGGCGAGCGTTCGAATCTGTTCCGTCCGCCCTGGGGTGGCAGGCGGCCTGGATTATTCCGGATTGTGCGGCATGTGGGGCTCGAGCCCGTGATGTGGAATGTGACTGGATACGACTGGAATGCGCCCTCAGCCGGGTACATCGAGCAAAGAGTCACAAGAAGAATTCGCGGCGGGAATGTGGTTTTGTTGCATGACGGCAGCCACGCTACATTTGGGGCAGATCGGTCGAAGACTGTCGAGGCTACGGATGGCTTGGTTTCGCGCTACAAGTCCGAGGGCTTGGAGTTCGTGACCATCCCAGAGATGATGCTGCCAAATCGATTGTCATCCCGAACACGGTCTCCAGAGGAGGCCGGGAGAGGGACCTAACGATGCGAAGTATTAGCCAAGGACGTGTGTGCCATTCGGCGTTGCGCGGTTGCCGCACTGCATCCATGAAACAATGTTGATGTCAGGTCCTCTCGCGCTTTCAGCGCGTTTGACGGGATGACAACTTGAATAGGTTATCGACAGTGAACTGCTACACTGACGAGTTTCTTCGAGAGATCCCAATTGAAAAATAACCCGGTCCTACTCGTTCACGGCGGCGCGTGGGCGATTCCTGACGACATGATTGAAGCGCACTTGAGCGGCGCTCGCAACGCGATCGCCGCGGGTTGGCGGGTGCTCGAGAATGGTGGCGCGGCCCTCGATGCAGTGGAAGAGGCCGTTATCGTCATGGAAGATGACGAAGCTTTCGATGCAGGCCGAGGCAGCTTTCTTAATCGCGAAGGAAAAGTACAACTCGATGCGCTCATCATGGATGGAGCTACGCTTCGCGCCGGCGGCGTGGGATGTGTGGAGCGTATTGCCAATCCGGTTCGCGCGGCCCGTAAGGTGCTGAGCGAGAGCCCGCATGCATATTTCGTCGCTGAAGGCGCGGAATGCTTTGCGCAGGAACATGGGATTCCGCTGTGCAGGAACGAAGAACTGATCATTCCTAGAGAAGTCGAGCGGCTTCGGGCTTTTCAAGCCGGCGCATCGGGAAAACAAGAGTTGTTTGCGCCGGCCATCTCCCACGACACCGTGGGAGCAGTTGCACTAGATCGCGAAGGCAATATTGCTGCAGCGACCTCAACCGGCGGAACCCTCAACAAGGCTCCCGGACGTTTGGGCGACTCATCCCTAATCGGCTGCGGTTGCTACGCCGATAATCAAAGGGCCGCCGTATCCACAACTGGATGGGGCGAGCCGATTATGAAGTTAGTCTTGGCCAAATGGGCGGCGGACCGTGTGGCTTCCGGCAACATGCCGCAATGGGCCGCGGAGGAAGCTATGAATTATCTGAAAGATCGCGTTGATGGTCATGGAGGAATTATTCTGCTCGATTCTTGTGGACGCTTTGGCATCGCCCACAATACTCCGCGTATGGCCTGGGCGCTGCGCACCGCTGACCATCAAGAATCGGGCGTCGAGCGGAAATAACTGCCTAACTCGCGTGCTAGCCTCTACGGACTAAACAGCCAACCGCGGTTCTTGCTTGCTTTCCGTCCATAAAGTGATGTAAAACCAGACGAACCTTCGCTTCCACAAAAATTCGTGCTTCACCCACTCCGGACAGGCCAGGATGCCCGCCCGGAGAATTCTCGCGTCGGAGAAGCTCTATGCGAACCCTCAGAGTGTGCCTGGTATTATCACTTGTCATCGTTCTTCCTTCTCTGCTTTATGGACAGGGCGTCGCTACCGGCGATCTGCACGTGACCGTTAAGGACCCGCAGGGGAGCCTGGTCCCCAGTGCCGCGGTTACGGTGCGGGATGAGGCAAAAGGAATCGAGCGATCTGCAGCGGGCAACGGCTCGGGGGGATACAGTGCGCTGGCACTTCCTCCGGCGTCGTACACGGTGACGGTCAATGCCTCGGGGTTCGCGCCCGCCACCGCGCCTGGAGTTGTGATTACCGTTGGCGGAGTGGAAGAGCTGCCTGTCACGCTCGGCGTGGCGGGCGGAGTCGAAAAAGTCGAGGTAAGCTCGACCGCCGAATTGATAGAAACCACCCGCACCGGCGTGGTGGATACCGTAGACCAGCGCCGTATTGACAATCTGCCGATCAACGGACGCAACTACATCAACTTCACACTGACGGATTCCCAAGTAGTCCGCGACAACGCCCCCAATACCGGAGCAGCGCCCACCTCGGGCCTTAACATGAGCGGACAGCGCGGCCGGTCGAATCTAGTGAACATAGATGGCGCCGACGCCACCGACAATTCCATCAATGGCGTGCGCTCCACCGTCTCGCAAGAAGCGGTGCAGGAATTCCAGATCATTACCAACAGTTACCAGCCGGAATATGGTCGAGCCTCTGGCGGGGTTTCTGCGCAATCGCAGTTTTCAGGCGGTGAACCCGTTCGCCGTCTGTCTCACTCCGCCATGTTCCAAGCCTGCGTATACGCGGGTGCAAGGCGGAGCAGCGTTCGGTGGGGCAATCAAGAAGGACAAGACTTTTTACTTTTTCTCTTACGAGATTACGCGACGGCATGAGACGGGATTCTCTTCGATTGGCGCAAATAACTTTGATCTACAGCCTTTCGACGCAACCGCAGTCTTTAACCCGCTTGCCCCGGCAGGCACTTTTACAATGCCCGCTACCCCAGGGCAGATTGCTTTTCTGACCCCATTCGCACAGGCCGGTCCTGCACCAGCCGGCGTTCAGTTTTACACGTGGATGGTGGGCGCGTCATCGTGGCTAGCGACGACAGGCAGCCAGCAATCATTTTCTTTACTTCCGTTCGGAGGCGGCGCTGGCGCTCAGCAGTTCCCCACGAGCTGCAACGTCGTGACGGGTCTGCTTTGCGCTGGATTGCCCAAGTCGTTTCAAAGTCTGGATTCGCAGAAAGGCAACTTCCCGGTATTCGAGGGCACTAGTCTCTACTCGCTGCGCCTGGACCACAATCTCAACAACAATCACCGCTTGACGCTTCGCGCCAATGTCAGCCCGAGCACGGTTACGGGAATCGAAGTCAGCGGCGAAGATCAGCCTTTCGGACAGAACGCTTACTCGCGCACTTCGCAACAAACGTATCGTGATGTCGCAGGTGTTGTTCAAGAGACTTGGATCATCGGCAACAACAAGGTCAACGATTTTCGGTTCCAGTACGCGCGCCGCGGTTTGTCTTACTTTTTCAACACTTCCATACCGGGCGGCTCGGATCCCGCGGTGAACATTCCCGGCTTCGCTAATTTTGGCCGCGAGCCTTACTCATACATTCAGCGCACCGAACAGCGCTATCAATTCAGCGACAATCTTTCTTGGACGTTAGGCGGGCACAATACAAAATTAGGCGCTGACTTCAATTACATCCCGCTCAAAGCAATTTTCACGGTCAACTATGGAGGCGTATACGATTTCGGCTCGGTGAGCGCAGCGAATCTGGGGTTTACTGGCTTCCCCAACGGCGCCGACTTTTCGCCGGTTCAGGCTTACGGCGCGGGCCTGCCCTCCGTCTATGTTCAGGGGCTGGGCAGCCCCAGCGACTCGTTCAAGAACATTCCATTCGGAGTGTTCTGGCAGGATTCCTGGCGGGTCCGGTCCAATCTCACGCTCAACTACGGCTTGCGCTTTGACGTGGAAATCCCGCCCAAGTTTAAGGCACCGGTCGGGCTCGCGCTCACCGGATACAACTTTCTCGGGCTGCAGAAGGGTATACAGACCGACAAGAATAATTTCCAGCCTCGCGTTGGGATAGCCTGGGACCCGAAAGGCGACGGCAAGACCGCAATCCGCGCTTCCTACGGTTTGTTTTACGATCACCCACTGCTCGGCTTGTATTTTCTGGGCGACGCTTCTGATGGATCAACCAGCGGACAATTAGCGTTTGGCGGCACGGGAGGATGTAGCGGGGCCGGTCAGCCGGGGAACCTGAACGCCATACCGATCTTCCAGGGGCTCCCAATTAATGATCCCAACCCTCTGAACCCGTGCGCGGCTTCGGTGAATCCCGCAGTCACAACTGCTTTGGGTTATCTGCCCAACCAGCAGCAGTTTCAAGCGCTGAATTTTCCGCAGTCAATCTTCCTCAACCAGAACTACTTGAATCCTTCAACGTTCCTGCCGCTGGGCTTCCAGCCGTTCGGCTATCCGCAAGCGAAAAACTTCGTATATGCCTATGCCCAGCAAGCCAATCTCAGCGTGGAGCGCGATCTCGGCTACGGCTTTGCGCTGAACCTTGCTTACAACTTCAACGGCGGCCGCCACTTGAATCGTCCGATTAACGCGAATACGATTCGCGGCGATTTGATGGTTAACAACCTGTTGGTCGCGCAGCAGGCGGCCGTAGCGAACGGAATCAACCCGGGGGACCCGAATTACCCAACTAGCCCCTTCACCGTGGGGAGTTCGACCGCCTTTCCACCCTGCGGTGTACAAGGGGGGCAGCCGTATGTCCCGGCAGCATTGATGAACTTCTTCCGTCCCAGCGGACTTAATGCGTCAATCGCAGGTGCGCTGATCGCGAGCGGGGGTGGCGCTTGCGTACAGCTCGCCGAGTCCATGCTTGCTGGTCTCCAGAGTCAGGGCTTCAACGCAAACTGCGATCCTTTCACGTCGTTCGACAACTGCGTGCCCTTCGGCGATATGGATGCCAACTTCTCGAACGGCAGCTCGGTTTATCACGGCCTGAGCGCGAACCTACGCAAGCGGTTCAGCACTCACTACGAATTCCTGGCGTCTTACACGTGGGCGCACGCCATCGATGATTCCACGGACCTACAGTCCACGTTGACGCCGCAAGACAGCTACTATCCGTCGCTCGACCGCTCTTCGTCTACCTTCGACCAGCGTCATCGGTTCGTTTTCAGCGGCGTTTACCAAACGGGAAGGGTAGGAGAAGGTTTGGCGAGCAAGTTTCTCAGCGATTGGACGTTCGCTCCGCTCATCGAGTTTTCATCAGGGCGTCCGTTCAACATCATCACAGGCAACGGAGACAACTTGCAGTTGTCGTCGCTTACCGGCCGGCCCAATGGCGTGCCGAACGCGGCTTGCGGCGCGGGCGTAAAGTCTCGTTTCTCGCCCACGGGCGTGTTGCAGGAACCATGCATCGCCGGCTTTGACGGGACCCTGCTCTCACTCGACGGGAATCTTGGCCGCAATGCGGGTCTGACCCCGTGGACGGTGTTCGACGATCTACGCATCGCGAAACGAATTCCAGTCGGCGAACGCGCCAACCTGGAACTGATTGCTGACATGTTCAACATCGCTAACCGCTTCAATGTGTCGGCGGTCAGTCCGCTGTTCACCAATGCGGGACAGGCCACGGCAGCTTATGATCCGCGGCAGTTCCAGTTTGGGTTGAAAGTGAATTGGTAAGGCCGGGTGTCGCACGGGCGGGGACGCCCGTGCCTGCACAACAATGTCTGTGTCGGGACGGGCGTCCACGCCCGTTAGGTTCCTGCAGTTAAGCTTACAAAAAGCAAAAACAACATCAAAAGCGTCGGACAGGAATGTTCGACCCACACAGGCTGCTCTTTATTTTCCGATTCAGAACGACAGGAGCACTACACCGCATGCCACCAGGGTGGCCGCGGCCCAGCGCCGCCATCGAACGTCTTCCCCCAGGATGTACTTTGCCAGTAAAGTCTCGAGCAGATAGCTCACCGCTGTCGCGGGGACGGCGAAGCTCACCGTCGTGATCGACAGCAGCGATAGCAGCGCGAAAAACGAAACGGCCAGCGCGGCAAATCCCGCTAGCACCAGCGTGTTCCTGAAAATCCGCTTCACCATCCGGGCAAGACTTCCCAGGCTAAGGTCTTCGACCTCGCCTTGGCGCTTCATTCCGGCGGTGTTTAGCACATCGCCGAGGGTGTTGCAGACGGCGATGATGGCAACCAGCAGCCACTTCATAAGAGGTGCTCCGGCGGGCCTTTGGTGGTGCGTGCGGGGGTTTCCTCCGCCAGGATCACGCCGCCTGTGATCAGGACAATCCCCAGCCATCGCTCCCAAGAGATGTGATCGTGGAGCAGGAAATGGCCGCCTATGGCGACCAGTACATACGCACTGGCGGTCACAGGTAAAACGAAGCTGAGATCGGCACGGCTGAGGAGTGCCAAGTCAGAGAGCATCCAGACAAGCAGGACACAGATGCCGAGCAGCGTCCACGGATTAGCAAAAGCTCTCAAGTAATCGAGTGGTGAAGCGGAAATGATCCGTCCGACCTGCTGCATGCCGTGGCTGAGAGAGACATTGCCGAGAACGTTGGTGGCGATGACCAGCAGAACGAGAATCCGGGTGTTGCGGATACCCGAACGGCTTTCCGAATTCTTGCCCACTGCGGGCTCGGTGGAAGAAGTTTGCATCGTCGAGAGACAGTTTTGGTTTCGCCGCCGGAATTGTAATTATGCAAGGTTAGCCGGCTTCGTGGAGAGACTTTATCTACATCGCCGCAATTGGTTTTCCTTCGTGTACCTTTGTGTCCTTTGTGGTTGAAATTCAAAAGCAATTAACCACGAAGGACACTAAGGTACACGAAGGAAACAAATCCGATACGGATCCGCAGCCAATCAGGCAGCCATTGCACTCGCGCACTGTGGATGCGGGCATGTGCAGCGATCATTTGCGGCGGTCTCTTCAACCGCGTCGGCACACGCCTGACTGCAGTATTCCTTTCCCTCGGGAACGGGACACGTACATTGAGGGTGCGCACAACGGGTTTGGGCAACTTCGGCCATAGGTATTCTCCTTCGAGTTTACTTGAGAGGTACAACTTCGATGCAAGGGTGCGGCTTGGGGTTAGAAGAGCAGGCTTTGGGCTTTTAGGCTTGATGCTGCATTGCCAGTTGTGCTCCTCCGATGGCTGGAGGCCCGGAACCACAAGCCTTGAGTCCGAATCGTGAAATCTAAAGCCTAAAACCCGAAGCCTAAAACCAAGAGCCCGACTGGCGGACACTGCCCATTAGACCTATTCCAGAAGTAACTCGGGCTAACCGCTTTAGTCGTTGACCCATCAAAAGACGGGGTAGTAGGATTTCATATCCGCGCCGGAAAGAACGAACAGCCGTAAGTTATAGAAGACTATGAGGATCAAGCAATGTTCGTTGCTGATCGCCGGCTCGATGGCGATGTTGTTGGCCGGTTTGGGCTGCCAGACGGCTAAAAAGCCAGCCTCCACGATGTTGCCAGCGCACCAGGCGGCACCCCCGGCAATTCAGCAGCCCGCCAAACCTATGCCACCCACTCCGGCTCCGACAAAGGCTGCCGCGCCACAATCCGAGCCTAAGCGCGACCCTGTTGCGGAACTGATTGAGAAGGTTGAAAGGGAATATCAGGCGGGTTTGAACCTGTACAACGCGGGCCAGAAAGACGAGGCCAAGCAGCACTTTGATCACGCGTTCAATCTGCTGCTTGGAAGTCCTGCTGAGGTTCGGTCAGACAATCGCTATGAGCCGGAGTTTAATCGCGTCCTGGATAGTGTCAATAAACTGGAATTGGCCGAGTTGCAGCAGAATGACAGCGCTGCCGAGCAGAAATCGGAACCGGCGCCGATCGACGAAGCCAACGAAGTCACGAATTATCCTGTCGATCCGAATCTGAAGGCCAAGGCTACCGCCGAACTGCAAGCGACACATTCGGATTTGCCTCTGATGATGACAGACCAGGTCGCCGGCTACATCAATTACTTCTCCACGCGCGGACGCGGCACGTTGGAACGCGCTTTGGCCCGCAGCGGGCGCTACCGGGAGATGATTGAACGGATATTGAAGGAAGAGGGGGTTCCGCAGGACTTAATTTACCTGGCTCAGGCGGAATCCGGGTTCCATCCTTATGCGGTTTCGCGCGCAGGGGCTCGCGGTATCTGGCAGTTTATGGGTAGCCGCGCACGCGCTTACGATCTGCACCACGATGTGTGGATGGACGAGAGGCAAGATCCGGAGAAATCCACCCGCGCCGCTGCCCGGCATTTGAAAGACCTCTATAACCAATTCGGCGACTGGTACTTGGCAATGGCGGCCTACAACTCCGGCCCAGGGACAGTGCAGAGCGCCGTGAAGCGGACCGGTTACGCAGATTTCTGGGAGCTGTACCGCCGGAATGTACTTCCCAAAGAGACCCGCAACTACGTCCCAATCATTGTGGCCGTGACCATCATGGCGAAAAATCCGGAGCAGTACAGCCTGGATGATGTGAATCCCGATCCGGAAATGCTTTATGACACGGTGAAGATCACCTATCCCGTTGATCTTCGGCTGGTGGCAGAATGCGTTGATGTCCCGCTCGCAGAACTGCAGGACTTGAACCCAAGCCTGCTGCGAATGGCTACACCTAAAGGCCGGTTTGACCTGCACCTGCCGATTGGTACCGTAGAAAGGTATCAGGCTGCGGTCGCCTCCATCCCGCCGGACATGCGCGTCTGGTGGCGCTACCACAAGGTTATTCCTGGCGACACTTTGATGTCCGTGGCCCGGAACTATCACACGACGGTAAAGGCCATAGCTGAGGCCAATCAGCTCGAGGCGAATGCTGAGGTTGAATCGGGCGCGAGACTAGTCATCCCCGTTGCGCCCGGCAAGCACACCAGCGGCGATGCACAGACGTACGCCAAGCGCCTGACGATTTACCGAGTGCGCAAGAATGACACTGTGCAGAGCGTGGCTGACAATCTTGGGGTTCCTCCGACTGTGATTCGCCGCTGGAACCGTTTGAAGGGTGACACCCTTACAGGCCGACGCGTTTTGTATGTGCATCTTCCCGTGAGCCCGACGGAAGCCGTTGCAACTCCGCTTCGGGTGGCTAAGAGCAAGAAAACTAGCCACTTAATCGCTGCTAAGTCTGACTCACCCCTTCGGCACACCGTGAAACCTGGCGAGACTCTCTACTCGATTGCCAACAATTACCGGACCAGCGTGGCGGCAATCAAGCAAACCAATGCCCATCTTGCGACGCTACGGCCGGGAATGGTCCTTGTAATTCCCGCGCAATAAAAAACTCAGCGCATCTAATCTCGCGTGCATCTGAAATCGGTATTGCGACGGAGTTCACAACCCGTTATAATCCGGCGCCGTCGCAAGTTTTGTCTTTTTAATTTTCCGCGCGATTAAAACTGCGCACACCGGCGCTAAGGCGACCGGAATACGAGGAGGCAAGAATGTTTTTCGAGGAAACCCTCTACCTGCGTGACGATGAAGCCGACGAATTCGGTGATTCCGGCGCTTTCAACGACTCGCTCGAAGAAGATTACGAAGAGGAAGAGGAAGAAGAAGAAGCCGAAGCGCCTTCCACTTCCGAAACCATAGAACCAGAGCCCGAGGAAGTTCCTGCTCCTGTCTCCATCGGCGGCGGTGGTGGCGGATCGAAGCCAGCCGCGCCTAAGCCTGCAAAAAAGAAAGCCGCAAAAAAGGCGGCGAAGAAGGCTGCGAAAAAGAAGGCGGCCAAGAAAGTTGCAAAAAAGAAACCGGCCAAAAAGGCGGCAAAGAAAGTCGCAAAGAAAAGACCCGCCAAG
>WNGJ01004760.1_pt1 | contig 14169 bp, 20 predicted proteins | sample 5400611 | NCBI WGS metagenome assembly WNGJ01 (sample SAMN13153375, study PRJNA577476) | soil metagenome | isolation source: 40 cm soil or saprolite under Garry oak tree replicate 1 | place: USA:California | collected 2016-06-15 | reverse complement strand
CCGAGCGCGGTCTCGCGGATGAAGCGGGCTGGGGTGAGGCCTGAGCGCCGGGCGCATTCCGTGATCTCGCGGAGTTCGTCGGGATGGAAGCGAATCAGCTTGGCGGCGGTCCGGCGGTCGGGCATGGCCCTCTTAGGATGGGCGGGAAGCGCTACGACGCGACCCTGTCTATAAACGAGTATTCTCCTTTGCAGCGTCCTGTTCTGGGCCGCCCGAAGTGAGGCACCCCTTCCTCCTCACGGACTTCGTAATTCCGCAGACGGTTCTCGCGTCATGTTCACGAGATGTCCCCCTCCACTTATAAGTAGTCCCGCACAGGGCCCAGCGTGTCAGCGGCGACCGCGCGCCTGCCCCCTGACGTAGTTACTCCGGGATTCGGCCCGGCGTCTCATCGAGGCGGTCGCGACACACACCCCTCCATAAGGGAATAGTCCCGAATGACCCCGACCGTGCCCGCGGGGATTCGGCCGGGTCTCAGCGGTGGTCGCAACACACACCCCTCTACAAGTAAAGAGGCCCGGATGGGCTTAGGCGTGCCCGTGGGGTTAGGGGCTTGATCGCCCTTGAGCGCCCGCGAGGGCGCGAATGGGCAGGGCAGGAGCGAGTCGGGGCACGCGCACCAGCGCGTGCACCGATATCGCTCCTCTTGCTTGCACGACCGATTGACGGCCGCGGGTGAACGTAGCGATGGTCCGGCGCGTACGATCAAGGTCCCGCCGATCGACGGAGCCGTTACCTTCCAACCAATACCACATACAGGGCTGCCTCTCCCGAGCACGCGTCCGTACTCCTGAGGGCGCCACACCTGTGCGTTACATCTAAACCAACTTTGGCAGGGGGTATTCGTCGCGGACGCAGTCCTTTGACCTTGAGTGGCGAGTTCCGGAGGAACCTTTGAACCCTACAAGAGGAGGCATGGATATGGGCATTCTACCGACGGGTCGCGACCCGAGGAGTAGAGAATGGACCGGCCGACAAAGGAAGTCCTAGAAGCAGTTGCGTCCCGCGACGAATCTGCCTGCGCCGAGCTGATTCGCTGCGTTGATCCGATCGCCAGAGCGGCGTTAGTAGGTTGGCAGTTTGATTCCGAGGACGAGCGCGAAGATGTTCTGCAGCGGATCCGCTGCGAGATCGTTGATCACGTGGCCGATTACGATCCAGCCAGGGGATCCTTCGCCGGTTGGGTCTATGGTGTTGTCCGGAATGTTAGCAACTCCCACATAAGGGAGAAGGAGCGTCGGCCCGAAGTACCCTTCTCGCACCTCGCGGCGGATTACGATCCGGCGGACAGTACCCCAGAGATTTCCGGGGACGTCCCGGCAAACGCCTTAGTCGAAGCATACAGGGCTGTTTACAAGGAGCTGTCGCCAAAGAAGCAGATCGTGGTGGATCACATGGTTAGCCACGCCGGAGGTGTTGGAACGCACGGGGATCTCGCCCTCCGCCTCGGACTAACTTCAGCAGCCGCGAAACAGTTGGTCTATCGGGTGAAACTGGAGTTGAAGCGTTCCATTGCGAAACGCCTTGAACCTTAGGCGTTACACACCTACCAAGAGAGAGCACGAGACCCTCCAACACTACCCCATCACTACGTCTCTTATGCGTGGCGGAGATTTGTAAGGTCATGAGTGCGAGTAAGGAACAGCGTGCTATTAGCGACCCCACTGATGAAGAGTTGGCGGGGTTTGTTCGGTTGCTCTTGGCGGGCAACAACCTACCGAGGCCAGCACCGGAAATCTCGGCTTATTTGGAAAGGGCAATTCGACAAGCTGGCGTAGACGCATCGTCACTGGTTGCATCGGCGCGTGGGACTCGAACCAAGACGGCTAGGGAACGACTCCAAGCGTCGTGTCCTCGACCCATAAGACCTTTTGGTACTCATCTCCTGGCGAAGCGAACGGAAGCATCGTGCCATCTAGAAGATGTCGCGGATCTTCTCCGAGAGCCTGCCGAGCAATTGCGGGCGATCGAAACGAGGGCAGTTAATCCACTCGATATCGGTACTCAACGTCTGGCGAGAATCGCGGCTGTCTTCGGGCTATACATGTCCGAGCTCCGGGAAGCGCTTCGACTCGAGGTGTGCAATCCGGGACGCCGTCTAGGAACGTCGTTTGCGCGATCCCACGAAGACGACTTCAGATCGGAAGTTCTGAAGATTGCAAGTGAGGATTTGGGCCGCGCTTCGAAGCCCAATTCCCGCTATCTGGAACCTTCCTTGGGCGAGTCCATTAACGGCATCGTGCGCGCAGTCGGAAATCTTCTAAGGGCAGAGGGCCACGACAAGCTCGTCGATGATTAGAGCAGTTTATGGTGGAGCAACCTCACCCACAATGCTTCTTCGCTGATATCGAACAGCTCGGCGAGTGCGCTAACGTCTTGAGTCTTCCTAAGCGCTTCCTTCAAGAAGGACCGCGGCGCTAGAAGTTCTCCGGCGAACTCATCTGCCTCACCTTCTGTAGGATCTTTGCCATACGATGCAGGACTGGGTGGACTATCTATCGTCACTTCGGCTTCATGCCAATCGAAATCATGCCGCATGAACCAATGACCCAGTTCATGAGCAAGGGAAAACCTGCGCCGCTTGTGGTTATGCTGAGCGTTCAGACCGATCAAGCGAGCGTCGCGCAGGAGAAGACCTGAGACGCTTGGCGGCCAGGATTGCATCAGCTTCACTGTCAGTTGTTCATGTGCTGTGATAGGCTCCAACTCCGTCGGCGGCTTCGTTACACGAAACCTCGATAGGACGCTGCGGGCCGTCTCCCTGGCAAGTCCAATTCGAACATCTGACACCTGATTCTCCGCAGCTTGACGTTTGACCGGCACAAGTCTGGAAACAGCCCGTTACTAGACCTCCAATAATCGTCAGGACAAGAGCACGGTGTCGATGTGGGCAAGGGGCAATGAGCAAGGTGAGCGGCGTGCCCGCGGGCGCCGCTTCACTCCACATAATCCGCGGGGCCGAACAACCGATGGATTGCAGGAGGATGGACCGATGACAACCGCAGTAAGTGGATCGCAGCCGACGACTGAGGGGCAGGGGCCGAAATTCTTCCTCGACATCGAGGGTGTGCAAAAGCCGTGGAACAAGGACACGATCACGACCGAAGAGATCATCGCGCTTGGCGGGTGGGACCCGTCGCAAGGAGCCATCCTGATCGATAAGGATAACAACGAGCGGACGCTCGCCTCGGGGGAAGTTGTCGAGCTGAAGCCGGGGATGGGCTTCTCAAAAAAGATCCGGTTCAAGCGGGGTTAGTGATGCAGGAGCGCATCGAGCAGGAGCTGGTGCTCCTTCGTGGGCGGTGGCCGGATCTCGACTACCGTAACGACGGACAGTGGATCCGGATCCCGGGCTATCCGCTCCCAGCAGGTTGGAACCGCACGACGACCGACGTGGCGTTCCAGATCCACGTCAGCCACCCTGGGACGCCGCCGTACGGTTTCTACGTACCGGCGGGGCTTACTGTCAACGCGCAGCGCCCTGACAACTATGTCGAGCCGGCACCCGCGCAACCGCCGTTCGGTGGTGCCTGGGGGATCTTCTCGTGGGCGCCGGGAGATGGCGAGTGGCGGCCGACCGACGATCCGCAGCGGGGTTCGAATCTACTCAACTGGGCCGTGGGTTTCGCGGTGCGATTTCGGGAAGGCAAATGAGCCGCCGGATCCAGCTCGCGCTGTCGCCACCCCTATACGCAGCGCTGTGGGACCATTTGCTCCCGACGAATCACAGGGTCGAGGAGGCGGCGTTCGTGTGCGCCGCGCGTGAGCCGACGGACGGTGCCGACGTTTTTCGCGCTGTCGAGTGGTTACCAGTGCCGCCGGAGGGATTCGAAACTCGCTCGGCGGTCCACTTCGAGCTCACGGATGCGATGCGCGCAGCGGTGATTAAGCGTGCGCACGATTTGGGCGCCTCGCTCGTCGAGTTCCATTCACACACGGGCCGGTGGCCGGCCGCGTTCTCCCCGAGCGACCGCGCCGGCTTCCGGGAGTTCGTCCCGCACGTGTGGTGGCGACTGAAGGGCCTGCCGTATCTCGCGGTCGTCGTCACCCGCTCGGGGTTCGACGGGCTCGCGTGGATCGCCGGAGCCCAGGCCGCTGAACGCCTGGATGGCATCCTCGTTGAGGAGAAGGTGCTCAACCCGACGCGGCTCTCCCCCCCGGAGGTGGAGTCTTATGAGTGTTGACCGCTTCGAGCGCCAGGAGCGCCTCTTCGGAAAAGAGGGCCAGGCGAAACTGACGGCCGCCCGCGTGGCGGTGGTGGGCGTAGGTGGCCTGGGGACCCACGTCGTCCAGCAACTTACGCTTTTAGGCGTGGGCGGGCTCGCGCTCATCGACAGTGAGGAGCTGGCGACGACTGATCGGAACCGTTATGTCGGGGCGCGGCACGACGACGCCATTCCCGGAACGCCGAAAGTCATCATCGGCGAGCGGGCGACGAAGGATATCGACCCCTCAATCAAGGTGATGAAGATCCGCGCGTCGCTCGTGAGCGAAGAGTCATTTGCCGCGGTGATCACTGCCGACTACGTCTTCGGGTGTCTTGACTCGGAGGGCGCGCGGCTCGTCCTCACGGAACTGTCCGCCGCGTACGCGAAGCCTTATATCGACCTCGCCTCGGACGTCATGCCCGGCAACCCGCTACACTACGGCGGCCAGGTGTGTGTTGCGTGGGATGGCAACGGCTGCCTGGTCTGCTGCGGTCTGCTCGACGTCCCCGACGCGCAGGCTGAGCTCGCTGGTGTCGAGGACCGGCGGAATCGGGACGCCCTTTACGGGGTCGAGCGTGCCGCCTTGGGGCGGAGCGGGCCATCGCTGGTCTCGATCAACGGTGTGGTCGCCTCGCTCGGGGTCACGGAGTTCATGGTCGCCGTGACGGGCCTCCGCGCCCCGCAGCGCGTGCTCACCTATCACGGGCAGCGGGGTGTTGTGGGAGTCCTGAAGGACGCGCCGATGCCGGACTGTTACTACTGCCGGGGGATTCGCGGCCGCGGTAACGCCGTCGACGTTCAGCGATACATCAGAGCGAGAGTCGGTGCGTTCTTGAGGTAGTGCCGGACGGGCCCGCTTGGCCCAGCGCGGGAGCACGGGCATCGGTTTCGTATGGATGCAAGCAAGGAGATATTCCGGCCAACTAGGGAGGTAGTATGCCAGACCGAAAGACGCATCTTGGGGTTGGGTCGCTCGTTGGCGTTGCCGTCGGCGTCTATACGGCGCGCAACCTTGAGGGGTGGCCGGTCCTGGCCCGGATTCTCGGTGCGGTACTCGGGTCGGTCGCCGGGGCCGCGTTACCAGACGCTCTCGAGCCGGCGCTGCACTCATGGCACCGACGCTCGTTCCACAGTTGGGGGGCACTCGCCGGCACCGCCGGCGTGACACTGGGTCCGCCGGCCGCCGCCCGCCGATGGATGGAGGAACGGGAGGCAGCGGCTGGGCGCTGGCGCGCGCTGCGTGAAGCGCTGCCTCTCGGCCACCCGGACAGAGCGGGGTTGTGGCTCGCCGAGATGCTCGAACACTTCTTAGTCGCTACAGCGCTCGGACTCCCGGCGGGGTACGCAAGTCACTTGGTGCTTGATGCGGCATCGCCCCGCGGGCTTCCACCGTCATGAAGCCAGGATATTGATCTCATGTCAAACGCGACGCTCGATTCCTTTGCCCGCCTGACTGAGGTTCACGCGCGGACCCTGCGAGGCACGTTCCTCACTCACATTGCGAGAGGGGAAACCCAGGTACCGCTGAGCATGGCTGTTAAGACGGCGCGGACATACCTCGGCAGGAGTTACGTCTCCCCATCGGCCTTGAAGGCGATCCTCGATGAGGTTAGGGCGGTCGGGGTTGATGGGTTCAGAGACTGGGCCACGTATGACCAGCGGAAACGGCGGCTTCAAGCCCTCGCTGAAGCCCTTTTTGTGATGCTCGCTGAACGTTCGAGATGAAGTCGTCACCTTGCGTCGAGATCCCCTGGGTCGAATTGGACGAGGAGACGGATCTCGGCTGGCAGGGCACCTTCCGTCTATACGCCTACCTGCATCCCGAGCGTGATTGGTTAGTCTACATCGGCAAGGCTGATTATGAGACCGTCCAGCAGCGGGTGCGCGGCCATCACAAGGAGGAGCTGTTCAATTTCTTGTGAGACCGGTACGGGATCGATGAAGTCCGCGTGCTTCAAGGGGACCTGGTTCTGAAAGACGGACGTCGTCGTTCTTCAGAGCTTCTGGGGCTGGTTGAGTCCCTATTGATCATGCGCCTTCAGCCGCCGGGTGACATCGCCAACACTCGCTCCCGCTCGTATCGGCCCGGCGTGCGTGTACAGTACACAGGAGGCTGGCCGTTCCGGCGCGTAGGGTTTCACGACTGGCGGTGACAAAGTCAGCCCCAAGCGAGCGTGATTCCCCCGGTGGTGGTAGTGATCTGCCTGACGTAGGATATCACTTGCGGAGGGCCGTAGGAGTCGAGTGGTCGGGACCTCGATTAACATTCAACGTTGGGTGGAACATGACCGCCGCACCAGTTCAGACACTACCTCCTGTCTTCATAAACAAGAAGAAGTACGCGCCCATTGCTCGCGTGATGACAGGACGCGCCATCAAGGCCCTGGCCGGAATTGGTGATGATCACGAGCTTAGGTTGCTTCAGGGCGAGGAGGATAGGGGGGAAGGAATCCCCATCGCAGACGATCAACCGGTCACGATCGACCACGCCCTTCATTTCCGGGCCGTACCTCGCGATAGGAACTACGGTTTGGCGTGGTGATTGCACCAGAACTCATTCAAGACATCCAGGAGCTGCGCTCCCAGGGTTATGCCGTGGAGGACTCCGTTGAGACTCCCGGCGAGAGCTTGGTCGTGTTTCCGTCATTCAAGCTCCCAGCAGGCAAGTACAACATGGCCAGTTGCCGGCTACTCGTGCGCGTCCCCAACGGATACCCCAATGCGGCTTTAGACATGTTCTACACCCAGCCAGATCTGCTCCTCGCGTCCGGATCCGCTCCCCGTCAGTCCGACGTGCTTGAACAGTTGGGCGGTACAGTGTGGCGTAGGTTCAGCTGGCACAGGACCGCTCCCTGGAAACCAGGGGTTGACTCTCTGATATCCTACGTTGCCTTCATCGAAGACAACTTCGCACGTGGCCAGTGAAAGCCCGACTCGTAATTCCTGAATCGCTTGAGCACGAACTGCGACGTCACCTTCTCGCTGCAGCTCCTCTGGAGCACGGGGCTGCTTTGTTACTCGGGGCTGCACAGGTCGAAGGCGGAGTGGCACTTCTCGCGAGAAGACTGATCTTAGCGCCCCCTGATGGTTTCCGGATCCAAGAGCAGGCGCGGTGGGCTCCCTCTACCGGTTGGCTCAGCAGACTCGTTGGTGAAGCTGATGAAGCGAAAGCGGGCATTGCGCTCGTGCACAGCCACCCAATGATGAACACTGCCTCCAGAAGTGAGGCCGACTCGTGGGCAGACGAGTTAGTCGCGCCTTTCTTTTCGTCGAACCTAGGTGATCGTCCCTTCGCTTCCTTGGTCCTGACGGAGAGCGAAATCGCTGGCTCGGCGTGGATCCGTGGTGATCAGGCCCCCATTACGGAAGTGCGGATCCCTGGCTCGGTGCTGAGACGGCAAGTCGGAGACACGGCTACTGCCGGTGCCAATCGGCTGTATGCGCGCCAGATCCTATTGTTTGGCGAGGATGGTCAACGTCGCCTAGAGAACTTGTCGGTGGCGGTCGTGGGTGTGGGGGGAACTGGCAGCGCCGTTTCCGAGCAGCTGGTACGAATGGGTGTCGGCTCGGTGATGGTTGTCGACTCGGACGTTCTGGACGAGAGCAACGTCTCGCGCGTGTATGGGTCCAGATCCGGGGATGTCGGCAAAGCAAAGGCTGCCGTGGTTGGTGATGCGCTGAAAGGAATCGGTGGCCACACGAGCATCGTCGCGATCGAAGGAGACGTTCGAGCACGCTCCGTGGCAACTAGAATCGTCCGGTTCGCGGATGTGATTTTCGGTTGTACCGACACTCATAGTAGCCGCGCGGTGTTGAACGACATCGCATACCAATACATGACGCCAACGCTCGACGTCGGTCTGCGTGTTGGAATTGGTGAATCCGGGCCAACAAGCGCGACGCTAGAGATGAGGATTCTGCGTCCCGATTTACCGTGTTTGTGGTGTTACGGGATTCTCGATGGCAGACGCGTTAGCGAAGAGATGATGCAACCAGGACGGCGTGAGAGGCTTGAGGACGAAGGGTACGTTCAGCGGCGCGAGCCCGCAGCGACGATCATACCGTACACGACCCTTGTGGCGTCATTTGCGACCGCGCGCTTCTTGGCGATGACGACTGGACTAACCGACTACGAACCCGGTGTCTTTGTGTTCGACGCTCTCACCTTCGACGGGTGGAGACGCACGAGCCCTAAGACTGAGTGCACGTGTACTCAGAGGCAAGGGCTGGGGGACTCGCGAGCCGTCTGGATGATCGATGACTGAGAGGCGTTAGACGTGACGTCTCCAGTTGTGCCCATCCCAGATTGGGCGGATGTCGAAAGCCAGACCATCCCGCTCCGACGCATTTGGCAAATGCTGAGTCTGTTCGAGAGCGTCGAGTACGGCATGCGAATGATTACCTCTCAAGCACAACGCGCCGGCGCTGTAGCCTTTCGGGCCCGCGAGGAGAGTGGCCGGGAACTCGCCGCCTGCGTCAAGCAGGCCCGCGGCTATTTCGAGGCCGCGGAGACCGCAAGCATTGCAGTGTCGCCATTATTGTTGTTTTACGGAGTGTCATCATTGGCAAAGGCAGTCGTAGTCGCGCGCAGTCCGGAGTACGGCCTCTTCAACATGAGGCCCTATCACGGTCTCTCAGCATCCCGGATCGCGCACAAAAACGTCGGGAAGAAGGGCCTGAGCAGAGAGGTTATGGCTTTTGAGGCCACGGTGGGACCTACCGGCACCTTTGTAGAGTATGCGGAGACGCTTAGTGGGGCGGTCGTGTATCGGGTCAACGACGTCACCGCCAAGCGCCCGACCACTCTGAAGATCAGCACTCTAGCGGCTTCATCGTTGCCTGGAATGAGGATTCTCCTTGGTGACCTCCTTGCGCGGCAGCCGGCCATTCGCAGCATCTATCATCACGCGACCGGAAACAGGCCGCTGAACCACTACGGCGTCACGACGGTTGACTTTTCAACTGGTGCTACTCAGCTCTTGGCTAGTTTTGCGGATGATCCGCCGGACAAGGACCTGGAAGCTCACGTTCGCGCGCACTTCCCCCAGCTTGCCACGGGTCAGTGCGCCACCTCGGCGAGAGGCTCGGTCGAGGGGATGAATGGAGAATCTCGAAGCTTTTCAACTACGCAACCGGTGCCGATGTTTCCGTTGTCCTCCGACTTGGGGATGAGGAGTTCTACATCCCCTGTCGCGGGATATTTTGTTGCCCCGTTTGGACCAGGCGTCCTCAGTGAAGCTCTGCAGCTTTACGCCCTGAGCTACCTGCTTGGCATGCTGGTTCGGTATCATCCAACAAGTTGGATGGAGCTAATCGCCGGGGGCCAGGGTGACCAAGCCTTCGCGCTTTGCAGGAGCGCTGCCGAGATGCTTCGGGAACGCTTCCCGGTCTTGGCCTTGGAGGGTCTCACTTCCTATGCGCACGAGCGGACGTTCACGACTCTCTAAAGAGACTTTGCCCGTTCGAATGTTATGACTGAGGCGGCCAGCGCGGATCTGCCTGGGGTCCCCAGGGAAACGTACGTACGTGGCAAGATTGGTCTAGACCCGACGAGGTTCTGCAAGAAGGAGTCGCGCTAGCGTTGTTGTACCACGTGGCGGGGCGCTCTCCTGACCCCAGATCAGGAGAGGAGCACTGACTGCGGAAGTGCTTTGAGAGTCCAGTCCGCTCCGTTTTTCGGTGAAGTGGCCGCAAATCGGTCAGCTCGAGGCCAGTGCCCAGGGGGTTAGGCGACGGCTCAGGTCTCGAAGCGTTCTCGTATGTGTTGCGATGACGCAACAAGGCGGTCGGCGTGAGTCGGTCGGGGACCGGGTTCCGGTGGGCAACAACTCCCCGGCGGAGGCCACGGGGGAGTGGCACAACGCTCGCGGGGACCTGAAAATGGCGGCCCGCGTGCCCCACGGGTCCGAGGTCAAGGAGGTCAGATCAATGCGCCGGGTCCTCTTGATCGTTGCGTTCGGCGGCCTCGCGTTCGCCTTCGCGTGCGGCGACCCGAACGGCCCCCGCGCGGGCCTGAACATCGTGTCGGGCGCGAACGTGTCCGACACAGTGCTGTCGATCTTCAAGCCGCCGCTCACCGTTCAACTCCTCGACGGCAATCGCCAGCCGATGTCTGGCCAGACCGTCTACTTCAATACGAACGGCTTCGTGTTGGCGGCCCCGATCGACGACCCGGGGTTCGTGATCGACCGCCTGCCCGTGATCACCGACGCGAGCGGAGACGCATCCGTGTGGCTCGTGGCGAAGCAGTGGGCGGCCCAAGGCAAGGTGGTCGTCGTGGCGCCGAGCGGCCAATCAGTGGACCTGTACTACACTGTCCTCCCCGGTGCACCGGCCCGCGTGCATACCGACCCGGTTGATACTGCGCTGTACGTCGGCGGCACCGTCACGTTCCGGCCCTACATAACGGATGCTTACACCAACCCTCTCAAAGTCGTGCCGACCTACCAATACCAGAGCCTCAGCCCTGCGCTCTCCATCAGCGCGCCGGGCAAGGCCACGGGCGCGGCGTTCGGTCGGGGATCAGTCGCGGTGAGCGCGCTCGGGTTCACCGACACCGTGCGGGCCAGCGTGGTGCCGACAGGGCGCGTGGCTGCCGAAACCCAGGGGGCGCCCTTCATGATCGTGACTGACCTCGACGGCTCGGCCTTTGACACGATACCCGGGCTGCACACGGCTTACTCCTTCGACTGGTCGCCTGTGAATCGAACGTTCGTGATGGAGTTCGGCGGCACTTTGTTCTCTATGGACACTGCCGGGCACACGCGGCGCGTGGCGAGCGACGCGCTCATGCGCGTTGAGTACTCCCCGCGCTTCTCGTACGACGGCTCGTACATCTATTTCACCGCAAACGACTCGCTGACCACCTGCTATGGCGTGTGGCGGATACACTCGGACGGCACCGGTCTTGAGCACGTGGTCGCTGATACGAGCGACTGTGGCGGATTCGCGTACGCGGGAGTCCCTTCGCCCGACTATGCTTCCTCGGCATCTCCCGACGGAACGCGGCTCGTGTACGTCGGTGCCCCGGCGATCCAGTACGTCGGGCGATCATGCTGTGGGACGCTCCGCGTGCGAACCCTCGCGACCGGGGCCGACACGAGTCTCGGCGTTGTGGGAGACGCTCCGCGCTGGTCTCCGACCGGCGAATGGATCGCCTATGACAGTCTCGAGACGCTCATGCTGATCCACCCGGATGGGACGAGCAAGCAAGCGCTGATCAATCGCGGCGCCGAAGGGTACTACTCGAACGCCGTCAGCTGGTCACCGGACGGCCAGTGGCTCGTGTACCACGCCCCTGATCGGCTGGCCGTGGTGCAGGTGGCGACGGGACTGAAGATCCCGTTGGCCACGACGATTGGATTGGCCGATCCGACATGGCAGCCGTGATGCACCGGGGGGCTGGCAATCATGACGAGGCCACCCCGACTGAGCGGTCGCCGGGCCTTGTTCCCGTGAAAATGTTTTTCAACGTCTGAGAATCAGAGCACCCGCCGAAAACCCGCCAAGCACTTTGAGAAACGGAGGACCACCGGGCAGCGTCGACTTGAGCACCCCCGGTTGAGGACTTGCCGCGCTCAGGCCAGGCTGAGCGGAAAGAAGAGGGCGAAGCGTTAGATCAGCACTCTGCAGCCACACCCGCGAGTGCCACATCCTGGCGATGTGGTGATCTGGGGCGGCGATTACCCAGCATCTGGCGGCCGTGTTGCTCCCCACCACCAACTCATCGAACTGACCAAGCTCCGAGCCTGGACCATCAGCGGTTATCGGTCCCACCACAAATCCCACCACTTTCGGTCCGTCATCGGGTAGGTTCATTCCGTCTTGTTCCGGTTTGCCGGCTTGGAAGTGCCCATTTTCCGTGATTTTCCGTCAACGACCGTTCCGGGCGACTTCCTCTTAATCAGTAGGTTCTCGGTTCGATTCCGAGTCGGCCCATTCCGCAGGACACGACGACCCAGTCGTAAAAGCGGGGCGACGCGATCATCTTCATGATGTCATTGGCAAGACGGCCGTCTCGACCGCGTATCCGGCTCATAGTTCTATGCACCTCCGTCGCCGCGTGCGCCATCTTCCAGCATGATTGGAAGCTGGCCCCGTCGGTGATCGGGTCTGACCGGCCCACGCTGCCCGCGGTGGACGTACCCGACACCTTAACGGCTGGCGTGCCTATCACCGTGACGGCGTGGACCAAAATGGGCTGGGAGGGTTGCGAACGCCCTGGCACCGCGCGAGTGACATCGGACGATCTCCTCGTTACTGTCCGCCTGTTCGACTCAGTCGCCCGGAGGGGGGAAGACGAGGCGTGCCCCAGCGTCTTGACGTTCCGTCGCCGAAGCGTCGTGATTCGTTTCTCGGGGTCGGGCTTGGGGACGGTGCGATTCGTCGGTAGGGATACTATCGAGCGCCGTGTGGTTGTTCGGTGACCGCAGGGGGGCAAGCCCCGATCATCCTCATGATGTTGTTGACAAGACCCGCCACGACTGGATCGTGACGCGAAAATGCCGGCTGGTCTGCTAGCCGGTACTCCGCCGTCCGCGCACAAGCGCGTTGCGGAGTGCCACGCAAGCCTGGACAAAGACCTGTTCACACATCACGTTCACGCACTTCGCACACGTCGTACATGCCCCTGACTTGCGGAGTCCCGCCACCGGTCTGACGCCGCTGCACGACGCCCCTCCGATCCCGAGACCGCCGAGCCGGCGGGTACGCAGCACACCCTTCAGTCTCGGAGAAGGCTCCATGCGCACCATCGCACTTGCCAGCACGTTTCTCACGGCGGCGACTCTCGCGGGCTGTAGTGACGGGACGCCTACAGCGCCGGCGGAGCGCGGCTCTCATCCTACGTTCGACTTCACCAACGGCCCGTCAAATCCGGGGCCGATCGTCGTCAGGCTCGCCGGTGTGGAGATAATACACATCGACAATGACCCCGCCCGAGGTCTGATGACAATTCAAACCCCAACGTTCAATAACCCCGCGTGCGGCGGCACAGCAACCTTTGATCAGTTCGACATACAGCGTGTCGTCACGCCCAATGGTGTCAACGCCGTCGGTCATCAGGTGGGCACCAACCAAAACACGGCGGTATACGGCACAGCGGATCTTCGCGAAGCGGGGTTCGCGGGTGTTTTCGGGTTCGGGGGCTTCGACCCGGTCGTGTTTTGCGGCTTCATCAACGGCCCTAAGAAGATCGCCGAGGGTCCAGCGAACTGGGAGCAAATCGGAGCCCAAGGGGGAACGAACGTGATCGAACGGCGCATCGAAGGGTTGCTCACCGCGGTTGGGGGAGGCACCCTTCACCTCACGGACCGTCAGGTCGTGAGCGTACAAGGCGGGGTTATCGTCCCGATCGTAGAGGATATCCTCCTGGAACCGGTCCCATGAGAGAAGCCGTCAGATAAGACGACCAAGGGGACGCGACAGCTCGCCGCGCGCTCGCTGGCGGTTCATCCCGCCAGCTCTAGTATTGCGATGAGATGTTAGGGCGATCATGTCGAGCGTCCTACGAAGGCCCCGGAGCGATCCAGGGCCTTTTCGTTTTGCGGCACGGACGGGTCTGGATGCGACACCGGGGCCTTGTCAGGGCGCTGAGACGGTGCGGGGGGGCGAGGCGGCGCGGGCGGAGCAAGCGCCAGTGACGGCCAGGGCCAGTCGAGCCAGATGACGGTGCACATGGGCGCTTCTTGCTGTTAGAGTCGCGCCCAGCGTGCGCTGGCTAGATCAATGCATCGATCAACATCCTCATGATGTTATCGACAAGACCCACACCCTATCTCGCGCCTTGGACGGACTAGCTCGATCTGGCATCCCTTTCTTGATGCGGCCTTGACTCGTCCCGACGATGGTGTTGCGCACGCAACCCCAAGAAGGAGCCCTTATGAAGCGGTTCGCCATTCACGCCGTCGCACTTCTGACCCTCGCGGCATGCAACGAGCCCACGCGGCCTACAACCCCGCGC
>WNGJ01004759.1_pt1 | contig 14172 bp, 9 predicted proteins | sample 5400611 | NCBI WGS metagenome assembly WNGJ01 (sample SAMN13153375, study PRJNA577476) | soil metagenome | isolation source: 40 cm soil or saprolite under Garry oak tree replicate 1 | place: USA:California | collected 2016-06-15 | reverse complement strand
AACTGCTCTACAGGTGCTGCCACAACCCACGTCTGCCGGGGAAATCTATGTGCGATTTGCTCGGTCGCACGGGCTGCGGCTTCATACTCGAGGCATTGGCCAAGCAATCTTTGCGGTCGTAACCAAATCACGGCAACGCACAGACAGGCAGCGCGCAGTACCGTTCCAGCCCTCCTGCCGGTGCGAGCGAGCAATTGTGCTTCTAAAAACGCAAGGAAGCAACCCACGAGGATGGCGGCGGCAACCGGTAAGATCGTGCCCATTTCGTCAGGGATCGGGATGCCGGTGACCAAAGTGGCGTACGCGACCAATCCATAACACAGCAGCACGAAAGCGAGGAGGCCCGCCATTGGACGAAGCAGCAGAACCCCGGCCGCCATCACCAAGACTACGACTAAGACCCGCGAAACGATGACCGTCAACAACAGGCAGCACGCGAAATCCAGTAATGAATTCCAACCCCGTGAGTTCCTATACCAATCCGCGAGAAGAGCGAGAGCTAAGAGAAGGAAGAGCAAGCCGAACGCAAATTCGGGCCTGGCTCGGATGGTTGCCGGAGAACCGCGGAAGAGACTCGCAATTCTTTCCGTCGCGGAAATTGCCGCACCCGCTGGGTTTCTCGCAGGCGGGAAGACCGCTGCTCCGTAGCAGTAGATAGCGGCGACACACGCAACACCCACTCGGGCGCATACTTGAAGGAGCAGGCCGGCGGCCAGAACAACGAACAAGCCAATGACAGGTGTCAGGAAACGCGTTACCTGCATGGGGTCCGTACTGCTGAGCAAAGAGGTGGCTGCGATCACGGCCGGAAATAGGAACGGTCGGCCGGCAGGGTGGATATTGAGCATCAATTCCCGTGCCCGCAGAAGAGCAGAATATTGCTCAGGTTGATCAAAACGCAGTTCCCGAACCGCATGCTCGGTGTGCAGAATGACGGTTGTTCCCAGCACCACGACAAAGCATGCGCCCAGCAGCTCCCTGCCTTCCAGGGCTTTCAGCCACCGGTTTAGGCGTGCTCCCCAAAGCGGGCCGGCCGAGGTGGACGTGCGCTTGCGGGCCAGGAAGAACAGGTTAAACGACCGAGATTCAACTTGGCGTATTACGTGTATCGAGCTTGCTTGCAAGATCGACCACAAACGGCGAGGCATCCCGGCATTCTTGCGAAACCAACTGACAGCGATCGCTCCCAAAAAAAGTAAAACAACCGTGATCGCACCGAGCACCCTCAAACTGCTCAAAAGAAAAACTAACGTCGTCACACATAGCACGATACGAGCCCAGTTGCCGGCAATCCGAATGACCCTCGGAGAATTCGGCCTCTCCGGAAACAGACGTGTGGGAAGCCAAAGAAACACCGCAAGGAAGACGCCGAGAATCCAAACGGCCTTTACTGTATCTAGAGCAGGCATCCGCAAAGCTCACGAAATAGAATAATGATAATCTGGGTGACGCAGGACATGTCGAACCGCCGCGTTAGATATCCACAAAACGACAGCGGACCCGGCGAGCAGCCCGGCGGCGGCATATTGCACTCCCCACAAATGGCTGAGCCCATATCCAGTGAGCAGATTCACTGCGACCCCAAATCCCACAGCCAGCGAGGCCATCGAAATCGCGTTTATGCTGGCCAAAATTATGATATCTAGCAAAGCCACGCTTAGCATGAGATACCCGAGACCGCCGAGCACAGCCGTTTGTAATAATCGGGGGGGAGGGGCCAGGCTGTTCGAACGAGAGAAGGCGAACCAAGTGCTCAAGGCAATCACAACGAACGCAGTAAGGATAGCCAACGTCGTTTTCGAGTGGCGTTTCCACAGACTTACCCCCAGTTGTTTGCTTGCGGTCTGCGGCAGTTCCGTAGCCAGCCTTTGCCAGAACCGCAAGAATGAATCAGCGAGGTATTCGACAAGTGCGGCGGTAATCAGGAAAGCCAGCAGTACCAGGTCCGTGCCCTGCTTATAGGCGGCATCAATTCCAAAACTTAGGCCGGAAACCCACGGAACCGCGCTTCCCGCAGTCAGTCGGTCGGCAAAGAGAAAGCTGAAATAGACGGTTCCGTAGACATAGAAAGGCACCAGCGAGATGAACAGGACGCCTCCTCGTGGACGAGCGCTATCCTTGCTCTGCGGATGCTTCCTCTCTGCGCGATAATTACCGGCCAGCACACAACCGAGCGCGCACGACACTGCCAGCAACGGGCAGAGTGTCAACAGAACGGTTGTACCTGGGTCCAAGAGAATCTTTATCAAACCACTCAGGAGAATGCTGAGGAAAAAAATGACCGGGATACACCAGCCGATCCCCTGCGCAGAAAGCACGGCGCAGAGCATCCACAGAAGGCTCAGGGCCAGGTAGTTGATGGCCGCCAGTACCAGGTAGTTGCCGGCAAATAAATGAAAGTAAGAACCCGCTATCATCCCTAGCAATGTCAGAAAAAGACTGCTCGTCAGTCCAAGGTTCAGGAGTGTGATGCAGGTACGATGCGCCAAAACGGGCTCTTTCAGCCCGTAATAGAAGTTCCCGCTGCGAGAGATCATCTGGACGAATCCGCCAGTGGTTATAAGGCTGGCGATCAGAGAAAGACTTAATGCTCCCCCGATCTCGGGGGAAACCCGCAGAGCGTCCGGTCGCAAGTACTCTAAGGTCAGCATCACCACCCAAGGAATAGCGTAGGCCAGGCTGAGCGAAAACTTGCGCAGCGCGCATCTTGTTTCTGCCCAGAGGCAGAACTGCCTGCCCTTCCGCCTGGCCCTCTCATCCGGGGCAGGGTTTTGCTGGAGACGTGCGAAAAGATGCTCGGCTAAGGAAAAGATGTCCGGGAGGCCCCACTGTCTTGCGGAGCGATCGGTATACCCCAAAGACTCAATCAGGGCTGCAACCTCGCGGGCATGCACGACCTGTACCGCACCAGCACGACCGTCGAACAACATGTTTTTGTCTTCCTTATGATTCATGCGCCTCCCCCGCAGTTCAACAGTGATCCCTCTCGGGGAGAAGATAACAAGGTTTCCATGTCCTTGGATTCCATGGAGACATCGGACGGGACACGATGAATGGAATGAGTGGCGGTATCCGCGACAACCCAAAAATTGCTCGCCCTCCTCCAGTAGCGTCTGCCATCAGAACCGACGGAGGATGACGGTTCGAAAGCGCGGAGCATCTTACTCTCCAAGGTGCAGCGATGATCAGGTAAAGCGTTGCTTTGAGCAGCAAAGTTTGGTTCTCCCCAGCCAAAACCATCCAGGCCGTAGAGAAGGGCAGTCCACCACGCAAAATTGAACTTTTCCGAGCTGAATGGCTCCTGCTCGGTCGTTGTGGTGGTAGCAAAAATGTGGGCTCCATAGCGTCGACGATATTTGAGGGCCTGATCCAGGCGTGCCTGCCATTCGGAAACACCTTCATAGTTTCCATTTCTCACTTGAAATGATTCCAGCAGGAAAAGATCACGTCGGTCTAAGAGCGGAGGCAAATGCTCAGGATTCTTCGTGGTACCCTCTGCGGAAGGGAGGTTGTCTTCACGGCTGAACAAATCGTCCAGAAAGTATGCATTCATGAACGCGCTGAGACCGAGCGCGTGGATGACCCGGACGGCCATATTCTGTCGCTTACGATTCACTCCGGTAAAATCGTAGCCAGCCTCATCCAGAAAAACGCCTGCCACACCCATCTGCTTCCATAGGCGCACGCGCTCTTCCAATTGACTGGGCGTGAGAAATATTTTTTCTCGCTTGGGAGATGGAATTTCACCCAAGCAGACGTAACCATAAAAACGCGTCCCTCGCCTGCGATCTCGGACGGCCGCGATTATCCTGAGGACCTTCTGGTGCTCCTCTGGGTCCCCCGGAGGGTAGCGCCCGGACTGTTGGTCCGGGAACTCAAGGCCGTCGCCCAAGACCACCTCCTCGTACTCGCTGAACACACTGGCTGCCTTCTCCACATCCCCGTTGGCCCCATTTACCAGACTGGGATACCCGTAATAGATGGCCAGACGCAAGGGAGTAGGAGTCGCCGGGACGATCGACTTTGCAACGAGCAAACTTGACCCTGCGAGCGCCATGGTAGTCAACGCGAACCGAGACATCCGCACACACACTCCTATCACGAGCGATAGGCCGGCAAGAACTGTTGAGGCTGGCAAGACAGCAATTTGTAGTAAGTGCTTTCGTATGAATTCAAGAATTGTTCTTCTGTAAAATGTTTGAGGATGCGCGCCCGAGCCATCTGGCCCAACCGTTCGCGCTCCCTCGTATTGCTGAGTAAGAAAGAAATAGCGTCGGCCATCGCCTGCGGCGTCCTGGCGGGCACAAGAAGCCCACAATCCCCTAGGGCTTCTCTTACCCCTCCCACGTCCGTAGCAACTATCGCGGCGCCGCACGACATGGCTTCCAGCACCGCGTAGGGAAAGGCTTCTGAAATGCTAGGGAAAGCCATGACATCAGCATCGTTATACACTTTCCAAGGTTCCTTTGTGGACCCGGCAAAAGTGACGCAGCCGTCCAATTCGAACTGAGCGACCTTGCCTAGGCAGGAATCGAAATATTCGCTGTCGGCAGGCGTCCCATAAAAGCGCATTTCCAGGTTGTCGAACGTGGGCTTTAATAGGGCAGCTGCGTCAATCAGGTCGAGCTGCCCTTTCAGGGGATAAATAAGACCGACACTCGAAACCCGTGGCCGGCCGCTGCTTTCCTGCTTGGAGGGGTAGAATTTCTCGGGATCCACTCCGTTAAAGATCACCTTGATGCGGCTCGGGGCCACGCCTAGATGCGTTTCCCAACGCGAATTGTAGGCGCACACCGGAACGACCAAGTCAGCGAAGTAATAATTCAATTCGACCACGCTTTCAACCAATCGGTAAAGAAACCAACGAACAAAGAATGACTTCACTTGACGACGTAGATTCAAATATTGCTCGCGCAGGTAGACCCCATGCTCAGTCAGCAGATAAGGCGTGCCATTCATGAGTTTTGCCAGCACGCAGGGCAACCCACAGAACGACGCTGCCGAGGAATGTGCGATGTCAGCGCAAGGAATGGGGAAGTGAAGCACCATCAGCAAGTGATACAGCAAGCGATAGGCTTGCTTCAATTCTGCGAGGGTTGGGTGTTCCGTGGCCGGAGGGCGACACTCCCAAGCAGCGCACGCCGCGTGTCGAAGCACGTTCCAGGCATCGCCGGAGTTCATGGTTTTTGGGTAGTCGTACCATTGAAAGTAGCTGTGCAATTTGAGCAACACGTGGCCAAGTTCTTCTTTGTCACAATTAGAAGAGAACAAAAGAGCAAGGAATTGTTCGAAGATTGGTTTGAAACAGGTAGTGATGACTTCTGACGTCGTATTCCATAAATTGCGCAGCACCACAGAAGCCGGTTGATGACATGAATATTCTGCGGGCTGAAGGAGGCCCCATTGCGGTACTTTAATCACATGCCGCACATTGGGCGCCAGGTCGTATTTTGACTTCGGGGACGGGTTGGTAACCACCGCGAGCACAGTGAAGTCAATGTTTGGCAAGTTGTCCGTGAGCCGGTGGCACCACGTGCTCACACCCCCCGTGTAGAAAGGATACGTTCCTTCCGTTGTCAGTAGAACGGAAATCGGTTCTTGGCGGCTCATGGCCTCAAAAACCTAACCTCTGCCGGTTGACCCGCCACCAGCAAGAGAGTTGGATTATCGAATTCGACTTCGACGATGTGGGTCATGTTCTGAGAGGGGAGCGGATTGATGGCTTGGATGCTGCCCTCCACCTTGCGGGGGGGTAAAGAAGATAGCCCCACTTGAGCCGATTGGCCGACCCTCAGAGCCGAAATCATCTGCGCTGCCACCGGGACTTCAGCGATCATACGATCGAGTTTTGCCAGCCGCGCAAGGACCGCGCCGCCCGGAACACGATCTCCCAAGTGGACAGGGATTTCGGTGACCACACCGGCTGTCGTGGCACGCACGACCGTTGCATCGGCCTGCTGCTTTGCGCGCGCATAGTTCAACTCCGCCTGGCGCAATTGCTGTTGTAATTCTTCTCGCGTGACCTTGGCTTGCAGGTTCGCCTGGTCGGCCTGATCGTGCGCCAGCTTCGTTGATACTGCCGCCAGTTCCTTTGCATTTTCCAGGTCATCCCGGGCCATTCGCAGTTCAGTACCTCGAGCATCCAGATCTTGTTGCGCAATGAGACCCGCTTCGAACAGTTTCTGGGTTCGGCTGTAGTTGAGCACGGCTTGATCGTAAGCGGCTGCAGCGCGTTCCGGAGAATCCCGCCATTGGCGGGTGGGAACTAACTGCTCTTGGCGTTGCGATATGGCCATACGGGCGTCCGCTTCGGCTAGCTGTCCGCGAAATTTGTCAAGTTTTGTTTCGGCCGCCTCGAGCTCAACACTCGCCTGTTTGACGGTCAATTGCGCTTCGCGATCATCCATACCCAGAAGCTGCTGACCCTTTTGCACAGTATCGCCCACCTTCACCGAAATGTTGGACACCGTGCCGTTTGACTCCGCGGCGATCCGGATCTCACTGGCCGGGCGAACTGTGCCTTCAAATGCCACCCCGTAGATCGACTGGCCGTCGGCAAATGCGCTTCCATGTGGGTGGAATGCCTGGTTCGTTCCCAGCAGCACCAGCGCTGTCACAAAGAAAGCGAGGATCAAGTAAATTCTGATCTTCTGATGTGACAAGTTGACCTGGCGAGGAGGCTGGACGATAGAGTTTTTCGGCCTGCCGGACAGATCAGCGTTTGAGGGAACGACGACCATCGGCAAGAGTTCGGAGGAGCCATCCGTGGGCTCCCCCTGCGTGGCCGACAAAGATTTTAGCTTGTCCACCCCCGGGTCGTGCGCGACGATCAAGGCCTCGAATATCTGGCTCACGGTAATCCTTTCTATTTGCCGAAAGCGCGGGCAGTATTATCGTCCTCTATTCACTTGTACGTGCGAGATGAGTTGTCCTCCATCGGTTTCCGTGCCGCTACAACAAGACCACAAGACTTGCTGTTTGAGTTGTGCTGTTATACGAAGCTGAGACCGTGGCAGAAGTTGATAAGAGAACCGGAGACGTGTTCACCGTGAAGGTGGCGCTGCTGCTTCCGGCCGGAACGGTCACGCTGGAAGGAACACTGGCCGCCCCATTGCCGCCGGAAAGGATAACTTGCGCACCCCCGGCGGGAGCTGGCCCGCTCAGCGTCACCGTGGCTGTAGAGGATTGCAGGCCGCCAATGACACTCGTTGGGTTCAACGTCAGCGAAGAGACGATCGGAAGAGGCGGAGGTGTCACGGTGAGCGAAGTCGATGTGCTCACGCCGCCATAGGACGCGGAAATGGTGATCGGGGTTGATGCGGCCACCGCGCTGGTGCTGATCGTGAAGGTCGCGGTGGTGCTCTCGGCCGGAACGGTCGCGCTTGAGGGAACGCTGGCTGCCGCGTTGCTGCTGGAAAGCGCAACTGGTGCACCGCCTGTGGGAGCTAGCCCGCTTATCGTCACCGTGCCAGTGGAGGACTGCGTTCCACCAGTCACGCTCGTTGGGTTCAACGTCAGCGAGAAAACGGTTAGAGGAGGTGCAGACATCACGGGCATGATTATCGTTTGGCCCTTGCTCACCGGTACGTGCGAAATGTATTGTCCGCCATAGGGTTCTGCTCCAACACTGTACAGGCCGGTAACCGGGATGATCGCGCTCGGAACAGTAGCTGTGGCCGGCACAGTGATGCTGACGGTCAAATTCGACCCAGAGGCGCTTGTGAGGCTTGCCGTCGCCGTCGATAGGTTGTAGGCGTTGCGATTTTGCATGGTCAGCCCCAACTGATCGAGCGTTGGGCTGACGACCGGCAGATTGTAAAGCTGTTTGTACTTGCTAAAAGCCTGATCATAGCCGTCACTGAGTACCGAATGACCCTGGCCGTCATAGTCGTGCAGATTGTTTTGGTGGAACATCTCCGGATCCATGTCTCCCCTTAACAAGTTCGTAAGGAAGCCTGAGCTCACGTAATCGAGAATCTGTGGTGCGGTGAAGGTGTTGTAGGGTGACTGTACGGGATTGTTGTAGATACAAGAAAACTCCGCCTGGTCGTCCGCCCAGTTGACTGCGTTGAAGAAGATATCGTTGGGATGTCTCGGCACTTCGTAAATGCCGGGAGCATAGCTGTTCACGAGGCCTACATTGGGCGATGGATTCGGGCCATTATTCGCCTGTCCGATGACCGACGTGTCGGTCACCACGTAGCGGATGCCATCTTGAGCTAGATAAGTGGGGACCAAAGTATCGTTCAGCCCCGTAACGCCCGGAGTAACGAGGTTCGCCGGGTTGAAGTCGCTCAAGTGAATAGGACTGACGGTGTCACTGGGATCTGGGTCCAGGTTCTGGCCTGCGCCTGTGGCTACATACTGGTTTGTAAGGATCTCCAGGTCGATCGAGTCTACTTGTGGAGTGTCTGGGTCACCACCCGGATCGGACTTATGCAAACCGTTCAGACTGTTTGGGTGGTCGTAGGTGTGACTTATCCAGTGGAAGTACTTTTGGTAATTCTGAACGTTCCTGGTCAAGTCGTCATTCGCAACGCCGGCGGTGGCGAGGCCGGTCCAGTCGGTGTTGCCCGTGGTGCCAACGCCGTTTAAGGCCAGGGTTAGTTTGAAATTTGAAAGTAATGGGTCGCTTTGAACCTTGTTCTGCCAAGCCACCAACGAAGTCATGTCAGCGGAGTTGATCCGAAAAAACGGCAGCAATGTGGCATCCGGGGGCGTGCGATCGTGAGTTATGGGATCGGTGCACGGTGTCCCCGGTTTCCATTCGGAGCCATTAATAAAAAAGTCATCCACCTGTGCGGCCGCGTACACGTGGTATTCGCCCAGGAAGAGGTTCTTCGTGACCCAGTTGATCAGACCGTACGCCAAGACCAAGTCGTGCGTCAGATACGGACTGCTGTCGAAGGTTTGGGTGAGATATTGCCGCCCGTCTCCATGGGTGTAGATCAGAGAGAGGGCATTACCGGAGGCATCTGCTAGCAAGGGCGTTACGGAAGCCCCTGTCGGCAACGCTGAAGCACTGAGAGGCGTGCCCAAAAAGATGTAGGCGTTCGAGAGAACCAACGGTGTGTGTGTGTTCGCGTACCAGAAAACCGATGCTCCCCCAGGGGTAAAGCTAGCGCTCTCCGTACCGGTGGAGCTAATCGTCCCGTTATATGGATAGTTGAACCCAAAGTCGTTGTTGGGATACATGTACCAGTTCAACTGCCGCACCCCGAAGGTTTGCTCATAGGAGGTCAGGATCGACATCCCGGATAGCGTGTAGATGTAACCGCCATAGGCGAAGATCACGCCCTGGTAATAACCGTGGCAACTGCCATCGGACAACATTGAGGAAGTGATTCCTCCTGAGGTGACGGCCATGTCCCACACGTCGTAAGGCGTGCCCAGATAGTCGAGGATCTGCTTGATCGCTGGAAAATCCGCCTCCGTTTTTCCATTGGTGACCACCAGTAGTTTCATGTCGATCGTAGTTGTCGAGCAGGCGGGAGCGGCAAGCTGGGCTTGCGCCGTTTGTATTCCGCCCCAGAAGAACAGGAAGGAGAGGACAACGACTCCAGTAGATAAAGCGCAAAAGCGGGATGGCTGGTGCATCACATTACCTCCGTTCACTCAGGAATCGGGCCTGGGCTTCAAACCTAAGGCCCGGCAATTTGTACTGCAACGTCCGAGCAGGCCAGTTCGGCGGAGATGGATGAACTTTGGCCAGGTAGCGTCGCACATGCAAAACTTGGCCGGGCAACTCGCAAGTCAGGCTAGCGAACAGCAAAGTAGCCCGCAATACGGTGAATGTTCCAATTGGCTAAAGAAAAAGTACTGCCTGCTAGGGGTTTAGTCGATCAAAGTAGTCCATTGGGTTAGCCCGCTAGACTGCACCGTCGAGCCATTCCTTCCAATTTCCTCGCACAGAACCAAGGGAAAAATGGCTCTGAGCAGGAATTCGTAGAGACCCAATAGGAGAGCGGGTTTGCGTCAGGGGGCAGTTCCGCTAGACTCGGCGGAATGCGCGACAATGAATTCACGAAAATACTGGGATGGCCGGGCTACCGAGTCTATCGGCACGAGATCGATGAAACAGCCAAGACGCTGCGTTTATGGCTACGGCGCAAGCGGGGGAACCGCAAATTGATCTGTTCTGGATGCGGAAGAAAGTTTCCCGACGCACATGATTACAACGAACGTGAAGTGCGAGACCTGCCGTGGGGCGAATATCGAACGACGGTGGTCATCGAAGTGTATCGGGTGTGCTGTCCGCAGTGTGGGATAAAGGTCGAGAAGGTACCCCAGCTACCGAGCAAAGCGCCGTTTAGTAAGCGCTTTGAAGACGCCGTGGGATTGGCGTGCGAAAGCGCATCGGTACGCCAGGTAGCCAGGCAGTTCAGACTAGCCGCCAGCACGGTGCGAGCGATCGACCTGCGGTATCTGCAGCGCTGGAGTGCGACGCGCCGCAAGGATCGCTTAGAGCAGATGGGTGTGGACGAGATTTACTTCGGCAAGCAGATGAAGTTCATCACCGTGGTCAGCAACTTGGAGACCGGCGAGCCTTTGTGGTTCGGGCAGGATCGCAAGCAAGAAACGCTCGATGAGTTTTTTCGAACGCAACTGAAGGAAAGCCAGCGGAAGCGCATCGAGGCGGCGTGCGTGGATATGTGGCGGCCATTCACCCACAGCATTGCACAATGGGCGCCCAACTGCCGCATTGTCTACGACAAATTTCACGTGCTACAGCATGCCAACAAGGCCATCGATGAAGTGCGGAGGGCGGAGTTCTTCCGCAAAGGTGGGCGCATGCGCGGCGTAGTGAAGGGCAAGCGCTGGCTGCTGTTGACGCGCTGGATGAATTTAGACCACCAAAAACGACAGCAGCTAAACGAGCTGTTCGCCCTCAATCGTCGGGTGATGAAAGCCTACCTTTTAAAGAAAAGCTTGGAGCGGTTGTGGACCTACCGCTATGAGGGAGCCATGGTGCGCTACTTACAGAGTTGGATCAATCAACTGCGATGGCAACGCTTGGTACCGTTTCAAAACCTCGCCTACATGCTGCTGGATCACTTGGACGGCATCCTCAACTACTGCCGCACCAAAGTACGCTTCGGAGTGGTGGAAGCCATCAACGGCAACATCAAAACCCTTCTTAGAAGGGGCCGTGGCTACAAGAATCTCGGTTATCTGTTGCTCAAGGCCCAGCGCATGGCGGTCACCAAAACCGAATTCATCGTTCTTCAGAAAGCAGCCTAAAATGCTAAGGGGCTTCTGGCTTTTACCCCTGTAGGTCTACCTCCTACTGAACATATCTGCTTTTTCCTGGACACACTCCCTCGCCAAAATGTCGTCAGCGCCGGAAAAAAAGCGCAATTCCCTGCTACGAACGTTTTAAATAGGAAATGCGAATTGAAACAAGAGTCTTCGCCGACCCCGCGATGGTCACTACTAGCAATCTGTGAACAGGGCTAGCATAGTTTTGGCAGTTATTGTTCCCATTTTGAGAACAAAACCGTCGAACCTGGGCTTGATCGATACGTCAGGACAAACTACCGGTTAACGGCCTAGGACCTAACTTGATCACGATTTACCGGAGCCGAGAGAAATCGAGGGGAATCAGCAAGGTCTGACGAAACGGGGATAACTCAGATTCACCTCCTCTCTTCAGGTTTCGTCGCCATTTGCGCGATTCACCACGATTCGTGACCCCTATATGACACTACCTGGTACCGGTCATCGTGATTGGCGTGCCAACCGCACCCGATGTCGCTGACAATGAAGCGATTTGGGGCGCGACGTAGCTTGCTTCGTATAGTTCCGCGCTGGACAGGAAACTGCCGTTGTTGCCCCCCGCGATCAGGACCTCTCCACTATTCAGCAATGTCGCCGTGTAATGGTAGCGCGCCGTGATCATGCTGCCGGTAGAAGTGAATGTTCCGGTCGCCGGGTTATATAGCTCAGTATCAGTTAGATAGGCAGTAGTCCCATTGCCTCCGGTAATCAGAACCGATCCATTGTTTAGCAACGTTGACCTGTGGTCCGTGCGCGCTGTGTTCAGGGTCCCAGTAGAGGTGAAAGCTCCGGTCGACGGGTTATATAGCTCTGCGCTGGATAGGTCACCAGCACTGCCGTAGCCTCCGCTAATCAGAACTAGTCCATTGTTCAGCAGTGTCGCCGTGTGGGAATCGCGCGCCGTGATCATGCTGCCCGTAGCAGTGAAAGTTCCGGTCGCCGGGTCATATATCTCAGCGCTGGATAGGTATTCAGGGCTGTCGTAGCTGCCGACGCCTCCGGCAATCAGAACCTGTCCATTGTTTAGCAGCGTTGCTGTGGCGAGGTAGCGCGCCGTGGTCATGCTGCCCGTAGCAGTGAAAGTTCCGGTCGCCGGGTTATATAGCTCAGCACTCGATAGAAAACCAATGCTGCCCGTGCCTCCGGCAATCAGAACCTGTCCATTGTTTAGCAACGTTGCTGTGGCGAGGTAGCGCGCCGTGGTCATACTGCCCGTAGCAATGAAAGTTCCAGTCGCCGAGTTATATACCTCAGCGCTGGATAGTTCATCATAGGTCCCCTCGCCTCCGGCAAGGAGAACCAGTCCGTTGTTCAGCAGTGTCGCCGTGTGGGAATCGCGCGCCGTGATCAAGCTGCCCGTAGCAATGAAAGTTCTGGTCGCCGGATTATATAGCTCAGCACTGGATAGATCACCAGCGTTGCAGTAGCCTCCCGCAATCAGAACCAGTCCATTGTCCAGCAGTGTCGCCGAGTCCTGGCCGCGCGCCGTGGTCAGGCTGCCCGTGGGAGTGAAGGTACCCGGGTTATGCTGAGCTTGAGTGCTAAAGCAAACCGTGAGGATAAACGCTAGAAGGAAAGCAAGCTTCCGCATAAGCGTATGCATTGAGTCGCTCCACATAAAACACATGACGCTTACCGCGCGCAAAGAAGCATAACGCCATAAACCCTATGCATTGATTTAACTCACTATTTATGTTGCGTTCCTCATAGCGAGCAAATCGCGGGATACAATACGTGAGGTATGAGGTTGAGAAAATCAGGTGAATCCACCAATTAAAAGAGTAAAATACCTGAGTGCACTTGCCATACCTAGTCGCGAGCATATTCCCTCTATACGAACTCGCGGCCCTTGGAGTCTGTTTCAGAGAGGAGAAGTTTCTCGATAATGCAATTCCCGATTAATACTAGACTCAGCGCCTAACAGTCGCGCATATCGGCACTGACCCGAAACCACTTATTACATGGAGCATCCGCCACAACCGGAGTTCTCCCGGTTCCTTCTTTCGGGGTCTCGTAGTTCGGTTTGCAACTTCGTTTGGTTTGTCCCAGCCATCCGCCCCACGCGGGCCGAACCTCCTGAACTCCCCGGCAAAGTAACACGTCCGCTTCCTTGTCGAAGTGTGAAGAGTTCTGGAGGAGTGCGTTCGCATCTCCGAGATCATCGACGTGCCATGTGGGTCTCTTATTCGCGAACTGTTTCACGATGCGAATGAAACTGCCCACCACCAGCTTCCCTGAAATTGTCCCGTGTTTACTTGAAAGCGGCGGCTCTCGACTTTCCGCACGTTACGCCACCTGTTCCTTTTGAGTCAACAACGGATTCAGTTTGCGCTGCAGAATTTCCAGTTCCCGATAGCCTTTTACCGGACATTTCGAAAGCGCGCCGTGTACTGGGCTGGGAACCTAAAGTAAACCTTGAAGAAGGGCTAAGGCTTACGCTGGAATCCTTCAAGAAACGGTTTGCCGAAACCCAGGCGCGCTGAACATCTCATGAGGGAGGACTATAGACAGATCCTATAGTGTGGCTGTGGCCGCGACCTGATCGGGGCGCCCGAAGCTGACGTATTCGAATCCCAACTCTTTCATCTCCGCAGGCCGCAGCATGTTCCGCCCGTCGATCACCAGCGCACGCGCCATTTCGCCGCGGATTCGCTTCCAATCCAGACGCCGGTATTGTTCCCACTCCGTCAGTAAAAGAAGGGCGTCGGCTCCGCGCGCAACCTCGTATGGGTCCGCGCTGTACTGCAGATCAGGAAATACGGCGCGCGCGCGTGTCATGGCTTCTGGATCGGTCGCACGCACGGCCGCGCCTTCGGCTAGCAGGCGCCGGATCACCTCGATTGCGGGAGCAAGGCGGATGTCGTCCGTATTCGGCTTGAAGGCGATTCCCAGGAT